>ULQV01016959.1_pt1 | contig 23746 bp, 19 predicted proteins | sample 1954851 | NCBI WGS metagenome assembly ULQV01 (sample SAMEA4835665, study PRJEB28245) | human gut metagenome | biome: gut microbiome; material: fecal sample | place: Denmark | collected 2008 | reverse complement strand
AAGAACAGCTTCGGGGTCAGGGTGCAGCTCTTGTCCAGCGCTTTGCGGCTGGTGACAGCCGTCTCGGTGCCGTCCTCCCCCAGCTTCGGCGCATAGATGACATTGGTGCCGCCGGCCAGCACATCGCGGGTGATGCTGTCCATGGTGCGGCCGGCCTGACTGGCCAGCACACGGGTCGCCTGCACCACATTGTTGTCGATGGCGGTCATCTGCAAAACATCGGTCAGCGGGGTCCAGCCGCCATACTGGTGGAGGTCGCTGGTGATGGTGGTGACGTTCAGGGCCTGACCGTTGGGGGTCACGCCCTCAGTCAGCGGGGTGTCGGCCTTGGGCAGGCTGTCGTACTTGCGGAACTCGATGGTCTTGCCGCCGTTCTGGGGCACGGGGTAGTAGTCCGCGAACTGATCGTGCACCAGACGCGGCTCGGCCTGATCGATGAGGCGCTTTTCGTAGAAGGTCTTCATTTCCTTGGTCATGGTGCCGGTGGTGTTCTGCAGGCTTGCAGAAGCGTCGGCAAAGAGCTGGAGATCCATCTTCACGTTGTCGTTTTTCATGTCATTTGTCCTTTCTTTTCCTTGCTTTTTACCCCTCCTGCATCGGAGAGGTTTTCTTCAGAAACTGATCTTCACTCCGTGCATCGCACGGCGTTCCAGCGCCTCGCGCTGGGCGCGGGTCATGCTGGCCACATCGGCGCGGGTGACGGCTGCGCCGCCGGGACTGGTGCCGTTCTCCGCCGGGCGGGCCGAGCGCTGGCGGATGCGCTCCACGACGCCCTGCTCCACAGTCCGGGCGGTCTGCTGCAGCGCATCACTGTAATGGGCCAGACGGTAGGCATCCCCCATCCGCATCCCGGGCAGCTCCATCAGACGGCGCATTTCGGGGTTCGCAAGCTCCTGCCGGAGCGAGAAGCCCGGGACGTCCCGGCGGATCATCGCCTCCTCTGCGGCCCAGCGGGCGTGGAGGGCACGGACGGCATTCTCTCCCGCCTGCAGGCCCGGGACAGGCGGGAGCGGCGCAGGACGTTCCTGCGGTGCAGGCGGCTCTTCCGGCTTTTCCGGTGCAGTCTGCGCCGACACCTCCGGAGTCTCCCCGCTGCCCTCGTCGGCCCTCATGGTGCCGGAAGCGATGGCCTGCTGGGCCTGTGCGTGGCTGAGGGCGGGGGCACCTTCACCGCCCTCTGCAAACATCTGCAAGTCCACCATCGACTGTTCGCCCCGGCCGCTCAGGTCGGCAAAGCGGACATGATCCGGGTAGCGCTCTGCCAGCAGGGCAAAGCCTGCCTTGGCGAACTCGAAGGCCCCCTCCACCCACGGCTTCTGGGGCGCAGCCGCCGTCACCGCCAGACGCGGGCCGTCCGGCTCGTCCCATGCGCCGCTCTTTGTCCCCTCCTCGCCCGCCAGCAGGGCGCAGAGGGTCTGCATCAGAGTGCTTGCTCCTGCACACACGATGTCCTGCCCGGCGGGGGCATAGCCCGCGTGGCCCGAGGCCTCCAACCGGCAGGTGGGGCCTGCCGGGCCGTCCAGCTCGGTATAGTTCACTTTTATCATCTCATTTCTCCTTTCTGCGTCTTCATCGCCCTCGCCATCGCCGCCGTGCTCAGTTCCTCCGCCGGGCCGCTCAGCTTGGGCGGGGCAGGCTGTTCCTGCGCTTCCAGCAGGCCCGTCAGCCGGGCCATCTGAGCCTGCATCTGTGCCAGCTGCCGGGCAAGGGTGCCGTTCTGCCGCACCCGCTGGCGCACCTTCTCAATGCCCTCGAAGTCCATCATTTCCAGTGCCGCCAGGGCCGCATCGGCGTTGGCCGGGGCAAAAAAGCCCAGCTGATAGCACTCCTTGGCCGTCTCATTCTGGGAAAGACGGCTGAAGGTGGACTTCTTCTCCGCGCTCACCACGATGTCGAACACCGGCTCACGGCTGCCCAGCTCCACACCGCCCACGACCTTCGCCGGCCGGGCGCGGAGCACCTCGCCCGAAAACCGGACAAACTCGCTCTCGCCGCCCTTTCCCGTGATGCGGAAGATGCGCTCCTCGTCGTAGAACTGCCGCATCAGCTCGATGATGAGGTAGCACTCCTTGGCAAATGCCCGGTAAGCGCTCTTGAGCATATCCCGGCTGAGCTTGCTGCCCGCCTCCTGCAAAGCAGCGATGGCCGAAGCCGCCGTGACGCCTCCGGCAGTGCCGCCCTGCGTCATGTCGCGGTTGCCGCTGATCTCCTTCAGCTCCTCGATGCGGCTGTTGCGGTAGCTCAGGCTGTTGCCCTGCAGTCCCGCCGTCTGCATCGGCCGGAAGCTGTCGTCGTTCAGCCGCCCCGCCACATGGATGATGTCTCGGGACAGGTCGGTCAGCTCCTCCTCGTTGACCCCTGCTGTGTCGCTCAGGACATACCGCTGCCGGGCCGAGAGCAGGACGTTCTCATCCATGGCGTGGTTCATCCGGTCGATGGCGGTCTGGCATTCCTTCATCACGTCGATGTACCCGAAGCCAGCCGGGCTGTCCTCCTCCATGAACAGCGGGTCGAACACAAAAGGATACCTGCCGTGGTCGTAGAATCCCCGTTCGGCCAGTGCCGGGTCGTTCTCGCTGGCGTAGAGCACCACGCCGTTGCAGAACTTGCAGTAGTGCAGCACGCTCCGGCCCTCCGGCGAGAGCTTTTTGTAGTACCAGTCCACCACGACGCTCTTGCTGCTGGTGTCGAGGCCGCCGTCGTGGATGTAGCGGGGCACGTCGAGGACGCTGGCGTTGTGCCCCGCCAGCTGGGGCCAGCGCTCTTCCAGCTGGTTCGAATCCGCCAGACTCAGCGAGAAGAAATGGGGCGACGCCTGAATGTCGTCCACGCCCGGCTCCCAGTAGAGCATCAGCAGGTTCATGGGCCGGATGCTGATCTCGCCCACGCCGCCCCGCTGCTCCGGGTCCCAGAACACCCCCTTGACGCCGGTGCCCTGCTTGAGCTTGCGCCACCATGTGTCGCTGTACACCTGCTCGTAGTCGGCCTGTTCCAGCACTACGGGCAAAACGCTGGAAAGCGCCTGTGCCGCAGCCTCATCGTCCTCGGCCCGGGGCAGGACGTTGGGGCTGGGGTAGTTGTCCATCGCGTCAGCGTGCTTGTTGGCGATGGAGTTGAACAGCCACCCGCTGGACGGCTGGGGCTTGCCCTCCATCATGGGGTTCTGGTAGTTCTTCCAGTGCCCCATCCGGAACCACAGCTCGTTATCCACCAAGCGCTTGTCCAGCGCCGCCTTGCCTGCCTTGTACCGCTGCAAGATCTGTGCCGCCTCGCCCACCTCCTCCGGCCCGATGGGCGGCTTTTCTCTCATCTCGTCCAATGTAACTCCTTTCTGCCCTCTGTCGCAGGGCACTTCCGTTTCTGCCCTGTCGGGCTTTGCTCGTCCAGCTCAGACCTGCCCGGCCTGCCAACGCCTCTCCCTTTGGGAGAGGTGGCATTGCGAAGCAATGACGGAGAGGGCAAGCCCGTCTCCCGAGAGCCTCCGCACAGCGATAAGCAGTCTTTTTGTTAAATCGTATTTATCGCTGTGTCCATGCCTTCACCGTCAGCATCCTTGCCCTCTCAGGCGCTCACGCGCCAGCTCTCCCAAGGGGAGAGCCTTGCCTTCACACCCTCAGAAATCTCGCCCTCCCATGCAGCTCCAGCGGGTCATCCCGCACCCTCGGTTCGGCGATCTGCCGGGGCGGCGAGATGGGGTTCTCCATCAGCACATAGCGGCACTCGTCGTAGATATGATCCTCCTGCCGGGTGTCGATGTCCTCCACATTGCTCTCGTCGTACACGAGGTTCGGGATGGTGCGGATGAAGTGTTTGCAGGTATGGAACACCTGCAGCATCGGCCTGCCCTCCTCGTCGAAATGCAGCCGGTAGTGGAACTGCATCTTGCCCGCCAGACGGGTGTGGTCGCCGGGCCTCCAATGCAGGAAATTCGGGCTTTTCTCCTGCATATCCGCGACGCTCTCGCCTCGGCTCTGGTCGAAGATGGCCGGGTCGGCGATGCCTGTGATCACCCGCCCCCGGAGCATCGGGTCATTCTGCTCGGCCTCCCGGATGCGCCGGGCCTGTTCCACCGGGTCGAGGTGCGTTCCCTCGTCGGGTCGGCCCGTGCAGCCGTAAAGCTCCTTGATGCGGTAGAGCCGCCCCTCCTCGTCCGCCGCGTACCACCCCACCGAGAACGGCTTCGAATAGCCGAAGTCATACCCCCGGTAGATTTTCCAGTGCTTCGGGATGGCAAAGGGCGCGATGACATGAGTCCAGCGCTGGTCCTCGTAATGCTTCGGGTCGTTCCGCCACTCGGTGAACACCTGCCCGGAAAAGCTGTCCCAGCTGCCATAGAGCAGCGCCTGCTTTTCCGCCTCCGGCATGGCTGCGAGGCTGGCCAGATAGCCCGGGTCGTTCTTCAGCAGGGCGGGGTTGTCAAAGACGCTGGACGGGATGAACACCCTCGCCCGCCGGAGCATCTTTTCCGTACCGTCCGGCATCTGCACCGTGCACTCCTCCTCAATGGGGGTTCCGGGCGGGGCGGGAGTGATGAACCTCGCCTTGACCCAGCCGTGGCCCACCCCGCCGGGGTTGGTGGTGGCCCGCAGGTACACCCGTGTGCCGGGGCCGGTGGGACGGTTGCGGCTCATCATATAGCTGTACTCCTCCCACTCGAAGTGGGTCAGCTCATCGAAGCCGATGAAGTCGAAGGCCTTGCCCTGATAGTTCGTCCGGTCTTTCGTGTGCTGCATCGAGCCGAAGTAGATCTTCGCCCCGCTGGGGAAGACCCACACATGACTCGTGGCGTTGTACTGCGCCTCCGGGAAAGCCCGGAGATAGTAGCGCTGGCTCTTGTCCACGAGGTCGGACAGCTGCGGGTAGGTCTTGCGGAGGATGAGCGCCCGGTAGTGGGGGATGTGCACCTGCCGCAGCGCCTCGATGACGAGGGCGTCGCTCTTTCCACCGCCTGCCGCGCCACCGTAAAGCGCCTCCGGCTCAGGCCGCCGCATGAATTCCAGCTGCCTCGGCTGGGGCTTCCAGACGATGTTCCGCTCCTTGTTTTCTTCCATCATGCCTCCTCCACCGGCGGCAGCAGCACCACGCCGCATTCCCGCCCTTCTTCCTCCATTTCTTGGTCGTTCAGGGTCTTCGTCACGCCTGTCAGGTCTTTCAGCACGGCGGTGGCCTCCTTGAGATCCTTCATGAGACCAGTGTCGGTGCTTTTTTCCTTCCGGGCCGCACGCTGGCGGACGTTCAGGCCCTTGATCTCCTGCACCAGCATGGTGCTCAGGGTGTCTGCGGCCTTCTGAAGATTTTTCATCCCATTGGACGCCTCCTGCTTTTCCTGCCCCATCCTGTGTTCTCACATCCTTTCGTTCTTTCGTTGGCAAAAGGATACCACGCTTTTTCCCTCCGCAGGAGTACATACTTTTTGATTTACCTTTGTATCTTTCGTGGCGTTTTATCCCTATAGTAATATTTTCAGGTAAGAAAAATCCCCTGCCTGTGTTCTTTTCCACAGACAGGGGATTTTTGCACGATTTTCTGCGCAAAGTCTCCGGGAGGTGCTCCGTTTTCTTTTACAGCGTTTCCACCCGGTCGAACAGCGCTTTCGCGGCTTCCACGGCCTCCTTGCTGCCGAACGCCACCCGAACGCCCTTCTCCATCCGGGCAGACAGGTCCGCTGCCTCGGCCTTGAGGGCGGCAGCATCCACACTGCACAGGCTCTTCCGCTCGGCGGCGTTCATCTCGTCGGTGATGCCGCAGAAATACTTGCAGTCGGTGGCCGCAGCCTCGTCCCGGGGCTTGCGCGGGGTGTCCAGCTTGGCCGCAGCGCCCACAATGAATTCGTTCATATCGTTTTCGGTGTAATCGCGCCCCGCCAGCTCTGCCGGCCCGGCGGCGAAGGCCTCGTAGCTCTCCGCCAGATGGGGGTCACGGTAGGTGTAGAGGTACTCCACATCGTCGTTCTGGGTCACCATGCCGGTGCCGTAAGCGCCGCCCACCTCCCGGATGCTGTGCCACAGATATTCGTAGCTCATCACCCGGGCCAGCACCTTCCGCTCCAAGCGCCGCTCCATCGGCCATGCCAGCACGTCATAGTTCACGCCGCCGTCGATGACGAAGGCCTCGTTCACCGGTGCCGTCAGCTCCTCGGTGTAGGGCACCGCTGCGCGGCGCTCTCCGGCCGCAAAAGCACTGCCGGGCAGCAGCTTTTTCAGGGTGTCCAGTGCTGCATCGCTGCCGTGGAGGCTGACCGTCAGGGCATTCCCGCCCAGCACCTTCTGCCGCAGCGCTTCCAGCCTCCGGCCCAGTCCGGCCCAGTCGGCTTCTTCCTGCAGCCCGCAGAGGAAGTGGTAGTAGCTCACGCCGCTGCACCGCTCGTTCATGGCAGCCTCCACCGAGAAGTGGGCCGCCGCACGCATCGACGCAAAGGCATGGCCCTCCCGCAGGAATCTCTGCTCCATCATCAGCTTCTGCTGGCTGACCACCCGCTCCATCGCGGCTTCTGCCTGCGGGCCGGTGAGCTTCGTTTCATACAGCCACTCGCCGCCCAGCTCCACAGCCTTTTCGAGGCTGCGTTCCAGCAGACTCATCCCGGCCACCAGCTTTGCATGGACCGGTCGGCCCGGCTGGCGGCCGGTCCAGCCGTCCACCCATGCGCCGCTGCGGCCCAGCCATGTGTTCCGCAGGGTGTTCAGCTCCTGTGCCGTGTGCTTCCCGGTGTCCAGCTCGTCCACCACATCGGTCAGCAGGTTCAGATAGGGCATCTCCTCCGGCGCTGCATTGCCGATGTCGTAGTAGAAGTTCAGGTAGGTGCTGCCCGCCGAAGGGTGATGCAGCAGCTCAGCCCCGGCCAGCATCCCGCCCCGGCCCGGGGTCAGCTTCTTGCCCTCGCCGAGGTCGGCAGCGGTCAACGGATGGTCCAGCACCAGCTTGCCGTCGGTGCGGGCGGCCCGGCCCTCTTCCTCCTTCTTGGGCAGGGCGGGCACTTGGATGACCTCCACCGGCGCGGGCGCGAACAGCTCCCGCAGCAGCTCGTTGAACCACCCCTTTTCCAGCTTCTCCCGCAGCGAGGCGAACAGCCCGTTGGTATGCAGCAGCAGGGCCGGGTCGCCGGTGTGGAGCCAGCCGGTGGATGCATGGATGGCGTCCAGCACACCGTCCGGGATGCTGCCCGGGCGCTCAAGGGAAGCGAACTCGGTGGAGTTGAGGCTTGCCATCAGCAGCTCTTCGGGGATGCCCTTTTCGAGGATGCCGTCCACAGCATTCCGGACAGCGGCAGCAAATTTCCCTGCCGACGCCTCGGTGGCTCCCCGCAGTACCAGCTCCAGCGTCGGCTGCAAAGTGCTGTCGTCGAAGCCCACATCAATGTCCGCCCCCAGCTTTTCTTCCAGCAGGGCGGCTTTCAGAGGCGACTGGTTGTTGCCCAGCAGGGCGTCCAGCAGGATCTCCACACCCAACTGGCGCTCCCGGTCCGCGAACGCGCCGGTGTACCACGCCAGCGCGCACTGTGCCTCGTCCGGCTCGGGCTTTTCGGTGTAGTAGGGGATGTGCAGCCGCACACCGGCCTGCTCGTCCTGTACCGTCAGCCGGGGGCGGCTGACACTCTTGGGCATATGGCTCAGATACTGCTCATCGAGGAAGGCCAGCTTCTCGGCCATGTCCATCTTACCGTAGAGGGTGATGCAGCAGTTGTCCGCACTGTAATGACGGCGGTAGACCCGGACATACTTCTCATAGGTCAGCGCCGGGATGGAGGCCGGGTCGCCTCCGGAGACGAAGCCGTAGGCCGTGTCCGGGAACATCGCCCGGCTCAGGGCGTTCTGCAGCTGAGCGTCCGGCGTCGCCAGTGCGCCCTGCATCTCGTTGTAGACGACGCCGCTCACCGTGCCGTCCTCGTCCCGGTGCCAGCCCTCCTGCTCGAACACGCCCCGGTCCACCATCGCCAGCGGGCAGAACACCGCGTTGAGGTAGACGTCCATCAGGTTCTTGAAGTCCGTCTCGTTGGGCGTTGCGAAGGGGTAGACCGTCTTGTCCGGGAAGGTCATGGCATTCAGGAAGGAGGCCATGCTGCTCTTGAGCAGCTGCAAAAACGGCGACTTCACCGGGTATTTCTCGCTGCCCGCCAGCACCGAGTGCTCGAGGATGTGGAACACGCCGGTATCGTCGGAGGGAAAGGTGCCGAATCCGATGCCGAAGGCCTTGTTGTCGTCGTCGTTCTCCACCAGCAGGACAGCCGCCCCGCTGACGTCGTGGGTCAGCACGGTCAGCGTCCCGTGCTGTTCGGGGCACTCTTCGCGCTTGACGAGGGTATAGCCGGGATATTGTTTCATGGTCTTGCTCCTTTGCGTTTTCTGGATTTTCCTCTATTGTATCATCCTGCCCGCCAAAACACAATGAACGGTTTGTGAATCATAACTCGCGGGACGCAAAAAGGCCTCCCCTCGAAGGGGAAGCCTCTGTAGATATTGTATGGAAGAATACCAAAAATATTTAGCCGCTGATCTTCTGAACCATAAACTCCATATTCAGACTATATCCCTCATCCATCTTGTAGTTGGATTCCGGATAGAACTCATAGCCCTCCGGCAGCTCGATTTCCTTCGGCATAACAGTGGTTGCATCCTTGTTGATGGTCGCGGTGGTCTTGATCACTGCACCATAGTTGCTCATATCATGCAGAGTAATCTCGACCTTTTTACTGATGTCGGTATAGGTAACATCGGTCACAAACACATAGATATACTTCTTGTCATCCTTAATGCGGATCTCCAGATCCTTAGGCTTTGCCACATGGTAGCCCTCCGGGAACTGGTCCTCCGGAATGTCGTTGGTGTTGACATGGTCGGCAGTCTTCAGGACATTCTTCAGGATGCCCTCACCAATGATTTCGCTGGTTTCATCATCAAAGAAAATGATGTTAACATCCTCCGTTGCACCGGGAACAGGAGCAGGGGTAACATTGCCGCTTCCGCTATTGCTGCCGCCATCACAGCCTGCCAGCACACCTGCTGCGGCAACAGCCAGAGCCGCAACACCAGCGCTCTTGAGGAAACGGCGGCGGGAAATCATATCCAGTCTCATAATTAAAAACCTCCACATTGTTTTAGAGGTCTTTCCCTGCTCGCATTTTCTTCCTTCCGGGCGTAAGGCAAACCTCTGTTCTGATTCATTATACCCCCCCCCTGATTATATTTGTCAAGAGGTTTCAGTATTTTTGTGGCGGCTTTCTGCATAAAAAATCGCCCGGCTTTTCTGCGTTTTCCACAAAATATAGCAGTTTGTGTTTTGAATGCACAAGCACCATCCGCAAGCTGCGTATCGCAACTATGCCGTTTTGATAGGCGCTATTTTTAAAAGTCACAATAAAAAGAGAGCTGTGCAGGACAGCTCTCTCCGTTTCCGTTTTTTATGAAATTTATGCCGTCTCTCCCTGACGACAGGACACCCGGAACAACACGAATCCCACAACGAACAGCACGATGAGGGAGCCGACGCCCACATTGGCGCTGCCGGTCAGCTGGCTCCCCACGCTGACGATCATCGTCCCGAGGAAGGATGCCCCCTTGCCGCAGATGTCGAAAAGCCCGAAGTACTCGCCCGACTTCTCCGGCGGGATAATCTTTGCGAAGTGGGAGCGGCTGAGGGCCTGTACGCCGCCTTGGAACATCCCCACGATGACGGCCAGCACCCAGAACTGCCACTGCCGGGTCAGAAAGAACGCAAACACCGCGATGCCCGCATAGGCCGCGATACAGACCGGAATGAGCTTCGACGAGGGATACTCGTTGGACAGCCGCCCGAAGATGAGGGCCGACGGGAACGCCACGATCTGCGTCACCAGCAGCGCCAGCAGCAGTCCGGTGGTGTCCAGCCCCAGCGCCGTGCCGTAGGCCGTGGCCATGTCGATGATGGTATACACGCCGTCGATGTAGCAGAAGAACGCCAGCAGGAACCAGAACACCTGCTTGTCCTCCGGCAGATGCCGCAGGGTCTGGCCGATGCGGACAAAGCTCTGGCGTACTGCGTGCTCTTCCACCTCCACATAGTGGAGCTGTCGGTAGCTTTTCAGCAGCGGCAGGGGGGTCACGAGCCACCACACCGCCGTCAGGATAAGCGCGATGTTCAGCGCCGTCATCTGGCTGAGGCCAATGGCCCCTGCCCCCAGCACAAGGCCGAGACAGACCACGAAGGGCACGCAGCTGCCGATGTAGCCCCACGCATAGCCCCGGCTGGACACCTCATCCATCCGCTCCGGCGTGGTCACATCCCCGAGCATGGAGTCGTAGAACACCAGACTGCCCGAAAATCCCACCTTCGCAATGACGAAGATGACGAGGAAGGGCAGCCACGCCGACGCCGCGCCCATGGCGCAGCATCCCACGATGCCCACGCCGACGCAGAGCATGAAGATGGGCTTCTTGAAGCCTCTGGTGTCCGCCACCGTGCCGAGGATCGGGCTGAGGATGGCCGTGATGATGGTCACGACCGAGCTGGCATAGCCCCAGTAGGCCAGATACTCCACCGAGGTCAGGCCGCCGCTCTCTGCCAGTGCGTTGAAGAAAATGGGGATAAGGGTCGCCACCATCAGCACAAAGGCCGAGTTTCCCACGTCGTACAGGATCCAGTTCCGTTCCAGCCTCGTCAGGCGAAAATTGCCATTCTTTCCCATCCAGTGCTCCTCTCAGTCTTCCCCGAACGTGTGCTGATATTCTGGCCCCAGCGGCTTTCCTCCGGCATACTCGCCGATGAGCCGCACCGCCAGCGGCACAGCCGTCTTGTACAGCTCCTCGAGCTTCCGGCTGCTCTGGACACACTTGGGGTTGGGCTGCGGGTTCGCCACAAGGCCGTGCATGAACTCATACTTTCCGGCGGCGCGCATCCCGGCCAGCACCACCCAGCGTTTGACGGGGTTCGCCGCCTGCAGCATATGGTGCACCGAGATCATCCCCTTCATCGCCGCCAGCGTCTCGTCCACCGTGACGCCCTCATAAAAAGGCGCGACGACCTCCGCCCGCTGGCGGCTGGGCTTGATGTGGCTGGCCGTGAAGAACTTCATGGGGTCATAGCCGTCCTCCCGCAGCAAGGCGTTGTCGAACTCTGTCTCGATCTCACAGTGGCTCACGCCGCTCTCCCGGACATAGGCCTCCACATAGGGGTGACAGGTGCTGTCCAGCGCAAAATGGCAGACGAAGCCCAGCGCGTAGGCCAGCGCAGCGTCCTTATCCGCCGCGTGTTCCACCACGGCCCGGGCGCGGGTGAAAAACACCTCGCCCTTTTCCTCGTGCATGGCATTCCCCAAACGATTCACCGGGTTCGTCTGCAATGCCTTGTAATAAAACATCAGGTCAGGCCCGTGGAGGCCCATATCGTAGAGTTCCCGGTGCTGCTCCAGCGTCTGGCGCAGCCCGTCCGGAAGCAGGGCCAGAACATCTGCGCCAAAGCGGCGGTGTGCGTAGGTAGAAGGCATGATACCGCCCCTTTTCGTTTATTTTTCGTATTCCTGCGGCAGCTCGTTCTTCAGGCCGCGCTCCATCAGGGACTTGACGGCCTCCGCCGCGCTCATCCCCTTGTTGACGATGGCGTTGACGGTCTGGACGATGGGCATTTCCACCTGATACCGCTCGGCCAGCTCCAGCGCGGCGGGCAGGGCGTTCATGCCCTCCACCACCATGCCCACTTCCTTGACGGCGTGCTCCGGGGTCTCGCCCTTGCCGATAAGGATACCGGCGCGGTTGTTGCGGCTGTGCATACTGGTGGCCGTCACGATGAGGTCGCCGATGCCGGCCAGACCCGCAAAGGTGTGGATGTTACAGCCCATCGCCACGCCCAGACGGGCGATCTCGGCGATGCCCCGGGGGATGAGGGCGGCGCGGGCGTTGTCGCCGTAGCCGAGGCCGGTGGAGATGCCGACGCCCAGCGCGATGACATTCTTCATGGCGCCGCTCAGCTCCACGCCCTTGATGTCGTCATTGGTGTAGACGCGCATGACGTTGTTGGTAAAGACCTCCTGCACGAAGGCCGCAGCCTCGGCGTCCTTGCTGGCCGACACGATGGTGGTGGGCAGGTCGATGGCCACCTCCTCTGCGTGGGTGGGGCCGGACAGGGCCACAAGGCGGACATTCTTCGGGCCGCCCTCCCGGCCCAGCTCATCGGCAAGGATCTCCGTCATGGTGTACAGCGTGTCCGGCTCGATGCCCTTGGCTACGTCCACGATGATCTGGCCGTCGGCCACATAGGGCCGGGCCTTTGCTGCCGTGGAGCGGACAAAGACCGACGGCACCGCGAACAGCAGGATGTCCTTGTCCTTGCAGACCTCCTCGATGCTCTTGGTGAACCGCAGCTCCTCCGGGATCTTCATCTGCGGCAGGTTGGGGTGGACGCGGGTCGTCGAAAGGTCATCGATCTCCTTCTCGATGGCCGACCAGACCAGCACATCGTTCCCGCTCACCGTCAGCATCCGTGCAAGGGCCATGCCCCAAGTTCCAGCGCCCAGAATACCAATACGTTTCATCACGTTTGTCCTCCGTATCCGCCGCGCTCCCATCTGCCGGGGCGTGCGGCCTGTTCTGCCCGTGCCACCGCACAGGTCTATTCGATTCTATTGTACCCGAAAGCCCCTGCCGCGTCAACTGTTCCGCCGTTGTGCACAAAGTTCATGCATCTTTTTCATTCATTTCATCCATACCATGCAATTTTTCGAAACCATTTGCGTTCCCCCGGGAATCATGCTATAGTATTCTGGTAGGATTTGTAGGATTTTCTGCTCAGGGCCTTGACTGAAAGTATGGTTTAAGGTGTATCATGAGCTTTCCTGCTGTTCCATCGGTTTATCGCATTTTTCAAAAAGTGCGATAAAAAGTCGAACTGCTCTATTTTTCATTTTGAAGAAGGACATCATCCATGCTGGAATCTTTGTTATCCAACCGCATCGTCAGCGTGCTCTGGGAGGCCCTGCCCCGCATCCTGTCGGCGGGCCTCACCATGACCATCCCCCTCACCCTCGTCTCGTTCACTCTGGCGATGGTGCTGGCCGTAGCCGTGGCTCTGGTGCAGTATGCCCGGGTGCCGGTGCTGAGTCAGCTGGCCCGGTTCTACATCTGGGTCATCCGGGGCACACCGCTTCTGGTGCAGCTCTTCATCATCTTCTATGGCCTGCCCAGCGTGGGCATCATGCTGGACGCCTTTCCGGCGGCGGTCATCGCCTTTGCCTTCAACGAGGGCGCTTACTGCGCCGAGACCATGCGCGGTGCGCTGGAAAGCGTGCCGCAGGGCCAGCTGGAGGCCGGCTGCTGCGTGGGCATGAGCTGGTGGCAGATCATGCGCCGCATCGTGCTGCCGCAGGCCCTGCGCACCGCCGTGCCCGCCCTCTCCAACTCCCTCATCGGCATGATCAAGGACACCTCTCTGGCCTCCAACATCACCGTGGCGGAGCTGTTCATGGCCGGCCAGCGGGTCGCGGCCCGCACCTACATCTTCCTGCCCATCTACTGCGAGGTGGCTGTGGTGTATCTGCTGTTCTGTACCGTCATCACCAAGCTGCAGGGGCTGCTGGAGCGCAAGCTCAACGCCCACGGCTTCCAGTAAGAAAGGAGTGTGGCTGTTATGGCAATGTTAGAGATCCGCGGCGTCCGCAAATCCTTCCATACATATGCAAAGCCCGGCGTCCGTCCCGGCATCTTTGGCCGTGCCCCGAAGCCGGTCAGCAGCCTTGATGTGCTGCGCGGCGTCGATCTGACGGTGGAAAAGGGCGACGTCGTCGCCATCCTCGGCCCCTCCGGCTCCGGCAAGACCACCCTGCTGCGCTGTCTCAACTTCCTCGAGACCGCCGACGCGGGCACCCTCACCTTCGACGGTGAGGCTTTCGACCTTGCCCGCGCCGACCGGGCCTCCATCGCGCGGCTGCGTCGGAAGACGGCCTTCGTTTTCCAGAACTATAATCTCTTCCGCAACAAGACAGCCCTCCAGAACGTCACCGAGGGCCTCATCGTTGCCCGGAAAATGCCCAAAAACGAGGCCAATGCCATCGGCATGAAGATGCTGGAAAAGGTCGGCCTCTCCGACCGGGCCGACTACTACCCCCGCCAGCTCTCGGGCGGTCAGCAGCAGCGTGTGGCCATCGCCCGCGCCCTCGCTTCCGACCCCGAGATCATCTATTTCGACGAGCCGACCAGCGCCCTCGACCCCGAGCTGACCGGCGAAGTGCTGGCTGTCATGCGGCAGCTGGCACAGGAGGGGATGACCATGCTGGTCGTCACCCACGAGATGGGCTTTGCCCGCAACGTCTCCTCCCGCACCGTCTTCATGGAGAACGGCGTCGTGGTGGAGGAAGCCCCCTCGCAGGAGTTCTTCGCCCACCCCAAAGAGGCCCGGACCCGCGAGTTCCTGCAAAAGATCTCGCATACCGAAGTCTAAGCCTCTCCCCTTGGGAGAGGTGGCATTGCGAAGCAATGACGGAGAGGGCAAGCCGCCTGCGGCAGAGCCGCCGCACAGCGATAAGCAGGCTCTTGGTCAGCGCGATACGATCGCGGTGTTTCCGCCTTTGTGTCAGCTTCCTTGCCCTCTCAGGCGCTTACGCGCCAGCTCTCCCAAAGGGAGAGCCTTATCCCGCTTTTCTCAAGTTTGTCTTACTACAGAAAGGATAATCTACTATGAAACGCAGAACCTTTATCTCCCTGATGAGCGTCATGGCTGCCGCCGGTGCCCTCTCGCTGGCTGGCTGCTCTTCCAGCAAGTCCACTTCCTCCGCCGCTGCCAACAAGCTGGAGACCGTCCAGTCCAACGGCAAGCTGGTCGTCGCGCTGGAAGGCGCATGGCAGCCCTGGAGCTTCCACGATGAGAGCGACACCCTCGTCGGCTACGACGTCGAAGTCTCCCGTGCCATCGCCGAAAAGCTGGGCGTCGAGCCGGAGTATGTCGAGAGCGACTGGGACAGCCTCTTCGCCGGTCTGGACGCCGGCCGCTATGACCTCGTCTGCAACGGCGTCGAGGTCACGGAGGAGCGCGCCAAGACCTACGACTTCACCACTCCCTACGGCTACATCCACACCGCCCTCGCCGTCCGCAAGGACAACGAGGACATCAAGAGCTTTGAGGACCTCGCAGGCAAGACCACGGCCAACAGCCCTGCCTCCACCTATATGGAGCTGGCCGAGAGCTACGGCGCTACCGTGCAGGGCATCGACACGCTGGAGGAGACCATCCAGCTGCTGACTGCCGGCCGCATCGACGCCACCCTGAACGCCGACGTTTCCTTCTACGACTACCTGAATGTCCATCCGGACGCCAACTTCAAGCTGGTGGCCCAGACCGAGGAGGCCTCCCATGTCGCCATCCCCGTGCTCAAGAGCGACGACACCTCCTTCCTCGACGCCCTCAACAGCGCCATCGAAGCACTGCGTGCCGACGGCACCCTCAAGGAGCTGAGCGAAAAGTACTTCGGCGAGGACATCTCTTCCGAGAACTGATCCCGGCCCATCGGAGGCACATTACGACCTGCGCAGCAGTCTCTCTTTATCCTGTGATCAGTGCCACCGCCACGTCGTTGACGTTTGTTCCGGTGGCCCCGGTGATGATCAGCCCCTCTGCCGCCTGTAAGGCGTGGTAGGCATCGTTATTTTTCAGAGTGTCGAACACGTTCCAGCCCTTTGCCGCCAGAGCGGCGGCGGTATCGCCGTCCACATAGCCGCCAGCGGCATCGGTGGGGCCGTCGGTGCCGTCGCTGCCCACCGAGAAGACCGCCGCGTCCAGCCCGGCAAGAGCCGGAGCCGCCGCAAGGGCGATCTCCTGATTGCGGCCGCCGAGCCCCTTCCCGGTCAGGTGCACCACAGTCTCGCCGCCTGCGATAAAGGCCAGCTTCCGGCCCTGCCCTGCGTGGGTGCGGGCGATGGAGCCAAGGAAGCTTCCCGCCTCCCGGGCCTCGCAGCAGAGCCGGTCGGTGAGGACGACTGGCTCATAGCCCCGCGCCCGGCAGGCACTGGCCGCAGCCCCGCACAGCTCCCGGACGCTGCCGGTGATCCGGGTCGTCACGTTGTCGAGCGCTTTCGGCGTTTCCTGTGCCAGAAGCGCCTTCGCCTGTTCCGACAGGTTCAGCCGATACTTTTCCGCAATGGCAAGCGCCTGCGCGCAGGTGGAGGAGTCCGGCACCGCCGGGCCGCTGGCGATCATGTCCAGCGGGTCGCCCAGAATATCACTGAGGACGATGCTGAATACGTTTGCCGGAGCGCAGCGCTGTGCGAACCGCCCGCCCTTGACCCCGGAAAGCCGCTTGCGGATGGTGTTCATCTCCACGATGTCGGCCCCGCTGGCAAGGAGCTGATGGGTGATGTCCTGCAATTCCCCACCGGGGAGCAGCGGCTTTTCGAACAACGCGCTGCCGCCGCCCGAGAGCAGAAACAGCACCGTGTCCTCTGCGGTCAGCCCCTGCACCAGCTCCAGCGCCTTTTCGGTGGCCGCAAAGCCGTTTTCGTCCGGGACGGGATGGCCTGCTTCATAACAGTCCACCCCGGAGATCTGGCCTTTGACGTGGCCATACTTGGTCACGACCACACCGCCGTCCACCCGGCCCAGTGCTTCCACGGCGGCACGGGCCATCTGCCATCCGGCCTTGCCCGCTGCCACCAGCATCACCTTGCCGCCCTTGGGCTGAAAGGCTTTCAGTGCACGGCGGACAGCCTCGTCCGGCAGGACAGCGCTCAGGCTGGCCCCGATGATGGCGTCGGCATCCCTTCGCAGCGTTTCGTTCATCCTCATGTCCTCCATTTTTGCGGGGCCCCGCTTCCGGCGCAGGCCCTTTTGCTCTGATTATAGCACGGATCTGCCGGTCTGTGGGGAATTTTTTGCTCCTTCACTTTGCTCCATGGGGCAGCGCCGCCAACTATCATATCGCGCTGGACAGCGGGGTCATCGGCATCGAAACGTGTGCCAAGATCATGGAAAGCCTTGTCTGAACGGTGCTTTCCGGGCCAATAACATAAAATGCCGCTCACCTGCGTGACAACAGCGCAGGCGGGCGGCATTGTTTTTCCGGTCAGAGCTTATTTCAGCACTTTATTTCCGGTCACAGGGTCGGGGATGCCCAGCAGGGCCAGAATAATGGCCATCCGGATATAAACGCCGTTGTGGACTTGGTCGAAGTAGGCGGCACGAGGGTCGCTGTCCACGTCCAGCTTGATCTCGTCGATGCGGGGCAGCGGGTGCAGCACCGGCATATCCGATGGGGCCAGTTCCAAGAGCTTGGCGTTCAGGGAGTAGCAGCCTTTCAACCGGAGGTAGTCCTCTTCGTTGAAAAAGCGCTCCTGCTGGATGCGGGTCATATAGAGCACGTCCAGATGCGGCAGCTCGGCTTCGAGGTCTGCCGTCTCCTTGTAGGTCTGATGGAGCGGCGTCAGGGTCTCGTCCTTGACGTACTGGGGGATGCGCAGCTCCTCCGGCGAGATGAACACGAAGCGATTCCCCTCGAACTGGCTGAGGGCTGCGGTCAGGGAGTGGACCGTCCGGCCAAATTTGAGGTCGCCGCAGAAGCCCACCGTCAGATGGTCCAGCCGCCCTTTGCGCTGGCGGATGGTCATCAGGTCGATCATGGTCTGGGAGGGGTGGGCGTGCCCGCCGTCGCCTGCATTGATGACAGGCACCCGTGCATACAGGGACGCCCGGAGCGGTGCGCCCTCTTTCGGGTGGCGCATGGCGATGACATCAGCATAATTGCTCACGACGCGGGCTGTATCTGCCACCGTCTCCCCCTTGCTGGCACTGGACAGCTGTGCCCCGGCAAAGCCCAGCGTCTTGCCGCCCAGCCGCAGCATGGCCGACTCGAAGGAAAGCCGGGTGCGGGTGGACGGCTCGTAGAACAGCGTCGCCAGAATGCGCCCATCGCAGAGATGCGCATAGGGCGCGGGGTCTGCCTCCATCCGGTCTGCAAGGTCGAGAAGGGCCAGCTGTTCGTCCAGAGAAAAGCTGTTCGGCTCAATAAAATGTCTCACAGCCATTCTCCCTTCAGCACAAACCTCTCGCGCTCCGCGCCCGTGGAGATGAACTGGATCGCATGGCCCAGCTGCTGTTCAAGGAACTCCACATAGCCCTTCGCTTCCTTGGGCAGGTCGTCCCAGCTCTTGCAGCCGGAAATATCCCTGTTCCAGCCGGGCAGCATCGTGACCACCGGCTCCATCCGGTCAAGGTCGGACAGGGTATCGAAGCGGGGGACTTCCACACCATCCAGCTTGTAACCGGTGATGACCGGGATCTCCTTCATGCTGCTGAGGACATCCAGCTTGGTGAGGGCGATCTTATCCGCCCCCTGACAGGCCAGACCGTACCGGCTGGCCACGCAGTCGAAGGGGCCGACCCGGCGGGGACGGCCCGTGGCCGCACCGTATTCCCCGCCTGCCTTGCGCAGCTTCTCGTTCCAGTCCTCGCCCATGGCGTTCTCAGCGGCAAAAGGACCGGCACCTACGCAGGTGGAATACGCTTTCAGCACACCCACCACATGGTCGAGGCGGCAGTTGGGGATGCCGGCCCCCAGCGGTGCGTAAGCTGCCAGCGTGTTGGAGCTGGACGTAAACGGGAAGATGCCGTAATCAATATCCCGCATAGCACCCAGCTGGGCTTCCAGCACGATGCGCTTGCCGCTGTCGTGAGCTTCCTGCAAAAAGGCCCCCACATCGCAGATGTACGGTGCAAACTGCTCCGCCTGTGCTCTGCACCAGCTCAGCAGCGCATCGTAGGACATCTTTTCCTGATGGTAGCAGCCCGCCAGCTCCATGTTCTTGGAGTCCAAAATCATGTGCAGACGGTTCTGGGTGCGCTCCTCGTCCAGATGGAGCAGGTCGCCCAAACGCAGGGTCTTTTTGCGGTATTTGTCGCTGTAAGCGTAGGCAATGCCGCGCCGGGTGGAGCCGAAGGCACTGCCCTTTTGGGCAAGGCGGTCTTCTTCCAGCCCGTCCTGCACCTTATGCCACGGCATGGAGATGGTAGCTTTGTCGGAGAGCTTCATGTTCTTGGGGCTGATCTCCACACCGCGGGCCTCGATGGCCTGCATCTCGCCTGCAAGATGGTCAAGGTCGATGACCATTCCCGTGCCCAGCACACAGGTGACGTCCGGGTGCAGGATGCCGGAGGGCAGCAGGTTCAGGATGAACTTGCCCTTCTCAGTAACAACGGTATGGCCGGCGTTGTTGCCGCCCTGATAGCGGGCGACCACATCGGCGTTTTCGGCCAGCAGGTCGATGACGCGGCCCTTGCCCTCATCGCCCCAGTTGATTCCAGTAACAGCAGTCAGCATAAACTTCAATTTCCTTCTTTTCACATTTTGCGATGGCCTGCGGCAAAGGCTGCTGCGCCGCCGCAGAACCTCATCCTTCGATTTTCCTCTTGCAATTTCCAGTCGCAATTGCTATTATACGAGCAGAGAAAGAATGTGTAAAAAGTATCCTGTGTATGGCAGCGATGTAATTTTTACATGAAAGGCGGAAAAGCATCATGTATGTGGACTGGGAATATTATAAGATCTTCTATTATGTGGCGAAGTATCAGAACTTTACCAAGGCAGCGCGGGTGCTGGGCAACAACCAGCCCAATATCACCCACTCGATGAACCGGCTGGAAAGCCAGCTGAACTGTGTGCTCTTCATCCGCTCCAACCGGGGCGTCACCCTGACACCGGAGGGCGAGATGCTCTATTCCCGCATTGCGTCGGCGGCGGTGCAGATTCAGGACGCCGAGGAGGAGCTGAGTGCCAGCGCCACGCTGGAGCACGGTGCGATCAGCATCAGCGCAACGGAAACGGCACTGAACATCTATCTGTCCGAAAAACTGCGGGCCTTCCACACCGAATATCCCGGCATCCGGCTGCGCATCTCCAACCACTCCACCCCGCAGGCAGTGCAGGCCGTGAAGAACGGCGAGGTGGACTTTGCCGTCATCTCGACCCCCGCAGAGCTTGAGTCGGGGCTGAAAATGGTGGATCTGATGCCCTTTTACGAGGTTCTGGTGGGCGGCCGGACCTTCACCGCACTGGCAAGCCAGAACCTGACCCTGAAAGAACTGGTCAACTACCCCCTCATCTCCCTCAGCGACGAGAGCATGACCCGCAGCTTCTACCGGCAGTTCTTCCTTGACCACGATGCCGTCCTCCGGCCCGACACCGAGGCCGCCACCACCGACCAGATGCTGACCCTTGTAAAAAGCGAGCTGGGCCTTGCTTTCGTGCCGGAACCGATGGCAAAAGCTGCGCTGGAACGCGGCGAGCTCGTCCAGCTGCACCTGCAGGAGATCATCCCCCAGCGCAGCATCTGCCTCGTCTACGACCACCACCGCCCGCTGAACACAGCAGCCCGGAAGTTCCAGCAGCTGCTGACCGAGCGGACCGCCCCGTCCAGAACACAGAAATAACGCAAAAGACCAGAGCTGCAAAGCCTTTTCGGCCGAGCAGCTCTGGTCTTTTTGTCCGGGCTTATCCAGCCCCTCTGCTATAATTCGATCTTCTGTGCCGCCTTGGCGATGGCCCCCAGCAGGGCCACCAGCTTGCTTTCGTCCATCCGGCCGCTGTTGTTGGTGAATGCGTAGAAGCAGCCCTGCACGCAGAACGAAAGCAGGATGCCCCGGTTCAGGTCGGCCGCAAAGGTCGGGTCTGCCTCCTCGAACCGCTGGCGCAGGCCCTTTTCGATGCTGTTGGCGAAGATGCCCTGCCGGTTGCCCGAAAACAGGATATTCACGGCCCGCTGGTTCTGCACGAAGGCCTGAAACAGCTCCCTTGTCAGTGCATCGGTCTGATGCAGTGCCTCATCGTCATGGGTGTGGGGCACGCTGGCGAGGATCGATTCGACGAGCTTGTTTTCCAGCGCGTTCGCCAGCGCATAGATGTCCTCATAGTGGGCGTAGAACGTCGATTTGTTGATGCAGGCCAGCGCACACAGGTCCTTTATTTTGATCCGCTCCAGAGGGTTCTTCTCCCGCAGCTCCATGAATGCCTGTTCGATGGCCCGGTCGGTGCGCGCGATACGGATGTCCACAAAATCCACCTCTTCCGTGTTTTAGTTGATTATCCAACGGTTTTCGTCTTTCGTCGATGGACAAGCCCCCGTGGATTTTTTACAATGAAAGCAGTCCCTTATTCCTCTTTTTTATAGAGCAGCCCCTTGGCGTCCAGTGCCGCTTCGATGCGGTGGAACGCCTCCTCCGTAGGGCAGCTCAGGGTATGCAGGTGCACACCGCCGGTCATCCGGCTCAGCAGGCATTCGGGCGTATCCGCCGCCTGCTGGATAAAATGGTCCACATCGTACCGGCTGGCGAGGTTGAGATTGCCGCGCAGCTCGCCGTAAAGCGGGTTCTCCACGGCCACGTCCACCACGACGCCGCCCTGATCCACCACCGTATACAGCTCTTCCCGCATCTGGTCGGCGGTGCTGTGGACACAGGCGAGGATGCCCGTACAGCCCCGTGCCGCCGGGTGGAGCTGATAGCCCCGGGGCGTGGCGTCGATCTGGGTGCCTGCGGCCCGCAGCAGGGCCACATCGCCCACCACGATCTGCCGGGACACTCCCAGCGCACCGGCCAGCACGCTGGCGCTCAGGGGGGCGCTGGCCTCCGTCAGCCGCTCTAAAATCGCTTTTCTGCGCTGCGCAGCATTCATCTTCCGCGTTCCTCCTTTTTACACCAGCTGCAGCAGGGTGGCGTAGTTGGAGGGCAGCTGGACCTTCAGCTTCCCCCACTCCACCTGCGTCAGGATGGGCTGGCTGCCCACGCAGCCGGCCAGCAGGTCTTTCACGTCCGCGGCCTCCACCGGCAGCTGGAGCTCCATCGACACCGGGCTGTCGCCGTTGTTGTAGACGGCCACGACGGCCTCGCCGTCCAGCACCCGGGCGTAGGCGTAGCTCTGGGTGGTCAGGGTCAGTTCCTTGACCTCGCCCCAGCTCAGCGCAGGGCACTCGGCCTTCAGCCTGCCCAGTGCAGCGTAGACGCTGGTGACAGGATTCGTCTTTTCGGCGTCGGCATAGTCGGCCAGCTCGAGGCAGGGGCGGAGCGGCCAGTCGCTGCCCCACTCTTTTTTGCCCTCGATCCCAAATTCTGAGCCGTAATAGATGGACGGAATGCCCCAAAGCGTATATACTAGAAGAGCAATATGCCGGATGTGGTCGCGGTTGCGCAGCTTGTTGGGCAGACGCTCCACATCGTGGTTGTCCGAGAAGTTGTAGAGCCGGGTGTCATGGCAGAGGCCCTGCAGCCGCCGCATGGTGTGGGCGATTTCAAAATAGTTGTGGTCGTTGTGGCCGCTCCACAGGCCCTTGTGCAGCTCATAGTTGGTGACAGAGTGGAGCATCTCGGGGTTGGCCCAGCGGCTGTAGTCCCCGTGGATGACCTCGCCCATCAGCCAGAACTCCGGCTTCACTTCGTTGGCAAGGCGGCGCAGTCCCTTCATGAAGTCAAAGTCCAGCACGTCGGCAGCGTCCAGACGGATGCCGTCGATGTCGAACTCCTCCACCCAGAAGCGGACGGTATCGAAGTGGTAGTCCTGCACCTCGGGGTTGCGCTGGTTCAGCTTGACCAGCAGGTTGAAGCCGCCCCAGTTGCCGTAGGAGAAGCCGTCGTTGTACTCGTTGTTGCCCCAGAAATTCACATCGCAGAACCAGTCCTTATAGCGGGCGTTCTCGCGGTGCTCCTTCAGCTCCCGGAAGGCGAAGAAATCGCGGCCCACATGGTTGAACACGCCGTCCACGATGACCCGCTGGCCCCGCGCATGGCAGTCGGCGACGAATTTTTTGAACTCCTCATTGGTTCCCAGCCGCCGGTCTACCTGCCGGTAGTCGATGGTGTCATAGCCGTGGGAGCCGCTCTCGAACAGAGGGCCGATATAGATCGCCGTACAGCCAAGCTCCGCCGCGTGCTCTGCCCACGCATCCAGCTTCTTGAATGCCCCGGGGACAGGCTGCCCGTCATTTTCATGCGCGCAGCCGCACAGTCCCAGAGGATAGATGTGATAGAATACCGCATTGTCATACCAAGCCATTGTCTGTACCGCTCCTGTTTTCAAAAGTTCCGCCGGGCTTCTCGAAGCCCCGGTGTTGTATTCAGTATAGCACATTTTCCGACAAAAGTGTGGAAATAGTGTTGTATATTTCTCACATTATTCCCTCCCGAACCGGTACTCTCTGTAAAAATTGCGATAAAAGGAGTCTTTCGTATGAATCTTCCCTCTATCCCCCGTTCCTTCTTCAGCGGCGACTGCTTCGACGCCTACCACGTCCTCGGCGCACACCCTTGGCAGGGCGATCGCGGCGAAGAGGGCTGGCGCTTTGCCGTCTGGGCACCCGGCGCGACCGCCGTGGAGGTCTGCGGCGGCTTTGACGGCTGGGGTGCCGGCATCTCTCTCCAGAAGGCCGACACCGGCGTATGGAGCGGCTTTGTGGCCGGGCTGTGCGAGGGCGACCTCTACAAATACCGCATCCACGGCGCCGACGGCAGCGTCGTTATGCGGGCCGACCCCTACGCCTTTGCCTCCGAAATCCGCCCCGCCAACGCCAGCCGCCTGACCAAGCTGGATTTCGCCTTTGACGACAGCGCGTGGATGGAGCGGCGGGACAAGTGCCGCAACCTGCCCATGAACATCTACGAGCTGCACGTCGGCAGCTGGAAGCATAAGCCCGGCTCCACCCGGCCCGACGGCTCGGACGGCTGGTACGACTACGAAGAGCTGACCCGGGAGCTGATCCCGTGGCTGCTGGAGCACCACTTCACCCATGTGGAGCTGCTGCCGCTGGCCGAGCAC
>ULQV01058216.1_pt1 | contig 24493 bp, 16 predicted proteins | sample 1954851 | NCBI WGS metagenome assembly ULQV01 (sample SAMEA4835665, study PRJEB28245) | human gut metagenome | biome: gut microbiome; material: fecal sample | place: Denmark | collected 2008 | reverse complement strand
TTTGAAAAATAAATAATCTATCATACTTAATTACCATTAATTTTTCGATAAACGCACCTTATGGTGCAGTTCCTATTCACTATTAAATCATTGTCTAATCATCATCCAAACAATCCAGCGGATTGGGGATTTTTGCTTTATAGGCGTTCGATACGTGCAGATAAATTGCCGTTGTTTTTATATCGGTATGTCCCATAAGTTCCTGTATGGTTCTTAGGTCTGTCCCTTGTTCCAGCAGGTGGGTGGCAAACGTGTGCCGGAGCATGTGCAGGTGTACCCGATGCTTTATTCCGGCTTTCCTTGCCGCTTCTTTCAAGATCTTAACCAATGCGCTGGGTGAGTATTGTTCGCCTGCCTGTTCGCCCTCAAAAAGCCATTTTTGCGGTCTGTATTCCCGGTAGTAATCCCTTAGTTCGTTGAGCAGCTTTTCCGACAGTAGGGAATACCTGCACTTCTTGCCTTTCCCGGCAATCCTGATTAGCATCCGTTCGCTGATGATGTCTTGGGGTGTCAGGTTCAGAAGTTCGCTTCGGCGTAGCCCGGCAGAGTAAATAAGAGAAATCATGCACCTGTGTTTCCGATTGGATAACTGTGCAAAGATGCTTTTCATTTCTTCCCGGCTTAATACTTCGGGTAATGCCTTGTACTCTTTTGCACGGGCTATCCCGCCATAATATTGCCGCTTGCCTTTCCGGACTTTCTCGTAATAGAACTTGATAGCGTTGATGCGCATGTTCTGCTGGGTGGCGGATATGTGCTTTTCCTTAACCATGTGGAGCATATAGCTGTTTATGTCCTCGACCGTCAGCAGGTCAAGGTCTTGCCCCTTGTGGTATTCCATGAAGTCGCTGAAATAGATTTTATAGGCTTTTATGGTGGAAAGGCTGTACCGCTTCTGTTCCAGCAGTTCGAGGTAGCCTTTCGGCAGTGTGTATTCCCTTTTAGGTTTGGGATGCCGCACGTAAACCCGGCTGTAATCAATATAGGCGTGGGGCGAATAGCGGTCGTAGAAATCCGGCAGCTTAAAAGCGGTGGCAGGCATGTAGGCAGAACTGTTGCCTGCCTTTTCCACGTCCGTATCTTGGGCGAGCAGCAGGGCGACAGCCTGACTGTTTACATACTCTATCCGTATGTAGTCCGCACCGTTTCTTTCTTTCTTGTACAGAACGATGCTTCCTCTCTGTTTCTGAACATTGTCCATGTGGCTGAAAATAATATCATATAGCCGCAAATATAAACAAAGAAACAGAAAAACCAACAGAGCGGTTGGTTTTATTTTGTTAAAGTTCCTCTAATAGAGATTTATTGCTGTCTTATGCAGCCTGCCGCCTGTATTTCAGGCTTTCAACAGCGAATAGAGGAAGTGCAGGCTCCGTGCCAGCTTCTTGGTGTCCAGCCCTTGAAAAAAGGACTTTTCAAAGGAGGTTCCGAAGAATATCTGCCAGAACATCGAAGCCGCTTCATCCACATCCACATCCTGCCTGATTTCCCCGCTTTCCTTCGCCTTCTCGATGGCGGATTTCCAAAGCTGGAAGTTCTGCTCGAATATGGCGGCTATCTTTTTCTCCACGTTGGGATAGTACAGCCTTACCTGCATCAGCAGGTGGTAGTAGTAGAAGTTGAAGCTGCACCCGTTGGGATTGTTCCCGTCGTCCAGCAGGCGCACGAGCCGCTGCATCGTGTTCTCCACTCCGGCTACATACCGGTCGATAAATTCTGACAATGAGCCTGCCGTGAAGTTGAACTTGTTTTTCGAGTGTTGGGTATCGAACACGTACCTGTCCGCCACAGCCGTGAACAAGTCCTGCTTGAACGGGAAATAATAGGTCAGTCCCGCTTTCGACAGTCCGCAGGTTCTGGCTATCTCCATCTGGCTTGCCTTCTCGTAATTCATCTTTGCGAATATCCGCAAAGCCTTTTCCAATACTTCATCCCTGTTGGTAAACATATTTCTATATCCGTTGGTTTTCTTCTGCGAAGATAGTGATTTAGGGGGGATTTCCCTTCACCGTACCGGTTATTTTCATCCCCCCGGATTTCTGCATACCCAGACCCTGCTGTCAGGACTGCCCGCTATGGACACCCGCAGCCTCTATTCTTCCCATTCCATTTCCAGCTTCCCGTTAATGTCATAGCGTTTCCACCGTCCCGTGCGGTGACCGTTGCGGTATGTTCCGGTTTCCCTTACCCTGTCGTTCTTCACGTAGCGCGACTCGAAGGGACCGGTCTGTCGTCCGTTGACGTAGGTGCTGGTTTCCCAATAGTCGAACCGGTTGTCGCGCACCAGTGACTTCGCCTTGCCGTTGAGCCGTCCAAACTCGTAGGTTGCCTCATGGACAAGTTCTCCGGTTGACGGGTCGTATTCCCTGTAAAGACCGTCATACCGGTTGTTCTTTTTGTAATATTCCTTGAGCCGTGAACCGGTCTCTCTGTCAAAACGGACCTGAAGCCCTTCTTCATTCCCTTCACGATAGGTTGTGATGTGCAGGGTGTCGCCGCTCTCCGCTATCTGCACCCAGATTCCATCCTTCTGCCCGTTTTTGTAATGGCCGGTTGTGCGGGGCTGGCCGAACAGGTAAAGCTGTTCAAAGTCACCGTCAAGCAGCCCCTGCTCGTTGTAGTAAGAGGTCTCTTTCAGCTCGAATGTGCCCTTGATGTAGGAATACTGCTTGCCGGTCTGCTTCCCGTCCTTATAGTTGTGTTCCCTGCGCAGCGTACCGTCAAACTCGTAGTACACGTCCTTTCCGTCTTGCTTTCCTCCTTTGTAGAAGCGTTCCATTTCCAGTTTCCCGTTTGTGTAGAACGTGCGGTGGGCACCGTCCAGTTTGCCGGATTTGTAGGATTTCTCTTCCGTCACCCTGCCTTCGTCGTCATATTTCCTGAAGGTTCCGTCCTTCCAACCCTCCTTGTAGGAGCCCTTGGCTTTCAGCTTGTTGTAGATGTATTCTTCGTAATCGCCATTGAAAAGACCGTCCTTGAAACGGGCAAGGATATAGGCGGAATGGTAGCCGTCGATAATGCGGTGCTCTCCGTCAAGAGGCTTGTCGCCCGAAATTTCCCGGTGGAGAATACGGCCGTCTCCCAGATTTATGGCTGTGATACGGTCTATCGGGTATTCTTTCTGTGCATGGAGCGGTAAAACGCACAGCGAGGCTGCCAACAGCAGAAAATAACAGTTCATTCGTTTCATACTTCAATTGTCTTTAGGGTTATTTCTATTCTTTGAATCTCATTCTTTCTTCAGTGTCCGTATTCCCGGTCAGGATGCCGTCCGGTCGCAAATATACACAAAGAAACGGAAAAACCGACAGGTCGGTCTGTTTTTTGTTTTGTCATAGTTTCCTCCCGTATTTTTCCGCTTTTACGACAGGCAAGCCGATCACGTTCTGCATGGCAGTGCGACCGGCTTGCAAGAATCGGGCCTACATCTTTATCCCTTTCATCCGGTGCTCATCCTTGGGCTGAAATCCCGGCCGTACGGCAGAGAACCGGTCTGCAATGTTTTCACCGGCAGGATGCCGTCCGTCAACCGGACCGCGTACCTGCGTAGCATCGCCCAGCGTCGGTCGGACCTGTTGCTGACCCTCCGTTTCCTTTTCGGCGGTTTCCGTTGCGGGAGGAGCCAGTTCCAGCTGTATCTTGCGGTCGATGGCGGCAAGCTCGGACTTCAACTGTTTCAGTTCGTCCTCCTTCTTCCACACCTTGCCCGCTATCTCCTGCAACTGCGGGATCTCCTTCTCCAACACCTCGTTCTTGGCCTTGTACTGGTCGATGACCGAGGGGATCTTCTCCATCGCGTTCAGGAAATTGCGCGCGGCGGCTATCGGGTCCGCCATCGCCAGATGCCCGTTGTTGTAGGTGTACTTGTAGTTTCCCTCCACCACGAAGCGGTTGTCTGTAAACTCCAGTCCCTCTTTGAGCGTCCTTTCGCTGACCACCTTGACGGGGAAGCCGTACAGTTCCCCAATCGGTTTGTACAGTCCGCCCGTAGTGGCGTTCCTGGCTATCTCCTGCAAACGCTTCCCGATAACCTTCTCGTCGGTGGAGTCCACGCCGTCCACCCTGACCGCATTCAGCCGGTTGCCATCCTTGTCTGTCCGGGCAGCGGCAAGGAACCTGTTCCAGTCCTCTGTCATGGCTTCAATGGCCGCCGTGTTGCCGCCCAGCTCCTTGACCTTGGTTTCCAGCTTGAACTCAGAATCGCGCCTGCCCTTGTGGAACGACTTGCGTTCCCCTTCGAGCGAGGCGATACGCTTCTCCAGTTTCGCCTTGTCGAGCAGGTCGGTGTTGCCGGAGAGCAACGCCATGTATTCCGAGAAGTTCATGCCCGATTTTTCGTCCATCGCCCCCTCGTCGATGGTACGTGCGCCCATCGCGCCGCTTTTCAGCTGCGAGATGAAGGTCTGCTTGCAGTGCAGCAGGTTGAACTTGTAGCTGTCCAGCGACTTCTCCACCGCATAGATGATGACATCCACGTTGTTCCCCGCAAAGTGCTTGGCAATCTCGTTGCCGGCCCTGACACCACGCCCGTCACGCTGTTGCAGGTCGGACGGGCGCCACGGCGTATCAAGATGATGGATCGCCACGCACCGTTTCTGCGCGTTCACGCCCGTTCCGAGCATACTCGTGGAGCCGAAGAGCACACGCACCGTCCCGGCATTCATGGCCTCTATCACCGCCTTGCGTGCCTTGTCGGTCTTGCACTCCTGAATGAAGCGGACTTCGCCGGCCGGTATGCCGTAGTCCTCCGTCAGCTTCCGCTTGATCTCGCTGTACACGTTCCACCCTTCACCCGGCTGATACGTCCCCAAGTCCGAGAATACGAACTGCGTGCCTTTCTGTGCGTCGTATCTGTGGTAATACTCCGCTATCATCTTGGCGCAGTGGCTCGCCTTGTTGTCGGGGTGGTCTTCGTAGTTCGGGTCTATCATGCGCATATCCAGTGCCATCTTGCGGGCGTAATCGGTGGCGATGAGCATCTTCGCCTTCTCCTCCGTTTCCGACAGCGGCAGTCTGCCCAGCAATGTCGCATCACCCGTTTTGGCAAATTCCATCAACTGCTTGATGAAATACTCCTGGTCGGGCGTGGGCGGTATGTGGTGCAGTATCTCGTTCTTGTGCGGACGGTCCACGCCCACATCCTCCGCCGTGCGGTAGTCGGTGATTTCGTTGTAGAAGGCGGCAAGCTCCGGCACCTTGATGAAGTAGCGGAAACGCTCCTTCTGCACGATGTTGTTCGTCACGTTGAACTCGAAGTCAGTGGTCTTCTTGGCGAAAATCGCCGCCCACGCATCGAAGCAGCGGATGTCCTGCCGCTCCAGCTCTTTCGGACGCAGGTACTTGAAGAGCAGGTACAGCTCCGTCAGCGAGTTGCTGATGGTCGTGCCCGAAAGGAACGTAGCCCCCAAGTCCTTGCCCGTCCGCTCCTGTATGGTGCGGATGGCAAAGAGCATGTTCAGGGCTTTCTGGCTACCCTCGCTGTTGCCCAATCCCGCCACACGGTCGTGCCGCGTGTTAAACGTAAGATTCTTGAACTGGTGCGACTCGTCTATGAAGATATGGTCGATGCCCATCTGCTTGAAATCCGCCACATCGTCCGTGCGTGACTTGATGGCGTATTCCACTTTTTCCAGTTTCGCTTCAAGGTTGTGCTTGCGCTTCTCCAGCCCTTTCAGCATCGCCCGCGACACATTTTTGCCCTGCTGACGCAATACTTCCAGATTTTCCTCCACCGTATCAAGCTCCGCCTGCAGGATGCGCTGTTGCAGCTCCGGACTTTGCGGTATCTTCCCGAACTGGTCGTGGCTCATGATAACGCAGTCGTAGTCGTTGTTCCTGATGTTGTTGAAGAAACGCATGCGGTTGGCGGTCGAGAAATCCTTTTCCGAAGCATACAGGATGCGGGCGTTCGGATAGGCGGCCTGATAGGTGGCTGCAATCTCCGCCACATTCGCCTTCAAGCCGATAATCATCGGCTTGTGCGCCAGTTTCAACCGCTTCATTTCATGTGCTGCAATGCACATTATCAGCGTTTTACCGGTTCCACTGGCTAAGCACGTTGCGCCTTGCCGTTCCGAAGAACGGCAGGTTTCAACATACTCGCCTCCGAACCGTACGTACACGTCTCCATGTATACGGCTCTCCGTAGTTATTGTCAGTCTATTTCTTTCCATGAATTTTACGATAACATTTTTCACAAACAGCTAATGTTTTCCTTTTACGGGCAATCATGAAGCGTTCCCACTCCTTCAAGCCTTTCAAGTCTTTGAGCTTGCGGACATGAACCATTTTCAGGTTGTCCGTAGCCCCGCAATATTCACACTCGCAGGCTTTGAGCCGTGCCATAAGGCTCGTGCTCTGTGTCCCGCGATAACTGGGCAGCAGATGCGCATCATCTATCCGCGCTTCCGGCTTCCATTTGAACCCTCCATGATAGAGCGTACGCTCGTGCATCCTGCCTTTGCTGTCCTCAAACTGTACACGGAAGATTTTATCTTTTGTGTATTTGTTGACTATCTTCCTTACTGTCGATTCATACTTGGACGAGAATGTCTTGTACATGCTCTCTTTCATGATGTAGTAGAAATCATGAAGAATATTGACATTGTTGGCAAGACAATAGTAATTGTAGATACCTCGTATCTCCGAGTTGTATCGGGTCAATATCTCAAGGTCATCATTACTTCTGAGGTAAGGACGTGAAGTGGATTCCCATTTTTCTTTCCCCCTTTCCCGTATTATTTTCATGGCTTTGTAGCCAATCAGTTTATCTCTCATCACCTCAAAAGGCAGCAAGAGTACGGTCTTGTGGTCGAGAGAACGGATGGCAATCCCCTTTTTGTTCTTTCTCGTTTTATTCGTCTTGCGGATAGTGACTTCATAGCCTAAGAACTTCGCCCTGTCATGACCGTTTGTGATTAGGGTCTTTTCATCGGACAGTTCAAGTTTCAGTTTGTCAAGCAAGAAGTTCTTGATGTCTTCCTTTGCCTTTACGCAGTCTTCCTTGTTTCCGATTACACCTACCAGAAAATCATCGGCATAGCGGACGTATCTCATTCGTTTGAAGTCCCCGTCCATGTCAAGAGTGGCAGGATGCTGTTGCATTTCACGATGTAGTTTCTTTATCTCCATGCGCAATGCCGCTATCTTCTGCCTGTCTCTCTCATTCTTCAGTTTCTTTACACGTTTGTCCTTTCGGTTGCCAATCCTTTTGTATTCGGGATTACGTTTCCTTGCCTTTCCGATATTGAATGATGAAATGTATTCCACCATATACTTGTCCAGCTTGTCAAGGTATATATTTGCCAGTATCGGACTAAGCACACCTCCTTGCGGTGTCCCGCAGTAGGTTCCGTGGAACTGCCACTGTTCCAAATATCCTGCTTTCAAGAATTTGCGGATAAGACGCAGGAACCTCTCGTCCTTGATGCGTTCACCAAGAATTCTTATCATGACCTCGTGGTCGATGTTGTCAAAGAACCCTTTGATGTCCCCCTCAATGAACCATCGTGTCCCGTCAAACCCTTCCGAAATGGAAGCCAATGCAGTATGGCAACTGCGATGTGGTCTGAAACCATGCGAGCATTTCTCAAAATGCTCCTCGTATATGGCTTCGAGCACCATCTTTATGACTTCCTGCACAAGTTTGTCGTCAAAGGCGGGTATGCCTATGGGACGCTTTTTGCCGTTCTTCTTCGGAATATAGACCCTCTTTGCAGGATAGGGTCGGTAGCTTTCATCTTTCAGTCTGTCAATGAGGTTGTATATGCGTTTAACGCTCATTCCGTCTATGGACTGACCGTCTGCGCCTTTCGTACAGTTGCCCGTATTGGGGGCAATGTTCTGATAGGCTAACGCATATAAGTTCTCATTATACATCAGTCGGTAAAGCCGTTCAAACTTGTAATTCGGGTCTTGGCTGTGCCCAGCCAGACTGTTTAATACATTCTCAGAATTTCTCATAATGTCTCACACATCTTTCGTTAAACATATTAATAATAACACTGTCTCCCTTCGCCATGTACAAGGCTTTCCCTTGCTCGGACTACTACGGAGACTCTGTTGCCATGTGGGTTTCCCCATTTAGGCAATCCCCATTTAGACATATAGTAACATAGCGTGATGGATTGTCGGATGCGGTTTTCGTCCTTTTCCGCTTATCGCGGCTGTGTTGCAATCGGTTTTCGGCTCTCTCACTCGAAGTCGGAAAGTGGAAGTATTGCAATCTGACGTTTGTAACTATCTTATCATATAATGACCGTCAGAGTTTACCAGCTAACCACTTGGACTGCCGTTCAAACAGTATAGTCTTCATCCTCATATCCATCGTTTCATTTAGACATTCAGTAGCAGCACGATAGTTAGCTGACTTATGCCGTTTCCAACATGCGACACTCCCCACCGCCTTTCGGCTAAGTGGATAAGTTGGCTAATGACCGGCGTTGAAAACCCTTGCCGGGTAGGCTGCTAAACCTACATTTACTATATGCCCTTATGGGCGCAGAACCTCATGGTCACAGATCCCGCCTCCGTTCTGCTTCAGCATCCATACGCAGTCCTTCTGCGAGGGATATATGCTCTTGATTCCCCGGCTTGCCAGCCCTTTGAGATTGAGGTCGGGGAAGGTCTGGTGGCTTCCGTCATACTTCGGGCGCACGAAACAGTTGAACTTGCGGTTATACATCGTCACGAGCCTCTCCTTGAACTGCGGAGACTGCTCTTCCAGCCATTCGGAGAACCCACCCCGGATTTCGTCAATCTTGGCGTTGGCGAGCTGTATGCCCTCGCTGTCGCGCACCTTGATGTCGTTGCCGTGTTCGTCCTTGCCGATGGACTTCATCATGTCGGGGCAGGTGTTGTGCAGGGCGTGCTTCAGCAGGTGCATACCGTCGTAGTGGCGGTAATAGCCCTTTACCAGAAACTCGTCCGTGATTTTCATGGTACGGTAGCCGCAAGCCACCGAAAACTCGTCCATGCTGGCGGAATAGGCGATTTTCACGTCCGTTTCAAACAGGTGGCTCATATACGAGGCGTACACGCCCGTGGGAATCCATCGTTCACCGAAGTTGAAGTCGAGGTCTTCAAACTCAATCCGCTGCGGTTCGGCTTCTTTCAATGCTTCCAGTGCCTCCTTCACTTCAGGCATATGTTCATTTTCGGGATTGGCATTTATCCAATTTTCGATTCGTTCCGCCTTCTCTATCACGTTCCCGGCGATGAACCTGTCCTTGATTTCGTAACCGGTTACGAGCGGGTTGTAGAAGATGCGCCCTTTCAGGGCTTGGAGCAGTTCCTCCTCCGTTCCGTCGGTTATCTCCCTCATATAATCGAGATCGACCGTTCCGAACCGGTTGAGCGATGCTGCAAGCGCTTCCTCCGGTGTCCCGGCATTCACGGCGGACTCCATCCCGAAGGATACGGGGCGTTCAAAGATGTCCGCCTTCACAAACCTGCCGCCCTCCGCACGTTCCAGCGAAAGGACATCGCGTCCGCCGGCATCCATCATCACCAGTTTCACATTCTGCTTGGCATTGAGGTTGCCGTAGCGCATGACAAATTCATCGTAGCAGGTGTTCAGGTGTTCACGCCACTGGGGATTTGCCTCGTGTCTGTTCGATTCATAGCGGTACAGCCTCTCGTATGCGTCACGGACTGATACATACAGCAGTGCCTTTTCTTTCTGATAACCGGTCAGTCCGAGCGGCTGGAATGTCGCACCGTAGGGAGTGATGTCTTTCAGATACCCGATGTCGCGTGCCCTGTTTGCCACCAGCGACCCTTCACGCAGGTGCATTTCAGGCGTGCGGTGATAGGGACGCGGTTTCATATCCAAGACTTCCTCCTGCTTTTTCACCTCCGTATCGTGTTCCGCCTGTAGTACGGTGGGTGCTTTCGGTTGTTCCTGCCTGTGCCGTTCCGCCACTTGCCGAAGAGCCTTGCGCTTTTCAGGTGTCATATCCATCATCATTTCATAGAAACCGTTGATGGGCGGATTGTCTTCCCAGTTGATGGAAGCATATATGTCGTCTGGATCGCTTTGCTTATCCGCTTCCTCCACTTCCTTTTTCTCGTCCGTTTTCTTTTCAGCCGGAGAAACAGAGGTGGTATGCGGAGGTATATTCGTAACCTTCGGTGTAACCTGCACTTTCGGTTTGGACTCGGTACGCTTTGCGGCACTTTCCTTTTTCGCTGCCTTTTTCTTCTTGGAAGTTTCCTCCTTGCTGACTTCTTCGGTCATTCCCCAAAGGTCAAGCAGGGAGAGCTGCACACCGTCCGAATGCTTCATCGGGCGGTGTGGCTCTATCTCCGGCTTTTCATCTGTGGACTGTGGCGTTACTTCTTCCGGTTTTGCCACCGTTTCGGAGTTCGTTACATTTTCAATATGCGGCTGTATTTCGGGAGTGGAGACAATTTCACCTTCCGTGCTTTTACTTTGCGCAGGATGAAGACTGTGCCTGTCATACAGTTTCTTGTCAAACTTTAGCATTTCAATGCTTAAATGCTCCCGCAAGTCCTCCGCCATCTGTTCAATGTCGCCCCGGTGCATGATTTTATAGGCAGGTTTCCCATAAGGGTCTGTACTTCTTATCAGGTCGGAATGGGGAATCATGCCGATGCTGCCGACATATCCGTTCTCGAAACTGCCGATCGGGGTCTTCCCTGTCTGTATGAACATTTCCTCATAATCATACAGTTCCCGTTTCTTTCCGCTGTTCTTTTGCAGGATGATCAGGTCGCTGCCCACTTCCGTGCCTGCGTTGTCCGTGAAAAGATTGTTCGGCAGACGTGCGACACCCACCGGATTGGCATGTTTCATCATATACTCGCGTATGGGCGCGTTGGATGGGGCATCCAGCACCCCTTGCGAGGTGATGAACGCCACAATGCCGCCCTCGCGCACCGTGTCGAGGCTCTTCAGAAAGAAATAGTTGTGTATCGTCTTCGCGGCGGAACGCCTTGCAGGGTCGTGGCTGCCCGTAAACTCCGGGTCGAACACCGCCACATCACCGAACGGAATGTTGGAGATGACAAGGTCGAAGTAGCTGGTAAACGGCTTTTCTATCTTCTCGAATCCCTGCACCCGCACTTTCTGATCGGGATGCAGGTGTTTCAGAATCCTGCCCGTCATCAGGTCTTTTTCAAATGCCATTATATCGGCATCTGGCTTGTAGCCCAGCACCGCATCCACGAATGCGCCCACGCCTGCCGAGGGTTCAAGCACACGGTCGGGGCGTATGCCGTGCCCGTGCAGCACGTCGGCAATCGCATCGGTTATTTCCGGCGGAGTGTAGAAGGCGGTCAGTACGGACTGCTTCATCGCGTCCATGTACCGCTTGTATTCCATTTCGTCACGGCAGTTCTCCCGCACCAGTCTGTGCAGCTCCACCGTAGGGGCAAACAGTTCGAGGTCTGATTTCGCCCAATGGACGGCATCCGTCAGTTCCTTGGCGGGGTTCAGTATGCACTTCAGCCCTCCGAAGCCGCAGTAACGCTCCAGCAGCAGCCTTTCGCGTGCGGTGGGGGTACGCTGTTCCCTATCAAGGATGAATGCCGTCCGTATAGCCTCGATGTTGTCCCGTAATCTCTGCTTGCGGTTAAACGCCATACTCTTCGATGTAAAGTACGATGGCTCCCGTCAGCTCCGTGCGCAGCAGGTCGTAGTCGGGCGACAGGGCGAAGTTGTCGTCCGAGAGGTCGTAAATGGAGAACACCGCATCCACGAGCGGAAGCAGTCCGGCAATGAAGCCATCCTGCTTATCCTCCGGCACATCATCGGCAAACTCGCTTTTCACGACTTCGCGGAGGATGGCATGCTTGGAGTAGTGAAGCCCGCGCAGCAGGATGTTCATTGCCAGTTCCTGTGCACCCTCGGTGGGATAGCCGTCAAGCCGTGCCTGTTCATACGTTTCGGCGGCGCGGTCGGCACGCTCACGGATAAAGGCGGTATCGGTTGCCTGTTCAAACCGGTTGTTGCGGAGGTAGTCCAGCAGGTACAGACCGTAATAGGAAAAGTCGGTCTGAACCTCGTTTTTCTTCTTGTTGTTCATTACTTTAGAATTTAGTGGATGAATGAATGGGATAATCATATTTGAGGAAGGAAGAAAAAAGGCACCCGGTATCCCTCCGAGTGCCACCACTAAATCCAAAGTATGAGTGTAATCCGGTATCGAAGAACAATCCATTACTCTGAACTAGTGGCAAAGTTAGCGCAAAAATCCGATTAAGCGAAACAAATGAAAATCATATTTACATTTGTGAGCGTGAGGATTTTATTCAAATCGAAGACAATACGAAATAAACCCGTTTATTTCTATTGCCCGGATGCAGCCTAACTTATCAAAAGTTAGCACTATTTCTTCCGTCCTGAAAATTTCTTTGTTGTTTTCTTTTCAGGGAACACAAAAGTCGTGTTGAACTCCCCGTCAAAGGCAACGATGGCATCGAAACTCTTGCCTTGCTTGCTCTTGAAGCCTTTGAGCAATTTCGTGTGCCCTTCGGTAAGCAGGTCTTTGATATCCTCGTCGGAGAGGGTACGGTTTGCCTTCAGACGGAACACGGGCAGTCCGCACTCCGCATTGTCGCAACGGACGACCTTGCCGTAGAACTGCATCGTTCCCGTTCCGCACTTGGGGCACTTGCAGCCGGAATCCTTGTGGGCGAAGAGTTTGTCGCATGAAAGCAGTTCCGAGGTAATCTCCCTCGTGTACGTCTCTATCTCCTTGCGGAAGGTATCGGCGGACAGTTCCCCGCGCTCGATGCGTGCCAGTTCCTTTTCCCATTCACCCGTCAGGGCGACATCGGCGATGCGCATTGTCTTCACTACCGAGTAGAGGGCAAGCCCTTTCTCGGTGGGCACAAGTGACTTCTTGCAGCGTTCCATATAGCCGCGCTTGAAGAGTGTTTCGATAATCGCCGCACGGGTGGCGGGCGTGCCGATACCGCAATCCTTCAATGCCTGACGGAGCGCGTCGTCCTCAATCTCCTTGCCTGCCGTTTCCATAGCCGAAAGCAAGGTCGCTTCGGTGTGCAACGGCTTGGGTTTGGTCTTTCCCTCCGTGATCGAGCAGCCTTTCAGTGTCAGTGTGTCGCCTTCCTGCCAGTTGGGGATGGAGATTTCCTCCTTGTCCTCCTCGCCATAGACCGCACGCCATCCGGCTTGCCTGATGACACTGCCTTTTACCGTGAACTCCGCTCCGGCACACTCCGCTGTAACAGTAGTGGTGTCCTTGACACATTTCTCCGAGAAAGCCTCTATCATGCGTCCGGCTATCATCTGATAGACGGTGTTGTCCTCTTTGGAGAGGAACAGCGGCTTCTCGCCCGTAACAAGCAGGGCATGGTGGTCGGTCACTTTGCCGTTGTCCACACTGCGGCGTGTGGCCCCGGCTTTCGCCTGCACCTTGCCTTTCCATTCGGGCAGGTTGCCGATAAAGGCAAGCAACTTGGGTATTTCGGAGAATACATCTTCGGGGATGTAGCGGCTTCCCGTTCTCGGATAGGTGACGAGTTTCTTCTCGTAGAGCTTCTGTGCGATTCCAAGCGTCTGCTCCGCCGTGAAGCCATGCTTGGCGTTGGCCTCTTTCTGGAGTGTGGTCAGGTCGAACAGGAGTGGAGTTTCTTCCGTCTTTTCCTTGCGCTCTACTTTTGTGACGGTGGCTGTGCCTTCTTCTCTTACTTTATTATATAGTGCCGTTGCCGGTTCTTTCTCTTTCCATTTCTCGGACGAGGAGAATTTCACTGTCCCGTCACTACTGCCGTCCACGGCAAAATGGAGCTGCCAGAAGGCTTCGGGCGTGAAACGGCAGTTTTCCCAATAACGTTCACACACCATTCCCAATGTGGGGGTCTGCACACGTCCGACGGAATATGTGCCGTGTCCGGCGGCGATGGTGAGTGCCTGCGTGCCGTTGATGCCCACGAGCCAGTCGGATTCACTTCTCGCTTTGGCGGCAAGGAAAAGGTTGTCATACTTGCTTCCGTTTTCGAGGTTACGCAGTCCTTCACGGATGGCCTTGTCGGTAAGCGAACTTATCCAGAGGCGGACGAACGGGGTGGAACATCCGATATAGTGGTAGAGGTATCGGAAGATAAGCTCTCCTTCGCGCCCGGCATCGGTCGCCACGACTATCTGCTCGCTTTCGTTGAAAAGGCGGGCGATGACCTTGATTTGCGCCGTCACGCCGCTGTCGGGCTTGTAGCCCTTCTCCGTCTTGGTCTGACGGGGGATGAGCGTGAAGGTTTCGGGGATGACGGGCAGGTTGTCACGGACGAATCCGCGCACACCGTAGCCGTCAGGCATGGCAAGCTGGACGAGGTGTCCGAACGCCCATGTCACGGCATAGCCGCCTCCCTCGAAATAACCTTCCTCTCTCTTTGTCGCGCCCACGATGCGGGCGATTTCACGTGCCACACTGGGCTTTTCTGCAATGATTGTCTTCATTTTTCTTGTTGTTTGATTGTTTTTTTCTTACTTCGGATTTTTTGGATTTAGTGGCGGGCTTGGGGATATTACATCTTCATGCCCTTGCCCGTCCTTTTTTGTTGATTTTCCTGCTGCCGTTGCTGGTTATTGTCTTTCGGGGTGGTCTGTCCTTTCTGCAACGGCTCATTCAGGTTCTTGGTCGCCTCGTTGGTCTTGCCCTCGTTGTTCACGGCCACCTGCGTGCGGCTCTCGTTGCTTGGGGCGACCTGCTGCGCGTTGTCGGGATTGGTGTCGTAGCGGTACGGGCGTCCCTTTTCCGGGTTGAACTTGATGTACATCGTAGCATGGAAGCCCTGCTTGTCGGTCACGTTCTCCAGCTTCACGGCTTTGCCCGCCACGTAGTCGGCTTTCTGCTGGTCGGTAAAACTGACATTGCTCCATTTGCTGATGGGGCGGATGCTGCCGTCCTCGTTGGTCCATGTGTTACGGCGTTGCTCCTTGTTCGTGCCGGCGGCATTTTCCGTACCTTGCGCCTGCGCTTGTGCTTGGGTGGGATTCTCCTTGGCTTCCTGCGTCTGTGCGGTACGTGGCGACCTGCCGGTGCCCGGCACGAACTCCACACCGCGCTGTTCCACGTTCACTTGCAGGGTGGTGACGAACTTCCTGCCGTCCTTGCGCTCGATGAGCTTGTCGCACACGGGCAGCCCGGCACGGAGCATGTCCTGCTCTTGCTTGGTAATTTCCGTGTTGCCGATGCGCTCCGGTATGCGCACCTTGCTTGCCGGCACATCCGTAATCTCGTTCGTCTTGCGGTCGATGCTGACAAATGAGGGGATAATCTCGCCCGTTTCCCTGTCCACGAGGTCCACGACCCTGCCGAGGTTGCCCGTCTCGCGGAGGTTCTTGCGGTCCTCGTCGGAGAACTTGTGTTCCTTGTACTCTTCCAGTTTCTGCTCCTTGCGGATGAAGTGCGGCACAAGGCTGACATTGCCCTCGCCGTCCTTTCTGAAGGAGAGGCGGGCGTCCAGCTCGAATGCCTCGCCGCCGAAATTGGGCGTGACCTTCACCAAGTCTGATTTACCGTAGTTGAGCATCTTCTGAAGGTCGCCGGACTTTTCAAGCTCGTCGCGTTTCACGCCCCAACGCTCTTCCAGCTCCTGCCAGTTGATTCTGTTCTCGTCGATGGGCTGGTAGCCCTGTCTGCCCTGCGTCTGCTGCGGGGCTTCCTGATTCTGTTCTTGTTTCTGTTCCATTTCTTCTTGATTTTTAGGTTCTTCCTGATTTTCTTTATTTTCCTGATCGGGTTGTTGTTCTTCTTCTCTTTGCTGTTGCTGTTCCTCCTGCACTTTCTGCACTTCCTGCTCGTAGCCGGAAGTGTCCACCTTGTGGGGTGCAAGCAGTTCACTGTAGGCTTCGGGGTTCTTCAGCAGCTCCTTCATCACTTCCAGCAGATTGTCGGCCTGCTCTGCCGCAACCCGGTAGAAACCGAAGCGGCTGGGTTCCTTGCACTGGCGGAAGAAGTTCCTGAAGAAGTTGTCCAGCACGTCGCCGTGCCGGTCGAATTGCAGGAAACTCTGCGCGTTCTCCGCCTTGGCGGGGGTGCGCTTGGGCGTGCCGTCCGCATTCAGTCCGGCTACCACGCTGATCTCGCCCGTCTTCTCGTCACGGACAATCAGCACGTCCTTTTCGTCTTTTTTCTTTGCCATCTGATTAAATTTTAATTGGTTATTTATTGAACATATTGCGGATGCGTGCCTTGTAGAACTCGATGTCGTTCTGCCGGAAGTCCTTCACATGTTTGGAAAGGAAGTCCAACACGTCCGTTTCGCTGTAATAGGTTTTCTTGCCCAAGGTCTTGTAGGAGAGTGCGCCCTCACTGCGGTAGCGTTGCAGGGTGCGCTTGCTGATCTGGAGGAGCATGCACAGGTCCTGATTGTCGAAAAGGCGGATGCCTTCGGACAGGGACGGCGGTTGTTGCCCCTGCGCCTTCATAGCCAGCAGCAGCTCGTCCTGACGGTCGAGGCGTTCGAGGATTTTCTGCATCCATCCCTCGAAACTGTTGCGGGTAAGCAGTTCCATAGCTCATTTCCTCCTTCCTTTGTCGGTTTTCTTGCTTCCCGTGCGTAGCGAATAGTTGTGCAGCAGGGCTTCCACTGTTTCTTCCTTGTTCCTGATGGTATTTGTTTCCAACAGTCTTTGCACTTCGGAGAGGTGGTAGCGGCAAGTGCCGCGTACTATCACATATTCTATGCGATGGTCGTCCCTCATCCGTTGCAGGGTACGGGTACTCACGTTCAGCAGTTCGGCGGCTTGTGCCGTATTGAGCAGGCGGTCTTTCGTTTCCGCCTCCTTCCGCCGTCGCTCTTCTTTCGCTTCGCGGATATATCCTGCTATCTCCGCTATCTGTTCCAGCATAGTCCGGTATGCGGAACTTTCAATCGTTATCACTTTCATATATGCGCTTGTTTTATTGTTTCTGTGGCAAAGTTCGGCAATGGAAAAGGGCGGCTTTAACAACTCACTACGTGACTCACGTAAGATTTTTATGAAAAAGGCTCCGCAACCCGGACAATCGGCGCAACAAGCTGCCATTCAGACAAAACCGATGGGCGTTTCAGCCCGTGCCGTTACCTTTGCGGCAAATTCAAAAATCGTTTTGTATATGGAAATAGTATCTATCGAGAAAAAGACCTTCGAGGAAATGGTGGCACAAACGGATGCCTTCGTGGAGAAGGTCGCCGCCTTGCAGCGCAAGGGGGATGCCAAAAGGCTCGGCAAGTGGCTCACGGGCGAAGAGGTTTGTGGGCAGTTGAGAATCAGCCAACGCACGTTGCAGAAACTGCGTGACAAGGGCTTTATCGGTTATTCGCAAATCGGCTTCCGTTTTTACTACAAGCCGGAAGATGTGAAAAGGCTCATCCCGCTTATCGGTACGATTTGCCCCACTGACAGATAGCCTTGTCTGACTTAAAACGGATATGATTATGAACGAAGACAACAATGTTATCACGATGGATTGTGAATCAGTAGCCGTATTGCTGCAAAAGATGCGGAAGGAATCCAAATGGCTCTCCGATTTTTTGGAAAGTTACCGTCCGCCATTGGATGGGGAGCGATACCTGACGGACAAGGAAGTGGCGGAACTGCTCCGCGTGAGCCGCCGCACCTTGCAGGAATACCGCAACAACAGGATATTGCCTTTTATCCTGCTGGCAGGAAAGGTGCTTTATCCGGAATCGGGACTGCGCGAAGTGTTGGAAGCAAATTATAGAAAACCGCTGAAAGGGTGAGATAAGGCGGCTGTATGCACAAAGAGGAAACGGACAACCCCGGTCGTGGAGCTGTCCGTTTCCTCTTTCTGTTGTCGGCATTGTCAATGTCCGTGCGTGTTCAGCAATACCCGTTGGCCTTGTGGATGAGCATCACGTATGCCTGCTGCTTTTCTTTGGCAAGAACCTTCTCCACCAGCCACCTGCGGAACACGTGCGTGCAGTAGGTGTTCAGCCGGAAGGCGGTGGGGATGATGATTTCAAGGGCATACACATCGGCGTGCAGACCGTTTTCAAGCCGCATGTAGCGGCATACCTCGTAGTCGTTCAGCACGTCCGACTTGCGGACGGCTTTGATGGCGGCGTTCACTGCCGGAACGCCTGCGTGGAACAGCCCGGCGATTTCGGTGGCGGTCATCCATACCTCGTTACCGGTTACGCTGACCTTCTTGTCCTCTATGATAATGATTCCTCGTTTCATGGCTGTTCTGCTTTAGATGTTACATCCGGTAAATTCCTCAATGGTGTTCAACTTGGCGGCAAGACTTTCCATGTCTTGGTTGAGTTTCTCCTTGGTTATCTTCGCATAAATCTGGGTAGTCTTTATACTTTTGTGCCCCAGCATGGAACTCACCGTTTCAATGGGCACGCCGTTGGAGAGGAACACCGTCGTGGCTGCCGTATGGCGGCTCTGATGCCACGTGATATGCTTCGTGATGCCGCAACGTTTGGCAACGGCACGTATTCCGTACAGACAGGTCATATAGTGGGGAACGGGAAATATCCTGCCGTCTTCGCACAATCCCCGGTATTTGTCGATAATCCGCTTGGCGATGTCAAGCAGGCGGATGTTGGAAACGACACCCGTCTTCTGACGGTTGATGTTGATCCACTCATGGTCGTCGAAGTAGGTTCGGATATTTTCCTCTGTGAGATTGCGCATATCGGCGAAGGACAAGCCCGTGAATGCGCAAAACAGGTATAGGTCGCGGTAAAGTTCCTGCTTGGCGTTCTTCAGTTTCCCTTCCATCAACTGCCGTATTTCGTCTTTCGTCAGGAAGCTGCGGGTCGTTTCCTCCTTCTTGATTTCGTACTCCCGGAACGGGTCGCGCGTGAGCCACTCGTTGTTGATGGCGATGAACACCATCGTCCGCAGTGGGCACACGTACAGCCATACGGTATTGGTACAGCAATGCTTGTCCGTGCGGAGGAACATCTCGAAGTCGGAGATGAATGCAGGGGTAAGCTCCTTCAAGGCGATGTCCTTCACATGGTAGCGGATGTTGAGGAACTCTTGCAGGTGCTTGTACACTGTCTTGTACTTGGAAAGCGTGGCTTTGGCTTTCATGCCCGCCTCCACCTGCTTCTCGTAGTCCTCATTATGCCGGTTGAATACCTGCATCAAGGTATGGTAGCGGTGTTCAAGTCCGAGAAAGGCGTTCTTGACCTTTTCCGCCGTGACGTAGTTGTCACGCTCCATGATTTCCTGATAGTGCTTGTTGATGCGCACGCGCATCTTGTCGAGCATACGGTTCGTTTCGAGTGCCGCCGTGCTTCTGCCCGTGACACGCCCGCCTTTGGTGTCCCATAGCTTCGGATCGACGGTCAGCTTGCAACTGAACTGTGTTTGGCTCCCATCCACCGTGATTCGACCCATGACGGGAACTGTCCCGTCTTTCTTCACTACCTGCCGTTTGAGGTAGAAGATAACTGAAAATGTACTCTTCATCTTTCTGAACTTTTTTGGTTTCAAAATTACTTGGTGAAGAGTCCTTCGTCGATACGCAAATAGCAGAGGAACGGTGCAATTATTATCCGTTACCGGAATTGTTGCGTGAGTTGTCAGTAACTCACTATATAATAGTGTATTTCGCTGTTTTTCCTAAGCTTCGATACCACCAATTATGCAGGGTAACGAATCGGTAACGTAGCGAAGTCCTAACTTGGTTCAGACTTGACTTTTCCCGTCATCCGGTTACAGAAGCTATTTTCTCAAAAAGCCTATTTCTCAATAACTTTGCTCTACTTTTCCATATCTCACCGATTATTGCTACCTTTGTTATATAGATCAAAAAATTAAGATAGATGGAGGACAAAATTCTTATCAGATAACACTGCTTGAGGATACTCAGAAATTGGATGAAGTTATTGTAATTGGATATGGTGTTGAAAAAAAGGTTAATTTAACTGGTGCAATAACGAATGTGAAAACGGAAGAGCTTTCAACGATTTCAACAACTAATTTATCAAATACGTTAGCTGGACGTGCTCCTGGGCTGACTATTGTTGGAAGTTCTGGCTTTATGGGGGCTAGTTCTGAAATCCGTATGCGTGGTGGCTTCGGAGATCCGTTGTTTGTTATTGATGGGATTATTAGGGATAAGGCTGCATTTGATGCTCTTGAGCCAAATGAAATAGACCAACTTAGTTTTTTGAAAGATGCTGCTACAGCTTCTGTTTATGGATCTAAAGCTGGAAATGGGGTTGTGTTGGTGACAACGAAGTCTGGTGCAGATGCAATGGGTAAACCTAAATTTGAATATCAAGGATCTTATACATTTAATAGGCCAACGCGTAAGCTTTTTTCGGATGAAATGAGTGCTTATAAAGAATTGGTGTATCAGAATTTGGTTGCTGAAGCAAACGGGTTGCCTTTACCGAATAATGAAGAAGAGATGGAATATGCAAAAACACATGATTATAATGTCAATGATTTGATTTGGCAGAATCCGTGGAATACGAAGCATTCTATTAGTGCTACAGGAGGAACAGAAAAGGTAAAATATTATGTGTTAGGCAACTTTATCAGAGAAGAAGGCTCTTATAAAAACTTGGAAAATAATAAATACTCTTTCCGTTCAAACTTGACAGTGAATTTGTCTAAATATATATCTTTGAATGCAAATATATCTGGATATCAAAAAGATGATAGACGATTTAATTGGCCAGGAAGTGGAGATGATAGTGAAGATATATTTGATTTTTATCGGACTACATTTAATTGTTTGAGAACAGTTCCTTCTTATGCTTATTTAGATGGTACTCCTGCGAATGAAAAAACAGATTATCCAATTTATCCGGATGTAAGCAACTTTAAAGGTTGGAATGTTGCTGATGTTGTGTTAGGTGACCGTTATATTAAGACACGTAGGCGTAATGTGAATGGAATTTTATCTTTAAATATTGATTTAGGTAAAATTTTGCCGGGATTGTCAACTAAAATCACGGGAAATTACATTATAAACGACTATGCTCGTAAGAAGTATATGTCTCATCAAAAAGCATATAATTTTCAGTCTGGAGATCCTGATAACAGATTTATACCGGGACCATTAGATTTGAATAAATATAATATTTATACATTTGGTTCTAACTATGAGAACTTAACGTATGGTGCTCGTCAGTTTTGGAATGAACAATTTGACTGGACATTAAACTACAAAAATTCATTCGGAAAACATGAAGTCGGTGGAATGATTACTTTTGAACAAGCAGAAAGTCAAGGTGAAGCGATCTATGCTACAGCTAATGATCCTTTGACAGATTATGATCAGTGGTTTGTATTTTCTACAGATCCAGAAAGACGGACAGTCTCTGTTAATGAATCCGAAAATTTAGGTTCGCATCTTTCTTGGATTGGACGTGCTACTTATAATTATGATTCCAAATATATGGCAGAATTTTCATTTCGTTATGATGGAAATAATAAGTTTCCGAAAGATCGCCGATGGGGTTTTTTCCCTTCAGCTTCTCTTGGATGGCGTATTAGCAGGGAAGCTTTTATGGAAAATACTTCGGAGTGGCTTGATGATTTGAAAATACGTGCTTCTTATGGTACGACTGGTAATGATTTGAATACTTCTAATAAATCGATTGGGTATTTTCAATACATAGAAAGGTATACTACCGGAAGTAGTTATATGTTTGGAAAAGGATTGGCAAATGGTATTCAAACGGGTAGTATGCCTACTACTGATTTAACTTGGGCCACATCGGCAACAATTAATGGAGGAATAGATTTTACTCTGTTGAGTAATAGATTGAGCGGAACGATCGATGGCTTTTATCGGAAAGAAACAGATATTTTGGGGTCTCGAACTACTACTTTGCCTAGTACTTATGGTGCTTCTTTAGCCCCTGAAAATTATGCAGAACGTTCATGGAGAGGAGGGGAGTTTACTTTGACTTGGAGAGATAAAGTGCAACATGGCATAAATTATTCTTTGTATATGAATATCGGATATTCTAAAGATCGTTGGGATGTATTAGACGAATCTGTTATTTACATGACGGGAAATCTAAAGGATTTATCTTTGGTCGGTATGTCGGCAGGTCGTATTACAGGATTGAAGGTAGATCATTTATTGACAGATCAAGCAGAAGTTGATGAGTTGATTGCTAAAGGTTTTAAACAATATGGACGAGATCCTTATTTGGGTGGACTTTTGTTCCAAGATACTCGTGGTGATGGTTATTCTTTAGGACCGGATGGAAAGATTGATGGAAATGACGCTTATAATTTACTAAGTGAAAATGGAACTCCTCGTATTAATTATGGTTTTGGGGGAAGTTTTAGTTGGAAAGGAATAACAATCGACATGCATTTCCAAGGAGTGGGTAGCTATGATCGTCTAGTTGGTTGTGATGCAACTAAAGGTATTCCGCAATATGGCGGAAACACTCGTCCTTATTATCCAATTTGGACTAGTGATAAATGTTGGAGTCCTGAAAATCCAAATGGTGTTTATCCCCGGGTGATCGGTAAAAATCAGTATGAGTCGGGTTATGGAAATACAGATTTTTGGATGCGTAATGGAGCTTATGTTCGCTTAAAAAATTTGAATATAGGGTATAATTTGCCAGCTTCGATCTTACGTCCGCTGGGATTACTTCATGCTCAGGTGTTTATGAATGCAACAAATTTGTTTTCTATATCGGCCATGAATGAATTCATGGATCCGGAGCAAAAATATTATGATTCATTTCCTTTGATGAGATCATTTACATTTGGACTTAATTTTTCATTCTAAAAGTTGAAATTATGAAACTGAATAAATTAAAAGATTCATTAGTCGGTTTGGCTATCGTTCTATTTTTTAATGGATGCAATAGCTTAGATATATCGAATTTGTGGAATTATGATGCTGAATTGGTTTGGAATGATGATAATTTGGCAACTGCATATGTTACAGATCTTTATGGAGATATTTTTAAAGGTTGGGATACTGGTGCAGATAATACGGCCGAACAACAGACAGGTATTCCTTTTATGTTAAGCACGATTACGACTTCTGGTAGTGGCTATAAACGTTGGAATTATACGAATATACGTAATATAAATTTAGGAATAGAGTATCTTGCTGAAGGGACTTGTTCTGAGTCTGTAAAAAATAGCTTGACAGGACAAATGCTTTTTATGAGAGCTTATCAATATGGTGAAATGATTGTTTATCATGGGGGAATGCCTTATATTACAAAAGTACAGGATAAAGATAAGGACGATTTATTTGTGACTCGAAATTCTACAGCTGAGTGTTTTGATTTGCTTATAAAAGATCTGGATGATGCTATTAGTTTGCTTCCTGCAAAAGCGAAAGGAAATGATTATGGACGTATAGATCAGTGCTTTGCAAAGGCTTATAAGGCGAAAATGTTACTTTATAAAGCTTCTCCGCAATTTAATCCTTCAAATAGATATGATAATAAGTATTGGAATGAAGCATATGAGGCAGCAAAAGAAGCTTATGATTTTTGTATCTCTCAAGGAATTAAATTGACCGATAAATATAGTGACAATTGGCTTGTGGATGGGAACTCGGAGGTTGTATTTCCTATTATATATAGTAATCCTGATAAAACTGCAGGTTGGGAGAATACGATTCGACCGGCTTCATTGAGTCGGAGTAATGCTAATAACACGCCAACTTGGGATATGGTAAAAGCTTTTCCAATGTTAGATGGGAAAAGCTTTGATGATCCAACTGGCAAGTATTATGTAGGAAATGAGGATGTTTTTTTACAGAGATATTGGATGAATAGAGATCCTCGGTTTGAAGATTGTATTTTATATAACGCAGCTTTGTATCCCGTATCTGGTACATCGACTGGATACCGTCAATATACATCTGTTGGGATTGCTGTTCGGGAGGATTCATATGGAATTAATCCGAATGTAGGAAGTACAGCTACGCAAAATGACGTTATTAGTGGGATGTATGTCCGTAAAGGTTCTGATGTTTCTTTGAGTCAAGATTTGGTATCTACTTTTGATCATGATTATCCATTTATGAGATTAGCAGAAGTTATGTTTATTTATGCAGAAGCGGCTAATGAAGTGGGGCACCGGGATGTTGCAGTTGATATGTTGAAGCAAATCCGGAAGCGTGCAGGGATCGAAGCCGGAGAGGATGGATTGTATGGATTAAAAGTTGGTGGTCGAGAAGAAATTCGACAGGCAATTTTGGATGAACGTAATGTGGAACTTTGTTTTGAAGGGCATCGTTTTATGGATCTTAGAAGAACTCGTAATATGATGCAATTAAATGGATTACAAAAATATGGAATTGAAGCGATTGCTATTAATGAAGATGGATCTGAAATGACGATAACAGAGGCTCAGAGAAAAGCGAATTCCTATTTGTTGACTCCTGAAAATTTCAAATATGTTCTTAGAATGGTTCCTATCAGTGCTATTGCTGAAAATAAATTCTTAATTCAAGAATCCTATTATTTCTTTCCAATCCAAGAAAGTAAAATATTGGAAAATCCGAATCTCGAACAAAACAATAATTGGGGCGGAACT
>ULQV01038717.1_pt1 | contig 25184 bp, 20 predicted proteins | sample 1954851 | NCBI WGS metagenome assembly ULQV01 (sample SAMEA4835665, study PRJEB28245) | human gut metagenome | biome: gut microbiome; material: fecal sample | place: Denmark | collected 2008 | reverse complement strand
CGGCGGGACGGGACAGCCGGTTCCAGGCCATCCTGCCGCTGTGGGGCAAGATGCTCAACGTGGAGAAGGCCCGGGTGGACAAGGTCTACGGCAACGACAAGCTCCAGCCCGTCATCATCGCGCTGGGCGCCGGTATCGGCGAGGAGTTCGACGAGAACAAGCTGCGCTATCACAAGATCATCATCATGGCCGATGCCGATGTGGACGGCGCCCATATCCGCACCTTGCTGCTGACCTTCTTCTTCCGGTATATGCGGCCCCTCATTGAGGAGGGCTATGTCTACTCCGCCGTGCCGCCGCTCTATAAGCTGACCCGTGGCAAGACCTCCCGGGTGGCCTACTCCGACGAGGAGCGGGACCGCATCTCCGCGGAGATGCGCGGCGGCAACCCCAATGTGACCATCAACATCAGCCGGTTTAAGGGTCTGGGCGAGATGGACGCCCACGAGCTGTGGGAGACCACCATGGATCCCACCACCCGTACCCTACGGCGCATCACGCTGGATGACGCGGTGAAGGCCGATGCCACGTTCACCGTCCTCATGGGCGAGAAGGTGGAGCCGCGTAAGGAGTTTATCGAGCAGCGCGCCAAGTACGCGGTAAATCTGGATTATTAAGGAGGTCGTGTCAGTATGAGCAAAAAGCCCCAATACGACCCGGAAGAAATACGCTTTCCCGACCAGCATATCGTAGAGTCCCCGCTGGTGCCGGAGATGGAGAACTCCTATATCGAATACGCCATGTCCGTTATCGTAGGCCGTGCGCTACCTGACGTGCGGGACGGCCTGAAGCCCGTGCACCGGCGTATCCTGTACGCCATGTACGAGGATAACCTGACCAGCGACAAGCCCTTCAAGAAATCCGCCACCTGCGTGGGCGATGTGCTGGGCCGGTATCACCCCCACGGCGACGCCTCCGTGTACGACGCGCTGGTGCGTCTGGCGCAGGATTTCTCCATGCGCTATATGCTGGTGGACGGCCACGGCAACTTCGGCTCCGTGGATGGCGACCCCCCGGCCGCCTACCGATACACCGAAGCCCGTCTCAGCAAGATCTCCAACGAGATGCTCCGCGACATCGAAAAGGACACGGTGGACTGGGACCCCAACTTCGATGAGAGCCGCAAGGAGCCACGTGTGCTGCCCTGCCGGTTCCCCAATCTGCTGGTGAACGGCTCCAGCGGTATCGCCGTGGGCATGGCCACCAACATCCCGCCCCACAACCTGCGGGAGGTCATCGGCGCGTGCATCTGCGTGCTGGATAACCCGGACGCCACCCTCAGCGACCTGATGGAGCACGTGAAGGGCCCCGACTTCCCCACAAAGGGCATCATCATGGGCCGCAGCGGAATCCGCGCCGCCTACGCCACGGGCCGGGGCAGGCTCATGGTCCGTGCCCGGCATGAGTTTGAGGAGTTCAACAACGGCCGCACCCGTATCATCATCACGGAGCTGCCCTATCAGGTGAACAAGCGGATGCTCATCAAGGCCATTGCCGACCAGGTGGAGGACAAGCGGCTGGAGGGTATCTCCGACATCCGGGACGAGTCCGACCGCAACGGTATGCGTGTCGTGATCGAGCTCAAGCGCGACGCCAATCCCCAAGTGGTGCTGAACCGTCTGTTTGCCCAGACCCAGCTGCAGACCACCTTTGCCATCAATATGCTGGCGCTTGTGGAAAACCAGCGGCAGCCGAAAATACTGTCCCTGCGGCACATCATCGACGAGTACCTGAAATTCCAGGAGGAGATCATCATCCGCCGGACCCGCTTCGACCTGAAAAAGGCCCAGGAGCGCGCCCACCTGCTGGAGGGCCTGCTGATCGCCCAGGACAACATCGACGAGGTCATCAAGATCATCCGCAGCAGCTACGACAACGCCAAGGAGAACCTGATGCAGCGCTTCGGGCTGGACGACGTGCAGGCCCAGGCCATTCTGGATATGCGCCTGAAGGCGCTGCAGGGTCTTGACCGGGAGAAGCTCCAGACCGAGTACAAGGAGCTGGAGGAGAAGATCGCCTACTTCCTGCGTATCCTCAGCGACGAGGGACTGGTGAAGTCCATCCTCAAGGAGGAGCTGACCGCCATTGCCGACAAGTTCGGCGACGACCGCAAGACCGAGATCCAGGATGTGGAGGACGAGCTGGACATCGAGGACCTGATCGAGGAGGAGCAGTGCGTCTTCACCCTGACGGAGAACGGCTACATCAAGCGCACGCCGGTCAGCGAATACGCCGCTCAGAGTAAGGGCGGCATGGGCAAGAAGGGCATCACCACCCGTGAGGAGGACACGGTGGTGGACGTGTTCACCGCGTCTACCCACGACTATATTCTGTTCTTTACCGACACCGGCAAGGTCTACCGCAAGAAGGGCTATCAGATCCCGGAAAGCGGCAAGGCCGCCAAGGGTGTGAACATCGTCAACATCATTCAGGTGGAGACGGGCGAGCGCGTACAGGCCATGCTCCACTTCCGCGAGACGGGAGACGAGGAGCTGTACCTGTTCATGACCACCCGGAACGGCACGGTGAAGCGTCTGGAGGTCAGCGCCCTGAAGAACCTGCGGAACAACGGCATCCGCGCCCTGACGCTGGACGAGGGCGACCAGCTGATCTCCGTGACGGAGACCCGGGGGCATGACCGTATGCTTATCGCCACCCACGACGGGCAGGCGGTGTGCTTCGACGAGACGGATGTGCGCGCCATGGGACGTACCGCCGTGGGTGTCCGGGGCATCCGGCTGCGGGAGGGCGACTACGTCATCGGCGCTGCCCGCGTCGACGAGGGTAAGACCGTCCTCTCCATCACCGAGAACGGCTACGGCAAGCGGACGCCTATTGAGGAGTACCGCATTACCAACCGCGGCGGCATGGGTATCCGCAACTATATGGTCACGGACAAGACCGGCCCGGTGGTGGGCATGAAGGTGGTGGACGGTACCGAGGACCTGCTGCTGGTAACGGCGGCGGGCATCCTGATCCGCACACCTGTGGAAAATATCCGCGTGGCGGGACGTGCCACCCAGGGCGTCATCGTCATGCGCTTCAAGGAGGAGGGCGACCGGGTCATCTCGCTGGCTTTGGCCGATCCCGAGGAGAAGGAGCAGCCCGCGTCGGAGGAGGCCCCGCTGTGAACGGCTCCGGGCTGGACATCATCGCGCGGATAGAGACGCCCTTTGCGGAGAAGTTCGGCGTGCCGCGGCAGAGCGGCATTGCCGACAGCCCCGGACGCATCGTGTTCGAAAAGCCCTTCCGGGACGTGGATGCGGTGCGGGGCCTGGAGGGCTTTTCACACATCTGGCTCATCTGGCAGTTTGACCGGGCGCAGCGGCAGGGCTGGTCGCCCACCGTGCGGCCGCCCCGGCTGGGCGGCAACGAGCGCGTGGGCGTGTTCGCCACCCGTTCGCCCTTCCGGCCCAACGGGCTGGGGCTCTCCGCTGTGGAGCTGGAGCGTGTGGCCTTGGACGAGCCGGAGGGTCCGGTGCTGTATGTTCGCGGCGCGGATATGGTCAGCGGAACGCCCATCGTAGACATCAAACCCTATCTGGCCTACGCGGACAGCTATCCCGACGCCGCCGGGGGCTTTACCGGCGGCGATGCCGGCGCGGTGCTGACGGTGGACTTTCCCCCGGAGCTGCTGGCGCAGTTTGACAGCGGACAGCGCCACGGGCTGCTGAGCGCCCTGGCCGCCGACCCGCGGCCCCGGTATCAGGACGACCCCGACCGCGTGTACGGCATGGCTTACGCAGGAAAGAACGTGCGCTTTACCGTGCAGGACGGGACCGTGCGGGTCGTTGGGGTGGAGTGAAGGAAGGATATATGAGAACCGTTACGATCTACACCGACGGAGCCTGCTCCGGCAATCCCGGCCCGGGCGGCTGGGGGGCCATCCTCAGCTACAAGGGAACGGAGAAGGAACTCTCCGGCGGCGCGGCCCAGACCACCAACAACCGCATGGAGCTGACCGCCGTCATCGAGGCGCTGCGGCTTTTGAAGGAGCCGTGCGTGGTGGAGCTGTACAGCGACAGCAAGTACGTCATCGACGCGCTGGAAAAGGGCTGGGCCAGAAGCTGGCAGCAGCGGGGCTGGGTGAAAAGTGACAAAAAGCCGGCGCTGAACCCGGACCTGTGGGAGCAGCTGCTGGCGCTGACCGATATTCACGAGGTGCGCTGCCACTGGGTGAAGGGCCACGCGGAGAATGAAAAAAATAACCGCTGCGACCAGATGGCTGTGGCCGAGAGCAGAAAGTTTCAGTGAAATGCGCTGTCTGCTGTGGAAAAAACGCGGCGCAAAAGGCAAAATTCACAAATTGTTCATGGCCGCTTCAAGATTCGGCCAAAATTAGAGGGTATTATAGCATCATCCAAAGGAACAACACTTCCTGATGTGATTTTCTCTCTCTCCTAACACAAACACACGGAAACACCCCGGCCATTCGGCCGGGGTGTTTCTGCTTTTTTTGCTTTCGGTAATGTCTGTTTGCTTGCTTTTTGGTTTACGCAGCGTTTACCTGGTTGTCCTCTGCATGTGCTACTTATGTGCTCTTTTTTATACGTTTGAGGCAGTCATGGTGTGCCTTTGTGTTCCGGAAGGCTCCGGAGCCTTGTGTTCTCAAAAGACGGAGAGAAAAAAGACGCACAAAAGGAAACGGGACTCAGTTATAATAATCGGTCTCGTCGGTCAGCGCCATGGGCAGGCCGTTGTGGTAGACCGGCAGGGTCTGGAATTTGAAGCGGCTGGCACGGTGCAGGGCGTCGATGCGCTCCTTGATGGCCGGGTCCACCACGCCGCGGCGGACGTACTCGTTCACCGCGCGGTAGGGGAAGCCCAGATTGTCCTCGTCGGTCAGGCCGGTGAGGCCGTCGGACGGCGGCTTGATGAGAAACTTCTCCGGCAGGCCAAGCTGACGGCCCAGAGCGACGACCTCCTCGGTGGTGTACATCCCCAGGGGGGAGAAGGCGCCGGCGCTGTCGCCGTAGATGGTGCAGTAGCCTACCCAGTCCTCGCTGAGGTTGCTGGTGTTGATGACGATGCCGCCCTCTACGGACTGGGCCACGGCGTACAGGGTGGCCATGCGGACGCGGCTGGGAAGGTTGACCTTCGTCTGACGGCTGGGGGTCAGGCCCGCCTTCTCCATCTCGTTCAGCACGCCCTGAACGGCGTCATGGATGTTGATGGTGGTGTGGGGCAGGTCCAGGTGCTCCACCAGTGCCTGGGAGTAGTCGATGTCCGGCTGGACGCCGTCGGGCATGAGGACGCCGAGGACGTTTTCGCGGCCATAGGCGGCCACGGCCAGGGCGGCCACGGTGGAGCTGTCCTTGCCGCCGGAGATGCCGATGACGGCGGTCTTGCCGTGGCAGGCGTGCATCTGCTCGGCCATCCACTCCAGCAGGCCGGCCAGCTGTATCTGGGGGTTGAATTCCATGTGCGATACCTCCCGTTCCGAAGTTTTGATGTCCTATTGTACCGCGTCGGGGAGGATTTTGCAAGGGCTATCCCAGCAGGGCCGCTGCATCCTCCGGCGTCAGGCCGGGCTGGAGCGCCAGGGTGACGCCATAGCCGATGAGCCGGCCCAGCTCACGGACGCGGCGGTCGATGTCCTGGGGCGTGACGAACAGTCCGGAGGGCGGGGCGTCCTCGTCGCCGCAGAGGGCCGCGCCGTCGATGACCGTGGGGACGCCCAGGGCGATGACCGGCACGCCAAGCGTCCGGGCGTTGACCGCCTTGCGGTGATTGCCTACGCCGCTGCCGGGGATCAGGCCCGTGTCCCCCAGCTGCACGGTGGCACACAGTCGGTGACGGCTGCGGGCGGCCAGCGCGTCGATGGCGATGACCACCGAGGGGTGCAGGCGGTCCGCCGCGCCGCGGATCAGCTCCAGCGTCTCCACCCCCGTGCGGGCCAGCACGCCGGTGGCCAGGGCCGCCACCGGCGTCAGCGCGCCGAACTGCCGGGGCATGGAACGGACCATGTGCCGCGTGACCAGCAGGTGCTCCAGCGCCGCCGCCCCCACGGCGTCGGGGGTCATGGCGTCGTTGCCCAGGCCCACCACCAGGGCGGGGCCGTCCGATGGCGGCGGCAGCAGGGCGCGGAGCTCGCGGCACAGACAGAGGGCGGCCCGGCCGGTCAGCGCCTCCTGACGGGACAGGGCGGGGCGCAGGTCGATGGTGATATAGCGGCCCTCGGGCTTGCCGATGGCCCGGGCGCCCGCCGGGGTATGGACATGGATGCGGGTGACGGGACAGCCGCACAGCAGGCATTCGGACTTGGTGACGCCGGTGCCGGGGGCAAACATATCTCGGCCGGTGGGCAGCGCCTCCGCTGTTTCCACGGCCAGATCGGTACGCGAGAGGTTCATAGTAGTGGTCAACGCTCCCTTCTGAACACAAAATATTGTGGCTTTTGGGTAGCATGGCCGGTGAAATCGCTTTTATACAAAAACTGCCGCGGAAATTGCAAAAAAGTCTTGCATTTTTCAGGCAAAGATGCTAAAATATCATCCTGCGTGGAAGTGTATATTTTCGCTGCACAAAAAATTCAAGTCGGGGAGGTGTTTGGTTTGCCGAATATCAAGTCTGCTAAGAAGCGTGTTCTGGTGGCAGAGACGAGAAATGCTCGCAACAAAGCCAATAAGTCCGCACTGAAGACTGCTATCAAGAAGTTCGAGGCTGCTGCCGTTGAAGGCAATCGCACCGAGGCCGAGGGCACTTACAAGGTGGCGGTCAAGGCGATCGACAAGGCTGCTGCAAAGGGCCTGCTGCACAAGAACAACGCGGCCCACAAGAAGAGCGCGCTGACGCTGAAGCTGAACAACATTGGCTAATGACCAAACGCAACGGACATCCGCAAGGGTGTCCGTTTTGGTTTGCACGGGAAAAGGGACGGCGGCGCCGTCCCTTTTTTCATATCCCCTTATACTTGCGCCGGGTGGCCATTCCGCCGCGGATGTGCCGCTGGGAACGGTTTTCGTCCAGTATGGCCTTTACCTGTGTGTACAGCGCCCGGTCGCACAGGGCCAGACGCTCGGACAGGTCCTTGTGTACGGTGGATTTGCTGACGCCGAACTTCTTGGCGGCGGCGCGGACGGTGGTCCGGTTCTCTATCATGTACAGGGCCAGCTCTTTGGCCCGCTGCTCCAGATCGTCTCGCATAACGCAACACTCCCATGCCGTTGTGCTCTATCTATATGGCGGAACGCGGGCGGATATGACAAAGGGAACGGACCGCACATCCTTAACGGACACTTAGCGGGCGGCTGGAGTATAATTTGGCATCATCCGGAGATGAAATGAGGCGAGTCTATGGATATCTGGAAGGAATTGCGGGACGAGGGCGTGGACAGCGGCCTGCTGGACGAGGTACGCCGTTTCCGGGAGGCCCACCCCCTGACGCCGGAGGCGCAGGAGCGCGTGCCCGTGCCGAAGTATCTCTACTACGGCAGGGAGGTATGGGAGAGCGCGGCGGCGGCACTGCTGTGCGGCGAGCACCTGCTGCTGGCGGGGCCGAAGGCCACCGGCAAGAACGTGCTGGCGGAGGACCTGGCGGCGCTGTTCGGACGGCCGGTGTGGGACGTGTCCATGTATGTGAACGTGGACGCGGCGGCCCTGATCGGCGCGGACACGCTGAAGGACGGGCAGGTGGTGTTCCGGGAGGGACCGGTGTGCGCCTGTGCGCGGCTGGGCGGCTTCGGCGTGCTGGACGAGGTGAACATGGCCAAGAACGAGGCGCTGGCCGTGCTGCACGCCACGCTGGACCACCGGCGCGTCATCGATGTGCCGGGGTATGAGCGCATACAGCTGGACGACGCGGCGCGGTTCATCGGCACCATGAACTACGGCTACGCCGGCACCCGTGAGCTGAACGAGGCGCTGGTGAGCCGGTTCGTGGTGGTGGATATGCCGGTGATCTCCGACGAAAATCTGCAGAAGCTGCTGCGGCGCAGCTTCCCCACCCTGAAGCGGGAGTGGGCCGAGCAGCTGACGGCGCTGTTCCGGGACCTGCGGACCAAGTGCGACAGCGGCGAGATATCCACCAAGGCGCTGGACCTGCGGGGACTGCTGGCGGCCCTGCACCTGATCGAGAAGGGGATACCCTCCGGGCAGGCGCTGGACCTGGGCATCATCAACAAGGCCTTTGAGCCCTTTGAGCGCCAGCTGGTGGCGGACGCGGTGTGGGCGCGCCTGCCCAAGGACGCCACGCGGGACAAGCTGTTCGACTGATATGGACAGACAGGACAGAGAGACGCGCCGGGCGGAAAATCAGGTGTGGAACGGCTGGGGGGACTATGCCCGCAAGCCGGAGCTGCTGACCTTCGACCGGGCGGGGGATGCCGAGCTGTACGGCAATACGGTGCTGGGCCTGGCCTGCCGGTATTACGACTTTGACCGGTTCCGGCCGCTGCTGAACGAGTTTCACCGGTCGGCGCAGGAGGCGCTGTACACGGACGTGTTCTTCCTGGTGCTGGAGGGGGCGGTGTTCGCCCGCGGCGCGGCGGAACGGCCGCTGCTGCCGGCGCTGCGGCGGAACTATGCCCGCCGGCTGCTGGCGCAGACGCCGGTGGCCGAGGGCATGAACGGGGACGCCGTGCACCGTGCCTGGGCCTGCCGCGTGCTGGAACAGCCGGAGGACCCGGCCCTGTCGCCGTTGCTGGACGAGCTGGCCGCGCCGGGGGACAGCACGGAGGTGCAGCTGATCCAGCGGACGGAGCGCGTGCTGTACACCTGGTTCCGCCGCGCCCGCCGGGCCGCCGACGACCGCCAGTGGGCGGCGTGGGTAGGCCGAAAGCGGGACAAAAGCGGCGGCGTGCACTTTGTGCGGCCCAACGCCCTGCGGGCGCTGTCACATGACGCGCCCGGCGGCAGCGGCGGCTTGCAGAAGCAGACGCTGTTCGGCTTTTTGCAGGGCCGGACGCCGGAGCCGATCCTGCGGCGGTATGTGGAGGACTGCTTCGGCGCGTCCATGCTGACGCCGGGGCAGCTCAGTGAGGCGGAGCGCACCCTGTGCACCGGCGTGCACAAGAACTGCCGGCTGCACTTTACCCGCGGCGAACCGGTGGGCCGCGCGCCCGCGCCGGAGGCGGCCTGGGACGCGGCCCACTTCCGGCAGCAGCGGGAGAAGAACCGGGCGTATTATCAGGAGCATCTGGTGGAAAACAAGCTGGCCATTGCACAGCTGACGCAGAAGCTGCAGAACACGCTGCTGCTGCGGGCGGAGGACGAGGGCGGTACGGGCCGCGCCGGGAGGCTGCGGCCGGAGCTGGCCTGGCGCGCCGGGGCGCTGGGGGACGAGCGGGTGTTCTCCCGCCGGTCGCCGCAGGAGCCGGGAGAGCTGTCCGTGGACCTGCTGCTGGACGGCTCGGCCTCGCAGAACCGGCAGCAGGAGAAGCTGGCCACACAGGCGTATCTTATCGCGGAGAGCCTGAGCCGGTGCCGCATCCCCGTGCGAGTGACGGCGTTCTGCTCCGTCAGCGGCTGCACGGTGCTGCGGGTGCTGCGGGACTATGACCATCCGGAGCAGAACGAGGGGGTATTCGACTATGTGGCCGCGGGGTGGAACCGGGACGGGCTGGCCCTGCGGGCCATGGGCTGGCTGCTGCGGCAGCGGCGCAGCGAGCAGTCGCTGCTGCTGGTGCTCTCGGACGCCAGCCCCAACGACGACCAGCGGATACCCAACGGCCTGGGCGGATGGGCCTACACCGGGAAGCGCGGCGTGGACGACACGGCGGCGGAGGCCGCGGCCCTGCGGCTGCGGGGCGTGCTGCCGGTGTGTCTGTTCACCGGAAGCGACCGGGAGGTGCCGGACGCCCGGCGTATCTACGGACAGGCCATGGAGCGCCTGCCGGCCATCGGGTGGCTGGCAGACGCGGTGACGCGGCTGATCCGGGGCCAGCTGCGGCGGGGATAGGACGGTATTCGACACATTACGACAGGAAGCGACGAAATGTGTCCGTGTTCGACATGGGTCGACGGGAAACGACGGGATACGTCTGTGTGCGACGGGGAACGACGGGAAACGACGCAAAAGGTCATCGTGCGACGTCAAAAGACGAAAATCGACGTGAATGGCCGCCATACGACGTGCAAGGACAGAATGCGACACAAAACGACAGAAAGAGACACACCGAAGGGTGTGTCTCTTTCGCTGCTCAATACCAGGTGATGCCCTCCAGATCCTGTATCTGCACCCGCAGGTCCTCCAGCAGTGTCTCCGCGGCGGCGGAGAGGGCGCGGCCCTTGGGTGTGACCAGGTAGAAGGTGCGCTCCGCCGGCGGGTGGGCCAGGCGCAGCACCTGCACGTTGCTGAACATCCGCAGATAGGGCTCGGTCGCGCCGGCGGGGATGATGCTCCAGCGCTTGCCGCAGGCGGGCAGGGTCTCGGCCAGCTGGGGCGTGTCGGTGTACAGCAGGGGGCGGGCATCCACGCCGTACCAGTAGTCGTGCCATTGCAGTATCTCCGGCTGGCCATAGATGAGTATCTCGTCCTGCACGTGCAGGGTGGTGGCCTCTACCGGTTCCGTCAGTGCCACCGTTTTGGGCACCACCAGGAAGAAGCCCTCGCGGAACAGGGGTTTGGCTTCGATCTGCAGATCGTAGTGCAATGCGCCGTCCACGATGGCCATGTCCGCGTCGCCCCGGGCTACGGCGGACACCGCCTGGTCCGTCCGCATGGACTCCACCCACAGGTTCACCGGCAGCTCGCGCTCCAGAAAGCGCTGGTACACCGGGGGCAGGATGTACTGGTTGGCGGTGTAGGCGGCGATGACGTGGAGGAACTCCCGCTTTTCCGCGGCGGCGAAGGTCTGCGTCTCCGAAAGCAGGTTCTGCCACCGGCGGGCCAGAGGCAGGAAGTGCTGGCCCGCATCCGTCAGGGTGATGCGGCGCTGGCCCTTGCCACGGTGGAACAGGGGCGCGCCCACCTGGTCCTCCAGCGACTTCAGCCGGGCGGACAGGGACGGCTGGGTGATGTACAGCGCCTCGGCAGCGGCGGTCATGGTGCCGTGGTCCAGCACGGCGAAAAAGGTCTCGATGTCCTGGTTGGTCATAGGCGGCTCTCCAATTATAGTTTATGCCTATATTATACCGTAGAATAATCAATTTTACAAGCACCAACCTTTGTGGTATGATTTGGCCACAATACAGAAAGGAGTTGTTCCCTATGACAAACACGAAAACCAAGACTTCCCCGGCAAAGGCGATCGCCGCTGTTGTGATCGCGGTCATTCTGGCGTTCACGCTGGTGTGCCTGCTGACGGGGAACATCAACCCCGTGTGCCGTGTCACCGCCATGCTGATGCCGGTGTGGCTGGCCGCCGAGCTGCGCCTGCTGTGCACGCTGCTGTAACGGGGCACCGGCTGATTTTGCTGTTTTCTTCCCTTTTCTCTTTCTTATTTGCGAAAAACGCGGACGCAGGTGCGTCCGCGTTTTTCATCGTCCGGACGCGTAAAGACGGCGCAAAGAATACTACGAACGGCGAACTATTTTCCCGAAAAAACCCTGTATTTGTAACGCTTTCGTGAATTCTGCGCTGTTCCGCTTGCAAGTCGGCGGCGGGGATGGTACACTTACACATTATTACAGTTTTACCCTGGGTGCGTGGGCGCCGCAGGCGGAAGAAGGAGGGACGGATATGGCCGGCTTCAGCGTGAAAAAACCGCTGACGATCTTTGTGACGGTGCTGGGCATTATCGTGCTGGGCGTGGTGGCGTATCTGAAAATGACACCGGATCTGCTGCCCAACATGGACTTTCCCTATGTCATCATCGTCACTTCTGATCCCGGCGCCAGCCCGGAGTCCATTGAGCAGTCCATCACCAGGCCGGTGGAGCAGTCCATGGCTACGCTGGATAAGATCAAGACCGTCACCTCCACCAGCCAGGACAGCGTATCCATGGTCACGCTGGAGTTTGAGGACGGCGCCAATATGGATACCATCAGTGTGGACATCCAGCAGAAGATCTCCGTATTGCAGGGCAGTTGGGACGACACCGTCTCCGCCCCCTATGTGCTGAAGATCAATCCCTCCATGCTGCCGGTGATGGTGGCCGCCGTGACCCGGGAGGACATGGACGTGTACGCGCTCAGCGATTTCGTCACCGGAGAGCTGTCCCCCAAGCTGGAGGGCGTGTCCGGTGTGGCCAGCATTTCGGTCAGCGGCGCCGTGACCCGGGAGGCCCATGTGATCCTGGACGAGGCCAAGCTGGACGCCCTGTCGGAGAAGCTGGCGGATGCGGTGCGTACCGAACTGAACAAGACGAAGCTGGATCTGCAGAAGGCCAAGGACCAGGTGGAAAAGGGGCAGGCACAGCTGGATGAGGCCAAGGAGGCCATTGCCGCCGGCGCGGCGGCCAAGGCGGGCGCGGCGGTGGATAAGCTGTACGAATATCTGAAGGAGGCCCTGGGCCAGATCCCGGGGCCAGACCCGGATCCGAATCCCGGTGAGCCGCCCATCACCGTGCCCGGGCTGGAACAGCTGCAAAAGACGCTGGAACGGTTGAACGCGACGCTGGATAAGCTGATGCAGGATCTGGAAAGCGGTGAGCTGAAGCGGGAGGTCACCAGTGAGGTCTATAACATGACGCTCTCCCTGATCGACGGCATTACCCAGCTGACGGAGGCGCAGATACAGCTGGATGAGGCCATGACCCAGATCGAGGCCGGCATGGACCAGATCAACGAGGCGTACAAGTCCATCGCCGACCAGACGGACGTGGGCGGGATGCTGTCCATCTCCGCCGTCAGCCAGCTGCTGACGGCACAGAATTTCGCCATGCCTGCCGGGTACATTGAGGACGACAGCGGCGTGAAATACATGGTATCCGTGGGCGAGAACGTGTCCTCCCGCCAGGAGCTGGAGGATATGGTGCTGCTGGACCTGGGCATGGACGGCATCGAGCCGGTGACACTGGGCGACATCGCCACCGTGGTGGTCACGGACAACGCCGGGGAGCTGTACACCAAGGTCAACGGCGACAACGGCATTCTCATCACCTTTACCAAGCAGTCCAACTACGCCACGGCGGAGGTGTCCAATAACATCAGCGCACGGTTCGAGGAGCTGGAGGGCCAGTACGAGGGATTGTCCTTCGCGCCGCTGATGGACCAGGGTGACTATATCTACCTGATCGTGGAGACCATCACCTCGTCGCTGCTGTGGGGCGCGCTGTTCTCCGTGGTCATTCTGTACCTGTTCCTGCGGGATTGGCGGCCAACGGTCATCACACTGGTATCTATCCCCGTCAGCGTGATCTTTGCCATCGTACTTATGTACTTCACCGGCGTGACCATCAACATGATCTCCCTGAGCGGTCTGGCCGTGGCGGTGGGTATGCTGGTGGATAACTCCGTGGTGGTCATTGAGAATATCTACCGCCTGCGGGCCAAGGGCGCCACCATCATTCAGGCGGCGGTGTCCGGCGCGGGCCAGGTGCTGGGCGCGGTGACGGCCTCTACCCTGACCACCGTGTGCGTGTTCGCGCCCATCGTGTTCGTAGAGGGCCTGACCCGCCAGCTGTTCACCGACCTGGCGCTGACCATCACCTACTCGCTGCTGGCCAGCCTGCTGGTGGCGCTGACACTGGTGCCGGCGATGGCCAGCGGTATGCTGCGCCGGCCCATGGTGCAGAAGCCGGGCCTGCTGGACAAGGTCTATCCCGCCTATCGGAAGGCCATCGCTTTTTCGCTGGACCACAAGGCCGGCGTGCTGCTGCTGTCGCTGGTGCTGCTGGTGACCAGTGCCGGCGCGTGCCTGCGCCGCGGCTTTACCTTTATGCCGGAGATGGATATGAACAACCTGTCCCTGACCATCACCATGCCGGAGGACACCTCCCGCGAGGAGGCGGTACGGCTGGCCGACGAGGTGCTGGAGCGGGTGATGACTGTGGACGACGTGCAGGATGCCGGCTTTATGATGGGCGGCGGCACCATGGGCGGCCTGAACATGGGCGGTGCCATGGGCGGCGCCTCCGGCGGCAGCTATGACGTGGAGGGTTACATCACCATGCCGGAGGGGACCTTCGGCTCTGTGGCGGGGAAGGAGATCGAGACGCTGTGTGCCGACCTGCCCTGTGAGGTGACGGCCAGCGGCGTGATGAGCGGTATGATGAGCTATATGACCGGCAGCGGCGTGTCGCTGCAGGTGTTCGGCAGCGATATGGCGGACCTGCAGAGCAGCGCCCGGACCATCGCCCGGCGGCTGGAGCAGGTGGAGGGCGTCGGCGAGGTCAGCGACGGGCTGGACGCCTCGGCCCCGGCGCTGCAGGTGACCATCGACCGGAAGGCGGCGGCGGAGAAGGGTCTGACCGTGGCCCAGGTGTATATGCAGATCGCCGCGGCGCTGCAGAGCAGCGCCAGCGTCTCTGATGTGACGCTGGACAGCGAGGACATGGACCTGACCGTGGACGCGGCGGAGGGCAGCGTCCTCAAGCGGGAGAACCTGCTGGAGCTGGAGTTGTCGGCGGAGAGCAGCGCGTCCTCCGCCATGACCGGGAGCGCCTCAGGCATGACCGGCAGCAGCGCCGCGGGGCAGCTGACCGGCGGCAGCGAGGAGGACAAGACCTTCAAGCTGGGCGATGTGGCCACCGTGACGGAGACGGTGTCCATGAACACCATCTCCCGTGACCAGCAGCGCCGGTGCGTTACCGTGACCGCCGCCATCGCCGATGGCTACAATGTCACCCACGTGACCTCCGCGGCGCAGCAGGCCGTCAGCGGTCTGACGCTGCCGGAGGGCGTCACCGCGGAATTCAACGGAGAGAACGAGCAGATCATGGAGGCCATGAGCCAGCTGCTGCTGATGCTGCTGCTGGGCGTGGTGCTGGTGTACTTCATCATGGTGGCACAGTTCCAGTCGCTGAAGTCCCCGTTCATCGTCATGTTTACCATCCCGCTGGCCTTTACCGGCGGCTTCCTGGCCCTGCTGATCGCGGGGATCGAGGTATCTGTCATCAGCCTGATCGGCTTTGTGATGCTGGTGGGCATCATCGTCAACAACGGTATCGTGCTGGTGGATTACATCAACCAGCAGCGGTTGTCCGGCATGGAGCGCCGGGAGGCGATCATCGACGCGGGCGTGACCCGCCTGCGGCCGATCCTGATGACCAGTCTGACCACGATTTTGGGCCTGATCGTCACCGCCACGGCGAAAAACGCCGGCACGGCGCTGATGCAGCCTATCGCCGTGGTCTGTATCGGCGGACTGCTGTACGCCACGCTGATGACGCTGTTCGTGGTGCCCTGTATGTACGACATGATGAACAAGAAGGACATGCAGAAGGTGGACGAGAGCGAATTGCAGATCGTGGATATGTGAGCAAAAAAAGAAAGCCCCGCAGGGCTTTCTTTTTTTACGCTTAATAGGCCAGCTTCTCGGCCAGATAGGCCTTCAGCTCACTGATGGGGATACGCACCTGCTCCATGGTGTCGCGTTCGCGGACGGTGACGCAGTTGTCGCCGGCGTGCTCGGCATCGCCCACGGTGTCGAAGTCCACGGTGATGCAGAAGGGCGTGCCCACCTCGTCCTCGCGGCGGTAGCGCTTGCCGATGGAGCCGGTCTCGTCGAAGTCCAGCATCCACTCCTTGGACAGGTCCTCGTAGATCTTGCGGGCGGGCTCGGAGAGCTTCTTGCTCAGGGGCAGGATGGCGGCCTTGTAGGGCGCCAGGGCCGGGTGCAGGTGCAGCACCACGCGGACGTCGTTCTTCTCCGCGTCCACGACCTCCTCGTCGTAGGCGTCCACCAGCACGGCCAGGACGCTGCGCTCCACGCCCAGAGAGGGCTCGACCACATAGGGGATGTAGCGCTCGTTGGTCTCGGGGTCGAAGTAGGTCAGGTCCTTGCCGGACACGGTCTGGTGCTGGGTCAGGTCGTAGTCGGTGCGGTCGGCCACGCCCCACAGCTCGCCCCAGCCGAAGGGGAACAGGAACTCGAAGTCCGTGGTGGCCTTGGAGTAGAAGCACAGCTCCTCGGGGTCGTGGTCACGCAGGCGGAGGTTCTCGTCCTTCAATCCGATGCCCAGCAGCCAGTTGTGGCAGAAGGTGCGCCAGTAGTTGAACCACTCCAGGTCGGTGCCGGGCTTGCAGAAGAACTCCAGCTCCATCTGCTCGAACTCACGGACGCGGAAGATGAAGTTGCCCGGGGTGATCTCGTTGCGGAAGGACTTGCCGATCTGGCAGACGCCGAAGGGCAGCTTGCGGCGGGTGGTGCGCTGGGTGTTCACAAAGTTGGTGAAGATGCCCTGGGCCGTCTCAGGCCGCAGATACACGGTGTTCTTGGCATCCTCGGTGACGCCCTGGAACGTCTTGAACATCAGGTTGAACTGGCGGATATCGGTGAAGTTGTGCTTGCCGCAGCTGGGGCAGGGGAGGTTGTGCTCCTCCACAAAGTCCTTCATCTCCTGCTGGGAGAAGGCGTCGATGGGCTTGCTGAGCTCAAAGCTGTTCTCGTGGCACCAGTCCTCGATGAGCTTGTCGGCGCGGAAGCGCTCCTTGCACTCCTTGCAGTCCATCAGGGGATCGGAGAAGCCGGCCAGATGGCCGCTGGCCACCCAGGTCTGGGGGTTCATGAGGATGGCGGCGTCCTGCCCCACGTTGTAGGGGTTCTCCTGGACAAATTTCTTCCACCAGGCCTTCTTGATGTTGTTCTTCAGCTCCACGCCCAGGGGGCCGTAGTCCCAGGTGTTGGCCAGGCCGCCGTAGATCTCGCTGCCGGCAAAGATGATGCCGCGGTTTTTGCAGAGGGCGACGATCTTGTCCATCGTCTTTTCGGTGTTTTTCATGGTGAGGTTCCTCCTATATGAAGTGTTTTGGCAACAAAAAAACGCCCTGAGCCGGTAAGGCTCAGGGCGAACTAAACATAGTCCGTGGTTCCACCTGAATTTGGATACTTCCACACTCTTCTGCCGGTAACGGGGCTTCCGGCGGGCATTTCCTCCCGCGGCTCAGGGCCGCCACGCCCGTCATCGCCTGTATCGGGAAAAGAATAGCACGTTTCGGGGTGGTTGTCAAGCACGCAAAGCAAAAACCGCCGCAGCTGCGGCGGTTTTCGGCTGTTTTCGGTTACTTTCCGGCGGCCATGACCTTTCCGGCGGCATCCACCACCAGACGGTCGGTCTTTGCGCCGGCGGCGCTCTTGCTGAAGCTCACTGTCCACGCGCCGGAGGTGACGTCATAGGTGGCGTACACCTGATCGTACGCGCCGGTGTACTGGGCCTTGGCCGCGTCGATGGCGGCCTGCTGGCTGACGCTCTTGCGGCCGATCTGGGCGGTGCCCAGAATGGACAGCAGCGCATCGCGGTTGGCGTTCCACACCTCGGTGGTCATGGTCTCGGAGGGGGAAGCCACATAGCTGCCCGGTACGTCCTCAAAAAAGATGTCCGCCATGACCATGGTGCCCTTTTCCGTGTTCTCCTCCGTGTGCTGCCAGACCTTCATGCCGTTGGCAAGGGTGATCTCCTCACTGGTGACGCCGGTGCCGCAGATGCCGTAGCCTCCCGTCCAGCACAGCAGCGTGTAGCTGACAGTGGGGTCATCGGTCTTGTAGAAGCGGATGCCCTCGGTCTTGTCGGTGCCGTTGTCGGACACCTGCTCCCAGCTCCAGCCCTCCGGCAGCTCCAGCTTCATGTCCACATAGCCGTGGGTGAACTCGGCGGTGGTGACGGTGGGCTGGGGATTCGGCGCGGGATCGGGGTCGGGCTTGTCGTCGTTGTTCTTTTTGCCGCAGGCCATCAGCGACAGGGCGCAGGCCAGGGCCAGGATAAATGCCAAAAACTTCTTCATGGGGGTCGTGCCTCCTTTTCTGTCTCTATCTGTTTGTGTGTGTATATACACCGCCGGGGGGCGGGGAGGGCGATGGGCCCGCCCTCTATCCACTAAGACGGAGCGCGGCGGGGTTTAGTTCCGCTTTTCTTATTCGCGGCCCTCGGGCAGCTGGGCGATGACGGTCTTGTACAGATGGCGGAAGAAGAACAGCGTCAGCGTCAGGGAGAATACCTCCGCGATGGGGTAGCTCCACCACACCAGGTCGCTGTTGCCCACGGAGGCGCCGTACCGGGCCAGCACGTAGGCGATGGGGATCAGGAACACCAGCTGGCGGACGATGGAGGTGATCATGGAGTACAGGGATCTGCCCAGCGCCTGGAAGGAGGCGCCCAGAGCGATGCACGCGCCGGCCATGCAGAAGCTGATGGAGATGATCCGCAGGGCGGGTATGCCCACGGAGAGCATGGTGTCGGTGGCGTCAAATATCTTCAGCAGAGGGCCGGGGATGACCCAGAAGAGGACGGTGCCGAAGGCCATGATGATGGAGGCGTACAGCGCGCCGCGCTTGATGGTCTCCACCATGCGCTTGCGGTTCCGGGCGCCGTAATTATAGGCGACGATGGGCACCACGCCGTTGTTCATACCGAAGACGGGCATGAAGATAAAGGAGTTCAGCTTGAAGTACGCGCCGAAGGCGGTGGCCGCCGTCTCGTGGGCGGCATGGTAGGTGATGAGTATCTTGTTCATCAGGAACGTCATCACCGAACCGATGGCGATCATAATGACGCTGGGCAGGCCGATGGCATAGATCTCGCCGATGAGCCGGAAGTCCGGACGGAAGCCCTTGATGGAGAGGGAGATGTCGGTATTCTTCTTGTGGTTGAAGTATATGGCCAGGGCGCAGCCGCAGAACTGGCCGATGATGGTGGCCACGGCAGCGCCGGTAACGCCCATGTTCAGGGTAAAGATGAAGATGGGGTCCAGAATGATATTGATGATGGCGCCCAGACCCTGGGTGTACATACTGAGGATAGACCGCCCGGTGCCCTGGAGCAGCCGTTCGTACATGATCTGGCAGAACATACCCAGCGAGCCGATGGTCACCACCCGCAGGTAGTCGTTGCCCATGCGGATGATGTTCTCGATCTGGGTCTGGGAACGGAAGAACAGGTCGGAGCAGGTGGCGCCCAGAAGGGCGGAGATGACGAAGCCCACCAGCGCCAGCAGTATGCCGTGGTTGGCGACTTTGTCGGCGCGTTCACGCTGTCCGGCACCCAGTGCCCGGCCCATCAGGGCGTTGACGCCAACGGCGGTGCCGGTGGCCAGACCGATCATCAGGTTCTGGGCGGGAAAGGCCAGCGAAACGGCGGTGAGCGCCTGCTCGCTGACACGGCTGACGAACACGCTGTCCACGATGTTGTACAGCGCCTGCACCAGCATGGACGCGATGATGGGCAGGGACATATTCCAGATCAGCTTGGAAATGGGCATGACGCCCAGCTTGTTTTCTTCGGGCAAGGTATCACTCTTTTCTGTGCGAAATATTCAGTGTCTCTTATTGTATCATGTATATCCATAAAAGGAAATCCCCGAAATGCGCTTTTTCTGCACATTTCGGGGGTGCTTTTTGTTGAAATAACGCAAAATTATTTCGCGCAGCGAAGCAGTTTACCGGCGGGAGAAAAAGGCCCGGATCTCCTCCGCCGTGCAGGCGGCGCTACCCTGGGCGAAGCCGTCGCGGCCGCCGCCCCGGCCATGGAGCGCGTCGTTCATGTCCTTCACCAGCGGCCGGATATCCTGTCCGGCATGGATGAGCGCGTACCGGTACGTGCCGTCTGTTCCGGAGAACACGGCGCAGCGGCCGCCGCACGTCTGGGCCACGGCGTCGCACAGACGGCGGACACCGTCGCCCTCCAGCGGTTCGGTGATGAGCACGGTGTCACCCGCGCCGGCGTATTCCGCCGCTGTGTGGGCAAAGACCTGCGCCTCCAGCCGGGCGGCGCGCTCCCTGGCGGCCAGCAGCTCGGACTGCATCCGCTCCACGGCGGCAAAGGACGCCTCCGGCTTTACCGACAGCGATTGCCCGATCTGGCGGGATTGTTCCCAGCAGGCGGAGAGATGGTCCAGCGCTCGCTGGCCGCACAGCAGCTCCAGCCGCACGCCGTCCCGGAATTTCTGCCAGCCTATGAACTTCACCAGGCCCACCTGGCCGCTGGCGGCCACATGGGTGCCGCAGCAGGCGCACAGGTCCGCGCCGGGAAACTCCGTAAGGCGCACAGGCCCCTCCAGGGCTTTTTTGCTGCGGTAGGGCAGGGCGGCCAGCTCCTCCGGGGAGGGGTACCAGATGTGGATGGGGTGGTTTTCCCAGATGTACCGGTTGGCGCGGCGTTCGATGTTCTGCACCTGCTCCCAGCTGATGTCGGCGTTGTAGTCGATGGTCACGGTGTCCGCGCCCAGGTGGAAGCCCACGTTGTCGCAGTGGAAGGCGCTGCACAGCATACCGGAGACGATGTGCTCGCCGGAGTGCTGCTGCATATGATCGAAGCGGCGCGCCCAGTCGATATGGCCGCTGACCTCCGCGCCCACAGGCAGCTCACGGTCGCACAGGTGGGTGACGACGCCGTCCTTCTCGTGTACGTCCAGCACCCGGGCGTCCCCCAGCGTGCCGTGGTCGGCGGGCTGCCCGCCGCCCTCGGGATAGAAGGCGGTGCGGTCCAGCACCACCGCAAAGCCGCCCGTCACAGCCCCACAGGACTCCACCACGGCGGTGAAGTCCTGCAGAAAGGCGTTTTCATAGTAGAGCTTGACGGTCTCCATCAGTCGTCCTTCTCCACCTCGCCCACGATGGCGATGTGCAGCTCATCCAGCTGCTTCTGCTCCACGGTGGACGGCGCGCCCATCATGATATCCTGGGCGTTCTTGTTCATGGGGAAGGGGATGATCTCGCGGATGGAGCTTTCGCCGGCCAGCAGCATGACCATGCGGTCCACGCCCGGGGCGATGCCCGCGTGGGGAGGCGCACCGTAGCAGAAGGCGTTGTACATGGCGGGGAACTTCTTTTTCACGTCCTCCTCGCCCAGGCGCACCAGCTCGAAGGCCTTGATCATGATCTCGGGGTCGTGGTTACGGACGGCGCCGGAGCTGAGCTCCACGCCGTTGCACACCAGGTCGTACTGGTTGGCGTAGATGTCCAGGGGGTCGATCTCGCCGCGCTCGGCTTTCAGCAGGATATCCATGCCGCCGTTGGGCATGGAGAACGGGTTGTGGCAGAACTCCAGCTCGCCGGACTCGTCGCCGATCTCGTACATGGGGAAGTCCACGATCCAGCAGAACTCATAGCGCTCCTTGTCGAAGTGGTTTTCGCAGGCGGCGCCGAAGGTCTTGATGAGCACGCCCACGGACTTGGTGGCGTACTGGCCTGCGGTTGCCAGCACCAGGGTGCCCGGCTTCAGGTCGATGATCTTGCCCAGCTCGGCCTCCACCGGGGCGACGAACTTGGCGATGCCGCCGGCCAGCTGGCCGTTTTCGTCCACCTTGAACCAGTAGGCCTTGCTGCCGGACTGGACCTCGCAGTCGGTCAGCAGCTTCTCCACCTGCTTGCGGGTCAGGGCGCAGTCGCTGATGGGCACCATCTTTACGGTCTGGCCCTTGAAGGCCTCGAACTCGCTGGCGACGAACAACTCGCTGACGTTTTTGCAGGTCAGGTCGATACGCAGATCGGGCTTATCGGAGCCGTAGGTCTCCATGGCGGTGTTGTAGGGGATGCGGCGGAAGGGGGCGGAGGAGGCCACGTTGTAGGTGCCGAACTTGGCGAAGATGGGGGGCAGCACGTCCTCCAGCACGGCGAAGATGTCGTCCTGGGTGGCGAAGGCCATCTCCATATCCAGCTGGTAGAACTCGCCGGGGCTGCGGTCGCCGCGGGCATCCTCGTCGCGGAAGCAGGGGGCGATCTGGAAATAGCGGTCGAAGCCGGAGGTCATCAGCAGCTGCTTGAACTGCTGGGGCGCCTGAGGCAGGGCGTAGAACTTGCCGGGGTGCTTCCGGGCGGGCACCAGATAGTCGCGGGCGCCCTCGGGGGAGCTGGCGGTCAGGATGGGGGTGGTGATCTCCAGGAAGCCGTGCTCCATCATGGCGGCGCGCAGGGCGGCCACCACCTGGCAGCGCAGGATGATGTTCTGCTTGACCGCCGGGTTACGCAGGTCCAGATAGCGGTACTTCAGCCGCTGGGTCTCGTCGGCCTCGCGGCTGCGGTTGATCTCGAAGGGCAGGGCGTTATAGCGGCAGCGGCCCAGCACCTCAATCTTGGTGGGGACCACCTCGATCTCGCCGGTGGGCAGCTTGGGGTTCTTGCTGGCGCGCTCGCGGACGGTGCCCTCCACGCTGATGGTGGACTCCTTGTTCAGGCCCTTGATGACCTTCAGGTCGGCCTCGTCCTCCACCACCACCTGGGTGGTGCCGTAGAAGTCACGCAGCACCACGAAGGCCAGGCTGCCGCCTACCTCGCGGACATTCTCCATCCAGCCCACGATCTTCACGGACTTGCCCACATCGGCCAGCCGCAGCGCATTGCAGGTATGTGTACGCATCTGCATCATTGTTGTTTTCCTCCCATTTATGATTGTGTTTTGTATAACCTTATTGAATTATTACGGATCGTTTATCAAAAACGCCGCCCCCTACACCCGTCTGCCGGAAGGGCTTTGCGCCGTAGGGTAAGGCGCTTACTTCTCCACGATGACCTTGCCCTTGTTCCTCTCGGCCAGGCCGTCGCGCACCCGCGCCAGGGTGGCGGCAAAGTCCAGGGTGGTCTGCTCGCCGCTGGTCATATCCTTGCAGGCAATGACGTTGTTTTTCACCTCGTCCTCGCCCAGGAACACCACATAGGGCACGCCGGTCTTGTCGGCGTAGTTCATCTTGGCCTTGAACTTTTTTTGCTCGGTGTACAGCTGGGTCCGCACGCCGGCGTCTCGCAGCTTTGTGGCCAGTGTGACGGCGGCGGACAGGTCCTCGGTCATGGGCAGGATCAGTACGTCCGCCGGAGCGGTGGGCAGATCGCCGTTGAGCATTCCCTGCTCGCCCAGCACGTAGAACAGCCGGGTCAGGCCGATGGAGATGCCCACGCCGGGCAGCTGCTTGTCGGTGTAGTATTCCGCCAGGTTGTCATACCGGCCGCCGGAGCAGACGGAGCCGATCTCCGGGTGGTCCAGCAGCGCCGTCTCGTACACGGTGCCGGTGTAGTAATCCAGGCCCCGGGCAATGGTCAGGTCCACGGCAAAGTTCTCCTCCGGCACGCCGAAGGCGGACAGGTATTTCACCACGGTTTTCAGCTGGTCCAGGCCCTCGTCAAACGTTTCGTTCCGGCCGGCGTAGCCCTCCAGGGCGGAGAGTACCTGATCGTTGCTGCCGGTGATGGCGATGAATTTCAGGATCTCGTCGGCGCTTTCGGCGGACACGCCTACCTCGTCGGTCAGCAGGGCGCGGACTTTCTCCGCGCCGATCTTGTCCAGCTTGTCCACGGTACGCATGATGTCGCCGGCCTTGTCTGTCAGGCCCAGCATGGCATAAAAGCCGTTGAGGATCTTGCGGTTGTTCACCCGGATGCAGAAGCGCCTGAGTCCCAGCTCGCTGAACGCACGGTAGATGATGGCGGGCATCTCGGCCTCGTTGGTGATGTCCAGCTTGCCGTCGCCGATCACGTCGATATCCGCCTGATAGAACTCACGGAAGCGGCCGCGCTGGGCGCGCTCGCCCCGGTAGACCTTGCCGATCTGGTAGCGGCGGAAGGGGAAGGACAGGTCGTTGTAGTGCAGGGCCACATACTTGGCCAGCGGCACCGTCAGGTCAAACCGCAGGGCCAGGTCGGCGTCGCCCTTGTTGAAGCGGTAGATCTGCTTCTCCGTTTCGCCGCCGCCCTTGGCCAGCAGCACCTCCGCCGCCTCGATCACCGGGGTGTCCAGCGGGGTGAAGCCGTACAGGGAATAGGTGCGGCGCAGGATGTCCATCATGCGCTCCATCTGCTGCTGCGGCTTGGGCAGCAGCTCCATAAAGCCGGACAGGGTCCGGGGGGTCATCTCAGCCATTTTCCGTCTCTCCTTTATCTTCGGTGGTTTCGTTTTGCTCGCCTGTCTCCGGCAGCTCCTCCGCACCGGGCGTTAGCGTGTGGGCGGCGGCCTCGCGGGCGGCCTCGGCCTCCGCCTCGTGCTTCAGCTCCCAGGCGACCTCACGGTAGATGTCATCCAGGGCCCGGCCCTTCTTCACGCCGATGCGCTGGCCGATGACACCGCCGACTATGGCCAGCGCCAGGCCTACGTACCACAGCCCCGGCACAATGACAGGCAGCAGCAGGCCCGCCAGCGCACCGAACCAGACGCCCAGCTCCTCGCAGTGGCCCCGGACGGCGTGGTAGGCACCTTTTTTCTCCCGGAGGTGCGTCATTCGCTTCAGCTGCGCCAGGCACATACCGACCCGCAGCAGCGCCAGCGCCGTCAGCGGGATGAAGATGTCCCGCACGTGGTTGTTGATGAAGTCCAAAACAGCCTGCATAGCGTTCTCCTTTGTGTTTGTGTCGGCGGCGCGGACGAAAAAACGCTCTCGTCCCTGCATTGGGACGAGAGCGTAAAACACTTCGTGGTGCCACCCAAATTCGGCCTTGCGGCCCTTTTTGCTCCTGTTACGGGGAGCGCGCCGTGGATGTTTCCATCCCCGCTAACTCGCTGTCTTCACCTGTGCCTTGCCGCGGTGCGCTTTCAGCCGATGGCGCACCTCTCTTGCAGCGGCGGTGTACAGGCTACTCCTGCGAGGTCTGCACGGTTATCCCTTATTGTATGCGATTTGCCGATGGTTGTCAAGCCGTAAAGGGCTTGTTCTTGGGGTTGACGATGTCACGCCAGTCCAGGTCGCCCCGGTCCAGACCCAGCACCAGCATCTCGGCGGTGGCCAGGTTGCTGGCAAAGGGCACGTTGTTCTGGTCGCACAGGCGGGAAATATACGTGATGTCTGCGTCCGGCGTTTTCTGGTTGGGGTCACCGAAGCACAGCACCATATCGATCTCATTATAGGCGATGCGGGCGGCGATCTGCTGTCCGCCGCCGTGGGCGAAGGACAGGAAGCGGTGTATGGTCAGCCCGGTAGCGTCGGCGATCTGCTGGCCGGTGCGGGCGGTGGCGCAGAGGGTGTGCTTGGCCAGAATGCCGCAGTAGGCGGTGCAGAACTGGACCATCAGCTCTTTCCGGTTGTCGTGTGCCATCAATGCAATATTCATGGAGGGCTCCTTTCCTTATATCTTCATCAGCGGGGTTTTCTGCCCCATGATGCGTTTCGCAATGTTTTCATAGGCCCGGGCGGCGTAGTAGTTCTGCTCCCGCAGCACCAGTCCGCGGTTCAGGCAGTAGGGGACGTCCGGGTCCTCCGGTATCACGCCCAGCAGCGGCAGGCCCGC
>ULQV01054017.1_pt1 | contig 25653 bp, 28 predicted proteins | sample 1954851 | NCBI WGS metagenome assembly ULQV01 (sample SAMEA4835665, study PRJEB28245) | human gut metagenome | biome: gut microbiome; material: fecal sample | place: Denmark | collected 2008 | reverse complement strand
CTGCCGTAATTCTTCTCCAACTGCGCCAGCGATTGGATGATAGGTACCAGTGTGATACCTCGGGAACGTCCCGCACTGAACAATGCCTCCACATCAAAGGCAGGCATTGTGCCAAACTCATCACAATAGAACGCCACACGGCTGGGCAGTCGCCCACCGTTATCGTCCGCCACGGCGAACAGCTCCCGCGCCAGCGTCTGTATCATCAAGCCTGCCATGAAGTTCTTGGTGGTGTCCTCCTCCGGCAGGATAAGGAAGATAGCGGACTTCTCCGCCGCAAACTGCTCGGCGTTGGTGGCGCTGTCGAAGCACAGCACCTGCTCCAGCTCCGAGTCCAGAAAGGCGTTGAGCCGGGACAGCACCGTGGACATGACGGAGGCCATGGCCTGCTCGGAGGTATTCAGTGCAGCACCGGCAAACCACCGGGCCTTGTGTGCATCCGGCAGTCTGTCCATCAGAAGTGCAAACCAGTTTTTGCCGCGAACGCCGGAAGGGGCCAGCAGCTCCTGTACCAGCTTGAATACGGACACGATGTGTCGGCGTTCTGTGGGGCATTTGCTGTCCGGCGGCAGGAATTCCGCCAGTAGGAGCACTACGGAGGTCAGCAAGCCCTCCGCCGCATCGTAGAAATAGGCGTTCTGGCCGTAGTCAGTATCGCCGTTCGGAGATACGACGGTCTTGGCCAGTATCTTGGCGTACTTTTCCGCCTTGGCACGGGCAGCGAGATTGCCTGTCTTTCGTGCCATGTCCATATAACGATTGATAAGCGTCAGCATGTTGTAGCCATCCGAGCGCGTGGGATTACGCAGATCCACCACGGAAACATGATAGCCATAATACCGTGCCGCCACTGCGCCATAGTTGCGGGCAAGATCGCCCTTGGTGTCCAACGCCAGGAAGCTCATGCCGCAGGCACAGGCATATTCCAAGTTGGGGTACAGGAAATAGGCGGTCTTGCCCACGCCGGACGCGCCGATCATAAGACAATGCACATCGTCCTTGTCCACCAGTGCGGTGATGCCGTGCTTGCTGCTGGTGCTGCCCAGCACCAGTCCCTGCGTCTCAGGCAGATTTTTGCCTGCCCGCCAGTCCGGCACTTGGAAGGGGACGAGGGCGTAGGTCTTGCGGAGCTCCGCATCGGTTGCCCACCGTGCCGTACCATGCTGCCCGTCGCCCACGGTCTTGGACTTGATGTTGTTCAGCGTGTAGTGGTCGCCCAACAGCGACAGCGTAACGATGACCGCCACCATGACGCCTGCCGCCGCAAAGAGTATCCAGAGGTTATCTGTCACAGGATTTCTCCTTTCTTTTTTTATCGATTTATGTTACTATTACCCTGTAAAAATAGGGGAGGGACACTACATGAGCCATCTCGTTGCCACCGAATATAAATGCTTTGAGGACATTCGCAGAACGCGCTCTGACGGTTCCGAGTATTGGTATGCCAGAGAACTGGCTTCGGTCCTGGATTATGCAAAATGGGAAAACTTTGCCAAGGTCATCAAGCGCGCTATGATCGCCTGTGAAAACAGCGGACATGATGCATCTGCCGATTTTCCTGAGGTCAGGAAAATCGTTGAAGCCGGTGCAGCAACGAAAGGCATTGTTGACTATGAGTTGTCCCGCTACGCCTGCTATCTGATTGTGCAGAACGGTGATCCGCGCAAAGAGGTCATCGCGTTGGGGCAAACCTATTTTGCCATCCAAACCTATCGGCAGGAAGTGGCAGACCGTTTCAACCAGCTGGACGAAGACAGCCGCCGACTGGTCGTGCGCGGCGATATCAAGCAATGGAATCAGCTGCTTGCCGAAGCTGCCAGGAATGCCGGTGTGATCACGGCAGATGAGTTTGCCGTATTTCAAAACGCCGGGTACATGGGATTGTACGGCGGCATGACCGTGGATGACATTCACCGCAAGAAGAACTTGGAAGTCGGTCAAAAGATTCTCGACTACATGGGCAGTACAGAGCTGATCGCAAACCTGTTCCGCATTTCTCAGACCGAAGAAAAGCTGCGGAAAGATAGTGTGAACAGTGCCGATGCCGCCACCGCCGTCCATTACAAGGTCGGCAGTGAAGTAAGAGAAGCCATCGAAAAAATCGGCGGCACAATGCCGGAAGATCTGCCCACTCCCGAAAAGAGCATCGCCCAGCTGGAAAAGGAACAGCTTCAGCGGTTAAAGCAGCAGGCGTTGGATGGACAGTTGATGTTGGATGAATGAATTTACCCCGACAGCCTTATACTGTCGGGGTTTTCGCTTTGCCGTGCTTCGCCCGCAAGTCATCGTTCCAGTCTTTTCCCTGCGGACGCAGACGCTCCACGTCCACATCCATCTCCTCCAGCACCTCCATCATGTTTTCACAGGCATCCTCGCCCGCCTCATCGTTGTCGAGGCAGAGATAGACCATATTCAACTTCGGATTCTGCCGCAGCCTCTCCAACACCGGCTGGACAGACGTACCGCAGCAGGCCACATAGCTATGCTCCAGCCACCCCGCCGGATAGAGCGTGATGTGGGACAGCAGATCGATGGGTGCTTCAAAGACATAGAGGGAACAGTCCGTGCCATCCTTGTGGAAGCTGTGTTTTGCCTCGCTGCCCTCCACATTGATACGGAACACCTTGCCCTGACTGTTGGTGCTGCGAAGATGGGCGTGCTTGGCCTCGCCGTGTTTATCCTTGCCCACGAACACACAGTTGTGGTGCAGGGCGTCCTCGTAGAGCAGCTTCTCCCGCACGAACTCCGTGACCACATCCCGGTCGATGCGCCGGTGGGTGGTCAGGTAGGCGTAGAGCCGCCGCATATTGAGATAGGCCTCCGGCAGCGCGAAGGGCTTCGGCTCTCTCGACTCCGGCTCCTTCTTGACGATGGGGATGATGCCCTGGCCGTCCCGCCCCAGCAGCATGGTCACCGCTTCGGGATAGGTCTTGTCGTAGAACGCCATGACGAAGCCGACCGCCCCGCCGCCTCGCCGGGTGGCATGGTCAAACCACTTGGCACCGCGAACGGTGATGCTGTGGTCGCTGGCCAGCCGGTAATCCCGTCCGGCCATAATGAGTTTCTCGCCTCGATCCAACAGAAAAGACGGCAGGTCAACCTCGTTGGCCTGCCGCTTCTCCGCGGATGTGAAATATACAAATTTGCCCATGCACTTTACCTCCTATCGCACGGTGTTGTCGTTGACGTGGTAGAGCTGTGCTTCCTCATGGTCATTCCGTTTGTGTCCCATGGCCATACGCTTCTCCTGCAATCGCCTGCGGCGCTTGGAGTCGATACGCAGCGTGATAGGAGAGATCAGCGCGTCATGGTGGAAGATGTTACCGAGATGATGCAGCAGGTGAAGGGTGGCAGGAAGCATAGATATATTCTGAGCAGTGGTCATATCCCGCGGTTGTTCTACTACGACAGGGGGCGGGAACGGCGCTTGCTCAATGATTTTCATCACAGCTTCTTCGGTCGACCGGATATGCTCCGCTTCCCGGATGACGGCATTCAGCAGCACACGGAACTCTTTCTGCTGGGATAGTGGCAGATGTTGGCGCGGGTTCTGATTATGAAACCGCACCAGCTCGTCCTTCACCTGATTCCATTGTGCATAGCACGCCGCCACCTCCGGCAGCTGTGCCAGCCGGTCCACGATGGCATCTACCGTGGCCTTTACCGGCTTGGGCAGATACCCGTACTGGTGCTTGCCGCTTAATTGGGAGAGCTGCTGCGACAGCTCCAGCATCATCTGCTCTATCCCTGTATCCGGGCAGGCCCGCTGTTCCATCTGCGCGGTCAGCTCCAGCAGCTTGTCCTGCGCCGTTTGGATGCTGCACTTATAGATTTCTTCTTTGCGGATGTAGACATCCTTCAGCTCTTCCCGGAAGATGGTGCCGGTGAACTTGGAGCGCATAGAGAAGATGCCTTTCTTCGTCAGGTGTCCCATCCGCGGATCGTCCGACCACACCATCATGTGGACGTGGGGGTGATGCCCCTCGTCATGAAACGCTGCGTACCACCGCAGCTTGTCCTGCGGGATGCGCAGCGCCTCCGCCAGTGTGCCGGACTGCTGGAGCAGCAGGGTACGCCAAGCCTCCGCGTTGTTGTAGCCGGTCTGCACGGCATCCTCCCGCCGCAGAGAAAAAATGAATGTCCACACGCGGCCTGTGTGGGCGTCCAATTCTGCCACGGCTTTGTTCAGGTCTGTGACCGGCACTGCACTGAACAGGCCGTGCCCACCATGCTTCTCAGCACGGGGTCGCTGAGCAATGTATTTCATATAGCCGCTCTCCGGCTCCATTTCGTGCAGGTGACTATCCAGTGCGGCGTCGATATATGCCGATGCCGTGGCGCGGTTCGGCGTGGTGAGATAGTCCTCGTACTCAAACAGCTCCTTCGTGTCGGGATAGTCTTTCAGCAGATTCTCTATGAGCTGCCGTTGCTTTTCCGTCACCAGACCGGTGTCACTGGTGATCTCCACACCGTCCCGCCGGGCGATGTATTTCATGTATCCGGTGCTACCGCCCTTGAAGTAGCCGCTTTTCTGTATCAGCCGCGCCACGGGTTACTGCCTCCGGTGAAGCCGCAGGGCGTCCCGGAAGGAGAACGCGCCCTGTGTATCGGTCACCTCCCGGACGCTGTACCCACGATACTTGCGGTACATTTCGGCGTCCATATCAGCGTCCTCCGCCAACAGGTGGTTGGTGATGCTGTGTTCCACCGCCAAATTGAACAGCAGCTTGCCCACCCGCCCGCAGTAGACACCGAGAGAGCCTTCCAGCACATCCAGCAGCACTTTTGGCAGAAATGCGCTGGCTCTGTTGGTGTGCAGATAGCTGTCATAGAAGCGGATGGCTTTTTCTACGAACTCACTTTGGCTGCCGCAGTTGTCCGCACGAGCATCTTCCTCCACCATAGTTTTTGCCTCCGGCGTCAGCCAGAAGGCGTGCTTTTTCTTATTCGTTGCCATTGGTGTTCACCTCCCTGAAATCGCGGCATGACCCCGCTAATTATCCCGTGATCACGCGGTTTTTCTGATTACCGGCTCCTTTCAGGCTGATTTTTTGTCCGAATGACCCCCGTGCGTTTTCCTCAAAACTGTCCGCACTGCGGGCAGAAGTGGGCGGGGTGGGGCGTTTACGACCCCACCCCTTTCACCTGCCCCGCTTTCGGCGCACCGAAAAGCGGGCCAAAAACGCTCCAAATCTCCGGGGCCGCTATCCTTACCCTCTCGCGTTCCTGCGAGGCCACAAACCGGCCCACAGGGGCAAACACGGGGCTACATCTGTATCTGCGGAGACGGCCCCGGCTCCTCTTGAAGCTGCCGGGCGAAATCGCGCAGGCTCATGCCGTTTTGCTGCTGGCAGAACGCCTCCATCTTCCGCGCCAGCACCTCCTGCTCGGCAGCGTTCAGATGATAGCTCCAGTACTCCTCTGTACCGTCGCCCTTGCAGAGATTCAGCTCCAGCGTATCGCAAGGTCTGTCCTGCGCGATGTCGTAGTTGGCGTAGATGTTCAGCCAGTCATCGTTCTCATCTGTACACACGAAGGTGCCGAAGGCGGCGTCCACGTCGAAGTCAGCCTGCACATAGAAGTTGAGCTTACCGTTCTCCATCATGATCTCATCGTTGAACGAAAAATTCTGCGCGGTGAGATGCCCCGGCGATGTGAGCTCCATGCCGTCCAGCAGCTCCAGCAGTTTACGGAGCTGCTGATCCGCCGTTGCGAACCGCGAACTTGTGGCCTGATAGATAGATGGGATCACATCCCGCATAGCCCACGTTGTCCAGCCGTTCATGATGTGGACTGCGGAAAACTCCCGCTTGTCAAAATCCAAATCAAACACGCCGGCGACTTTTCCGGTGTTCTCCATGCGGAGGAGTATCATCCGCTGATACTCCTCCGGCGTGATAGGCTGCGCCTGCGAATACAGAGAGATGAATTTGCCGGTGCTGTGTTCTGTACTCGTGCAGTACCTGCGGAGCGTCTGTGCAGCATTCAGCAGCTCCTCACCGGGCGTCACGCGGAAGTAATGTTCCTCGCTGCCTTCCACAACACGGTATGCAGAATAGGTGCGTGCCGCTTCCTCCCGCGCCATACGGTCTTCCTCCCAGATTGCTCGGCTGATGCGTGCATATTCACGTTCCGGGAGTTGGTTGCACAGTTCATCCAGTACGGTTTCCAGATGCTCCTGTAAGGTCTCGTCCTTCAGGTGTTGCTCGATGGCTTCTTTCCATCTGTGGTCAAGCCATACGATGATTTTTTCTTGCTGTGCCATAGTTATACACTCCTCACGTTACCAGCTTTTGCTGATCCTGCTGCGCGGACATTGCTTGCTCGTTTGTCGCCTTTGCCGCCCTCACCGGTCGGCGGGGGCGGGACGGCACCGCCTTACTATCCACATACTCTCGCACCGCTTCAGGCACCTCCGCTTCGTAGAGCTGCTGGAGCATCTCTGCCATGCGCCGCTGCACGGAAGACCGCTGCTTGCGGAGCGCGAACTCCAGCGCATCCAGCTTGGCCGCATCAAAATTGATCGTGATATTGGTTTCTTCCATTCGTTTCTCCTCAGTCATAGTTGATATACGGGATCTCCAGCCAGTGCGTCCAGCCGCGACCCTCAAGCTGTGTTTTCACCACGCCGTACTTGGTACCCATGGCCTCGATGACCTCACCGTTGCCGATGTATACGCCGATGTGTCCGGACTTCCACACCGCCAGTCCCGGCGTGTCCGGCATAGTTTCAATGCCGCCGCGCCGTGTGGCGTTGTAGAACATCTCGTTGGCTCCGATGTCCGGCATACCATGTGTACCGTAGTCGATGGTCATGGTGTCGGTCGACAACCAACCATAGCCCTTGATGAGTCCTACACAGTCGGCGGTGCGCTTGCCAAGCCAGTTGGCCCGGATGAACGCGGCGTATTCTCCCACGCCCTCCGGGTACTGCGTCAGCTTGTATTGCAGCAGCTCCGGCGTCAGCACCTGTCCGTAGGTGCCCCACACATAGCCCCAGCCGGAGTTCCATGCGTTGGTCACATAGATCACAAGGTCAGCGGCGTTTTTGGTAGACGCATCCGTAAGCATGGCGGCATCCAGCTCCACCGGTGCTCTGCCGCCCGCGGCGTATGCGCCGTCAAAGGTATCGCCGCCGCTGCTGCCAGTCACCATGGCGTAGATGTGGGCAGCGTTGGCCTTATCCTCCTCTGTCACCGGCTCGTCCTGCCACACCGCCAGCTTTTCATAGACCGTGGCCAGCGGCAGCGGTACCGCCACTTCGTAGGTCTCTGTCTGCACGGTCACGTTGCCGTTTTCGTCCGTGACGGTGGTGGTACGGGTGCGCTCCTGCCATTCATAAAAGCAGTCCACAAAGTTGGCGGCGGCGCGGCGGGTAGGCGCTTCGTCTCCAAAGCAGAGGGCGAAGAAAACAGCCTTGACCTGTAAGGGGTCAAGACCGCCGCTTTCCGCCTTGGCATTCACGGCGGCTGTTGCCGCATCCAGAAGGGAAAAAGCTGTCCGCATCTCGGTGATGTGATCTTTGTATTCCGCAGGGATCCTGTCTGAGAACGCCGGACCATAAAAGGACGCGGACACGGCGAAGTTATTATGCTCCACCGCCGCCGTGCCGAAGCTGCATAGAAACGCCGCCAGCAGGATCAACGGTGAGAGAATAGCGGCAATGACCCAGCCCACCGTCTTGCGGCCTTTTTCCGTAGACAGCACAGCCGCCGCCAGCCGCGCCAGTGTTGTTGACATAGCATCATCTCCTTGGGGGATATAGCAACGCCACCGTACGACATTCATACAGTGGCGTTGGGATTGATAATGGTCTTTTATGCAATTGTCAGTTTCCTTTGAATCGTCGTGAAATAACCTTCCCGCCTTCTTGCACTAATTCATCTAAGGGATCTGCCGCAAACTCTGCAACTTTATGCCAAACATTCTTAAACTTAAAAAACAGCTCCCCGTCTATATCTTTAATGCGGCAAGTATATCTACTCCCGTTTGACACTATTTGACACCAATTCAAAATTCTATTAATTCCAAGAACTAATATACCCTTCATGCTGCTTTCCCCCGCTTGCAAATATAGATTAAAATATAGCCGATGTTTCCACTATCAAGTAAATTGAACATACCATATTTTGTATTGTATCATAACGCCGTACCCTTTGGCAACCTTACTTCCCACCCTTTGTGCCGAACAATACCGCCTTATGGTCCGGTGCTATGACCTTCAGATGATACCTCTCCGCGCCGCACTTAAACAGGCATTCGCCTCGCCGTGCGCGCCGGATGAGCTCGAACTCCGCCTCGTCCAGCTGCAGCATATCCATGTAAAACCGCTTGCCGATAGAGCCGGGGTTGAACAGGAACTGGTGGGGCGGGATGGCGAACAGCGGTTTTGTCATCTCCCGCACACCCTCCTGGTCGAAGTCCTCCAAGTTCTGCGAGGCCATCATCAGGGCGGAGTCGCGCTTTCGCACACGCTTCAGGCAGTTGCGGATGTACTCGATGGCGATGGGGTTGGACAACCACAGGTACAGCTCGTCCAGTGCCGCCACCGTGTTGCCCGCCGTCAGAAGTCTGTCCGACATATATGCCAGCACGTTGAACAGCAGGGCGTTCCGCAGGCTCTTGGCCGCCGTCAGTACGCCGCCTACACCAAACACCAAAAATCTGTCGTCGGAGATATTGGTATGTCCGTTGAAGAACGGCGCGTCCGCACCCACGCACAGGGAGTGCAGCCCCAGCAGCACCTCCTGCAGCAGCTCCCGCGTGTACAGGCTGCCGTTCCTGTAATTCACCAGCTCATCGTTGATGAGCGCATACAGGTCAGAGAGAATGGGGTAGTCCTCCGGCGTAAGCCGGCGGAAGTCTGTCTCCTCTGAGATGCCCCATTTTTGATACAGCGCGGACAGCATGATCTCAATGGTATCCAACTGCGGGTCGGAGAAGTCTTTGTAGGCACGGAAGAAGTCCTTTAAGAAGGATATGTGCCGCGCCAGCAGTGTGGACTTGCGGAAAGCCTCCGGCGCGGACTCGTCCGCCTCTGTGTCCTCGTTCCAACACCGCACCTCCAGCACATTGATACGCTTCTCGCCGGCCATCAGGTCGATAAAGCAGCCGCCCAGCTTACCACAAAGATCTTCCAGCTCATGCTCCGCGTCCAGTGAGACCACGGACTTACCCGTCTCCAGCAGGTTGCAGATCAGCAGCTTCATGAGATAGCTCTTGCCCTGTCCGCTGTTGCCGAGGATGAGGATATTGGCAGAGGTCTTATCGCTGTCGCGGCGGTCAAAATCCACCACGATGTTGCTTCCATATTTATCCTTGCCAATATAAAAGCCGTTGGGATCTGTCTTGCCGGAGTAGTTGAATGGGTACAGGTTTGCCACGCTGCCGGCGGGCAGTACGCGTTCGAACTCCCGGCCAAGGGCGTTATAGCCTACGGGACTGGCGCAGTAAAAGCCCTGCTTCTGCCGCAGGAGCAGCTTGTCCACATTCAACTTACAGCGCACCAGCTCCGTCAGCACATCGGTCTGAAGCTGCCGCAGGTGCTCCGCGCTGTCCGCCGTCATCTCCAGATACACGGCGCAGTGGAGCAGCGGCTCATGCTCACGGTGCATCTTATGCACCAGCTCCGCCACATCCCGCAGGTTGCTCTCGGCCTCCACTGCCTGCCGCAGCTTGTTAGGATCCGAGCCGTCCAGCTTGTTCTTCTTGTTGGCGTTGTCGATGATCCTGTCCTCCTCACCGGGGGACACCTGCCGGCAATATATCCGCAGCGTCACGCCGCTTTTTTCGCCCAAGTGCCGCAGGATGGCCTGAGATTCGGTGCTGGCGGGATATTCCCGCAGTGCCCAGACGCAGCGGTAGGTATTGCCGAAGATGTAGTGATCCACCTCGAACTTCACCACGCCCGGTGCGATGCAATCCAGAAAGGAGCGGATAAATGTCTCCCGCGGCGAGATCTCCTTTTTGTGAAACGGGTTTTTCATTCCATCCACCTCACCAGCAGAAAAATTCCATGCGCGGCTCCAGCTCCGGTTCGTGGCCGGTAAACTGCTCCGGCTCCCGAAATCGCTGCGTGTACCGATCCAACTGCTCGTCTGTCAAGGAGCAGAAGCCGCCCTCGTGGTCATCCCCCACCAGGAAAAACGGCCCGCAGATGATATCATCCTCGTGCCAGCGATTGGGCTTCATGCCATTGAGCTTTCCCTCTTCATTGCAGCAGAGGATCACGCCATCCTCCACATATACCGGCTGGAATAGTCCCTGCACCTCCTGCTGAATCGCCTCCAACCCTTCCTTCATATCCTTCACATAGGGCGCTTTGCCCGGTTCAACTTTCAAAATCCGCATTTTGCTCCTCCATTTCCACCGTCAGCCAACGCGCACCGTCTACGAGGTCAAACACCTCGCGGGTGGCGTCCTGTTCAAAATAAATCGCAAGCAGCTCCAATAGTTCCGCTCCTTCCACTCGGCGAACGGTAAAGCCGCTGTCCCGCAGCCGCTGTTCCACTGTCGCGAGGTTGATCGCACCGTCCGTCTTTCTGCGCCGCAGCACAAAACAGAATTGTCTGGATGATGCCATCATGGTCTGCACATCGTCCAGATGCCGCCGATCCTGCGCCAGCAGAGCGCGGATAGCGGGATTGCCCTCCGCCTCTGTTCTGCGCCGATAATAGAGACGGTTATCCTGATAGGACTCCTTAGCGTCTAACGCCAGCAGCTCCATCTCTGCCGAGGTCTTCAGCACATTCAGCAGTGCTGTCACCCTCGTGCGGACACCCGACTCCGGCAGCACATTCAGGTTAGTAGGCTGCACAAGGTAAAAGGTCAACTCACCGCCTGCCGTCAGCACGCTGCTGTCCGTCACGCTCTCAATGCTCACCAGCTGCTGCGTGGGCTTCTTCTTTCTCATACTCGTTCCCTCCATTCGTAGTATTGCTGCCCGAAAAAGAAGAACGCTGCGGCGTAGCGCAGAAAGTCCAGCATGCTGACGCCGCCGTGCCGAATGCAGAGAAAGGCCAGCGCCGCTGTGACCACCAGTGGGACCACGGTGCCGGCCTGCGTCAGTGCCAATACCGACAGCAGCAGACCGATGCCGATGAACGCCACGTCCCGCAGCGTCCACAGCCACAGCAGCGGGCAAGCCGTCAGATTTTCTGGGTATAGGTACATAGTTCTCCTCCAAAAGTGAAGCCGCAGGCACACGCCTGCGGCTCTGTATGTTGTTATTCCGCATCCACTGCGTCGTTCAGCTCCCGCTCGATGAGGCCGAGAATGAAGTCCTTCTGCTTCAGGCCGTGCTTGGCAAGGTAATCCTTCAGCCGGTCAAAGAGCTCCTCCGGTACCTGAAAGGCGATGGTGCGATTGGTATTGCCCATGGTTTTTTCTCCTCCTTCAAAGTGTTCGTTGAGTATATCCGTGATGTAGTCTGCCAGCGTCTGTCCACGCTGCTCCTGCTCCGCTCGCAGCCGCTGATGCAGCGACAGTGGAATGGGTGCGCAGAGGTTTTTCTTTTCCTCCATGATGTGCTCCTTTCCGCCTCCCGTGAGGCAAGCAAAGCATAGCCGAAGCGCGATGGGAAAGCTATTGGCAAGTACAACGAAGAAGCAGGCGCAAATAAAGCACAATGGACAAGTTATGTTTAATCGCTTCCCCGTATAGCGTCCGCCATGCACTTCATCACAAAATCCACGCAGGGGATGGCTACGCTGTTGCCCAGCGCCTTATATCGTGCGCTGTCAGACGCGCCGGGGATATCCGTCCAGCCATCGGGGAAGCCCTGCAATCTCTCGCATTCCAAGGGTGTCAGACGGCGGATGAGCAGGATGGGCAGGTCTTTGTCGCCCATCAGCTCACAGGTATGGAGTATCAGGTCAGTGACGTCCTTGCTTTGCCGTGCGCTCTGGGTACCGGCGATCTCGTCAGTGGTGAATGCATCCACACGCTGGCGGCGAAACACCGCGTGCCGGTCAAAGCCGGTCAGCGTATAGGATACGTCCTCCTGATACCCGATGCCGTTGCCGCCGTTCTCCGGCTCACGGTCAATGGCGTTGCCGGTGATGCAGAAGACCTGCTCACCAACCAGCGGCACATTGTTGCCGCCAGTCCCGTAACGTGCCGACATGGTCGGAGCCACATCGCCCATCTGCCGGTAGCGGGCGTCTATGCCGTGGTTCTCGAATATCAGCGGCTGGTGACCGTGTTCCTGCGAACGCAGTGTTCCGCTTATATCCGCAGCGACATCCATACGCTCTCCGCCCTGATCGTTGATGCACAGTACGGAGGGCATACTGTTGCCGCTGCTGCCCGCTTTCAGTGTCGGAGCGACACCCTCGCGGTATCCGATGCCGCCCGCGCTGGCTCCCGCACCTGCGGAGAAGCCCGCCACGAACGTCTGCTGCTTCATCCCCGGCTGTGCGCCCATCGCACCGGCCTTGTCGCCCAAGTCACGAACTTCATCCCGCTGGTTTGCCGCAAAAGCCACCGGCGTGCCCGCCACAAATGTCTGCATCTGCAAGTTGGAGGTAGCCATCAGCGCACCGGCAGTATTGCCCAGGTCGATGCCTTCGTTCCGCTGGTTGATATGGTACGCCTTGATGAGTCCCAGCTGCGCCAGCGTCATCAGATCTATCATCCGCAGTCCGCTTTGCATCTCCAGCGCCAGATGCAGCGGCGCAGGCAGCACCTTTCCGCGCTTCCGCGCCCTACGGAGGATGCCCAGGCAGGCTTTCCTGCTCAAAAAGTATTTTCGATGAGGATGGGGCTCCAAGATCTGCCACAAGGAAGATCCTCTTTCGACTCTGGGGCACACCCCAGTATTGAGCGTCGAGGACTCGCCAACATAGGGAGACAAGATCTCCCAATATGGCTGCCCCAGAATATCGCCATCCCCAAGGGTGATTTTCAGGAACATAAATTCCTGGTATACCAATTCCGAGCGTTTCTTCCAGGACGATCCGGAAGTCCTCGCCTTTCCGCTTTCCGCTGGAGAAGGCTCCCGGAACGTTTTCCCAGCATAACATTCTGGGGCGAACATGGATGCCTGTTCGCCCTCGTAGTATATCTGCATTTCTCATCTCCCTCACGATCCTGATCTGCTCCATGAAAAGGCCGGAACGCGCACCGGCAAGACCGGCTCTTGTGCCGGCTACGGATAAGTCCTGACAAGGGCTGCCGCCGCAGATAATGTCCACAGGCGGCAGTTCGTCCCCACGCAGCTTCGTGATGTCCCCGTAGTGCAGCATTCCCGGCAGGCGTTCCCGTGTGACGCGGATGGGAAACGGTTCGATCTCACTGGCCCACAGGGGCACAACGCCGTTATGGATGGCCGCCAGCGGGAAGCCTCCTATTCCATCGAAAAGACTTCCCATGGTGATAACTCTCATTTTGCTGCGGCCACCACCGTCCGCGCCATACTGACCGCGCTCTGTGCCGTGTAGACCGCCGAGGAGATATTGGCTCGCGTGGTGGTATCCAGCCCGAATGCACCGGCGATACGTGGGATCTCTCCGGCAGAGAGCATCAAGCCCAGGCCCAGCAGCGCGTGATCCTTAAATACCATCAGACCCGCCACAAGGATGGTGGCCTGCAAAAAGGCCGTGAGACACAGTCCCACGACCTGCTTGCACCACTGTATGAATCCGTCGCCATAGCCGCGCGGTACAGAGAACATATACAGACTGCCCACCGCGATCTGAATGATCAAAATACCGCCGCGCTTAAGGTTGGCGAAGAAGACCTTAATGACCGCATAGGCCATCAGCGCAAGGCAGAAGATGACCATAAGTCCGCTGGTCACCGGCCCGAAGCCCCGCAGGGCAAAGGATGTAGCGGTGGTCAGACTCTCCACGGCGTTGAAATCCTCCAGCGCCGCTTTCGCTGCATCCCCGATGCTGGTAGTGCCAAAGCCGGTGATGCCCGCCGTCAGGTCTGCCTGCAGCGACACCGCCAACACATACAGGCGCACAGGCACCTGCGTAAAAAGAGAAACGGCCAGAAAGCCCTTGATGGCATTCAAAGCCGTTTCTTTGACATTCCCGCGTCCACCGGAATACTCCACGCCGCACTCGAAGCAGGCTACCACCAACCCTATGGCAAACAGTGCCCAGCCCAGATAGGAGAAAAACAACACCACGCTCTGTACCCAGCTCATGGCAAAGAGCTCGGCGCCCATGTTGCCCATCTCCGAAAAGAAATTGCCGAGAAAGCCCACGATCTGACCGTAGAACCAGTCCACGATCTGACCCAGCACCGTATCGGCTACAAAGTCCCAAATAAAAATAAGCTCTCACCTCCATAAACGCAGGAAGCACTCTGCCGTCAGCAGAGTGCTTCCTGTTACTGTATTGTTTTGCAGGTCACAGTTCCATTCTGAATCCGTAGTCCTGCGCTCGGTCCTGTTCTACATCCTGTGCCACGTCATCCTCCTGACGCTGCACCTGTGCCAAAACCATCAGCTGCCCAAGCCGGGAGGAGAATGCGGAGATGATAGCGGTCTTACGGCTCTCGTCCACATACTCACCGGCCTGATCCAAGATGTCCCGGATATCCTGCTCAACGCCCCTCAGCCTATCAAAGTCGATCCAGCCGAAGGAGGTCACCAGCTTGAACTGTTCATGGTGCGTCTTTTTGAATGGTTTACACTCAATGGCACGGGCGGAGAGGATCTGGGGTGTCAGCTTATCGTACCCCAAGGAGGAGCCGCTATCGAAGATAGGTGCGGCACCCAACCATTCCAGTGTATCTGCACTGCGGAGTAGTCCGAAGTTGTTCTGATGCCTGTCCTCGTTGGCGATAAGGTAGTCCAGCACGATCATCTGATCCACCGCGTGTTCCATACCCTCCACACCCAACGCCTCGCAGCAGTTCAGATAGTGGCGGTAGACCGATGTGTTGTTGTCTTTCCTCATGGACTGCATCACGCGCCACGCGCTGACAAGCTCCGTGTCCGGCGTAACGAAATCCTCACAGACACTGTAGGGCGTGTCATCATCCCACAGCAGCGTATAGGGCACGTGGGAGATACCCAGTTTCTCCGCCACCAGTGATGCGATCACCTCGTTGAACGGCTGCTGCATAAAGGGATTGCTTCCCGTCTTCAGCAGGCACCGTTTTCCGTCTATGATCTTCCACCGTTTTTTCAGGTAGCCATCAGACGTATTATCCGGGGAGCTGAAATCAAAACCTACCGTTTCTTTGGCTTTGCCTAAGAGTACATCACCGATATCCTCCGAGAAGGGATTCTCAAAGAAGTTGATGCGCTCCCACCGGAGGTCACTGCCGTGGGGTCTGACCCAATACTGATCTGAAAGGCTCAAACCGAAGCAGCGCGTCAGCAGCACCTGCGTATTTGGCAGCTCCAGCGTTTCCAGTGCCTTTCGCACACCGGAGCGGCTGGCGGGGATGCAGCGGTCGATCCACCATGCATTCAGCGCGGCACGATCCGCGCCGTCCCGTTTTGATGCCGTAGCCACCGGAAGATGCTCCGGACGGTACACCGCATCGATACGCTGGATAGAGCTTGTCGCCTCATCCAGTTCCATATCGGCAACCGCGATATTCTTGTGCATCAGCGTATACTGCATCGTGCCACCTCTTTTCTCTGTCATTTCCATGTTATTTTACCACGCTTTCCGCAAAAAGCCAACCGAAAATTGAACATAGGCACGCTCACACACCCACGATGTCCCAGATGTACAGCGGTGCGGTCAGGGTAAAAACCAGACACGCGAACAGGATGGCCGGCGCTGTCCACTCAAACTGGCCCGTCTTTCGATAGTCAAAATATTCAGTCCCCAGCTTCACAAAGAAGAAAATGGCGAGGATCATATCGATGGCCGGGAACACCACATTGTTGACGACGGTCTTGATCTGCCCTGATGCCGCCGCCCATGTGCTCTCCACTGCACCGGCCACATCGCCGCTGCCTGTGGCGTAGGCCGCCACGGAAAACAGCCAGCAGAGCAGCGCCGCTGCGCCGCAGACCATTACCGCACGTTTCACATATCTCATAGCGTCCTCCTTCACATTGTCATTTCGCCCATGGCGGGTGCGTTCTGGCTCTGCCGCAGCTCGGCCAGCTTCTCCGCCGCCCAGTCGGGGATGCACTCGTCGCGGATGATGCCCACGAACTCGGAGCGATTCCATCTCGTTGTCTCACCGTCGCCCAAACAGGTACAGAACACCGAACGGCCTCGAGCGTGAGGGCGGCAGCCGAAGCCACCGGAAGCCAGCCACAATTGGTTCTCCGGCTGCCAGCAGGATTCCCGCAGCGTGTCCGGCGACAGCACCAACACCCTGCCGGTGAAATCCTGCTCCCCGGAATTGGGTTCGCAGTGCTCCGCGCCGAACAGGTGCAGCTTCGCCAGCTCCGCACGGTAGTTACTGACGAAGCCGTCCAGTATGGCGGGGTGGCTGTTTATAAGGAAGGTATGCCGGTGTCCGCCGTCCTCGGGCACGAAGATGGTACGGCTCCATCTCTTATTCGTTTCGTGGTAACGCCCATCGTAGGACTGCATCTGCAGCGTATTGGCCAGCACAAAGCCCACGCGCTTGTAGCCGTACTGGTCGATGACGCTTTTGGCGCAGCAGTCTTTGAGATACATTCCGTCAAAGTCCCTATGGATCGCCAGCTCTATCGCCCCGGCACAGGCACAGTTGGTGCGAAAATTGGCACCCCACAACTCCAGCTCGCCCCTGTCCCTTGCCTCCTTCGCCGTGTAGGGGTACATTGCCTCATTCGGCAGCATAGACCACATCTCCCTCCTCCAGATAGCATTCCAGCAGGGCCGGGCAGCAGCCGCTATCCAGCAGCAGCTTCCGGATCGGTGCAGGCACGGCATCGAGGTCAAATTCCCTCACGTCCGAATCGCAGTCCTTGCAGCAGGGCATACGACAGGCGTCCCGCAGGGCAGACACAAGCTGCGATGCCGCGTCAAACAGTCCGGCCAGTGCGTCTGCCGTTTGTAACGCTGTCATCTCACGAGGCATAAGCAGCAGAAGGCTGTGCGTCATCTGGGCAGACAGATCTACGCCCGCCATGCCGCATTCTGCCAACTCACTGCCGGGGATGGTCAGGCCGGTCTTGTCCAGTGTCATTTCGTTCTTCATGTTAGATCCTCCTCAAGTTCTCAAAGGTCGTTCCGGGATATGCACCAGCCGGCATATCTTCCCATTGCTGCTGTAATCGCCAAATATCGTCATCTGCGATGCAAAAACACGGGGGTCATAGTTGGTCATGATGTATTCCCGGTATATGTCATTTTTCTTCTTGGATTGGCTGTTGGGACGCTCCACTTCATAAATGAAAAAGTCCTCGTAGAGCCTGCGAATATAGTCGCAGTTGTTATAGGACACCATGGCGAAGCCCCTGTGCTGCGCCAGTACGTCATGGAGCCGCTGATGGTCACTGCGGGGGAATTCCACCGCGTAACGCTCCGCCTCATAATAGGGCGGGTCACAGTAGACCGTGGTCTGCGGGTCATTATGGGTGGTAATGATGCTCCCGAAATCCTTATTCTCCAGCGCTACATCCTTCAGGCGGTGAGAACACTCCCAAATATCCCGAAAGAATCGCTGTATATCGCAGGAGCTCACACCATAACTGTCGCCGTTGCCGTTATAGCTGTATCGCTGCAGCTTGTAGATAGCGGCGGCGCGGCGCACATCCGCCAGCTCCGCACGGCTTTGCAGCAGCCGCTTGATCTCCTCTGCCTCCGGCGGTGGGAACATCTGCTCTGCCAGCTGCAGCTCCTCATCCAGATACATCTGTGTAAAGTCCTCGCCCTGCAGCTGTCTGCGCAGCACATCAAACTCGTCGCGGGCATTGATAGGGAGAAAGCTCAGTTCCTTCGTCAGGGCCATAGGGCGGTGCTTGACGCAGAAAAGCAGGTTATACAGGTCGTGGTTCAGGTCGTTATATATTTGCAGGCACCCCTTCGGCACGGCGGTATTCAGCGTGATGATACCGCTGCCGCCAAACACATCCACCAGTGTTTTATAGTGGATAGGCAAGAGCATCTGTATGGCCCACATAAGCTGTCCCTTACCGCCCATCCAAGGCATGAGCTTTATCAGGCTGTCACGCATCAAATTTCTCCAGCGCACGCTCCAGTCCGGAGATAGCCGCGTCCAGTCCGCTGCGCATTTTCTGCAAGCCGCGGATGGTATCATAGACCTCCGCCGCCGTTTCCGCGAAGTAGTAGCCCCGCTGGTCTGCCGCGATGGGTACGGTGTCCTGCCGCAGACGGTTGACGCGCCGCCGCAGCTCGTTCCTGCTGATGCCCAGCACACGCTCCAATTCCCGGCTGCTGATCACATTTCTGCGCCCCTTAAATCCATTTTCCAGATACAGGGCAAAGGTTTCCTTCGTCATTCTTGCACTCCCTTCCGGTGACCGTTCACCGAAAAGGACGCAAAAGAGGGATCGCCGTCCCTTTTCGGAAAGCGGTCCCATTGTTGTTGAATTTTACTGCATGGTCATGTCCACGCCTTGCCGCGGTACTTGCAGCGGCTGTCCGGAACGTTTGCCAAATCCGGGCGAAAATCATTTTCCACGTAGAACTGTCCCAACGCTGCATCGTCCGTGATCCCCGGCACCACATGGCAGCAATCCACGCTGTACGCCAGATTCAGTACTCGCCGGAGTGTCAGCTCCGCGTGATTGCTGTTGTCGGGATTGCCCATGTATATGGAGATAATCTTTTTATCCAAGCTCCATCCCCCCGCGGCGCTGTACGATGTCCTCACAGTTGTCCGGGTCTGCACCGGGTACATCCCAGCCGCACATGCTGCCGATCTTCATAGCCTCCTCCTGTGCAGGCGTCACGCCCCTCTTTCTGTTCTGCTCATCCGCGATACGGCGGTTCTCGCGGGCGTCACCGGTAGACCAATCGCTGGGGTAGTATCCGCTTTCGCCGCGTTTGATGCAGATAAGCTGTCCTGTGCCCGGCAGCAGCGTGAAGCACATCTCCGGCAGCTTTTCAAAGTGGGCGCAGAAGCGCTCCTGCTCCGTCTGGATGCTCCAGTCCTCATCCTGCCACAGATGCACATACAGCTCGCTGCCACGTCCAACGGCAATCTCATGCTGCTCGAAGCCCTCGCCCCAGCCGTCCGACGCCTGTCCTTCAATATATTTCTTCAGCGTGGTCAGCTCTGCCGCCGACAACTCGCCGCTGATCTGACATTCCGCGATACCCCACAGCTTGCCGTTTCGCCGCTCCACGTCGAAGGTGACGGAGCGCACCTTGTCGTTCACACTGTCCGCCGCGTCGTACCAGTGCATGATGCCGCGGGCGGTCTCCTCCGGCATCCGATACTTCACCAGTGCGCTGCGGATATAGTCCTCATACGCGGTCAGGTCGTGTCCGGTCAGCAGCTCCGGCTCTTCCTGCATATTGCCATACACATCCGGCTCATAAAGCTCGGCGGTAAGCGGCATATATAGCTTCGTCATGCTGAGCTCGGGCGGTAAAACGGTAAAGCTGTCCACGCCGGGGATGAGCGCCAGCGTCCGTCCGTTGTCCCATTTCATATGAAACTGCCCGGCGTCGTCGATGTAGTCCAGTTTCCCCGTCGTGCCAGCCTCCACCGGTGCATACGGATCCTGCATGGAGTCCAGCCGGATGCGTGTACCCACAGGGTACTGCTTCCGCAGAAACGCCAGCATCTCCCGATTTACGTTCATACTAAATTCCTCCCATCGTCTGTGTGTAGTCTTCCAGCTCACATGGGTTTTCCTCACCAAGAAAGTCAAACAGGATATCATCTGCTGCCTTGCGGATAGCGGGATCGTCTGTCAGGACTTCGTAGCGAAACCCTGTGGTATCACGGTAGGGCAATTCCTCCCGGATGCAGTCCAGGAAGGCGTCGGCATCGTCGTAGAAGATATCGTCGTCCCCTACGAAGGTCACCTTACCGAAAATGCTTATAGTTATCTCACCTCCGTTCTCTCGCAGTACACCACAAACCGTTGCCGCCCACCCGAAGCGTAGGGATGGCAGGTGAGCAGAGTCAGCAGGTCGCGTCCTTGCTGGATTTTGATCTTGTCCACCTCATGGGGCTGGATGATCTGAATGTCAGCCACCGTGTAGGTCAGCGTCTCCCATAAGTTTGTCAGCGTAACGGTATCGCCAACCTGTAAGCAGTCTATATGCCGGAAGTAATCCGCACCTTTCCATCCACGATGTCCTGCGATGACGCAGTTGGAGTTGTCGCCGCCAATGGGCGCGGAGGTGTTGCCCAGCACCGCCGCACCTGCGGCAAGATGAGCATCGGATGCGCCCAAATAGACAGGCATGGTCAGCTCCATAGCGGGTATCTCTAAGACGCCTATGATCTCGTCAGCTACGCCGTAGGTGGTCAGGTCGGCGGCAGGCTCCTCACAGGCTTCGAGGTCGGTGAGGTTGCACTGCTTTTCTGCGTAAAGCTGGCGGTTATACTCTTGTAGAGCCGCCAGCAGTTCGGGATATTGCTGCTCCGGCTTTCGTTCTTCGAGGAAGCTCTGCACGGCGGCGTCTGTGTCGGCTTGCAGCCTATGTCCAGTGAACGCCGGCCACAGCATGACGCAGATACCCGCCACAGCCAACAGTGCCGCCAGCAAGAGGTATGTCTTACGCATGGCGTTTCCTCCTCATCAGGAAGTATCCGCCGCCTGCAACAGCTACCGCGCCAAGACCGATTCCCAGCCCGGTAAGGTAGTGCCGCGTCCACGAGGACGCGGCTGGTTTTTCTGCGGCGGCAGTCGCTTCCTGCTCCGGCACATACGGCACCCGATGGCCTCGCACCAGCAATCGGTGGGTATTGACCCCGAACGGCGTACACGTCACCAGCGTGACTAAATCCTTGCCGTCCTCAATCTGCAGCAGGTGCGTGTCCGTAGGCAGCACCGTGTTGATGGCGTCTACCTTGTATGCCAGCACCTCATCCAGCACGTGGATATAGAACATATCGCCCACTGCAAGCTGGTCTATGTCCGAAAACAGCTTGGAGCTCGCCATGCCGCTGTGTGCCGAAAGCACCGCATGGGTGCTGCTGCCGCCTACCGGCAAGGACGTTCCTACCACATGACCCACGGCACGCTCCAGCGTGTCTGCGTCCGTGCCATGCTGCACGGGCAGATACACGTTGATTTTAGGGATGTCCACATAGGCCATGACGCCGCCCACCGTGAGCTGCTGGGTATACGCCAAGGGAGGGGCGGATGCCCCTCCCTCTGTAATGGTCGCCGCGCCGGACAACATGGCGTTGTACTGCTGCGCGGCTTCACGCTGGGCAGTCAGCTCAGCTTTGTCGGTATCTTCGATGGTTGCGGTGTAGACGGTTTCTATGTCGGAATGATACTTCTCATTCAAAAATTCTCCCATCAGCGGATAGAGTAGAAGCCCCAACGCCACAACACCGCAAGCCGCCGCCAGTATCCAGCGTTTCACCGCTCGCCCTTGTGCTTGCGGCTGCGGATCACGATAAACGCCGCTGCGCCCAGCAGCAGAACGCCGCCCACCGTATACATCCAAACGCCGTAGCCGCCGGTTTTGGGCAGGTCGAAGCCGGGGTTGTTGACCACGGTCAGCGGCACAATGGCGTTGCCATCCGTCATGGTAACGTCCTTGCTGTTGACGGTGGCGGAGGCCGTCAGCAGCTTGGTGCCGCACTGCTCGCACTGGCCGTTCTCGGCGGTCTTGATAACGATCTTGACCGCGTCCTTCAGCAAAATGTAACCCTTGTCGGTGGCAGTCTCGGTCAGGGAGTAGGTGTCATCCTCCAGCCCCTTGACCACGATGTGGCCGCTGCTATTGGGAATGAACGTAGTAGCGTCAGCTTTCTTTACCGCAAAACCCTTGGCATAGTACACGCCATCCGTCAGGTCGGCAACCACGAATACATCATCGGTGTCATTGTGCAGCTTAAACTTCACATTTCGCAGATTGCCGCCGTTATCGCTGAACTGCTTGAGAACGTCGATGCCGTAGGTATACACATGACAGCAGTCCTTGAGGGTATCAAAGTAAGTCGTGTTGGTGCGTTTCCACGTCAGCTCGACCTCGTTGGGGTTGTCGCTATCGCCCATCTTGGCATCGGCGGTCAGGGTGGCGGCGTAGGTGAGGCGCATGGTGCAGTCGGAGTAGCCGCGCTTCACGCTGTCGGTGTAAACGGTGGCAGCTTCGTTGATCTCGCTCAGCCCGGCATCGGTCATGCGGATGGTCATGGTGTTGGCGGTATCATCGTAAGCCACGGTGAACTTGCCGGAGCTTTCATCCCATGTGGCGATCTTATCGGTGCAGCCAGCATCCTTAAAGAACTCGATGACCACATCGTTCTTGTTGTAGCGGATGCCCTTGCTCAGCGTGTCCACATAGGTGTACTCGCTCAGAGCAGACGCCTTGGAGGTGATGGTGGGCAGGGTGCTGATGATCTGATAGTCCACGGTATCGCCTACGGAAGCAGTAGCAGTGTAGGCGTAACCGTCCTTGGTGTCGGTCAGGCTGCTGGTATTCTTGCCGGTGGAGTTTTTATCCTCGCGCACGGTCTTATCCAGTGTAGGGTTACCGGTCTGATTCTTGGGGTAGACGGTCACATCGTAATTCCACGCCGCGCCGTCGATGGTAGTCATGGGCAGGGATACGAAGAAGGGATTGCAGGTAGACGTCACATTTTCAGGGACTCTGGTCTCCACGACGAGATACAAACCCTGCTCCAACTGATCAGCGGAGGTGTGTCCGGTGGCATCGGTCTCCGCCATAGCAACACCACCGTTCTTCACAGCGGCCTCCAGAGCATTCTTGACAGTGGTGGCATTGGCAGTCAGCGCAGCGGACAGCTTATTGTTGAGCATATCGCTGGTGAAGTAGTTGATACCGCCCTCGCTCTTGTGGGCATCCGCGGCGGTCAGACCGATGGCGGACAGCACGTCGGTGCTGCGGTCGGAGCTGTCGAAGCCATACAGCACACCCACCTGACGCTGGCTCTCCACCAATTCATTGTTCATGGCGATGTCGGCCACGCGGAGGTATGTGAACTCTACGCCCTGAATGGCGTACTTGCTCAGCTTGTCGATAACCGCGTCGTCATGCAGGCCGGTGGAAACGTAGGACTCCGCGTCCCACGCGCCATCGTTGCTGGCCTTGGTGATGTCGTACTTATAGATGCTCAGGGATGCTTCCTTTGTGGGGTCGATGGTCGGTTCGGCAAAAGCCGTAGTCATCAGGCCGATGACCATGAGCGCCGCCATCAGCAGCGCCAATACGCGATGGATTTTTTTCATTTGGTTGTCTCCTTTTTGATGTTAGATCTTTTGCAAAAATAAACACCCATGCAAAGCATGAGTGCTGCAAACAGGAAATAGGTTGTAAATCCCGTGCCGCCTGTGAACGGCAGGGCAAATCCCGCATTGTTGCAGGCAGTGATGGTAATGTCTCGGTTATTGCTGTCCAACACTCCTGTGAACAGCGGCTCGGTCAGCAGCGTATACCCTGCGGGAGCTTTGGTTTCCGTCACGCGGTACTGCGCACCGACCTTTAGGTCGCTCCACTTGGCGACGCCGGTCTTGTCGGTGGTCACTCTGCCGACCTCCGTCCATGTCTTACCGTCTGCGGAAGTCTCCAGCAGCAGCTCCGCACCAGCGAGAGGTGCGCCCGTCGCATCTACCTTGCAGACGCTGATGCTGCCCTTTTCCTCCACAAATTTGACCTTAAAATGAATGTACGCCCACACGGGGTCGGGCAGTGAGGTCAGCGCGGCGCAAGCCTGATAATTGCTGCCATTGCTGGGCTCCAGCAGCACAGCCTCCGTGCCCTCCACATCCAGCGAGTAGCCGTAGTCGCTGCTGATATAGCCGTTCAGCTGCGCCGCTGCGTCCTTTGTGGCCGTCACGGTCAGTACATTACGCCGCTGGCTGACGGTTACGCCGCTGATATTGGTGCTGAAGTAATACTGCGGCAGCACACCATTGGTGTCGGTGGCTGTACCCACATACTGACTGCCGTCCCACGTCAGCGTAATAGCGTTGGCGTCCGAAAGCTGATTGCGGTACTTCACCGCGAAGCTGGGGATCTTGCCGTGGCTCATAATGCGGTCAATAATGATGTTGTACGCCACCGCCACATCGTCGCCGGCGTAGTGGAACAGGTTGGCGCAGGTGGTGTCGTACAGCGTGTAGGGGTACACCGGGCTGCGGTAGCCGCACACGAACTCCCACACCACCGCCTGCGTCGCCAGCTGCGCGCAGTCCGGGTGCATATTGAAGCCGTAATTGCCGCCGTAGCCGTAGGCCATAGCCAGCGTCACAGCATACCGCTGATTCCACGTCAGGCCGCTCCATGACGTGGAGGAATACTGCAAATCGCCGCTGGCGGAGCGAACGGATGGCTCCATACAGTAGGCAGGCACCGTTACGCCCGTATCATCTCTGGTAAAGTATTTCAGCTTTGTGCTGGTAAACGCACCCCATTGCGGCACGGGCGTTTTGTCCTCATGGTAACGGTACTCGTTACCGCCGCTGATCGTGCCTGTGACCGTGGCTGCGTGGGCGGTCACGATGGACAGGCCCATGATTGCTACTAAAAGGCATACCAGCGTCAACAGCTTAGGAATTGTTCTCTTCATGCTCGTCCTTTCTCCCAACGCAAAAGACCGGCAGCTCACGCTGTCGGTCTTCTGGTCGGGTATTCAGTTGGTTTATCCGTACAGCACCACCACGATGTACTCGTCCGATGTCGCATCATAGCGGGCGGTGCAGTTGAACCGCGCATACGCGCTGACCGTTTCCGCGCCGTCCATGGCGGCGAGGCAGGCGAAGGTGGCGTCCACGTTGCCCTTTACGGCGGCGGTCAGCGCCGCCCGCCCGCCGTTCTCCGCCAGCCATGCCACGCTGTCCGCCGTGCCGGGGAAGAAGCTGGAGTTGGCCGCGGTCATGCTGGTATCGATGGTCACGCCGTACTGCGCTCTTGCGTACTCGTTGCCTGCTTGAATAGCCTCCGCGATGGAGTAGATGTTCCCGCTGGCGGCAGGCTTCGGCGTGGGCGTAGGTTCGGGCGTAGATTCTTCCTGTTTCTCCTCTGCTGGGGTAGGCACCGGTGTGGGTGCGGGAGCAGGTTTATCCTCCGGCGCAGACGCGGGTGTCGCCGGCTCTTCCGGTGCAGCGGGCGGTGCCGTTTCAGCGGGTGCAGGCTGTTTTTCTGCGGCGTTATCCGTATTTTCTGATGCATTTGCCCGCTCGATAGGCAGCGGCGCGTCCGCACTGTCCTCGGTTTTTTCCTCCTTCTGCGGCATTTCAGCCTTGTCCGCCGTCTTGTCCGCTACACCAGCCACACCTTGTGCTGCGCTCTGCACCGCCGCCACTGACAGCATCGTCGATGCGGAATTGCTCCCCGTCTGCCCACAGGCTGTGAGCAGCAGGAGCACCCCCATCATCAGGGTCATGATCCTCTTTTTCATGTGCGTTTCTCCTTTCTGTGTTTTGGGTAGCACAAACAACTACCACACAACCATCCGTAAGTCAACGGAAAGATTTAGAATGGTCTGACAGTGCGGGAGGCCCTCTGGCACAAGCCGTTCCCATGCTCATACCATGCCCCCTATTTCCATGTGAGGTGCGACTTCCCGCGCCATGTTCTGTCGCTGGACATCCAGATCATAGGCCGTACAGTAGCAGTTATA
>ULQV01019984.1_pt1 | contig 26026 bp, 21 predicted proteins | sample 1954851 | NCBI WGS metagenome assembly ULQV01 (sample SAMEA4835665, study PRJEB28245) | human gut metagenome | biome: gut microbiome; material: fecal sample | place: Denmark | collected 2008 | reverse complement strand
CATCTATCATTTGGGTTGGACTTAGAAGTAATACCTACATAGATTTTACCTGATGGTGAAATATGTTTATATACTATCCAAGTTTTAACCATATCTTAATTTCCTTTCTAAATAAGGAGCATCTATTAAACCTTCCTTTATTCTTTGTTTAAGTCTTGTCTTTAAATCTTTGTTGAACAGGAACTCATAATAAGAATTATTATTGTAGGTAGCTGACTCTCTATTGTAATATACCTTAAAGATTTCATTCTCCTCTACTCTAACTAATGTCTTATCCTTGAAAGCCTCTTCATCCTCATACCATAGTTTTAATGTCTTATCCCAGTCTATAGGAAGATTAGTATGAATCTTTCCATCCTTTCCTAACCTTACTCTCCTATCATACTTTCTTATCTCAATAGTTCCCATTGATTTAGGAAGTCTGACATCATTACCCATCAATAATTCATCAACCAAAAGTAAGTTTATCTTTCTTATGATAGCAAAGTATTGTGACTCAGTAAGAACATACTCCTTACTATCAGGTTTATTCTTTCTATAATACTTATAAGCATCATATACTCCTAAAGAGTTTCTTACTTTATATTCTCTTGGTTGGTTGACCTTCTTTATTCTCCTCTTAAATTCTCCCAGTGTCTCCATTATCTCTTATTCAAATCATCCAAATCATCATGGGCATTGTTATCTTCATCTTTAGGACTGTACTCTGGTCCTCTCAATTCTTTAACAACAAGCTCAACTAAAGGAGGAACTAAAGCATCTTCTATTGGGAATACCTTATCCTCTAACTTACATATTGCACCATTCTCTTCTGGACAAGCCATTTCTGATGCTTCCTTTGCATCCTCAAAGATAGCACTGAATCTTACATTCTCAATATAAAGGAATTGAGGATTCCATGACTTGAAATATAAATATCCATCTGGGGCTTTTGAGCAATAGATTATATTCCTCATAAACTTATTATATCCTATGTATCTCATTCTATCCCTACTTATATAAGCTATTTCACCTTGATAGAAGTCAGTAGGATATACCCTTGGATTACCTACCATCATAGTAGTAGGAATCTTATTTTTACTTCTTAGATAAGAGCTACCTTCACAAGGTTCTCCACTAATAGCTGGAACCTCAATAAGGTCTAAACATATACTCTGATAGTTACTATCTGGTATCTGTTTCTTTATATCAGAGTATCTCTGTTTCAGTAAGAATGACCTATACTTTACAAGCAGAAATATAACATGGTCTGGAGTGAAGTATGAATCATCAGAACTCAACTTAAGCTCATCCAATACCATATAGATTAACTCATTGTATGTCATATCAATTAATTATTTAGTTATACTTTAAAACCCTTGCAAATATAGAATAAATTATCTACACTTACAAGGGTTTTACTATTTTTATATTCAGGGTATAAAGATTATGCTTCTACTCTAAACTCATCTTCCTGAGTACTTCTTAATATACTATCCTCTGTTATCCTTGGTACAAATGTTCTATTGTTAGAATGAACCAAAGTATCATAGCTCTCAAACATTGGAAAGTCTATCATACAAGTACTTCCTGCTAAACAATATAAAGCATTCACTATAGTACTGTAATCCTTCTCTGTGATAAAGTAAGATAGCTCACCAGCTAATATTTCTTCCATAAAGAAAAGAACTATTATCTTGTCTACATCACTATACCTTTTATATCCAAACTGTGATAGAGTAGTAAAGTATCTTGTGATGGCTTCCTCAGATATTTCAAGCATTTTATCCATAGCATCCACAATTAGAGGTTGGAGACTTGCATTGATTCTTTATGAAGAACTTCTTCCAATACTTAACAGCCTGTACATAATTACCTGTTCTAACACAAAGTTCAATTGCCTTTAATTTAAGTATCATATCAATGAAACCTTTAGGTATCTCACAGTCACATTCTACTTCTCTTAGGTACTTGAGGGTTTGTTTATATATAGGTTGTAAATTAATTACAGTACCTATAATCTGCCCCTTATCAAATCCACATGGAGTGTCTGCTGATGGTGTACCTTTAGATTTCACATATACAAAGAACATTGTGTTACATGGGGATAAATCTTTCCAGTCTGAAAGTTTTAGTTCCAATCTTACATTCTTCATTTGCTGTGTACCATAAGTGAAACAATATGACTTATCTTCATCAACTCTTACTGGATTGCAATTACATTGCTCAGGAAGAGAATAGGTTAAATCATAGGCATCTTCTACATTATATACATAAATAGGATTGTCACTTGGTCCATTAGGCACAAAAGTATCTTGAGTATCAATGACTATACTATCTAATAGGACATCATCAAAGTAATCCTGATTATCTACAGATACATCTATAATAAGGAATCTGTTATCTTGTGTTATTCTTAATTCATTAAAATGTAGCATAGTTCATATTTTTAATTGATAAAAAAAAAGGAGCATAGTTAATTCTATGCCCCTTCTAATGCTTTATCACTTAGGATAAAGTAGCAATTGTAAGCCCTGATGCAGTATTGATAGCACCAATTAGAGCATTCATTGTAGTGTGACTACCATCATTTACAGCAATCAGTGTGATAGTCTTTTCAGACTTCTGAACTGATTCATTGCTTCCTGTGTAGAAATAGTGAATATCCAGAGTATCATAGATTGCATCTGGGTCTGCCAGATAAGTAGTCTTGATGATATTAGGATAACCCATTCCTCTGTAGATGTCACCTCTTGCACCCATGCAGAAGTATTCAAGGTCTGCCATTAAGTGTCCATCAGGAACAGTCTTAGTAGGAGTAACCTTAGTTGCAACACCCCAAAGTCTTTCTTGACCATCAACTTCAATAGTTAAGAACTGAGGAGTAAAAGGAATAAATGCCTGTGGCATCATACCAAGAACCCAAGGTTGTTCTGTTTCTTCAATGATGATTTGGTTATAGTCAGTTGCAGTTAAATCTGACTCCTTAGTAGCTGATGTAACTGGAACATCTGTAGAAGCTGCTGCTGCTGCTGCACTGATAAGATAGATATTTACCAAAGGAGTAGATTCTGTCTTATTCTCAAGATTCTTAGCTAAAGAAATAGCCATCTTCTTGTAGAAGTCTGATGCAGTCATTCCACTTCTTGCAATTACCTCACCATACTTGAAGTACTGGTCTTCTTCTGACAAACCAATGTATTGTCTGAAAGCCAATCTCAAGATGTAATTTTGTCCTGCTACTGGAGTTGCAGATACATCTGCATCAAGAGTAACTGAATACCTAACCAGTTTATGAGCCAAAGCATCTGATGATGTAGCCTTTGCATACATGATATTCTTAATATCAATCTTATCACTTGCTACAAGTCCAGCAGGAGACATGTACTGAAAGTACAGAGTAGTCTTTGCTGTGTCTGCCTTTGGGACAATATCACCAGCAGTTGTAAGGACTGCTGTATTAGCTTTGAGAGCCTTTGCAACATATAACTGTCTTACTTGATTAATAGAAATTACCATAATCTTTTTAGTTTAATTAAACATTTATAATTTATTCTTTATTTCCTGTTAGTTGAGTTTTACTTATTATGGCAAGCTGCACAGCTCTCTCAAGTATTGCTCTGTGTACTACAGGATTTAGTTCACATTCACTTTCAGTACTTACACCATTGATACTTAGTCCATCAGGTAAATCTACCAGTACAATAGGAGTGGGTTGAGAGATGTATCTCATTAAATATTTGTCCACATTATACTTGCTGATTAACTCAGCTAAATCACTCTTTATATCAAGTCTTAGTACCCTGTCTTTACTTGGTCCTCTAAATGGATTATCCTTTGCTCTATATAAATCATCCTGTGGTAATGGAACCACACTTGCCTCTATACCATCCAAGCAACCTAATCTACTGTCCTTGAGGAATGCCACTTCATAAGTAATGAACCAAGTATCTTGTGGTATCTCAAAGAATACTGAGTCTTGTGATAATCCCAGCTTTCCTGTAACTTTAGTACTTGTTTCATAGGTCTCCACCAAATTGCTCAAATATCTTCTTATTTCTTCTGTCTGTTCAAAGGACTTACCATAAATAACATTCCTTCCAGAGTAGATGTCAATAATCAGTTGTTCCTGAGCATTAGTGAGAAATGTTGATTTCTCATATTCATCAAGGGTTATATTAGGAGTGATACCAAATGAGTTAAGTAAAGTACTGAATCCATCAGAAAATTCTTTATTAGTCATTATTCACTTTATATTTTATAGTCAGACCTTATTCTGACCTCTGTCCTAATTCAACACTTGCCTGCAAATCTCCTTGGTAAGCTGCCTTAGCCAATTCAACTGCTCTCTGTAATATCTCACTATGAATAATTGGGTTAAGCTCACATTCTGAAATAGTGCTTACACCATTTATTGTGACATCACCATATTCAGAAGATAGATTAGTAGTGATAATTGGAGCAGGTCTTCTTATATATCTTACCTTGTAGTCTGTAATAGTCTCATTACTGTTTACTATCAATTCTACAGAGATATTATTTATAGAAGTAGTAATTATTCTCCATGCCTGATATTTAACTGGTTCCTTATAAGGTCTTGACATAAGCCTTGTATAATCAGAATAACTGATTGGAACTATCTGTTTAGTTCCTGCATTAGTATCAACAGCCTCATTTATAACCAAGAATAAGTCAGCAGGTAAATCATATACCTTAGCTCTCTTATCAAAGGTGATAGTAGGAGCACTTGTATTAAGTACTCCTTCCCCTACCTTTATTAATTCTGAAAAATCTATTTGTCTTTTTGGTGAATCATCTAATCCTTTTCCATACTTATTACCTGCTGGTTCAAAGTAGTTCTTAACTATCTCTTCCTGAGCCTTAGTAAGCAGTACAGACTTTTCATACTCATTTAACCCCGGAGCAGCATTGCTCATTATGTTGTTATAGAGTACATCAAATTCATTAGAAAATTCATTAACATTCATATCTTTATTCTTTTAGCTTTGCTTCCAGACTGAACTTCAATTCCTGTCTCTTAGGAGCACTTAAGAACTTAGCAGCTACACTCAAAGTAGGTTCTTCATTATCTCCACATAGAGGAGAGCCATCAGATTTCAGGTATAACATACCACCTCTGTTACTAATTAGACCTTCTTCAATAGCCTTCTTAATCAGAACTTTAGTATCAAGATACTGGTCTTCTGCAACTCTTAAGAAAAGTTTTGGGTCAGCTTGAATTAGCTTGTTAATCTTCTCATGTAAGAACTCAATCTTAGTTGTCTTAGCAAGAGGTCTACCATCAATAGTCTCAATGATTACTCTTAGCTTATCAGCATCATCTTGAATTTCACCAAACTTCATATATGACTGCATTGTAGCATTCATTTCCTTCTTAGCAGTCTTAGCTTCCTCACCTTCCTGTACAATTACAAACTGATAAGTCATTTTAGGTCTGTCTTGCAGCTCTTGAAGAGAAGATGCAATATAGTCCTTGTTTGCTAAAAGGATTTTATATTTGATATAATCATCAGGGTCAGCTAAGTTCAAGAAATTATCTTGCTTAGTCAATCTCACTGTATAATTATCCCAGAAGTTATCTACCTTCTTATAGATAGACAGAGCATTGTACTCAAGACCCATTATCTCTTCAAGATAGGCTTTCTCTTTATCAGTGAGGGCATTTACATACATACCAGAACTTAATCTTGGTAGAGTAAACCATCTTACTGCTGCTTCTGCCATACCTCCATATAGGATATGCTTAGGATTTGAAACTAAACCAGTCTGTTTGGGAACAAACCTTACAATTACTCTTTCATTTCTTAGGCAGCTAATAGGTTCATCATTGCCCTCTATTACTGCTTGTTTCTTTATTTTTCTTGTCTTTGGTTCTTCAAAGAGGTTATCCACATCAGGTATAACTGGTGTTTCCTTCATAATCTCTTCATCATCCAAAACCATTTTACTAACTTCTTTTGCCATATTACTTCTCCATTTAATATCTTAAAAAAGAAAAAGGAGAGGGAGAATTTCCCTCCCCTTTTATTTTATGCTTATCCTTGCAGAATTGCAGGGATTAATGACATAGTTCTTGTTGGGTCAAGCACACAAACACCCAAAGTAGCCATTCTGTGAATTACAGCAGAGTCCTCATCAAATGACATATAAGGATTACCCTTTTGTCCAGTGAAAGGATTTCTGATACCCCATTGGTATCCTCTGTACTCATTATCACCCTTAATCTTACACTTGAAGATATTAGGTTGGTCCATAGTACCAATATACCAGATGTCATATCTGTAAGAGAAAGCTACACCACCCATTGGGTGAAGAATCTTGTTTCTTACTGGGTCATCATAGAATGGGTCAACATCCAATCTTACCCTAACACCATTAGGAGCTTTGTATTCAACAAATTGGAAACCAGCACTAAGTGCATTGCTGTGAAGTCTTGACTGAACTTTCTCAACAACTCTTGTAGAGTTATTATCAAGTACAAATGTAGTCCAACCAGATACAGTCTTCAATACTTCCTTATGGAACTGAATAGCACCTCTTTCACCAGTCTTGATTACAAAGAGTCTATCATCCATTGCAAGTTTAGAAGCTGATAGTTCATACAGTGCATCTTCAAGTAACTTCAAGCTGAATGTATTGTAGTACATAGTATTGGCAACCTCTGTTTGTTCAAAGATACCAGCACCAGTCTTAATAGCATTACCTGACTTACCAAAGTTCATGTATTCACCATTCAGATTTCTGTTTGAAGTACCCCATGCCATAGCATTGTTCTTGTACTCATCAAATTGAAGTTCTACTTCCCAATCTACATAGTGCATCCACATGTTTGCAGTGTCCTTCACTTGCTTTCCACTTTCAAGATTTCTAACCATAGGAATACCTATAGCAAGTTTCTTGTTTAGCTTATTACCAGCTACCTTATGTTGGATTCTGATTGTAGTCCACTCATTTCTCATGCTTACAGGAGAAGTGAATCTAACATCACCAACCTTTCTTGAAAGTTCTTTTTCTACAGGAGCAAATTCAATAGAGAATCTTTCTCCTTGTTGCAGTCTTTCAGCAGGAACACCTTGAGTATTACCACCCATAAGTTCTACTTTGTACACTGCATTAGTACCTTCCATTCTTGCATCACCAAGGATTCTAAATGGATATACTTGGTTCAAGTTACCTACAATAACTTCACCATCTGCAAACCAGTCTTCTGGGAATACCAGATAGAAAGGAGATGTACCAACTCCCACATTAGCTGCATCAGCAGCAACTACAGTACCATTTTCATCTCTTGCTTCAACAAGAGGAATGTTTCTCCTTGAAGAACCAATAACATCCCAGTAGTATTCATTGTCATCTTCAAACTCTCTTGTAGGGAATGAATTAAGGAATGTATCCAAGCTCTTTCCTCTATAGAAAGCCAACAGTTGCACCATAAGGTTTGTAGCCTTCTGAGGTGCTTGTTGGAAGATAGCTCCAAGGTGGTTGTCACTTGTCAGACCCTTCCAGTGTTGGAAGCCTAACATTTGAAATTTACCTAATTTACCAGCCATAATCTGTTAATTATTTTTGTTAGTTAATATGTTTTTAGACATCAAGGTCCCAGCCCTTTCCAATATAAGACTCAGTATCTTCCTCAACTCCTCCAACATATCTTGGATTACCTGCTGAGTTTCTGGCAGTGCTGCTGAGCTTATGCTCTAATTCTCTAAGACTTTGCTTGACTTCTTTCTTTACTTTGCCCTTCACAAGACCATCAATATTCTTGAAGCCATCAGTCATAGTGAACAATACAGACAGATACTTTCTAAACTCAACTGGGTTATCCATTTCATATTTCTGAATGGCAGTCAAATATTCTCCATCTTCTGTTTTAAAGACAGGCTTAGTAATATTATCAAATGCTTTTTGTCTTGTAGTCTTATCAAGTGCAATACCTGTAAATACTTCCTTGTCCTCAAGCATTGATTTCTTTAGTTGTGCAGCCTCTTCTTTAATTTTCCTTTGTTCTTCCTTTGCCTCTTCTTGAGCTTCCTTGATTAGGTCTTGATATTGAGTGCTAAAGTACTCTCTGTTACTTTCCAATGCCTCTTTTGCATCTTCAATATCTGTGCCAGCATTGAAAGATTTCTCAACCTCTCTCTTAGCTCTGGCTTCACTATAACCTCTGTTCCTAAAGTCCTGATAGATTAAGTTCTTTCTCAATCTTTCACCCTTTTCAGTTTCATCAGTTATATATTCCTCCTTGATTGCATCCAAATTAGCAAGGGTTTGTTCATACCTTCTTACTTCATCTGGTTCTACATCAGCTTGTAATGCAGCATCAATTCTCTTTTGTCTCTCATCCAATCTTGCTTGAACAGTCTTTTCAACTGCTTCTGCAAAATCTTCTGGGGTCTTGATACCATTTAAAGTATCATCATCAAGGTCAGGGAAGATACCTTCTTCTTTCAAGGCACTGGCAATGGAAGAGTAGAAGTTAGTTTTAGGAGAAGTACCTTTGTCCTTTTCAGATTGGGTATCTTCCTCTTCTTCTTGATTATCTTTTCCACTACCTACGCTCTCTGGATTACCAAATAAATCATCAGGATTTATCTCTTCTTCCTCAGTAGTTTTTTCATTTTCTTTATCTTCTTTCTCCTTTGGGGCAGGTGGAGTTACCTGTGTTTCTTCTTCACCCCCATCATCAGAAAATAGATTCTCTACATCTATTTCATCCCCTGTCATAATGAGGTCTTCACTTAATTCTCCTATCATATTTCTACTCCTTTAGTTATTAAACTGATGCAAAGATAAGAGGAGTTTATGACTTCTACAACATAGTAAATAAGACTCTTACAACTCTATAAATAAATTACTTATTTACTGCCAAAAGATAAGGGTATAGTAATAATACTACACCCTTCCCATTTCTACTTCTTTGTAGGTTTCTTTCCACCTTTTGGTGGCATCTTTCCACCTGATTTACAAGTCTTTGCCATAAATAAACTCTCCTATTCTATTGTTAAACTAAGTTCCTCTCCAAGGAGTTTTGCTTTCAGCATTACTGAATATAACTCCTGAAAGGTAGCTATGCTATTAATAACTTGTCCCTTTATCTTATTCTCTCCCACAAGGATACAACCTAAAGTATCCTCAGCTTTATTACCAACATGGATTAGTACCCCCTCATATCCTTTCACATCTATAAGTCTGGGTAACTTTCCTCCACAGAATTTAGCCCATGACCTATCCTTGAATTTGGGGCTTACAGTATTCATATCAATCTTGTAAGTTCCATAAGGAATTGCTGTCTGTCCATAGACCTTCTTACTCTGTATCTCCAGAAGAGATTGTGTTTCATGGAGTCCTCTGTCAGTATCCTCAAGAGTATCACATTCATAAACTCCATTTACATAGAGTTTACCTATGGTATATTGAGGTCCTTTGAATGTTCTTTTGAGTGTTAGTTTCATATTAACTTACTATTTGTGCCAGTGTAACATCCTTTACTGTATCAGCATTTACTACTTGACTACCACTCTGAGGAGTATAGCCTGTCTTTGATACTGACCATTGTACTGTAGAACCTTTGGCAACTGCAACAGTAATTCTATTAGTATTGTTAATAGTTACAGTAGCATCTGTTGGAGTAGCTTTGATTGTGAAAGTAACTCTTTCAACAAGAGCTGACTCTAATGCACCTCCAGTACCTCTTACTTGAATATCCTCAATCTTACCTGAAAGATTGTCTCTTATAACAAGTATTTCATTATCTGTAACTTCATTTGGGTCTCCTTCAACTATCCTTGAAAGAGTGCCAAGATTAAGTGCTCTTTTCATATTAATTACCTTTTAATTTAATTACATCCTCATAATTTCCCTTTCTTATCTGACAAGATAGGTCTGTACATATACTTGTCATTAAGCCCATCACTTGTTGCCTTAATTCCTTTACCTCTTTTTCAAGTTCTTCATTCCTTGATAAGGCTCTATCAAGCCTAAGTTTATTATCCTCAGACAACCTTGTATAGAACTCCAGAGATTCTTTCATGTTGTTTATCAGGTTATTGTCAACCTCACTATTATACTTCTTTCTTGCAAAGAACCATGCAGTAAACCCTGAAGTAAATGTGGTCACAATACCTATCAATGCTGTAATAAGTATTCCACTTTCAATCATAACTATTCAATTATTTGTATAAATCTTTGAGTTTTATTCTTAACATAAGGGTTCATTTCCCTTACATTCACTTCTACTACTGTATGTTTCTTCTGGAACCACCTAAACAAGAAGAACTTCTTAGGAGGATTCACAGTCTCCCTCTTTCCATTAATATATGTAAACCTTTCAAGTTCTATCTCAGGACTTAAAGCTATTATACTTGGATATTTTAAATGAAGATTAGTCTTAAACCACTTATCTCCTACTATAGTATCCAACTTAAATTCAGGACTCTTGAAGATAGTATCACTTAATATGATGGTATCATTTCTTTGTGCATGACTTAAATCATATTGAAGCTGTTGTAATCTCTTATCCTTTATCCCTAATTCCTTCTGGACCTCCTTCATCTTGTTGATGATTGAGTCATTAGAATAGTTTAGTTGGTCTATTGTTAGTTTAAATACCCTATTGTTGTCTTTTAGCCCACTCAATTGAGCATCATAGGCTTTGATATTCTCAATGGAAGTCTCATACTTAGTAGTCAACTGTTTATTCTGGTATGATAGATAAGCCACAGCCCCAACCAATATTAGAATAAGGATTATTATATACTTCTTCATATCTTCTTCCCTTATATTATTGTGCAAACATATAAAAAATAAATCACCTATACAAGAGTATAAGTGATTTATTTATATAGTGAACTACTTTGTCTTAAGTACAATATAGTTAGCAGCATTATTATAACTTACAAACAACTGTCCATTCTGAATAGTGCTTGAAAGTAATGTAGCTCCATCAGTTTGTTCAACTATGTCTACATTCAATCCTTCCATAAATGAAGGAAGTTTCAATGCTATTCTATCTTGTGCAGATTGACAGTGTGCATAAATTACATAACTGTTTCCATCTTTGTACCAATACACTTGCCCTACATTCTCTGCTGGGTCAAAGTAAGATACATAATAATTAATCTCCTTAAAGTAAGTATTAGGGAAATTGTAATTATCATCCTTAAAAGGATAAGAGTTCACAGCAGCTATATAGAATTTATTAGTATTAGATGGGGAGAAACTTCCTAATCTTGAGTGGTAATCATTACTATTAGGAACAATGGCAATATTAGCATTTCTCTTTTCAGGAACAGTATCACCACTTACTATACTTAATCCAGCAGCCATACCTACCAAGTAGTCATTAGTAGTTGGGTTATGTAAGTAGCCAATCAATCTATCAATAGGTTTATCTACATCTTTCAGATAGAAAGAGTTTCTATAGAAAGAATAACTGGTAGAGCTTGTTAAAGGAGAGTTAAATGGTTTATCCAACTCAACTCCATTCTGTATATTTGCTTTAGGAATTAAGAACATAGCCTTATAGTCTCCCTTGTCAAAGAAAGTCTGTTGCTGTGTAGCTCCATAACTTGCTGCTTCTACCTTTCTTCTAATGTCTATAGTAGTATTTACACCACATGTAGCACCCTTAAAGTTATAACTCCATGTAAATCTTGCCATTTCAGGAACCCCTGCAAGCACTGGAGTAGGATACCATGTGTCTACCCAAGCAGGGTCATAACCTATTTGACTCTCTGATACTTGGAACTCATCACAATAGTAATCTCCAGCCTCAGTTAGATTAACTCCATCAGCCAACATCTTTCTATTGTAAACTTCCATTATAGGTCTCAACTGAATTGTACCCAGTGAAGTTACAGTAGTGATTGGAGTAGTAACTACACCACCACTGACATGAGATAAGGAAGTAATAGCTGGTCCAGTGGGAGCCTTCCAACTTCTTGAGTCTGTTCCTTCTACACTACCTCTTGTTACAACAGGAAGTAATTGAATAGTAGAAGTGGTTACAGAACCAATGTTATATTGCCTACCTAATTGGTCTTGCCATAAAGCACCCACATCAGCAGAAGTCATATTAACTGAGTTAGCTAAAGTTGGAATTACATAACCATGTTGTGCAAATAAGTGCCAGTATTCCTTCATTGTAAATAAAGGAGCAGTACTATCACTATGACTTGAAACTAAGTAAGTAGATGTCATTATCTGAGCATCTGTCAAAGTATTAGCACCTATATAAGCTGCATTTGGTGAGATAAGCCCATTACCATTTGTATAATACAACATGATAATATCCTTAGCCTCATTATACTTAGTCCTTACATAGAATAGGTTAGTACCATTATTGGTAGTAACACCATACACATGGACTTTCATCAACTTTGCTTTTTCCTCATCATCAGGGTCAAGATTCTGTAGGTCATAATAGTCTCCCCAGTTTACCTGACTTACCATAGGATGCTCTTCTGGAGCAGAAGACCTACAATTAACCAATACATAAGCTGTACCATTTGGACATCTGAATGGAGCATTTTCTTTTTGAACTAAAGAACCCCCAACAGGTGATGTTACATAGAACATATTACCTAAGAAGTTATCCTCAGCATCATAGAAGTTAAGTAATCTTAGAGTAATATTTGAACTAATACTTGATGTAAGAGCATAATCTTGATTGACATCAGGAATATCAAATCTTACATACCTGAAATATTGGTTTATAGCTACAGCTCCACTACTATTAATCCAACTACCATTTACAGTTTCAACTCTTAACAGGGGAGTATATGTAAGTCTTCTTAACACAAACTCTTGGTCAATTAGAGTACCTCTCTGATTATAAACCCTTAAATTGTCATAACCTTGTTTATTGGCAATCTGAGAAGTTTGGAATAGAAGTACACAATAAGTAGCACCTGCTAAAGGAATACCAGTTTGGTTTGCTCCTATGTAGTTTGTTGCATTAATCTCATCAGTTCTGTACCAACACCAGTAATATACTGGATAATTACATTCCAATCTCACTGGATTTACAGTATCAGGATTCAGCTTTAAGAAAGCAATGTCAAAGTTACCAGAAGGAGAAGGAATGATATTACCATTAGGACTTGCTGCTGTTCCACTTAACTGAACCAAGTGATTTAACATTACTATAGGCTCTCCTATTCTTGTAGCTAAATCTCTTGCCTTAAGGTTTACAGGAACTATATCATATTGACATGAAGTTCTTTCTCCAGAATCATAATATACAGATGCAGGATATGCAGTACTCTTTGCCCAGTTTACAAAGACTCTTGCAGCTCCCCAAGGTACTAAAATATCATTATCAATTGCATTTGAAAAAGGAGTTCCTGCTCCAGTACTAAATGATTGATACAACTGTGTAAGTATATTATCATTTGCATCCAAGAAAATAATACCCCACATTGTACCACTTGATAATGTCTTAAAGTGTAAGAACTTACCAGCATAGTTGGTCATATCATACTCATAAGAGTTATAATTAGGATTACTCATTATATCTTTTATATTAGTATTATAATAACCATCAGAATGTTCAGTTGTATAGTCAATATTAGTTATGAAAGACTGTCTTACACAACTGTTCCTAAGCATTTCAGTTCCTAACAATTGGTCATCAATTCCTTTGGAAACCCTAATTACTTCTGTTGCATCTTCTACATCTGCAACTTGTTTCCTTGTAGCTCCAACACTATCAGTAGTAACTACTAAATCTACATAAGCAGGATACTTACCTTCATTGTTGGCTCTTTCCAAGTCTATGATGATAAGTTTAGTTCCAGCAGGAATAGTATAATTATTATAGATAGTACCAATGAAAGAATCAGCTACAGGTTCTAATGAACTAAAACAAGCCATTAATCTAATAGTAGCTCCTGTTACATTAATAGTACCACTATCTTCCATTACTTGGAACCAAGCTGCATCATAAGTACTTGCTTGATTATACCCAACATAGTTTCCTTCTGCTGAAATAGAAACCAGCATATTAGGGTCAATACTACATCTACCAGAGAATGATTTATCTGCTAAGAATTTCCAAGATACAGCTTTTTGGCTCATAATCTCAGTCTCACTTGCACCAGTAGTCTGTACTACACCAGCAGCTACACTTTTATACATCCCATTGTCAATCCAATTATTAGCACTCTTAACATACATCCTGTAAATAGGATTAGTATGTTCTGTGTCTGAGGGGTCATAAGTTGGACCAACCATGTAAATATCTCCTTGAGTGGCACTTGAAGGTAAATCATTTATAGTGGCTACATAGCCTTTAATGTATAAATTATTAACAAATTCTGAACTCAAGTCTTGCCAAGTCTGTTGGTTATCCCTTGATATTTGAATCTTACCAAGGTTATTTCCTGTAACAACCCACTTAAACCAAGCAGCTACATAATCAGATATATCAGTCCATGAAGACTGATTCCTGCTTATTTGCAGCTTATTACCTTCATTCCTAAAGTAAGCAGCTATAGGGTCTGACACTACAGTCCATGTTTGACCTAAGTCTACTGATTGTTCAAGGTGGTTATTATTCATCCTAAATTGAGTATAGACAGGAGTATCATTTATATCTACATAACTACCTCCTTCATTGTATGATACTTGAAGTTTGTTATTATAGATTCTAAGTACAGGGGTAATACCTCTATCACCTGTAGCCTTAACACCTGTATCTACACCATTAACTATCCAATTACCTTCTGATGAAATAGAAATATCACCAACAAGCATATTGCTTCCTTTTCTCCAGTTGGCATCACTTTGCCAAGCCTCATCACTTATATCATCAGAGTCATACCACTCTATGACAGTTGTCTTGTCAAACAAGACATAGGTGATAAATAGTCCTTGTCTCCTTAACTCATCGGGTATTTGAAGCCTTGTAACTCCACTACCACCAAGGTAAGTTAAGAAGTACATATTGAAACCAGTGAGTATCTCATCTAAAGATACTCCTGTTTCTCTATTTACCACAGCATCCAAAAAGGTCTTAGGAAAAATATCCTGATAATTACCTGTTTGGTTTTCTTTCTTAATCAGTTGTTGTATTTCTTTCATATCTTATTATTATGAATCTGCTATTACATTATTAGCAACTAAACCTAATACCTTTACTATCTTGATGTATCCTACCCCTGATATTGCTCCTGTGGCTGCAATCTGTCTTGTAGCTGTTGGAGTCCCAGATGTAGGAAGGGTATGAGTTATGATTCTATTATAATCAATAACAATATTCTTGTTATTATTACTTAGTGTAGCATGTAGTTGCTTTAACATTAAGGAATCATCAGATTTTGTATCCATTACAGAGCACATTATATCTGAGTTTGTACCATCAACTTCATTTCTTATTGGGTTAAAATATGTACTATAAAATATTCCTGTATAACCCGGAATAGTATAGAACACTTGTAACTCAGAGTAGTTATATGGATAATCAGATAGGGCAATTGTACCAATAACTCCTTCCTCACTTGTATCATCTGTGTAAGTAGAGTTTGTGTATAATGGGAATGCCATGCTATTATTCATATTCTTAAATGAGGCAGCAAGCTGTGAAGCCATCTTAATGGTATTACCAAATACACTAACATCTGTCCTATTCATTGTTAATGAAAGTAGGTTATTAGTAGCATTTGCATTTGTGAACACATTATTGAATACCTTCACATTCTTGTATCCAACTGGATACATCATACTTGTAGTCTCATCTGTAAACCCAATAGCATAGTCAATATCAGCCCTTAGTAATCCAGCCCAATCAATAAAAGTATTTCCACTAATATTTGTGTTCTGGGTGTTATAACACCTTATCATATAGAACTGTGCATTCTTAAATACATTATTAGTGATAGTCACATTTACTGTATTTTCAAGACCTACTAAAGAATATACATTAAAGTAGTCACTTGCCATACAAGAAGGTGCTTGTACTGTTTGAAGACCAGCTTCCTGCTCTATATAGTTGCTATCAATTACTAAATTCTGTGAAGGCAAGTAATAACTTCCAGTAAAACTTGCACTATGTGAGTTAAATGTACATACAAAATACCCTTGCAGATTAAGTGCTCTATTACCTTTAATTAGGCACTTATCCATTATTCTTGGGGATACACATGCTTGATATACCCTGTCAAAGGTGTTATCTATTATATTAATATTAGTGTGAAAACTATCATTTAAAGTAGTGTTTAATTCATCATGACATCCTATACCCCTTGCTATTAGACCATAAGGGGTTTGAGTGCCATCTGCTCCAAAAGTAATTTGAGGTCCAAAGTAACATCCTTCTACTGTAATATTGTCACAAGTTGTTCTATCAAAGTAAGGCATATCTGAACCATTACCACTTCTTGCCATTTCTATTTGAATACACTCACCTTTATAAGTTGGTAAATCATCAAAATGAAAGAAGCCAATGAATTTCATATTTCTGAATGTTACATTCTGACATCCTCCCACTTCTATCATGTGGTGATTTCCACTATTCATAATAGTAATACCCTCAATCAAGATATTTCTTGCATGATACATTCTGAATGCACTATTCACTCCCTTATTTAACCCAGAAGGATTTGCTGATAAGTCTATTGTACCTCCACCATAGAATACAATATCATGATAACCATCATATTTGTAAACTCCTTGAGTAGTACTACCAAACTCAAACCCTAAGTTATTAGTGTTCAGTAAGGTAACTCCCTTAGTTAATTCTACTTTTGTATATGAGAATACTTCAACTGGACTACTTAATCTATAAGTAGTACCCCCATCAATAAGAATTGTAAGTCCTCTATTGTATAGAGCTGTTTTAAATGCTCTTCTAAATTCATAGGTATCATCAGCTCCTTGACCTACAGTAAACCAAGTTATAGGTAGTTTATCATTTAATATAGAACCCTCAATAAGGATATTATTAAATATTCCACTTTGTCCATTAGATTCTATTGAAGTTCCATTAACTCTTATAGTACCATTAACAAATGCACCACCTTGAAAATCAAGAACACATCCTTCTGGGATAGTAAGGATTCCCCCACTAAGAGTAAAAACTTTGGTAATCTTATAGATAACATTAGGAGTATTAAACCTCTTTTGAAATTTGAACTGAATAGGAGGATATACTGTTCCTGTTGTACCTTTCTGAGGAGTTCCACTTGTATTATCTGTAGCCTCAACACTAAAAGAGGCTATATTATCTATATTCATACTTGCCAGAACAGTTACTACTCCTGTAGTAACATTAATAGTAAACTTATCACTACCTGTGGTCAAGTTGTAAGTATAAGGAGCAGTTCCACCAGATGCACTTATAGTTGCTACTATAGCTCCCGCAGCAAAAGATTGTGCTACATCTACTTTATTTATTGTTAAACTTAAAGCCATATTTTTTATATTGTTTTTATTGCTTGCAAATATAAATAAAAGTTTCAATATATGCAAGTGAAAGTAGTACTCTATCTATAAGTAGAGTACTACTTTTCTAATTAAGATATTATAACAACCTTACTTACCTGAGTTCCATCAGGGTTCTGGAAATTTAAGCCATCCCATACTACTTGTATAGAGTAATCAGTAACCCAAAACAGAGTATTTCTATCTTCCAGTGTAAGCACATTCTCAAGTTCACTTAACTCTGCTAATGTTATATATCTATCTCTAAATATCTTGCCATCTGCTGTATAGAACTTCTTATCAAATGAGTTCCAAAACACAGGAACCTTATTATCACCATCAAGTATAAATATATAATTACCAGCTTGAGAGTTATTTAAAGATTCTGGAAGGTTTTCTGCTTTAGACACCTTATACATTTCCTTAGATGGAAACTTAACAGTAGAAGGAATATCTGTAACATTGATATACTCCTGTGTTACTAATGCAGGTGTTGACCATATACCACCACTAATAGCTGGAAGACTTGGATTAGTAGATTCCCCATTCTTTACTACTACATATTTAGTTTTAGAGGTTAAGAATATACTACCTATCCATCCTTGTGTTGGTGCATTATTTATTAACTCTCCTCCTATTACAAAGTATATAGCATAATTATTGGGGTCACTATAATCTATATAGGAGAACACTGGAGTTTTGTTATATGTTCTGTAGTCTGGAGTACTATCATTTCTGATTGAAATATCAAAGTCCAATATAGTGTGGTTTGCACTATCCCCAAGCCTATATTTAGTTGTGTTACTTGGTGATTGAGCTGGGGTGGTAATGAAAGCCTTTAATTCCATTTCACCATATAGAGGCTTTGGGAATGTCAGTTTCATTGCTCTGCCCGGAATCATGTTTGCATAAAATATTGATGTAAATTCAACATCCTGTGGTGATACTGGTGATATAAATGTCTTATCCCCAGCATGAGCACTTGTAGTTAAGTATGGGTTAAGTTCATCAAATACACATGAATTAAATATCAAGTATTTACTTACTGACCATGCACCTATTGAGTTATCATGACTTGATATAGCTACTATATGACAATCACTGAACTCCATCCCAAAGGTTTTATTTAATCTAAGAGGTGCAGTGAAGTTACAGTCAGATATAGTAGTAGCTATGCCTTCATAGGTTTCTACTTGATTCATGAATGATGATACATCATATTTATTTCCTTTGAATATACAATTAGACATTGTAACATTCTCATTTGCAGAATTAGGGTTACTTTCAATATCATCTGATTCAAAATCAATAGCTGCCATAGGAGCAGTACCTTTTATTTCATCAGAGCCACAACCTTCAAAATAACAATTGCTAATTGATAAGTTCTTAGCACAAGCTACAATACCATTTCTTCTACCAAACAATATCTTTACATTATCTATAGTAGCATTAGTTGTTGGGTCTTTCACATCTTCCAGTGTAGTTTTGAAACTTCCTATATATAGACAATCTCCAAAAGCATCTGATATTGTGATGTCTCTTATCACCACATTAGTACAGCTTAATATATTAAATATTAAACCAAACTCTCCATAATAATCACTATTACTTACAAAAGGGTCTGTATATAAGTGCCCATGTGCATCTCCATATACAGCTCCAGTTCCACTAATCTCAATATTTGACTTTTGTGCAATCCAAAACACATAGTAAGCACCTTGATTAGTAGGGAGCATCCTCAATGTGTTATTAAGAATTATATGAGTATTTGATGTTATGTTAGTAAATATTCTTAAGTAAGCAAACTCATCAGTCATTAATCTACCATAATCTGGTCTCACTATGCTTCCTATTGCTGGATTTCCCTTATATGCACTTTCAAAGTAATAAGTTCTGTCAGCTTCAAAGTGAATAACATTACTTATATTATCATTAGACAAACTGAATATATTAGTTATTAACTGATTACTTGCTTTATTAGGGGTATCATCAAATGCAAACCATGAGTCATATATCTCTGGTATATTCCATGTACCAGAGATGATAATATTCTCACCAAGTATTACCTTATTATTGTCTACTGATATTATATTAGCTCCTGCACCATTAAGAATACCATTTGATATAGAACCTCCTTCAAATAATATAATACTATTATTTGGTATTATTACAGTTTGACCATTTAAGTCATAATCATACTGTAATATATAAATGGTATCCTCAGTAGGTATCATGTCTTGACTGAGTAAGTTGGTAACTCTTCTTTTTCCTGTGTTGGAATCAATTACAGTAGTAATATTCTTTCTTAGGTAAGTCCTACCTAATCCAGACCATTGCTCTGGGTTGTATTTCTTATTGGCAAATTTAAGGATTAGCTTATCACCATCCTTCACACCAGTTATATCTTCCTCATCAGGAACCACATCACTTACTACAATAGAACCCAGAATGTTAATCCATAAAGTAGTATTGTTCCATTGATTGAGAGCCTTTCCTTGGAACTGGTAAATAGCCCAGTTTCCATACTCATCTATGAATGTAATTACCTGACCAATTTTCCTGCTCCTGAAAGGAATAAGTTGAATAGCTTGGTTGATGGTGATATTTTTCTCACCATATTTGTCAGTAATGTTTAAGAAGTCTGATACACCAAGCAAGAAGAATTGGTCTACAATATCCTTTACTGATGTCTTAACATTCTTTCCATTCTGTACAAATGCTATTGTCTCATTCCCTTGAAGAGGGGTAGCAGCTTCTACAAACTGAGTATCTTTCTTACTGTTTGCAAGAAGCCACTTTTCTATCTTTCTATAATCCTCTTGTGTAAAATACATATTCTTTTAATTTTTAAGATACACCTCTGTCCATTATATTAGCTACTTTTAGCTTACTTATAATGTCATTCACTTTAGTAATCACAGCAGCTAACTCTGCATCAGCAGCTAAACTACCAGTATAAGCAGCCTGTAACACTAACCCATAAGCATTAGGCTTAGCCAATGGTAGGTTAGCTTCTATTGGGTCTGCAATACCATTTTGGTATAGATTCATAGTTGCAGAAGAACTGTCAGATGTAAACTCTGCACTCTCTATGCCACTTCCACCTCCAATAGTAGTCCAAGCACCATTATTAAAATACTTTGCAGTATTCTTATTCAGCCATACTGAGTTAGTATCAGGAGCATTAGGACTTACTTTTAAAGTTCTTATTGTCTTCATATCTTTTATTTATTAGTTGTACTACTTTTCTTTCTTAGAGCTTGTCTCTTTATACTTGCATCAGTTTCAGCTTTCTTCTTATCCAGCTTTAATTTGTCCTTATCAAGTTTAAGTTTCTCATCAAACTCTCTTATTTTTTCAGCAAGATTAGCTTTAGCTTCTGGACTATAATCATCAATTACAATACCATCATCTTCATTAGAACTATCTGATTGTATCTGAGCTACTATTATCTTAGTCTGATTATCTCTTATATTAGCTTCTTCCTTCTGGAGAAGTTCTGCCTCTTTCTGCTCTTGTTGCATAGCAGCTATTTGCTGTTGAGCCTCAAGTTGTTCCTTCTGAGCCTGTGCTTGTCTTTCTCTAATCTGCTTTTCATCTTTCTCAATCAGTCTTTGCTTTTCAGCTAAACTTGAAGATGTATAGAGCTTAGTGATAGTAGAGAATGATAAAGTTTGAGTCTGTAATGCAGCCTGAGCCAAAGTATCTAACTTCTGTTGAAGCTCTTGAGTTCCATTACTATTATCTACAACCAAACCATAGTCAGCCTCAGCAAACTCATCACCATCAATCTCCATTACTCTTGTAGATGTATCTGATAATATATACTGGAACTTCTTGTTTCTTCCTTTCAAAGCTACCTTTGCAGTCTCTAAGAAACACTCTAAAGCCCTCTTCTTTACATCATCATGGATAGTAAATAACCACTCAGTAATATGACTTGATTGAAGAGTAGCTCTCTCAACTCCACCTACAGTCTCTCTTGATGAAACCTGACCCTCTCTTTGCTTAGATATGCCTGCAACCTCAGACATTTCCATCTTAATAAACTCAAGAAGGTTAATCTGCTGCTGAATGTAGTTACCTATATTAGTCTCAATCATTCCCTTTCCAGCATTATTAAGAGCACCTGCCAGTTTACCTGTAGAGGCTCCTATAGTACCTTCCTTGAAACTATCTATAACTGCAATATGGTTTACTCTTGCATAGTACATCCACTTACCAACATCCCATCCTTTAGGAACTTTAGATAAGTCAAGCTCTAAGATAGAACCCCAGTTTGAAGCAATAGCCTTATTCAATCTATCATGAATAGCATCATATAAATAGTTATAAGGCTTCATCATATCCACCAATGAGAATGGTCTGCTATCATTTAGATTATAGATTGAACCTACAATACCAAAGTGACATCTTGAAGGATTATTCAACCTATTATATTGAATTAATCTTGGTCTCATATTGACAAATATCTCATTGCCAATCATAGTTCCTTCCCATGCTTCATTAACCCAGAATGATTGTACTTCTTCTCCTGCATCCTTATTTACTACATAATTCTCTGGATAGAAGTTCCATTCTTCCTCACCAGTTTCAGGGTCATAAGATTTAACCTTAAGTATCTTCCTCTTTGATTTCCAGTATAATCTCAGTACTCTAAGATTACCTGCCAAGTCATAAGGAAGTAATGAATTTGCTATACCTTCTGTAAATAGATTAGCTGGGTCAAAGAAATAGGTTCCATCTCTAACAGTTATTTCATCACCAATCATATTCTGATTGACAAATCCATATCTCTCATCAATATTATCCATCTGGTCAACAGCTCCCTGACCTATATAATCAGGCATAGTTTCAATATACTTAATGTCCTTTGGAGATAATACATCATAATATGTATCTATTACTCTCCCCGGACTCCAATAATCCTCAAGGATTATCATGTCAGCATCTTCCACCTTATTACTGTACCCAGACTTGAATATCCTAATCTTTAATGGGTTCACTCTCTCAATGACTGGTTCTCCACCTACAATATCACATTGATAGATTTCCTCACCTACTGTCATTGCATCCATGAAACCATTGTTGAATATAAGGGGAATATCATATTCCTTGATATAATGATTAAGCAACTCATTTGCTCTCACCTCTCTTATATCCTGCCATTCATAGGTATAATAGTCATTTAGTTTCTCAAGTTTGATATTATATTCATCCTCAGATATTGAGGTGTCAGTTATCATTTCTTGAAGCCTTTGTAGTAGCTCATTCTTCTTATTATCCTCTATTTCTGAGATAGCATTTGGATTGGTTACTACAACCTTAAAGTCAAATACTCTCTTACTTTCCTCACCTCTAAGTACATTCAACTTACTATTCATGATAGGATAATGTTGTAACCTATCAGGAATGTAAGCTGCCTTTATACCATCTGGATTGAGTACCAGTTCTAAGTCTGACATGTGTAGCCTACCATTAAGTAAGTCATAGTTTATCTTTTTATGGATTACTGACTTCCTAACCAAGCTATAATTGAAGAATGTCTTCTGATTAGCCCACAACAGACAATCCTTTCTCCATTGCTTAGTCTTCTTAGAGAAAGGAAGCATCTGTCTGGGAAAGTTTAAAAAATCTGCCATAGTCTTCCATCATTTAATTTTGTGACAAAAGTAAGTAAAAAAGTCCATTTAGTCAAGTACATAAGTGATTTGTTTATTTAATTGCATCTTCTGTACTAAATTTACTGGGTTTCTGAAAAGGCACTTGGACTGCCCTATAATTCTCAGTAAAGAATCTATCATTCCCTAAATAATCCTTTGGTACTTCTTCTGAGTCTCTTGAAGGGTTTCCTTGATATAGAACCATCTTCTCCTCTCTATATAACATAACCATACCTAATGCCCTGATTCTATCCACATTTATCTCTGGGTTAAATGCAATTAACTCTTCAATTAATGCTCTGTTTCTTAAGAAGTTAAGGTTATAGATAGTTACTTCTACATCTTCTCCATCAACATTCTGTATAATAGTTACAGGCTTCATCAACCAATCTCTTATAAGATTATTAGCATAAGCATTAATAGCTGCTGAAGCATTGACACCCTTAGCATTAGAACCAAATGAACTATACTTAATCAACTGTTTGTCTCTTAAGAACTCTGGAGTGTCAGCCAGTAAGTGAGTACAATTCATCTTACTAAAGTAAGCAAATATACCCTTCTTATTTGATTCATACAGACATTTTGCATTATAGAACAGACATAACAGCCTTACTATCTCAAAGTTATCATCTGCAAATGATTGTCTACCAGTGTACTCAGCTACAATCTTATCAGTCCATAAGTCAAGAACAAAGGTAGAAGAGAGAGAGGAAGATTCAGCTTGGTCATTATCTACAGGGTCATGACCAATAATATATCTTGTGTGGGGAACCTTTCCACTTCTATCTTTCTCTGGCATTTCAAAGATTTCCACAGCACCCGGAGTATCATTCTCTACTCCAAACTTCCTGATAGGTATATCACTGGTTGGTGTAAACTCAACTCCATTACTATTCTGTACCAATTTACCAATATATACATCATCATAAGCATGTACATCTTGGTCTAATTGACTTAATCTTTCTGTAAGAGCAGTAATGGGGAAGTATGCTGCCTTAACCTTAATAATAGCCTCTGCTGGTGTAATAGGGTCCTCAGCAATTACTCTCAATACTGATTTAGGGTCAGCACTATATTTAGCCTTATATCTTGCAATAAGAATCTCTATAAGAGCCTTAACTACATCTGATACACCATCCTTATTATAACATCCTGCTCTATTAATATATGAAGGAAAGAAGAAACCAAACTTAGGTTTACCTTGCTTTGGTCTATCAAATACATTATCTATAGACAATATATTATAACCATCTGGATTATAAAGTAAAGTCTTAGCTGAACTAAAGTCAGACTCACTCTCAGCAGCAGTACCTACAAGGTACATAGTAGCAAAGGTATAATCACCATCCTCTACAGACTTTCTGGTAATATCATAGAGAGATAATAGCCCCTTGAAAGAACCCATTTCCTCAAATAGAATCCAACCTCTCTTACCTCTCAACTTCTCACTATCATCCTTTGCAGATACAGCAAGTACTTGGTTTAAAGAGCCTTTCTCTACCCCATATTCATCCTTATAACCCATTTGCCAAGACATCTCATTAGGAGAGTTCTTCAACATAAGGTGTGGGAAAGGAGTGTTAGCAAAGCTAAAGTTAATTGAAGGCTTGAACTTAGATAGAGTACCATCCTTATCATCTTTCAAATATTCCTTCTGATAAGCTGTAAGTACTGTAATAACCCTTCTATTTGACTCCTCACTCTCTCCAAGTATAAGATTATGGCTCATAATTGCTGCTAAGCTATAAGACTTGGCACACCCTCTCTTTGCTAATTCAATAGCATGTTTACCACCCTCTCTTGCTTGCCATAGATAATGGAATCTCCAGTATATACCCTCAAAGAAGAAAGGAAAAGCCTCAGTTCTGATAGCCTTCTTTCTTCCTTCTATTAGCTTATTAACCATCATAGGACAGTAATTCATAAACCAATAGTTAAAGCCTGTAACCCATTCTCCATCTGACTCTCTCACATAACCTTCATAGCATCTTCTCTTTTCTTCATCCCAGTGTCTCCTGAACTCAGAGTTAGGATTACTGTTGGGTTTCAAGAATGTATAACACCCATACTTTAAGAAATGTAGAGCTGGTTGTCTGAAATAATCAGCATCCTCAATGATATGTGGGTTAGTAATATCTACTATAATCCTACCCTTTTCATCTCTTGGTAAGTCCCTTGCATAAGGTCTGTTGGGGGATATAAGTCTCTTGACAAACTCTACTGTAGTAAGAATTTCAAGTAACTGTTCCTGAACCTCCTGAGGAAGGGTATTCATTAGTTCCTCAGTAAGCTCAGTCTGATATTTATTCATTTGAATCATTGCACAACTCCTTAAAATCTTGCTTATTAATATACTCCAGAAGAGATTTGGTAATAGAAGTGGTTAGGAGGGAAAGAGCTTTAGTTTCTTCTGCATCAGTAACAATTCTATTAGAGTATTGAGTACCAAATGCAGGTGTCTTTTCCTTCCCACTTACAAACCAAACTTGCATTCTATAAGTCTTCTGTGACTTAACTACAGGGTTAGTATCTATTATCTTGTGTAATACAAAGTATCCCTTTCTTCTATTAGGAAAGCCTTCATAATATACATTAAGTCCTTCTATTATATCATTTATTTCCATAATTATAAGTCCTCATATATTGCTTTTTCTTGTGCTCCTCTTACCTTATCATTCTGTGACAATTCCTTAGCAATAGCTCTTTCAGCTTCATCTAAGTCCTTAACCATTGATGGTATAAGTTTAATAATAGCACCTAATTCCTTAGTCTCTTTTATATCAAGTTCAGTTAAGTCCATACTCCTCAACTTCATTCTATACTTATCTACAAGCATCCTTGTATCATCCAGTAATAACTCAGAAGTAGTCTTAAAACTTGCATATAGTGCTTGAGCTTCTTTCACAGTAGTATCAGGTTCCCAGTTATCCTTCATACCTTCACCC
>ULQV01012796.1_pt1 | contig 26247 bp, 27 predicted proteins | sample 1954851 | NCBI WGS metagenome assembly ULQV01 (sample SAMEA4835665, study PRJEB28245) | human gut metagenome | biome: gut microbiome; material: fecal sample | place: Denmark | collected 2008 | reverse complement strand
AGACAGACAGACAGACAGACAGACAGACAGACAGACAGACAAGCAATAATTAGGCTTGTTCAGTATGTATTTGGATATGTTACTGTCGAATTAAAAGATGTAGTAAAAATCAAGAATGGAAAAGATTACAAACATTTAAAACCAGGTGTGTATCCTGTATACGGCTCTGGAGGAGTTATGACAACTGTTTCGGAATTCGTTTATGATAAACCTTCAGTTCTAATCCCTAGAAAAGGATCACTTGGAAATTTGTATTATGTTGAGGAACCATTTTGGAATGTTGATACTATCTTTTATACAGAAGTAAACGAGGATATGGTTTTGCCAAAATACTTATTTTATCTTTTACAGAACGAACATTTGGAAAAGCTTAACAATGCTGGTGGTGTACCTAGTTTAACGCAAAGTGTATTAAATAAAGTAAAACTATATATCCCTTCATTAGATGAACAGCATAGAATTGTTTGTACTTTGGATTACTTTAAATCCATTTGTAGTAAGCTACAATCAAATATTTCTACCGAACTCGAAGCTCGACAAAAACAATACGAATACTATCGAGATAAGCTTTTGACGTTTAAAGAATTGAAATAAGTTTTAGTTTAATACTTTTTGATACAAGAGGAGAAAAAGGGATATGTATGAATTAGATGTAATGGATATTGATTATTATCCATCAATTGAAGAAATAAAGAATAAAGAAGATTATGTAAAGTTTCCTAAAGCGGAGTTATCTGCTTTAGGAATGATTGGTTCAATGTTTATAAAACAGACAGGAACTGTTACAACAACACTGAACATGGATGGTATCTACTCCGTAACGCTTCCAAAAGGATTGCATTTAGCCAATTTTAAGGATGGTAGTGGAATTTCGGCTATGGCTTATGACAAGGGCAATCATTTAAAAGCTCAGGCAAGACTCCACAAACTTGGTGGAATCACTGCGGAACAAACCTATACAGCTCCACTTGATCCAGCTATAGCGTGTATGGCTTTAATGTTGCTATGCATTGATAAAAAGCTAGATACTATTCAGGAAACCCAGAAAGATATTCTGTCCGTTATAAAAACAAAAGAACATGGAGATATCAAAGGAAATATTCAATACCTGTATGATATTCTGGTTAATTTGAAGAATCACTATAGTGACGAACAATACAAGAAATAATACCGTTTAAAAGCACAGGATATTATCCAAGATTCTTACAAGTACATTGAAACGTATAAAGAACGTTTAAAAGATGGAATCAGCAAAAACAAAGGATTACACACAACAATTCAGGCAAATAAAGAGATTACTAGCCTTGTAGAAGATTTTGCGTATTACAGGCTTACTATTTTCATGTTTGCCTATGCTCGTTATGTGGAACTGCTTCTTGGAAATACTATTGATGAAAATCTAGTTCAGAGCGAACTTCAAAGATTGAATAATTTAAGCATGGATTACAGAAAGATGTATACAGACTTATATAATTATTTGGACACATTAAATCATACGTCGCTGGATAAAAAGGCTATTGATGTTTTAGGCAATGCTTCACAGGGACTAGGCCACATGATACATAAAGTGCCTCTTCTTGAAAAAGGACCAGTGGATGAGGCTTTGGTATCTCTTGGCAAGAACGTTAAAGAACAAGCTAAAAACAGTCTTGTGGATTCTCTTGAGTATTTACGAAACTATAAACAATTAAATGTAGATGGGTTTGTTAAACAGTATGAAAAGCTTGGATATATGTATAGTGGTGAAGCAAATCTATTGTTCGATAAAAACAATGTATATATTTCTAGAAAATTAATGAATTAAGGTGGTGAATATCATGCCATATTTTAATATCGTAGCAGAAACAAGTGAGAATACAGTTGTAGCCGGATATGAGCCTGTAAAGCGCAAAGCAGACTCGTATCAGTCTGAGGCTGAACTTGAGAAAGAATTCATTCGTATCCTTGGCGAACAGGGATACGAGTACCTTCCTATCCATACGGAAGATGATCTAATCAAAAACCTTAGAACGAAACTTGAAGAATTGAACCATTATACGTTTTCTGATGATGAATGGGATAGATTCTTTAAAAACAGCATTGCAAATCCAAATGATCATATCGTAGAAAAAACGAGAAAGATTCAGGAAGATTACGTTCAAGTGTTGATTCGTGATGATGGTTCAAGTAAGAACATCACATTGATTGATAAGAAACAGGTACATAATAATCGACTTCAGGTCATAAACCAGTACGAAGTCAAACAGGAAGACGGAGCTAGACATGATAATCGTTACGATGTAACGGTACTGGTAAACGGTTTTCCTTTAGTGCATATAGAGCTTAAACGTCGTGGTGTTCCTATTCGAGAGGCTTTCAACCAAATCAATAGATACCAGAGAGATTCCTTCTGGACAGGTTCTGGACTGTTTGAATACGTGCAGATATTCGTTATATCAAACGGAACAAATACGAAATACTACTCAAACAGTACACGTTTTAATGCTATCAAGGATGCCAACTCTAGAAATACACGCAGAGAAAAGACAAGTAACTCCTTTGAATTTACGTCATTCTGGGCAGATGCAGACAATCACATTATCCCTGATTTGATTGACTTCACAAAAACATTCTTTGCTAAGCATTCATTGCTGAATATTATAACGAAATACTGTGTCTTCACAGCCGAAGACATGCTATTGGTCATGCGGCCATATCAGATTACGGCAACAGAAAGAATTCTGAACCGTATCGAAATCGCAAACAATTATAAAAAGTACGGAACGATTGCTGGAGGCGGCTATATCTGGCATACGACGGGCTCAGGTAAGACGCTGACCAGTTTCAAGACAGCTCGTTTGGCGTGTCAGCTCGATTACATCGACAAAGTTCTATTCGTTGTAGACCGTAAGGATTTGGACTACCAGACAATGAAGGAATACGACCGCTTTGAGAAGGGCTGTGCCAATTCAAACAGTAATACAAACGTGTTGAAGAAGCAGTTGGAAGACGATAATGCACATATCATCATTACAACGATTCAGAAATTGTCTACCTTTATCAAAAAATACAAAGGACATCCTGTCTTTGATAAGCACGTGGTCATCATCTTTGATGAGTGCCATAGAAGCCAGTTTGGAGATATGCACTCAGCTATTGTTAAGAGCTTTAAGAAATATCACTTGTTTGGCTTTACAGGAACGCCAATTTTTCCTGCCAATGCAGGAGCTGTGCGAAACGCCCAGTTTGTCACTACAGAGCAGACATTTGGAGACCAGTTGCACGCATATACAATCGTAGATGCTATCAATGATAAAAACGTACTTCCATTCCGTGTTGATTACATCAAGACAATGGATATCAACGCCGATATTGATGATGAAGAAGTATGGAATATCGACCGTAAAAAAGCTTTCGAAGCTCCAGAGCGAATCACGCTGGTGACAAAGTACATTTTGGACCATTTCGACCAGAAAACATATCGTGGAGACAAGTCCTATATCTACAGCCAGCTTATGAATGTTTCTGAGGTTGCTTCAGCATCTCAAGGCAAAGTGGAAGAAATCAAGAAGAAACAAAGAGTCAGTGGATTCAACAGTATCTTTGCAGTATCTTCTGTGGATATGGCTAAGAAATACTATTTAGAATTCAAGAAACAGATGGAAGAAGACCCAACTAAAAAGCTTAAGATTGCAACTATCTTCAGCTATGGGGCTAATGAAGCTGAGATTGATGACGGAAACGGAATCATTGATGATGAGAATCCAGAAGATACATCTAAGCTAGATCAGAGTGCAAGAGATTTCTTGGATATGGCAATCATGGACTACAATCAGATGTTCCATACAGCCTACTCAACAGACTCTGATAAATTCCAAAACTATTATAAAGACGTATCACTGCGTATGAAAAACAAGGAACTAGACTTATTGATTGTTGTTAATATGTTCCTTACAGGTTTCGATGCAACTACGTTAAATACATTATGGGTCGATAAGAACCTGAAGATGCACGGATTGATTCAGGCATTCTCTCGTACCAACCGAATCTTAAACAGCGTAAAAACGTTTGGAAACATCGTATGCTTCAGAAACCTTCAGAAACGAGTAGACGCTGCTATCTCCTTATTTGGCGATAAACAGGCAGGCGGAATCGTTCTTCTAAGAAAATTTAACGATTACTATTATGGTTTCACTACAGAAGATGGTAAGGATAAGTCTGGATATGTGGATATGATCAAACAGTTGCAGGAAAAATATCCATTAACAGACCCTCAAATCATCGGTGAAAAGAATCAAGTTGAATTCATCAAACTATTCGGAGCAATTCTGAAGATGAGAAATCTTCTTTCTTCATTCGATGAGTTTGCAGATAAAGAACTGCTGAACCCTAGAGATTTACAGGATTATTCAGGACGCTATCAGGATTTGTATGCTGAATGGAAAGAAAAGAACAAGAAGGATGTTAAGGATGTTACCGAGGATATTGTCTTTGAAGTCGAACTTGTAAAGCAGATTGAAATCAATATCGACTATATTCTGATGCTTGTTAAGAAATATAAGGACGAACATGGAGAAGATAAGGAACTTCTTGTTACCATCCAGAAAGCTGTCAAATCAAGTCCTGAGCTTAGAAGCAAAAAAGAGCTTATCGAGGACTTTATCGAAGAAGTCAACGAAATGGATGATGTCATTTCTGAATGGAATTCTTATGTTGCTAAACAAAGAGAAGCTGATTTAGAGACAATGATTCAGGACGAAAGATTGAAACCTGAAGAAACTCGTAAATTCTTGGAAAACTCATTCAAAGACGGAGAAATCAAGACTACTGGTACGGATATTGAAAAGATTCTTCCTCCAATCAGTCGATTCGGTGGAGGTGGTGCCCGTGCCAAGAAGAAAGAAACTGTCATTGACAAGCTGAAAGAATTCTTTGAAAAGTACTTTGGTATTGGTGGAAAGGTATCTTTTGTAAATGTAGAAGGTGATGAAGATGGCAAAACAGAATAAAGACTGGAAAGCATTGAACATCAAGCTGGATAGAACTGTTTATGAACAGCTTGAAAAGTATTGTGAGGAGACAGGCTTAAGTAAAACTGTTGCAGTAGAAAGAATTCTATCAAAAGCTTTTACCAAGAACGAAAATAAATAATAAGGAAATGTGAAGGAGGAAAAATGGAGACAATAGCATTAAGATTCAGTGAAAATTTTGCACCTTCTGAAGGCACTATTTTAGCACACAATAAAATTATAGAAACGAATGGTTATGTGTGGTATGGAAAATTAGGCAATAAAATATCTAAAGATATGAAGGATAAGATGCTAAAACAGAAATCACCCAAAATATTGCTTATTCAAAGTGGTGGTTTGAATAGATACTGGGCAACTATATCAGATATAGCATTTGATACGCCGGCAGATATTGAGAATATCCCATCATATTACCGAGATAAAGCGGATGATTTTAAAACTTGGTTTAAAGTTACAACTTTTGAACACGCACCAAAGAATGTGATGTCTAATTGTATTGTTGCTTCCTCTAAAAAGAGCTTATCAGAGGCATCTAAATATAGCATGAGTCCATATTTCAAAATTATAGTGGAGGATACGGAGAAATCACATGTCTAAACCAAAGAAAGACTGGAAGGCTCTAAACATCAAGATTCAAAGCAAGGTTTACAATGAATTAGAGAAATATTGTGAAGAAACTGGGCTTAGTAAAACTGTTGCAGTGGAAAGGATTTTGTTAAAAGCTTTTGAGAAATACGAACAAACAAAATAAAACTATGGGACTACAATGTAAAAGTGGTCCTTTTCTTTATGCATAACTCAATCTTTCTTATAGTACCAGAGTATATTCTTTTTATCGACCGTTTATCAATTTTCGGTCGAGGACAATCAACATGGTTATTGTTATACTTGGAACGAAAGGAGGTTCTTAAGATGAAGAACGTAAGTTGTTTCGAATTATATCCAAGTATTCTTGATACAAAACTAGTTCATAATTTATTCTCAGAACTATTTCCGTGTATGCATACGTCATTGAATGAAGATGGTGGACTCGATATGTATATTACGAAAGAGGAATATCTTTTCGTTTTAAACGAGCTGTCAAAGTTAAATAACTATGCTTTGACAATGCCAGATGCAGTAGAAGATGTAAATGTAACTCTTACAGCTATGCCTATTGAGATGGCAATCGTAGAACGATATTCAGTACTTTATGACCTTATGTTCGAGGCTGAATACATTTCAAAAGAGGTAGATAAGAACACTGTGGCAAGTGATAGAGAAAAAGATGGAAAGTACTCTGATTACCTCATAGGGAAGAAGTTCTCACAATCATTTGATATTGGTGAAGAATACCAAGAATATCTAATAAAAGTATCAAAAGGTATATAGTAAATTAGACACTTTCGAAATTCCCTTAGTACTCATTATATAGACACTTTGACCTTGATAAAAGATTTACGATTGAAGGAACAAGGTTATGTAGACAATCTAAAACAAACAACACTGGCAAAATGGATTGGATTTACATATAATGCTCACCGTGCTATTGATGACTGTCGTGCGAATGTGAAAATTCTTCTTCCCCTTATGAAACGTGCTCAAGATGAGAAACTGCCTTCATTCAAAGCGAAATAAGGATAACAAAATGTGTCATACTGAGGACGAGTTAAGTATTGCCAAAAGTAGTTTGTACCCTTGATGCGGTGAAATAATTCGCCAGAAGAAGTAGAATTACTATACAAACAACTTGATTTATTAGGGTAAGTATTGTATACCATAGCTGTAAAGAATTTAGTTGAAAAAAATTCAATTCTTTGCAACTTTGTCTCTTGTCACTCCGTTAAAGAGAGTGAAGGGAGGATAAAGATTATTTATCGTTTTTGACATCCGAATAAAATGTCACGAAAAAGCCTTCAAGGCGGAAAGGATATATGATATAAATGAACCCAAGTAAACTGCTAAAGAGTGCATTAGTAGGTTTTACAGCAACATCTGGTATTGCATCGAGTGTTGCACCGATGTTTGCAAATGAAGTGCAAGACCCTGTTGAATCTACAAAAGAAACTAAAAGAACTCTTTCAAAACAAGAGACTTTAGAAAAGAACATAAGTGATTCACAAAACAAAGTTGCAAGTGCAAAAACAAATGCGGATTCTGCAAAAGAAACTGCAAACACTGCAAAAGAGAACGTCGAAACAGCTCAAGGACAGCTTGATACTGCACAGGCGGAATCAAATGCTGCTGTAGAAGCTATCAACGCTAAGATTGATGCTGAGCTACAACCTATTGTTGATGAGATTGCAAAGCTTGAAACTGAAATCAATCAAACAAATAAAGAATTGGAAGCTCAAAAAGCAACATCGGAAAAAGCTTCTGAAGATTTGAAAACAGCTCAAAGTGATTTAGAAGCGAAACAAAAAGAGTTGGCTGATTTAAAAACACGTTTGGAATCATTCGGAGTTAAAGACTACTCAGAATTGGAATTTGAAGTTAATAAAGCCACAGAAACATTGAATGAGGCTTCAGCGAGTGCTGAATCGGCTAAACAAATTTTAGCTGAAAAAGAAGCTGAACTGGAAACTGCAAAATCTGGTGTTGAAACCGCTCAATCTGGACTTCAAATGGCGACAGAAGCATTAGAACGTGCAAATGCTGACGTAGCAGGAGCTGAAGGAGAAGTTGCGGCAGCTCAAAACAATTTGTCAAATTTCACAGATGAAGATGCCTATAATAAAAATCGAGCTCGTTTGGAACAGGCTCAAGTAAATCTTGAATCTGCTAAAAACAATGTGATTGCTAAAAAGTCGGATTTAGAAACTGCTAAAGCAAACTTGGCAACTGCTGAATCTGTACAATCTGAAAAGCAGGCTGAATATGACGCAAGTGTTACAGCACTAAATGAAGCAAATGCAAAAGTAACAGAAGCTGAAACAGCAAAAGCCGAAGCTCAGAAAGCTTTGGATGAAGCCGTTAAGACGGCAGGTGCTAAAGAAGATGAAATCAATGATTTGAAAAATCAAATTGCTGATGCTGAAAAGGATGTAGCTGACGCTCAAAATGCCTATGATCAGGCGAAGGCAGACTATGATTCGACATTGACACCTTTAGAACTGGCTCAAAAGAACTTGGCTGATTTTGAAAAGGCACATGCTGACCAGTTAGTTCGATTAAATCAGGGGATTCAAGGATATTATGATTCTATTGGAGCAACGGCTGCAACAGATATCATCAAGAATCCTCGTGGAAAATTAAATGGTCATACAAATATTGGTGCGGCAAACGATGCTACATCATTAGACAATGTCATTAATTCAATCTCTTATTTGAAAGAATTCAACAAGATTCGTGTTAGCGAAGGCTTGCCTGAATTAAAAGTAAGTATGGTATTGATGGCGATTGCTCAAGCCAATGCCAACTGGCAAAGAGATACAGCTGAAATTGGAAATGTAGCCCACTCTGGTGTATACAACACCGGTGAAAATGCTGCATGGGGCTATGGCGATGCTGAATCTAAAGCAAGCCCATTCACAGCATGGTACACATTGGAAAAGAGCTGGTACGAAAACGGAATTACAGATTTCCATAAAATTGGTCACTACAAGAACATTGTAAACGCCAGATACGATTATACAGGATATGCTCATATCGAAGAAGGCGCTTACGGCTCTACAGATATTCAGGAGTTCGACCAATACTGGGGTGACAACGTATACGGAAATGAAGCCACAGGTTCTGAAAATGATCGTGTCGTCACTTTGGAAGAATTCGAAACTTCTTTAAATAACTACGCTTCTAGATTAAAGGACGTATCAAATCAACGCAAATCCCTTGAAGAAGCTGTTAAAAAGGCCCAAACAAGTGGTACAGAAAAGGATGATACAGCGTTGAAATCTGCATTAGCGTTATTGAATAATCGTAAGGATGTGTTAAAAACATTAAACGAACAGATGACAAAAGCTAGTGGAGAAAAAGCACAAGCAGATACTGCAAAAGCCGAAGCAGAAGCGAATTTCCAAAAAGCAGAACAGGCTGTAAAAGAAGCTGAAGCAAATGCCAAAGCAAAAGCAACGGCTAAAGCAACAGCAGAAACAAATTTGTCAAAAGCAAAAGCTGAAGTATCAGCTAAGAAGATGGCAAAAGTAGAAGCTAAAAACAACCTTGCACAAGCTAATCAAGATGTAGCTGATATTTCTAAAACGATTGATGTATTAACTCATACAATCAACAACTGGAATACTGAAAAAGCAAAAGCTGAGAAAGCTCTCGAAACAGCTCAAACTCATTTAAAAGATGCTAAAGCAAACGCTGAAGCCAAGAAACAAGGCTTAGAAACTGCTAAATCCGACCTTGCAAAAGCAGAACAGAAAAGAGCAGATGCACAAACTAAGGCAGACCATGCAAAAGCTGATTCAGAAAAAGCTGACAAAACTTTAGAAGAAGCTACAGCAGTATTCAACAAAGCTTCAGAAAAAGCAGATGCTTACAAAAATGTTTCCGACAAAGCAGATACAGCTGATAAAGATGTTGAAAAAATCACTGGTCGAATTTCTCGATTGAGAAAAACAAAATATATAGCAGATTCTAAAGTTACAACATTAACAGATGCAGTGTCCACTAAGAAAACAAAAGCAAATCTGTTAAACAGCCAATCAGAGTCATTTAAACGCCAACGTGCTGTGTTAGCAAACGTTGTTGCAGTTGGTACAAGAGCTGACTTGACTGAAATTACAGATGCAGATATGCTAGCACTGTTCGAAGATTTAGGACAAAAAGTAGATATTTTAAACGCAGCAAAGAAAACGTTGGAAACAACAAAACTTGATTATCAAACAAAACAAAGTTTTTACTTAAAAGCCCACGATGATTTGAATAAAGCTGTTGACGAATATAATTCAGCAATGTCTGCATTGAATACTTACTTGCGTGAACAGGAAGCTGAAGCTAAAAAAGAAGCTGAAAAGAAAGCCGAGAACACTGATACAACAAAAGCAGGTTCAAAAGCAGATTCAAAAGCAGATTCAAAAGCAGATTCAAAAGCAGGTAAAGTTGATACGGGCGTTGAAAGCTTTGCAACTGGTTATGTGGCTTCTGCCGGAATTGCATTAGCAGGTCTTGCAGCTACAAAACATCGCCGTAAATAACCAACTCGAAAGAATACAAGTCATGGCATTTCTCTGTAGATGATAAAGATATTATTCAGTCTTTACCGTTGAATCGAAATGCATTTGCAGCAGGTGACGGAGCATATGGACTTGGCAATAGAACAGGTATCCACATCGAAATCGCTAGGGATAATGACACGGATTCTGAGGAAGAATGGAAGAAAGCTCGAGACAACGGAGCAAGATTAGCAGCCGAATTATTATATAAATATGGATGGGGAATTGACCATTTAAAGAAACATCAGGATTACAAAATGACGGATGGTACTTACAAATGCTGCCCTCATAAAATCTTGGATGAAGGATGGGATGAGTTTAAGGCGTTAGTATCCATGTACTTAAACGAGTTGAATAATCCTAAGGAAGATGAATCAAAAGAGGACGAAAAGCCTGAAACAAAACCAGACGAAAAGGAAGAAGAGGACAAAATCGCCCAGACTTCAACACTGATTGCACTTCTTATCAAGTTGCTTCAAAAGATTTTAGCCGTCTTTAAATAGCCAAAAGGAAAAAAGAAAAGCACCCGAGCGAGGTTTATATCTCGCTTAAGGTGCTTCTTTTTTTATGCTTTTTTGCGCACTACTACAGGTTGATTGTCGTTGATAAGCTTTTCTAAATAAGGGTCAAGTTCGTTTGCTCGAATACCTACGAAAAGTTTTCCCTTGATGATTCCAAGCGTGATGTAGTCAAAATCAAGTCGATCGATGACCTCTAACATCTCCTCTTTTGTCCCTTCTAAGTTTAAATAAGGTTGATAATTTCCCGAATAATCGTACATTGTTTTTCTCCTTTTCTTTACCAGTCTTCGTCCATACTACTGCTTAAATAATCGTTTGTTGATTCTAAACCAAAGTCATATAGCTCGTTGTTTAAATCGTCCATGTTGTTCTGATTGATGATATCGAATCCGAAATCGTTGTAAAAGTCATCCATATTTTGTCTCCTTTTCTTTACTGTTCATACTTCAATTCTAACAATTCAATGTGAAAATAACGTTTATTTTGGTTCTTTTTTAGAAGTTTTTTCGTTTTTAGCATCGCCTCCTTTATATAAAGCACTTTTAATACCTAACCTTTGTACTTATAGAATCAAAGCCTATCAGGTCACTTTTTTTAAGTCCAAGCTTGTATTTTATGTTACAAAACCTTCTGGCATCATTGATGATCAAGTTTGGTCCAATACAACTTGGCGGGCTTGTTTTCATGTGAGTAGTATACAAGATAGTCGGGAAATGCTTCAAAATGAAATGGCGTATCATTTAAAAAATCCAGGTGATATGATTCTTCAACACCAACAAAAGAATCAATCTTGTCGAAGTTTTTATTTGCAGAGTTCAATAGATGAAATATGTTGGCGTGAAATCAATGAGAAAAAGGAAGTACTGCATTCAAAACATCATGCGGGTAAGCGTGTCATGGATGTATTAAAGGATCGAATTCATGATTTAAAGGAAGTAAGAGAATGGGTGTTATTACCGAAAGACATCCCTGAACATGTATTTGGTGTTTTAGATCTTCCTTTTGAACAAAAACAATGTGAAATTGAATTTATGTCAATACAGTTGTTTTATACAAAAAGTCTAGATATTGTATATCGTTTGATCAAGTATTTTGAAAATGAAACGATCTATGTCTATGGAACAAATATGTTGGATTCCTATGTAGATTTTAGTTTCTTTCAATCTCGCTATTTTTCAAAGATTCATGAAGGTGTTTGTATCATTTTCGAAGATGAGAATTTGGATCTTTCTGAATTGGATGAACATGTAATTTCGTTTGTGGTTACGAATAATGAAACCACAAATTTGAAATGGATCTTAAATAAGTATGTATTTGATATAGAGAGTTTAGATGATAAACGGATATTCTTTGACACCTACCATCTGCCTTCGTATCTAAATATGACGCTGTATCACAATGCATATGTTGAAATTTTATATCGAAAGATAAAAGAAACAGATCTTAAATCAAGGGCTACAAAATCGATGATATTTAATAAGGATAAAAATTGTATTGGTTTTGAATGTAAAGGCGATCGACCGGTTTTTATGGATGAAACAAAAAAGTTATTCATTTTATATATGCATACGGATTATGTGCATGAAGTAAATCGTATATGTGAGAGTTTAGCACATTTAAAAATTACGAGTGATTGGAATCAAGAGAGTGATGTATATGTCGTGTGTGTAGATGTGAGTTTACTGAATAAGGATGCATTTCAAAAGAAACTATACAATGCTCAAATTGTATGGGTTGGTTATGGTTTAAAAGAATATGGATATATGTTAAAGCGAAAGCTTCCATATGAACATTTTGATTGTGTCTTTTTTAAAGATCAAAATGAAGGGGTTGGTATTTGTGAATGAGGTTGGTATATATTTGTCACTTGATCTAAGAATGGTATATGTATCTCAATTGTATATTGTAAAAATGTTTTTGAATGAGTTTTTAGGTTATGAAATACAGTATGTGTTTAATGTGACAGGAAATTATTTTTTAGATTTAAATAAAACGTTTCAAGAAAATCAAATCGCTTATGGCGATATCTTAATCTACGGGAGGTAAAAATGAAAATATCAGTGGATTATTCCGAAGTATATCAAGCAAGTGTCTATGTAAAAAACAAAGCGGATAGCTATAATGATCTAATTCAGAATCTTTATAAAAAAGTGGAGCAGATGCAAAGTATCTGGCAGGGTGTGGATCATTTAGCTTTTCAAAATCAGCTAGAAGAATTTAGACCTTCATTAAATGAAATGTATCAAGTGATTCAAGAATACAGCAATGTATTGAAGCAGACAGCTTCGGTTTATGAACAGCTTCAACAAGATCGTGTTGCACAAGCTAGATTGTTGTTGTAGAAGGAGAATAGTATGGCACAAATTCAAATATCAAGTGAAGATGTAATGGCATATTCTAAGCAGGTGGATGCGTATGCCAATGAGATTCGAACTGTATTTAACGAAATTGAATCCAGAATGTATTATGTGGAATCTATTTGGCAATCTCCAGCTTCGAAATACTTTATGGAACAATTTCAAACGTTGAATCCAGCAATGATGTCGTATTTAGATACGTTAGCACGCTTTTCTACGTACTTACATCAAACCGCAAATCTATATCAGGAAAACGAACAATCTTTGATGCGTTATGAATGAGATAAATTTCTACAATGCCTTGTCTAGTGATTTAAGTGCGTTGTTAAATCAGACAAAAAATATTGTATCGAATGAAGAGTTTGTCTATGTGAATCAAAAGGTCAGTCGAATTCAATATTTGATTCAAATTCAGATGCAGGGGATTATGAATCGTGAACGGCGATAGTATAGCTTGTCAAAATCTAAGTCTTGAATATAAGGCGCTCGCTTCTAGGCCTCTATCTTCAAAAGATCCGACAATTAATGAAAGGCAATATCGCATCGCAAAAGAAATAATGGATATTGCGAATTATTTATCGAAGAGCGCATCTTTAATTGAGTCTTGCGAGCACAAACAAAGTGCTTGGAAACCTGGAAAGGTGAATTTGATCAAGTATACAAACTTGAATTTAGTTTCACAATTGACAAAACAGAGTCGCTATTCGTATGGTTCAGTTCGCTATACAAAGTCATTTAAAGAATGGAATAAAAATTACACAAAGCCTTATTTCCATGTAGGGGCCAATGCCACACTTCTTGATGGAGAAATTAAATCGAGTATCAGTGCAAGAATATGGAAGAACAAGAAATTTGATCCGCGTATAGTATTAAATGCAGAGTCAAGTCTAGCGTTATTATCTTCTACAGTAAATGCGCGTATTGGAAATTCAAAAGTCTATGCGAGCGCTCGAGCAACAGGGCAAGTTGGTGTTGCGTATGCGACTTGTAAAGCTGCTTTTTCTAGGAAAGAACAGTCGTTTGAAGCTGGAGTTGGTGTTGCAGCCTTACGAGGCGAAACACGTTGTGTATTGAACATTCTTGGGGCGAAAGTCACTTTAACAGCACAAGGAAGTGTAGGTAGTGCAGAGGCCAATTTCTCTTATCATTTTTCTAGCAGGGAGTGGGAAATCGGCTCAAAACTTGGCTTTATTGCAGGACTGGGCTTTAAAATCAACGTAAGTTATTAGAAAGGAGTCGGCATGAAAGATTTATTACCGATTGGTAGTGTTGTCACTTTAAAAGAGGGGACAAAGAAATTAATGATCATGGGGCGTCTTCAACAAAATATGAAGACAAAAAAACTCTATGATTATGCGGGATGTTTATGGCCAGAAGGCTATATGGATAAGGAGCATTGTTACGTATTTGATCATGAGGATATAGATTGTTTATTTTACATAGGGTTACAGGATATAGAAGAATTTAATTTTCGGTTTGAACTGGATGAAATGATGAAAAAAATGGGCCATTAGACTATTGTCTAATGGCCTTTTATTTAGTCGTCTGATTTAGATAAATCTGGTCTAGAAACTAGATATTCAGGATTGTTTGCCTTTAAATTATTGAATACATCTTGGTCGTGTACTTCAAAATTATATTTCTTTAAATAATAAACAAGACAAGCTTTTGTGACGTCATCATCACTGCTCAATGTTGTATATACATCATCTTTAATGTCTTTATATGTATTAGATACTAATACGGCAACATATGCATATGTTGTTCCACTGCTTTCGTTTGTGAAGACTTCGTCAATGACTCCGGCTTTTTTTGTCTTTGACAATGTATTGATCAAACGAGTTGATAAATCCGTTGTCTTTGTCGTTACCAATGTTTCTTTTCCGGAATATTTTGCAGAATCAACCATGTATTGTTGAGCTACTTCTTCTGGATCTGTTCCATTCTTTAATGCTTTCAAAGCTTTTTTAGCAGTTGCCTTATTCTCACATTGAATGATACGAGCTTTACTTGGTTTGTATTTTTTTTGAATGTCTTTCTTTGCGTCTGTGAAGTATTTTTCGGTTAATTCACTTGCTTGTAAACTTGGGATTAGAACTTTATTCATATATTGTTTACTATTTTTGTAGCCCAATGAGTGAATTTGTTTATCAAAGTTTTCCATGTTTTCTTTGTAGTTGTTAACTTGTTCTTGTGCTTTTTCCTTCATTTCCTTTGTAACTTTGACTTCTTGTTTGTAGATAGCCTGTTTTACAAGTTCCATTGTAAGATCTGAACCAGTAGATATTTTTAACAATTCATATTCATCACCCTTAGTGTATTTTGTGTCACCAATAGTCATGATTGTTTCATCTTTATCCTTGATAGTTGCGGTTGCTCCAGAGCATCCTGTCAACATCATGGCAGCACATACGAATAATATAGGTGTCTTTTTCATTATTGATCACCTCCATAAGTTGTTTTTACATAGCTGTCGAATTTTTTCTTTGTATCTTTATCGTTGAATTTAATATCTAATTTTTTTGCATACGAATCTAAAATCTTGTATGAAAGAGAAGAATCACTGTTTAAGATGGCATACAATGCTTGGTTTGAAACAGTGTCACTTTTTGCGTTAAAAATCTTCTTTGAATTTGTTTCTTTTACATATACCTTATATAAGCTTGTTCCACTTGAACTTGTAACTGTGATCCAGTCACTTGTTTCACCTTTTTTAAGGCCGATTGCAGCTGTCACTACATCAGCAGGAACAGTTGATGTTGAACTTGAATCCGAACTTGTTGAGTTTGAATCTACATATCCTGCAAATCCATTTTTATTAGCGGTATTTGAATCTTCAGAGAAGGCTTTTGCGACATCCGCAAAGCTTTCTTTTTCTAAAGCCTTATCAATATTACTTTTCTTTTTAGTTTCTGTTTCTGTTAGATTATCGGCATCACTAACATCCATCTTAATAATGGATACGGTTCTTGGGCTTTTTTCTTCCCAAGCTTTTTTCACCTCATCAAAATGTTTAGTGATATATTTTTTGTTCATTTCTTTTTCTTTTACACTTGTTAAGCAATAATCATTAAGTTCTTCATAGGATGCATAACCATATTTGGCAAGTTCTGTTGTTAGTGTAGATTCATAGTCATCACTTTGATTAGATGCGTTAGATTTAATATTAGACTCTAATGTGCTTGCCTGTTTCTTTAAATCTTTTGTAGTTTTGATAGATTGATCGATAACGGCATTTTTATACATATTGTAGATAGTAGAGCCATCATAAGGTGTGGATTCATCATATAAATCATCAGCGGTAATGTCATCCTTATTAATGGAAGCAACAACTTGTTCATTGTTGGTTGTTTTTGCGGAAACATTATCTTTATTGGTGTCGTAGATGAAGTAGCCAATAAAACCAATAATGATGATGGCAATAAGTACGACAAACCAGTTATTTCGTAAAATATCAGTCATAATTAACCTCCTTGAGAATGTCTTTTCAATTATACGAGATATCTTTTTAAATTGCAATGAAGGCTCGAGATGTATTAATTGAGATTTTAATAATTATTTGGTATTATATTGCAGTGAAAAGAGGTAGAAGGTATGGCAGATTTGGTCATTAAGGATCTTCATGTATCCGTGGAGAATAAAGAAATTTTAAAAGGGTTGAGCTTAACTGTAAAATCAGGTGAGCGTCATGCCCTAATGGGACCTAATGGAAATGGTAAGTCTACATTGCTTGCAGCCATTATGGGTAATCCAAAATATACAGTTACATCTGGTTCAATCACATTAGATGGAAAAGATGTACTACAAATGTCAGTCGATGAAAGAAGTAAGGCAGGACTTTTCTTGGGTATGCAATATCCTAGTGTTGTTTCTGGTGTTACAAACTCTGACTTTTTAAGAAGTGCAATCAATGCACGTTTAGAAAAACCAATCTCATTATTTAAATTTATCAAAGAAATGGATAAAGCGATTGAACAATTAGAAATGAAACCAGACTTGGCTCATCGTTTCTTAAATGATGGCTTTAGTGGTGGTGAGAAGAAACGTAATGAAATCGTTCAAATGATGATGTTAAAACCAGCCATTGCGATGTTGGATGAAATTGACTCTGGACTTGATGTCGATGCATTGCGTATTGTTTCGGATGCCATCAACCAATGTCAGCAACAAACAGATCTTGGTTTATTGATCGTATCTCACTATGCACGTTTCTATGAATATTTACAGCCAACACATGCTCACGTATTAATGGATGGACAAATTGTTGTATCTGGTGATGCAAGTTTAGTTGAAAAAGTTGACCAGGATGGATATGAATGGATTGAAAAAGAGTACCACGTAACCGCAAATAAAGAAGAAGATAAACAACCTATTTCTTTAGGTTCTTGTGGAGCTAAAAAATATGCTTAATCGCAAGGAAGTACACAATAGCGAAACTTTAAACATTCAAATTGATTCTCATAATCAAAAATCATATTTAATTGAATTGAGTAAAGATTGTACAAAATTTGATTTGAATGTGGAGTGTTTAGAAAATTCTTTTTCAAAATTCTTTATTTTAAACCATGCTGAAAGTGCGTGCGAATTAAACATTAATATGGTACTTAAACAAGATGCCAACTGCCAAATGGGTGTCTTGGATCTAGAAAAAAGCCCATTGAAATGGAATCACTATGTGGATCTAAAAGAGCAGGGGGCTGAATATGAAATTTTAAGCGGTCAATTATGTCAAGAACACATCGAAAAAGTATGCGATATGGAAGTAAGACATAATGCGCCTCATACAAATGGTCAAATGAAAAACTTTGCCGTTTTATTTGATTATGGACAATATCAAATGGTTGCCAATGGAAATATTAAAAAAGGATGTTTCGATGCTCAGTCTCATCAGGCAACGCGTGTATTAACTTTGGGCCAGGGACATAAGACAAAAGTTATTCCACTATTATTAATTGATGAAAATGATGTAAAGGCAAGCCACGCTCTAACAATTGGGCAGCCAGATGCTGATCAGCTATATTATCTACAGTCTCGTGGATTGAGCACAAAACAAGCTGTTGGATTGTTAAGTGTTGGTTATTTCTTGCCAGTTATTGATTTAGTAGAAGATGAAGAATTGAAAGATAGTCTTCGTCAAGAAATGGAAAGTAAGGTTGGATTATATGGACATCAGTAAAATTCGTAAAGATTTTCCGATTTTAACGCGTAAGATGTCTGATAAACCTCTAGTGTATTTAGATAATGGGGCTACGACATTAAAGCCTCAACCGGTGATTGATGCCGTAGTAAATTATTATACATACCTTGGTGCTAATGCTCACCGTGGTGATTATGAAATGAGTGCACAGGTCGATGCGGCTTTTGAAGGGGCTCGTGTTCGTACTCAAAAATTCTTAAATGCGAAACACAAAGAAGAAATCGTATTTACTTCAGGTTCGAGTGAAGGCTTGAATCTTGTAGCTATGATGGTTACAGAACAGCTTTTACATGAGGGTGATGTCATTTTAAGTGACGAAAGTGAACATGCCTCAAGTATCTTGCCTTGGATGCAGGCGGGAAAGAAAAAAGGAACTAAAATCGATTACATTCCTTTGGATGAAGAGGGTAAGATCACAGTTGAAAACTTTAAAAGTGTCTTAACTGATCAAGTTAAAGTTGTTGCGATAGCGATGGTTTCTAATGTTTTGGGTTTTGTGGCTCCCGTTAAGGAAATTGCCAAGATCTGTCATGAACGAGGCATTTTGTTAGTGATTGATGGAGCGCAGAGTACTCCTCATTTAAATATTGATGTGCAGGATTTAGATTGTGATTTCTATGCGTTTAGTGCTCACAAGATGTGTGGTCCTACAGGCGTAGGTGCTTTATATGGCAAGAAAAAATGGTTGGATCAACTAGAACCAATTTTCTATGGTGGTGAAAGTAATGCGCGCTTTGACAAGTCTTGTTCATTAACTTTAAAGGAAACGCCATTAAAGTTTGAATCTGGAACACAACCAATTGAGGGTGTGATTGGTATGGCAGCTGCCATGGATTATTTGGATGCGATTGGAAAAGAGAATATTCATGCGCATGAAGTAGAATTAAAGGAATATTTCTTAAAAAAAGCAGAAGCTTTAGGGAATATTGTTGTATACAACGAAAATGCGAAGAGTGGAATTGTGACATTTAATGTGAAGGATAAAGATCAAATGATTTTTGCGCAAGATGTTGCTAGCTATTTAAATACATTTGGCATTGCCGTTCGTTCAGGACAGCATTGTGCTAAATTACTTCCGGAAGTATTGAAGACTCCGGGTACTTGTCGTGCAAGTTTCTATTTGTACAACACAAAAGAAGAAGTCGATCAATTGATTGATGCTTTGAAGAATGCGACAGTGGAAAACTGTGTCAGCATTTTCTTTTAGGAAGGAAGCTTAATTATGTCAAATATTGATCCAATGTTGATGCGCCAGATTATTATGGATCATTATGACTATCCTCGTAATAAAGAATTGACAAAAGACAATGGTTACATGTCACGTCATATGGCGAGTGATTCTTGTATTGATGATATTACGGTGCAGACAAAAATTTCAGATGGAAAAATTGATGATATTCGTTTTGATGGGGTTGCCTGTACGATTTCAACAGCTTCGACTTCAATTATGTCTGAATTATTAAAAGGAAAGACGACAGAAGAAGCAAAAGAAATTATGGACAATTATTTCAAAATGATTGATCAAAAAGAATATGATGAAGATGTTTTAGATGAGGCCATAGCGTTTCAAAATGTTGGAAAACAAGCCAATCGTATCAATTGTGCCACAATTGGATGGAAGGCTATGCGTGAAATGATTAAGGAAAGTGAGGATGGAAAAGATGAGTAACGAAAAAGATATCGCACTTTCTAGTGAATATGAATATGGTTTTCATGATGAAGATGTCAGTGTTTATAAAACCCAAAAGGGATTGAATGAAGAAACAGTTCGTACGATCTCAAAAATCAAAAATGAGCCTGAATGGATGTTGCAGCTAAGACTGGATGCATATCATTCTTTTGAAAAGCAACAAAATCCAAATTGGGGTCCAGATTTAAGTGAAATCAACTTTGATGATTATACATACTACATCAAACCAAGTGATAAACAGGAAAAGTCATGGGATGAAGTTCCAGATACGATTCGTAATACGTTTGATAAGCTAGGAATTCCGGAAGCGGAACAAAAATTCTTAGCCGGTGTATCTACGCAATATGAGAGTGAAGTTGTATATCACAATATGTTAGAGGAAGTGGAAGAGAAGGGTGTTATCTTCTTGGATACGGATTCTGCATTAAAGGCATGTCCAGATTTATTAAAGGAATATTTTGGTAAACTTGTTCCTTATACAGACAATAAATATGCAGCTTTAAATACGGCTGTATGGTCTGGTGGATCCTTTATTTATGTACCAAAGGGTGTGAAGTTGGAAAAACCACTTCAATCCTATTTCCGTATCAACTCCATGCAGATGGGACAGTTTGAAAGAACGTTGATCATTGTAGATGAGGGTGCCGATGTACATTATGTAGAGGGATGTACGGCACCAACGTATTCAAAGGATTCTTTGCATGCGGCAGTTGTAGAAATTTATGTACATAAAAATGCGAAGTGTCGTTATTCAACGGTACAAAACTGGTCAAGCAATATCTTGAACTTAGTGACTAAGCGTGCAAAAGTATTTGAAAATGGACACATGGAATGGATTGATGGAAACGTGGGTTCCCATGTAAATATGAAGTATCCAGCTTGTATTTTGGCTGAGCCATACGCAAAGGGAACAACGATTTCGATTGCGGTAGCCGGTGAAAACCAGATTCAGGATGCAGGAAGTAAAATGATTCATTTAGCTCCTCATACTTCTAGTACAATTATCTCTAAATCCATTGCGCGTAATGGTGGTGAAGTAAACTATCGTGGTTGGGTAACACATTCTAAAAATGCAGCATACGCCAAGAGTAAAGTTGAATGTGATACTCTGATTTTAGATAAGAAATCACGTAGTGATACAGTTCCGATGAATGTATCTTATAATGATACGTCTCAAATTGAACATGAGGCGACAGTTTCAAACATTAGTGAAGAACAATTGTTCTATTTAATGTCTCGTGGTTTAACTCGTTCTCAAGCTACGGAAATGATCGTTATGGGATTCTTAGAACCATTTACGCGTGAACTTCCAATGGAATATGCGGTTGAATTGAATCAAATGTTGAAACTGGATATGAGTGACAGCATTGGATAAGCGAAAGTTGTGTATTCAAAGGCGTAGTTCATTATCAAATTCAAAAAGATTTGAAAAGGAAAAGGCAATCACAAATTGTGTTTTGCCTTTTTTAAAAGGAAAAATAGGAACATATATTCCAATTCGAAATGAAGTGGATGTATATGCGAAGTTTCGTGATGAATTTGATTTATATATACCTAAGATGTTAGATGATACTATGATTGCATTTTATTCGGATCGAGAAGAAAAAAGTAAGGGTCCATTTTCAACAATTGAACCCATTGGGATGCATGAGGTAAAAGATTTAGATGTGATTTTAGTACCGATCGTTGGATTCTTTGGTACGTATCGAATGGGGTATGGAAAAGGCTATTATGATCGATATTTAAGTAAAAGTTCTGCATTGAAGATTGGGGTAGCATTTGATGTGCAGGAAGTGGAATTTGATGTAAAACCAACCGATGTGAAGTTAGATATGATCATTACAGAATCGAGGATATTACGATGAAGATATTATTTTTTGGGGATAGTAATACGTGGGGCTATAATGCCAAGGATGCGTCTAGACAACCAAATCGTTTTACGCAGCTTGTTAAAAAGGCATTTAGTGAACATGAAATTATTGAGGAAGGCTTATGTGGTCGAACATTGTGCTTAAATGATCCGTATGATGCGGATCGTAATGGAGCTAAAATGATTTCGATGGTTTTAAAAACGCATGCTCCCATTGATGTTGTGTTTATTATGTTGGGAACGAATGATGCGAAGCGTCAATTTTCAACGAATTCCATTTCTTTAGAGAAGGGAATTCGTACTTTGATGTACAGAGCCTTAAATCCGGAAAACTATCGTGATGGATCTAAACTACCTAAATTTTTTGTGGTGTGTCCACCTAAAATGAATGTGGATGGCTTAAAGAATGAAAGAACAGCTAGTAATTTTGGTCAAGCTGGATTTGATATCTTAGCGAATACAAAGCCATACTTAGAAAAAGGTTGTTCTGGTTTGAATGTAGAAGTGATTGATACGAGTGCTGTAGCTGGAAGTTTGGATGGAATCCATATGGATGAGAAGGGTCATAAACTTGTGGCGGATGCCTTGATATCTATGATTAAAGAATTATAAGAAGGGAGATCATCAATGAGTGCTTATACAAATGGTTTAGCGTTCTGGAAGCATTTTGAAGAAAAACAGGGTGCAATTATTAATTGTTTAAAGGCCGAACAATATGAAGAATTAAACGAATTGATTCAAGAATTGGATGAAGAGGTAATGGAAATTAGTGGTGCCCATTTCTTTGTCGAAAGCTTTTATGATTCTTTTGAGATGACCTTTGACACAGGTCCAAATAAGACAACGCAATATTTGTGTCAGATGCTTTGTGACATTGCACCTAAGAGTGTGAAACAAAACTGGATCATGAATGCGACTTTACCGCCTATGTCGCAAAAGGCGATTCAGGCCATGGTTCAAATCAAAAATGAGGAATATACTTTAGCAGATTTTCATGTATTCTATCAAATTGAAAATGATATGTTGGATTGTAAAGTATATTGTCCTGGATTTAATTTGATTGGTAATCCGGAAAATAAAAAAGAAATGAGTATGTATCTTATGGAGCTTGCGATTGGCCAGCTTGCGTATGAGGCATATATTTGTCGTGTTGATTTTATCGATACGCCAGACTCAGATATGAAGTTCTGTCAAATGATTGATTTTTATGAAGTGATTATGGCTCTTGTTGAGAAGAATCATTGGAAAGTATATGATAAGCCAATTGATATTTATTCGGTATATCAGCCAATTCAGGATTTTGCGCACGATGCCTTAAGAAAAGATATGAAGCTTATTTTTACTACGCATCCTTTATTGGTGGAACAAACGATTGAGGAAAAGGAAGAAGTGCTTGCAGATCTATCGAGTAAAGATGGTGAGTTTGGCTATGTGTATTATTCGAATCCTTTCCATAATAAAGAAGATGCTTTGTATCGTCAAAAATTATCGAAACAATTGGATGAAACTATTTCTAAGGTGCATGCAGGTAAAGTGGTTGGGGGAGCTATTGGTAAGAGCTTTTCCTATATTGACTGGATTGTGTATGATAAAGATGTATTTATGAAGGTGTTTAACCAATTAAAAAAACAGCTCGATGCGAGTGTCGAACTGTATTATCAAAAATTTTAATGACTTTGAATATCAGCGCAGGCGTTAAGCAGGCGCTGTCTTTTCATTCCTGTGATTTCTTTTTCGGGATTTTCTAAGAAACGAGCTAATACGTCAGCGTCTTTTAAGGCTTCACAAAGTGGTGAGTCAAAAGATTCTTTTTTGGAATGTTGACGAATCGCATAAGTAATATCATCTATTTCTGTAGTTTTAAATAAGCCACTTTCTTTTAAGTACTTATAGGCGTGAAGACTTGATAATTTGGCATGTTGAGAATGTGGGCAGTTGTCAATAAATTGAGCGTAGTCATGAAATAGAGCAGCTACTTTAGCTCGTTCTAGATTTGTGCCTCTTGCCATGGCAATAAATGTAATGGAAAGGTCCACACTTGCAGTATGGGTAAGGGCGGCTACTTTTAAATCTTCATTATAAATTTTGGCATATTGAGAATATACATATTCTTTTACTTTTTCATATCGCTCTAACATAAAATCCCTCTCTTTCATGAAAAAAGCGCACAATGTGCGCTTGATTCGAACAAATTTCTACGCAGCTGTATCTACAACTGTGACATTGTTAGCCTGTTGTCCACGATCGCTTTCAACAACGTCATAAGTAACAGTTTGTCCTTCTTCTAAAGTTTTAAATCCTTCAGAATTAATTGATGAATAGTGTACGAATACATCTTTTCCATCTTCACTGGTAATGAATCCATAACCCTTTTCAGCGTTAAACCATTTTACTTTACCTGTGCTCATGCCTATACCTCCTGGACTAAGCCAATATCCTTTGACCGTTAAAATAGAAAGTATTTGCATACAATAGCATTTATCACAATCAGAATACGAGTCTAATCCTTAACTGCTTTCATTTTAGCATTTTCTAACAACATTGTCATTAAAAAAACTATTTTTATATAGTTATTATGTTATATTTTGATTATAATGAATATATAAAGGAGGGCATTTATTTTATGCTTATTCAAGATGATGCGTTACGTAGTGTAATTGCGCGTACTTTGCGTGTTAAAGAAGAAGAACTAAACGAAGATTTGATGAAGGAATTGACCCACTTAGAAGTACAAGATCATGAAATAGAGACTCTAGAAGGTTTGCAGTATGCGGAGAATCTAGAAACTTTAAATGCGAGCAATAATAAGTTGCAATCATTGGATCCAATCAAAGATTTACATAATTTAGTTTGTTTAAATGTTTCTCGAAACCAATTAAGAGATTTGCAGGCTCTACATGGTTTTAGACAACTAAAAAAATTAAATATCTCAAGAAACAATTTATATACAATGGATATTTCAAGTGTTGCTGCTATGATTGATTTGGAAGTATTGAATCTTTCAAAGGCGAAAGTTGATAGCTTGATTTATTTAGAGCACTGTAAGAAGTTAGAAGAGGTTCATATCAATACTGAAAATGGTCCTTTTAGCTATGCCATCTTAGGTGTGCTTAAAAAATTAAAGAAATTGGATATGGGTGGTATGCGTTTATTCAACATCGAAGATTTAACATATCTTTCTAATGTTGAAGAATTGGATTTAAACACAAACTTAATGTCGGATCTAAGTCCATTGTTGTCAATGAAAAATTTAAAGAAATTGAATGTTTCTAACTGTCCATATTTAAAGGATTATTCTGTACTAAAAGAATTTTCAAATCTTAAATCTTTGAATATTTCCTATAATGAACCAGAACACTTTACATTCTTGAAGGAATTAAATCATTTAGAATCTCTGTCTATGGAACAGACTGGATTTAAGGACATGTCTTTATTGAATAACTTGGGTGATTTAAAAGAATTGAATGTTTCAAAAAACCGCTTGAAGAATTTAGAAAAATTCGTAAATGTTGAGCATTTGGAAAGTGTAGATGCGAAGTTTTGTCAGTTAACAGAAATCAATTTCTTAAAGAATGCGCGTCAATTGAAACATTTAAATTTGTTCACAAACCGCATCAAGGATATTCGTATTTTAAAGGATGCCAAAGACATGGTGTATTTGAATGTGGGTCGTAATGATATTAAGGATATTACTTGTTTAAAGGATATGAAGCAATTGGAAATCATTTCTTTGGAAAACAATAATGTTAAAGATTTGACACCATTAAAAGAACTAACAAACCTTTGCGATGTGGATCTATACAACAATGTCATTGAAGATTTAACACCATTAGAACATTTAGAGTTTATTTCTTATTTGCGTTTGGACCACAATGCGATTACAGATTTAACTCCATTATCTAAACTTAAATATTTGCGTTCACTTACTTTAAAGGCAAACTACATTACAGATGTAACTCCATTAAAAGATCTAGAATTATTAGAAGCTTTACGTTTGGATGATAATCCAATCCAGGATACAAGCGTACTTGAGAGTATGGAGTTCTACGAAAAATTTACGAACTAACCAAAATATGCTTTATATAAAGCATAAATAGTACATTGAAAAGCGTTTATATCTTATTTATATCTTAAAAAAATAAAAAGCTAGATTTTCTCTAGCTTTTTTGAGTTTTTAGAAGTTCGAAATTGCATTCAAAACCTCATCTTCTTCAGTATCAATAAGATGGCCATAAATATCCATTGTAGTACGTATAGAAGAGTGTCCTAGACGTTTCGATATCTTGTACATATTTACACCTGCCTCAATCAAATTTGAAGCATGTGAGTGCCTTAACGCATGAATATTGAATTCAGGGATTCCAGCTTCTGCACATAATTTATTTTTTCTTAGTCTTAATATCTCAGGATCCATATGTCTGTATCCACCAAAGATGAACCACGACTCTTCAAATTCATCAAA
>ULQV01014086.1_pt1 | contig 26572 bp, 18 predicted proteins | sample 1954851 | NCBI WGS metagenome assembly ULQV01 (sample SAMEA4835665, study PRJEB28245) | human gut metagenome | biome: gut microbiome; material: fecal sample | place: Denmark | collected 2008 | reverse complement strand
GTGGGAGCCGGTGTTCCACCGGCGCGAAGTCGTAGATGGAGCTGCGGATGCGGATCGGGGATACTCCGGCCGCGAGCGCTGCGAGCGCCGCCGCCATAGCATTATAAGCGTTGTGCAGCCCGGGAATCCGCATTTTGGCCGTGTCGATCTCCACCGACTCCCGGCCGACAGTTGCGGTGAATTTTCCGTCCAGAAGGAACGCATCGCCTGCGCCGCTCGCCACGGCGTTTTTGGCCGCGAAGGGGAGCTGCTTCATCCGCAGGTCGTATTTGGGCAACTGCTGCCAGATCACCTCGTCGTCGCCCGAATAGATGAAGAAGTCGCGCGAATTCTGGTTCTGCGTAATGCGCATCTTGGCATCCACGTAGTTCTGGAAACAGTAGTCGTAACGGTCGAGGTGGTCGGGCGTGATGTTCGTCAGCACGCCGATATGGGCGCGGAACCGGAACATGCCGTCGAGCTGGAACGAGCTCAACTCCAGTACGTACCAGTCGTAATCGCCGGTAGCGACCGAGTAGGCGAAACTCTCGCCGATGTTGCCGCCGAGGGCTACGTTGTAGCCGGCGTCGCGCAGGATCTTGTAGATGAGCGACGTAGTAGTCGTCTTGCCGTTCGAGCCGGTGACGCAGATCGTCCGGGCCTTACCCAGGTAGCGGCCCGCGAACTCCATTTCGGAGATGACCGGAATGCCCGCTTCGCGGAGTTTGACGATCATCGGCGCCTTGTCCGGAATGCCGGGCGACTTGACGACCTCGTCCGCCGCGAGAATCCGCTCTTCGGAGTGGTGCCCCTCCTCGTAGGGGACCTGCCACTGGTCCAGTTTGGCTTTGTAGCGGTCGGCGATCCGCCCCTTGTCGGAGAGGAAAACGTCGAATCCTTTCTTCTTGGCGAGGATCGCGGAGCCGTAGCCGCTGATGCCGCCGCCCAGGACAACTATTTTTTTCATGGGGTTATCGGATTTTAAGCGTTACCAGGGTAATGGCCGCCAGCAGCAGCGACACGATCCAGAAACGGGTGACGATCTTGGTTTCGAAGAAACCCTGTTTCTGGTAGTGATGGTGCAGGGGGGACATGAGCAGAATGCGGCGTCCTTCGCCGTATTTGCGTTTGGTGTATTTGAAGTAGCTCACCTGAAGCATGACCGAGAGGCTCTCGACCAGGAAGATGCCGCAGAGAAGGGGCAGCAGCAGCTCCTTGCGGATGCAGAGAGCGAAGACGGCGATGATGCCGCCGATGGAGAGCGAGCCGGTATCGCCCATGAAGATCTGTGCCGGGAAGCTGTTGTACCAGAGGAAGCCGACCAGCGCACCGGCCAGCGCCGCTGCGAAGACGACCAGTTCGCCGCTGCCCGGAATGTACATGATGTTCAGGTAGTCGGCATAGACGATGTGTCCGGAGAGATAGGCCAGGATGCCCAGCACCAGTACGATCGGGGCCGATACCCCCGTCACCAGGCCGTCGAGTCCGTCCGTGAGGTTGGCGCCGTTCGAAACGGCCGTGACCACCAGGATCGCCACGACGACGTAGAGAATCCAAGTGAGGGTGCGGTTGCCGCCCGTGAGCCAGCTGTAATCGAATTCGTTGTCCTTGACGAAGGGAATCGTGGTCTGGGTCGTCTGACGGCTCTCGGAGCTGACGATGCGCCGCTGGATGTGGTCGGCGATGGTTCGGCCGTGTTCGTCGAGGTAGATCGTTTCGACCGGTTCGGTCGTCTTTTCCCGGACGACGATGTCGGGCGAGAAGCACATGGTCGTACCTACGATAATGCCCAGGCCGACCTGTCCCACGATCTTGAAACGCCCTTTGAGCCCCTCTTTGTGGTGGCGGAAGACTTTGATGTAGTCGTCCAGAAAGCCGATCAGCCCCAGCCAGATCGTCGAAACCAGCATCAGTTGGATATAGACGTTGTCGAGCTGTCCGAAAAGCAGTACGGGGATGAGAATGGCCAGCAGGATGATTACGCCGCCCATCGTGGGCGTGCCTTTCTTCTGGAGTTGTCCTTCGAGCCCCAGATCGCGGATCTCCTCACCGATCTGTTTGCGGCGCAGGAAGTTGATGATGTTGCGTCCGAAGACGATGACGATCAGCAGGGCGATGATGATGGCTGCCGCCGCGCGGAACGAAATGTACTGGAACATACCTGCGCCGGGCAGGTTGTGAACGTTGTCGAAATATTTGAAAAGATGATAGAGCATGTCGCAGGTTAATTTTTAGCGTAGAGGGCGAAGGCACGGAGAGCCTCCTCCTTGTCGTCGAAATGGTTTTTTACGTCGCCGACGATCTGATACGTTTCGTGTCCCTTGCCGGCCAGCAGGAGGATGTCGCCCGGCTTGGCGAGCATCGCGGCCGTGCGGATGGCTTCGGCGCGGTCGGCGATCCGCAGGTAGCGGTCACCCGGGGCGAGTCCTGCGACCATGTCGTCGAGGATCGCGTCGGGATCTTCGTGGCGGGGGTTGTCCGAAGTGAGGATTGCGGTGGTCGCGTATTTTACGGCGATCTGCGCCATTTCGGGGCGTTTGGTCTTGTCCCGGTCGCCGCCGCAGCCGCACAGCACGAAGAGCTGTTGTCCCGGGCGGCGGATCTCCTCGACGGTCTGGAGCACTTTTTCCAGAGCGTCGGGCGTATGGGCGTAATCGACGATCGCCGTGGTGCCGTCGGCGGCCCGTACGAATTCGAAGCGTCCGCTTACGGGATGCAGCGTGCTCATGATTTGGAGCACCTCTTCGCGGTCGGCGCCCAGCAGCAGGGCTGCGGCATAGACGCAGAGCAGGTTGTAAGCATTGAAGCGGCCGAGGAAATGGACCCATACTTCACGTCCGTCGATGCGCAGTTCCATACCGTCGGGGTGTGTTTCGAGGATCTTGCATCGGAAGTCGGCCATCGATTGCAGCGAGAGGGTTTTGACGGTCGCCCGTGTGTTCTGCACCATGACCCGGCCGTTGCGATCGTCGATGTTTATCAGTGCGAAAGCCTCTTTCGGGAGATTGTCGAAGAAGAGTTTCTTGGCGCGGATGTACTCGGCGAAAGTCTTGTGGTAGTCCAGGTGGTCGTGGGTGATGTTCGAGAAGATGCCGCCCGTGAAATGCAGTCCCCGGATGCGCTCCTGCACGATGGCGTGCGAGGAGACCTCCATGAAGCAGTATTCGCACCCGGCTTCGACCATGCGGGCCATCATCTCGTTCAGGCGGATGGCGTCGGGGGTGGTGTGGGTCGATTCGATGCGTTCGGTGTCGATGCGGTAAACGACCGTCGAGATCAGGCCGACCTTGTAGCCCAAGCCCCGGAAGAGGTCGTAGAGCAGGGTGACGGTGGTGGTTTTGCCGTTGGTGCCCGTGATGCCGACCAGTTTGAGCTGACGGCTCGGGTCGCCGTAGAATGCGGCGGCCATGTCGGCCATCGCGGCGTTGGTATCCGCTACGACGACGTAGCAGACCGACGGGGCGAGGTGTTCGGGCAGCCGCTGGCAGACGACGGCTGCGGCACCGGCGGTGACGGCCGCGTCGATGTAGGCGTGCCCGTCGCTTTGGGTGCCGCTCACGGCGAAGAAGCAGTCCCCGGGAGCGATGCGGCGGGAGTCATACGCCAGTCTGCTCACACGTGTATCGGAGTTGCCTTCCACGCGGAGCACCTGTGTCGCCTTGATTAATTCTTGAATTTGTTTCATCTCTTTATTTGAGTGTTATGGTTACGGCTCCCCCGCGCGAGATCCGCGTGCCGGGAGCGATGCTTTGGTATTGGACGGAGCCTCGTCCCGAGAAGGAAACTCTGAGGCCCCGGCTTTCGAGCAGGAACAGGGCGTCTTTGAGTCCCATGCCTACGACGTTGGGCATCGTTTGGTCGTCCTGTGCGAGCGTCGAGATCGTGACGTTCGAGAGGGAGTCGATCCGTACCGTTCCCCAGCCTTTGCGGTCTTCGAACGAGGTGCGGGGCGAGAATTTGTCGGCGATGCGGCGGATTTGGGCGATGTCGCCGCCTTTGATTCGCCGGGGATAGTGTTTTTCCCCTGAATTTTCCGGCGAGAGATCCCAGTCGTGCTCCCGGTTGTAGAGGTAGGTGACGACCTTCTTGACCACCGGACCCGAGAGCGGGCCGCCGTAATAGGATTTGCCGGCCTGCCGTTTGGTGTGGATCGTCGTGAGCACCGTGTAGCGGGGGTTGTGAGCCGGGAAGTAGGCGACCATGCTGCCGATGTAGTAGCCGTCGCGGTAGCCGATCTTGTCGTCGGCGTATTGGGCCGTACCGGTCTTGGCCGCTACGGTGTAGAGGGTCGTGTCGCGGAAAAATCCAGCACCCGTACCTTCCGTGCCGACGCTTTCGAGAAGTTTGCGGACCTCGCGCAGCGTGCGTTCGGAGCATATCTTGTCCACGAGCGTTCGGGCCTTGAAATGTTCGACCACGTCGTCGCCCCGGCGCAGCTCCCGAACCAGGATCGGAGAGATCATCTTGCCGTCGTTGGCAATGGCGTTGTAGAGGGTGATGACCTGGATCGGGGAGAGTTTGATACGATAGCCGAACGAGCGGCGTACGAGCATACTGTTGGGGTCGGGCACCTCCTTCCAATCCTGAAAGAGCGGTTTTTTCTCGCCGAAAGCCTCCAGTCCGACGGTTTGGTCGAGGTGCAGCTTTTTCATGAAGTCGCTGTAACGCTCCTTGTTGTCGGCATAACGCTCCCAGATCGCCTTGGCGAAATAGACGTTCGACGACTGGGCGACCGCCGTGCGGAAATCCATGTCGTTGAATCCGGCGTGCGAATCCTGCACCCGGATGCCGCCGACCTTCACCACACGTCCGTTGCCCGTGTCGTAGGTCTGGTCCAGCGGCATATCCGCGTCGTCCAGCAACAGCAGCATCGAAGCCAGCTTGAAGGTCGAGCCCGGCTCCGTGTTACGCCCGATGGCGTAGTTCTCCCGCTCGGCGTATCCGCCGCCGGGGGTGCGGCCCAGATTCACGAGGGCGAGGATTTCGCCCGTGCGGACCTCCATCACGATCGTGGTACCCCAGATGGCGTTCTGGGCTTCGAGCTGTTCGCGCAGGTAACGGTTCGCCACGTCCTGCACATCGAGATCGAGCGTCGTGACCACGTCCAGTCCGTCGATCGGGTCGATGTTGTCGCCGTCCACGACGCGGCCGTAAAAACCCCGGGCGATGCGTTGGCGCGTGGCCCGACCGTCGCGGCCGGCCAACTCTTCGCGATAGACGGCCTCGATGCCGTAGTTGCCTCGGTCGCCGGTCAGTCCGATCGTGCGGCGCCCCAGTTCGCCCTGCGGATAGATGCGTTCGTCGCTTTCACGCAGGTTGTAAACCATGCCCATGTTCCAGTTCAGGAGCGGGTATTTGCGCAGGGTTTCCCATTCGGTGTAGTCGATGTCGCGGGGAAAGATTTGGACGGGAGTGTGGTCGCGCAGGGTATCGTAGAGTTTTTTCGGCACGAATTCCCGGTCCAAAATCCGGTCGATCCAGCGGGCGATGCGTCCTTCGGAGCGGGGAACGAGGGTGTCCTTGCGGTATTTTACCTGGTAGTGTTTGGCATGCTGCGTGCGGAACATGCGACGGTATTCGGCTGCGGATCTGTCGCCGAAATAGGCGGCAAGTAGTTTGGACAGCGAGTCGCTCTGTTCGTGGAACGTACGCACGGAGTCGAGCCCCGGGCTGCCGAAATCGAATTCGACGCGGTAGCGGAAGATCGAGGTGGCCAGCGGATCTCCGTCCCGCGTGAGGATGTTGCCCCGCTGGGCCGGGATGATCTGTTCGGTGAAGATGCGTCCGGCGAGCCGTTCGGCATTGTAGGCGACCTCCGAGCTGAAGAGCTGCACCCATACCAGACGTGCGAAGATGAGCAGTCCCGCCAGGATGAAGAGGATGTAGAGCAACCTCACCCGCAGCAGGATGTCGCTTTTGATGCGCGATTTTTCCGGTTTCATCTTGCTCATCAGTCGTCGAGAATTTCACCCGGAACGACCGGGTCGTACAAGTCGATGCCCCGTCGGCGCAGCTCTTCGAGGATGGCCGAGTGGGTCGTATGGCGGAAACGCTGCTCCTGAAGGCGCGTCGAGCGCTCGCGCAGCATCTGGACCTCGCGGTAAAGCCGCGAGTATTTCATGTCGAGGTGCAGCGCCGTGAACATTACGAAGATGCTGACGAAAAACATCGCGGCGATGCAAATCATGTAACGATAGTATTCCGAGGCTCCTTTCCGAACCAGAATATTGCCCGAAAAGAGGAGCCAGAAGATGTTCGAGCGGCGGCGCTCCTCCTTGCGCTGCTCCTCCTGCCGGGCCTCCTCTTCGGCCTGCTCCCGCTCCCGGTCGGCACGAATTTCCTCGTCGGCTTCGCCGCTCTGCACGCGCAGCACTTCGCGCCGGATGCGGCGGGCGAGCTCTTCCTCCCGCTCCCGGGCGGCACGCTCCTCGTCGGTGACGGGGTCGAATTCGTGGTCGTTGTATTTCATGTCGGTCGGAAACGGTTATTGGCGTACGATTTTGGCAGCGGCTCGCAGTTTGGCCGAGCGCGAACGCGGGTTGCGGACGAGCTCTTCCGAGGAGGGAGTGACGGCCTTGCGCGTAATGATTTCGAACGGCGTTTCGGGCTTGCCGAAGAAATCCTTTTCGATGCGCCCCTCGAAATTACCGCTGCGCAGGAAGTTCTTCACCAGCCGGTCTTCGAGCGAGTGGTAGGAGATCACTACCAGCCGTCCGCCGGGGCGCAGCACCTTGAGGCTCTGTTCCAGCGCCATTTTGAGCGCTTCCATTTCTCCGTTTACTTCGATGCGCAGGGCCTGGAACAGCTTGGTCAGGAATTTCGATTCGTCCTTTTTCGGGGTACAGGGCGCTACGGCCGCAACCAGGTCTGCGGTGGTCAGGATCGGCTGCGCGGTCCGTGCGCGGACGATGCAGGCGGCGACTTTCCAGGGGGTGTCGATTTCGCCCCAATCGCCCAGGATGCGGGTCAGGGCATCGGCGTCGAGCGTGTTCACCAGGTCGGCCGCCGTGCCTCCTCCGCGCTGATTCATCCGCATGTCGAGCGGTGCTGAACCCCGGAACGAGAATCCCCGTTCGACGGCATCGAAATGGTGGGACGACACGCCCAGGTCGGCCAGGATACCATCGACCCGGGTTACTCCGTGCAGCCGCAGGGCGCCCCGCATGAAGCGGAAGTTGCTTTCGACGTAATGGAAGCGGCTGTCTTCCGGGCAGTTGTCCCGGGTATCCCGATCCTGATCGAAGGCGTAAAGACGTCCCCGGTCGCCCAGTGCCGACAGGATGCGGCGCGAATGTCCGCCACCGCCGAAGGTGAGATCGACATAGGTTCCTGCAGGATCGATGTCGAGCAGTCGGACGGACTCTTCGAGCAGGACGGGCGTATGATAGACGGAGGTCATTTGGCTTCGATATATATTTAGGGTGTAAAGTTAGGCAATTTGCAGGGAAAAATCGTTATCTTTACCGAAGAAAAAACGGTTGAGAACGGTCGTACTCCGGAAGGCCGGGGTGTCCCGCTTCCGGGATCTCCCTGTACCGATGCGGAGTTTCGATTGGAAATCCGAGCGTAGGTGCGATAGGTGCAAATCGGGCGTCGTACGACTTTCGACCGATAATTAAAAGGGTTACGTTATGCCGAAAATAGATGTCGATGCCGTGCTTGCGGCAAAGGCTCCCCGGATCGCCCGATGGGTGCCGGGATTCGTTATCCGCTGGCTCAAGCGCACGATCCATCAGGACGAAATCAACTATATTCTGGATGAGTATTCCGCGCTTCCTCCTCAGCAGTTTATCCAGGCTTGTTTTAAGTTCTGGGGAGTGACCTATTCGGTCGAAGGGCTCGAAAATCTCGATCCGAAGGGACGGTATCTCTTTGCGTCGAACCATCCTTTCGGGGGAATGGACGGTATGATGCTGGCCGACGAGCTGGTCGGATATTTCGGCGATGCGCGGGTGATCGTGAACGATTTGCTGATGCACGTCGAGCCGCTGCGACCGCTCTGGATTCCGGTGAACAAGCACGGTTCGCAATGCGGGGAATACCTGCGCAGGTTCGACGAAGCTTTCGCAAGCGACTGTCCGATTCTGACCTTCCCGGCCGGGCTTTGTTCGCGCCGTCGGCAGGGGGTGGTGTCCGATTTGCCGTGGCGTTCGAATTTCGTCAAGCGGGCGGCGGCGTCCGGGCGCCGGATCGTGCCGGTTTTCGTCGAGGGCGAACTATCCGATTTCTTTTACCGCCTTTCCAATTTTCGGACGAAGATAGGTATCCGGTTCAATATCGAGATGCTCTATCTGCCCGACGAGATGTTTTCGCAGAAGGGAAAACATTTCCGGATACTGGTCGGGGAGCCTGTTTCGACGGACGAGCTGGTCGAATGCGGATCGTGGCAGCAGCGGGCGGATTACGTACGCGAAAAGGCGTATTCTTTGGAAAAAAAGTTGCGTGCCGAAGCAAAACACGGATAAATTGTTTAGTTTTGCTCTAAATTTAACAGCATGGAACCCATCATAGAGCCTGTAAGCCGAAGTCTGTTGCTCGCGGAATTGACCCCTGAACGCAAGGTCCGAAATACGAACAAGGCTTCGAATGAAATCTATATTTTCGATGCCGCCGAATGCCCGTCCCTGCTGCGGGAGATCGGACGCCTGCGGGAGGTCGCCTTCCGGTCGGCGGGGGGCGGAACGGGGCTCGCCGTGGATATAGACGAGGAGGATCTCGCCGGCGACGGTTATTACCAGTTGATCGTCTGGGACCCTGCGGAGCAGGAGATCGTGGGCGGTTATCGCTTTATCGTCTGCACGTCGGAAAATCCCCGGCATCTTTCCACTGAACATTATTTCACCTTCAGCGACAAATTCCGCAAGGAATACCTGCCCTATACCATCGAACTGGGGCGTTCGTTCGTACAGCCTTCCTATCAGTCGCGCGGCAATTCGAAGAGTATCTATGCGCTGGACAACCTCTGGGACGGTTTGGGGGCGCTTGTGGTGCTGAATCCCAAGGTGAAATACCTTTTCGGCAAGGTGACGATGTACGCTTCGTACAAGGCTATGGCACGCAATGCCCTGATCTGGTTCCTGCGCCGTTATTTTCCTGATCCCGATCATCTGGTGGCGGGTAAAAATCCCGTGCAGCTCGATTTGGACGATCCCTATTACGAGCATTTTTTCACGGGCAAGACCTATGAGGAGAATTACCGTATCCTGATCCAGCGCATCCGCGAGTTCAACGAGAACATTCCTCCGCTGATCAATGCCTATATGAATCTCTCGCCTACGATGCGGGTGTTCGATACGGTAATCAACACCGATTTTGGCGGTGTGGAGGAGACGGGTATTCTGCTGACCATTCCGGACATTTATCCCGAGAAAAAACAGCGTTATATGCGTTGGCAGGGGTGGCGTGAAAACCTCAAGCAGCGCCGGGAACATTTCCGCCTCCGCCTGCAGGAGCATCTCTCGCGTATCGGGAAAAGATGGGAAGTGTAGTCGAGCCGGATTTTTCCGGGTCGGATGTCTTATTTTGATAAAATTACGCCTTTTCGGTGTAATTTTTTTGTTTATGGATGCGGAATTTCTCGAAAAATTGTAATTTTATAGAGAAAAATAAGATTGCTATGGTTAAAAGAACCATTTTATTTTTATCGGTTTGCTTTTCCCTGTTGCCGATGTCGGGAATTGCACGAAACACTGCATTTATCGAAACCGATTCGCTTGCCCAAAATGTTGCAGTTGTCGCTGATTCCAGGGTGCAAATATGTGTCGGAGAAACTTCGGAAGTGTCGATTTTGCATCTGTGTGAACCGAAGGTCGATTCGATTTTCTTTATACCGGGATTTGGAGTTGACTTCGGTTTTGATAAACCGTCTATCTGGACTGGGTTCGGAAATTTGGAATACGTAAAAAACGGTTGTCGCAATATTCCTGTGTTTGCGAAATATGAGGATGGAGTGTCGTCCGGCTTTAAGAATCCTTTCACGATTGTTGGTCTTCGTTTGAAGAAAGATGATTCGGTGTTGAAACCGTTGCGGGTGAAACAGATCGTTTTTACGGGAAATAACGGGGAAGTCGTTGCCGGCGGCATGGAGGTCGATATGAGTGAGGATTTTCCAAAGGTGAATTTTTATGAACCCGGCGAGGGAGAGCAGGCTTTGGTATTGGATTGTGCGGAAGGTGTCGAACTGACTGCCGAACCGGAAATTTTTTACATGGCCGTTCCGGCGATCAATTACTCCAGAGGATATAAGTTTACGGTGGTTACGGATCGGGAAGATGCTAAAATGGCTGTTTTTGTCGTTTCCGATCCTGGAGATGCTACTTGGGCCGTTAATAAATTATACGGGATTACAGAAGGAGTTCTTGCGGAATCCGATTTCAAACGTGTAATTCCTGATCCTGTTTTTAGGGCGTGGCTTCAGGAGTTGAGGTATGTCAAAGAGAAAGATGAGCTGACCGGAGAAGTGAAAATTACCTGGAAAGGGCGAACGGCGAGAAAAATTCTTTGTAATAACATGATAGGGAGGATTTGCGATCCGCCGCCGGCTTTTTGGGGGCTTCCCGACCTCTCTTCTTTGGCTGGAATCGGATATTTTCGGCAATTGCGAGTGTTGGAGTGCGAGGGAAATGGTTTAGGTGTTCTCGATGTAAGTTGCAATAAACGGTTGAAGCGATTGAATTGCAGGCATAATGGACTGAAGAGGATCGATTTGACCGGGAATCCGCATATTTCGAAATTGAACTGTTCCGGTAACTTGCTTTCTGAACTGGATGTAACGATGTTGGATAAGCTGACGCGATTGGATTGCAGCTCGAATGATTTAGAGGCTCTCGACTTACGGGGGAATCCTCTTTTGAGTGAATTGATCTGTTATGGAAATGATTTGGTATCGGTAAATTTAACACAGAATAACAACTTGTTTTTTGTGGATTGCCGTGATAATCTGCTGACAGAACTGGATGTTTCGCAAAATCCGATTCTGGATCGTTTGAAATGCGACAATAATCCGTTGACGAAGCTCGATATATCGCACAATTCGGTTTTTACCGCTTTGGAGTGCAGTAATAATCGATTGACGAAGCTGGATGTTTCTCGCAATTCTGAGTTGAGATTGCTGTCTTGCAATGGGAATCGATTGACGAAGCTCGATGTTTCGCAGAATTCCAAGTTGGAAGTGTTGGGATGTGCTGGAAATCAACTGACGGAACTCGATGTTTCACATAATCCTGAATTGAGCTCGTTGTCATGTGGCGATAACCGGTTGATTGTACTCAATGTTGCGCAGAATCCATTGCTTACGAGTTTAAGGTGTGATAATAATCTTTTGCCGGCACTCGATGTTTCCAAAAATTTACGGTTGATGTATATAGATTGTTCGAATAATCCATTCTCGGTACAACCGAATGTTTCAGAGCATGAAAGATTGCTGTTTTATAAGATAGAAAGTGAACCGAAAGGGAAATGGCTCGAATGGAAAAAGAAGTATGATAACTCCCAATGACAGGGATAGGGCGATAGAAAACAGGGGACGGAATGAAAATTCCGTCCCCTGTTTTATTTTGAAAATCCTACCGCGATGCGGCGATATTCGAGCTGTGCATGCCCCGGGAATCGCGGGCCCAGTCGCCCCTGGCGCGGAGTACCTGTTCGATGATGTCGCGCACGCAGCCGTGCCCGCCCGCGAACTCCGAAACGTAGCGCGAGGCTTCGATCACCTCGGACGCGGCATCCGAGGGACAGACGGGGATTCCGACTGCTTTCATACACTCCAGGTCCGGGATGTCGTCGCCCATGTAGATAACGTTCGCCGGATCGAGTCCGTGGCGTGCGAAGAAATCCTGCATGGCTGATATTTTGTCCATGCAGTCCAGGTAAACATCTGTGAGTCCCAGCATTTTGAGCCGGTGGTCGAGCGTTGCGCCCCGTCCGCCCGTGATGATGCACACTTTGTAACCCATACGGAGCGCATAGACGATGGCATAGCCGTCCTTGGCATAGTATTTTCGGATGAAATCCCCATCGACCAGGGGCATGATTCCCCCGTCGGTCATTACGCCGTCCACGTCGAAAATGAACGCTTCGGTCTTTACGATGTCTTCTTTGAAGTTTCCCATATATCTTGACTTAATGATTCATAAATTCGTAACAGTCGCGGATCGTGAGCGAGTGCGGCTTCGTGTCGCCGCAACGTCGGCAGGTCGCCGCGTACGGCAGGCCCGGTCTGCACCCGATGCGGATCGCCCGAATCGACGGCTTTGGCTGCGGTTTCGGCGATCAGGGGGTTCAGTACGTCGAAGGGCAGTTCGGTTCCGTGCAAAATCTCGCCTCCCAATGCGTAGAGGTGATTGACGAAATTGCAGGCGAAAACCGCCGCCAGGTGAAGGCGTACGCGACGGTCGGAGTCGGCTCGATATACCGTGCGGCTCAGATTGCGGGCGAACGCTTCGAGCTCCGAGGTGAAAGTGTCGTCGTTTCCTTCGACGAAAAGAGGTATCTTGGCAAAATCCACGCTGCGGCCTTGGGTAAAGGTTTGCAGGGGATAGAGAACGCCCCGACGGTCGAAGCGAGCGGGAAGAGCCTCTATTCCGATGCCTCCGGCCGTATGTACCACAGCGGCTTCGGCGGGTATGGGCAGGCTTTCGGCCAGCGTGGTGATCGCCGCATCGCTGACGGCCAGGAGGTAGAGGTCTGCGGCGGCCAGCTCGCGCGGATCGGAGCTCCACGCGGTGCCGTTTTCGAGGGCGAGTGCTGTACCTCGTTTCGCGTTGCGGGCGAAGATCTGGAGCAATGTTGCTCCTTCCGTGCGGCTTATCGCGCGGGCGAGCGCTTCGGCCAGGTTGCCGCTGCCTATGAGGACGATATTTTTCATCTTTCCGAGTGTTTCGGTTCGGGCTGCGGCCCGGAAGCCGGTTTGCGGGCGGCGTTCACTGCGTCGTCCAGGTCGATGAGCCGAAGCCGGTCGCCCGCTGTACGGCAGGCCGTCTGAAGTTCGTCGAGCGCGCGGTCTATTCGGCGCGTTTCTTCGGTCGCGGCGAAGTAGAGGCGTGTCGAACTGTAATTGTCTATGGTTCTGAAAATGTTGTAGAGCGTCATTTCGTGGATGTCCCGTCCGGGGGCGAAGGCCACTTCGCGGTCGTCGTTCGGATTCCGGATTTCGATCAGCAGTCCCGTGCGCACGAGCTGGTGCAGGACATCGTTCACGATGCGGGTGGGCAGCGAAAGTCGGCGGCGGAGTTCGTCGATGGGGAGCGCCCCTTCGTTTTTCCGAAAGCGGTGTACGACCTGGAGCATGACGGCCAGGATGATCCGGCGGCGTCGGTCGTAGCTGATGCCGAGCGATTCGCGCTCTTCGGCGAAACGGTCGATATTCTGGTAGGCGAACGAGAGTTCGCCGCCGAAGAGCAGGATTTCCCACGAGATTTGCAGCCATAACAGAAAGAGCGGCAGGGCTGCGAAACTGCCGTAAATCGCGTTGTAGGAGGTCATCCACCCTTGCAGATAGAGGTAGCCCCACTGAAAGAGCATGAAGACCGTTCCGGCGACGATACCCGCCATGAAAGCGCTGCGCCACAAGACTTTCGTATTGGGTACGACGGCATAGATCAGGGTGAAGCTGCCCCAGATGATGACCAGGGCCGAGAGTTTCGAAAGAAGGATGCCGAGGAACGTATTCCCCGCGTCGAAGAACCGGAGCAGATAACCTCCCATCGTGCTGGCCACGAGCCAGAGGATCGGGGCGACCATCGCGATGACGATGTAGTTGAGGTATTGGCGGGCGATATTGCGCGAGGACTGAACCTCCCAGATGTTGTTGAAAGCGCTCTCCACCGACCCGAAGACCCGGATGACGGCCCAGAAAAGGGTTACGACGCTGACCAGGGCGATAAGCCCGCCCTGCGTATTGGCGAGGGCTTTGCGGGCGAATTCCACCATGTAGTCCAATACTTCGACGTTTTGCGGGAAAAGGGCGTAGAGATCGTCGATCAGGCCGTCCAAAAGCCCGAATCCCTTGACTACGGCGAATACCAGCGCCAGGATCGGGACGATCGAGATGAGCGTATAGAACGTCAGGGCGGCGCTGCGCACGATCGTATCGTGGGCGATCAGGCCGCGTGCCGTGTAGAACAGCAGCTTGTACTGTCTGACGGCCCACCGGACGCGGGGATTGCGGTAGGAGTTTGCGTTGCGCCGCAGGATCGTGTCCGTGAAGTAGGTGAAGACGTTCTTGACTTTCATTTCGGGACGTTTCTCAAAGGTAGCTATTTTAGACGGATTGTCCAATAATCCTGCCCGAGTTTCGTGAAGGCGATCCGTCGCTCGCCGCCTTCGCGTATGCCGAGCCGTGCGGCGATTTCAGCCGCCGTGAGCGGGAAATCCTGTTTCAGAATCGTCAGCCGGCTGCCGGAAAGCTCCCGTTTCAGTTGCTTGGGGTTGTAGGGCTCGATCCGTTCGATCTCCAGCCAGCGGCCCAATGTGTCTTCGGACTTTTCCGCTGCGAATCCGTAACCGTTCGGGCTCCAGATGTCGGCGTGGCCTTGCAGGTAGGTCGGCGTCAGCCGGGCTTTTTGAAGCGCTACGTCGGGGATCAGCAGCCAGCGGTAAGCGGCCGGATCGAAGGGCTTGTCGCAGGGAGTTGCACGGGCTTCGGCCGGCGTGCAGGAAAATTCTCCCAGTTCGAGCGCAACGGCCGTCAGCAGGGGGCCGGTTCCGTCGGTATAGACGACGACTTCCTTGCATTCGTCGTGCAGGGACACCACTTCCGTGCGGCAGGGACCGAAGAGCCGGAATGTTTCGCCGACGTCGAACAGCGGGGAGTTCTTGACGCAGAGGTTCGGGGCGATGCGACGGAGTTCCGGTAGCAGCTTCGGTATGTCGGGCGAACAATCCTCCAGCCGCACCAGCTTGCGCCCTCCGGCGCTGCGACGGTCGGGGTCGGCGTAGATCCAGTCGAAGTGGTCCAGGGTCGAGGCGAGGAACGCCTCGGCGGAGGAGTTGATAACCCGTATGTTCGTTGCGCCCAGCCGCCGGAAATTCTCTTCGGCGACGGCCGCCAGCGTCGCATCCCGTTCGAGGGTGATGACTTCGCGGAAGCGTTTTGAGAGGTAGAGGGCATCGACGCCCAGTCCGCAGGTAAGGTCGAGCACCGTGTTTCCGCTGCAACTTTTGCGGGCCGCGCATGCCTCGCTCGAGGCCTGTTCGAAAGCCAGCGGCGGGAGGATGCAGCGGGCTTCATAGTAGGAGGGGAGTTTCGTCCGTGCCCGCGCAAGGTATTTGACCTGCGTGGCGACGAGTGCCGCATGCGGAATACGCTTGTCGAGGGCGATCGCCGCAGGGTCGCGGCCGATTTGTTCCTCGACGGTATGCCGCACTTCGGGAGTCAGCAGCAGTCGGTATTGTTCCGGAGTCATCATTCCGGGAGCGAAGATACCGATTTTTTCCGTTCGGCGCTCCATAGGAGTAGGGTTGCGAAGATGAAAAGTCCGTAAACACTCCAGCATTGGGTCGTCGTGAGCCGGATGTCGAGGGCGGCTGCCGGAAGTGCCGCTGCAGCTCGGATCAGTTCGTTCTGTGCCCGGGCTGCGAATCCTGCGACGACCGAGAAGAGCGGTGCGAGCGCCGTTCCCGGGATCACGAGCCAGAGCGTGCAGCTCCCGACCACGACGTAGGAGAGCAGGATGACGACGGGGTTGAGTGCCAGTCCGACGACCGAGATCTGGCCGAAGGTATGGGAGATAAGAGGTGCAGTCGCAGCGGACGCTGAAAATCCGATGGCGAGGGTTGCGGTCAGCATATCGATGCTTTTGCGGCGTGTTCGCAGGAGGCGGCAGAGGGGGAGTCCCCAGGCGATGATGCCGGCGACGGCGATGAACGAGAGTTGGAAGCTGATGTCGAACAGGTAATCGGGATGGAAGAGCAGCATGACGAAGGCTACGCCGGCGAGTGTGTTCATCCCGACGTATTCCGACGACGAGGCCAGGGCGAATTGCAGGACGGAGAACATCAGCGCGGCCCGGACGACGCTGGGCGGGAATCCCGTCGTGGCGGCATAGAGCCAGATGAGCAGGATGACCGCGATATTGCGCAGGATGTGTCCGTGTCGGAAGAGCGGCAGCCACCAGAGCAGCAGGTTGGCGAGCAGAAAGACGATGCCCACGTGCAATCCCGAGACGGCGAGCAGGTGCGAGGTCCCGCTGCGCGAGTAGGCCGCACGGAGTGCAGGGGAAAGCGAGCGTCGATCCCCGGCCGTCATAGCGTTGCAGAGGGCCTGTTCGTCGGGTGCCAGGGCCAGACGGTCGAGCCGTGTGACGGCCCGTTCGTGCAGGAACAGGGAGAGGTGCTTCGGGGAAAGCTCCCGGTGCAGGGTGTCGCTCAGCAGCAGGCTTGAGCGGTTCAGGTAGAGGGTGCCGACGTATCCCCGGCGGGTCATCAGCCGTCCGTAGCCGCCGTGACGGGCGGTGAAAGGGTAGATTTTGCCGCGTACGACGGCTCGGTCGCCGGGATTCAGTGCGGTCGAAGAGTCGCATCGCACCACGAGGTTTCCAGCAGCAGGGAGCCATTCTCCGGTTGCGGAGTTCCGCCGGGCGCGGATCGTTGTGCCGGAGGCCGTTTTGCCTTCCCGTTCGGAGAGGCGTTCCCGGACGACGATTTCGTATTCGCCCGGAGTGCCGGTCGGCGGAGCGGGAGTGTGTCTCAGTTCGGTGACGGTCATGCCGAAAAGCAGAATGGCTCCCAGGGTGGCGAGGTTTGCGCCCCGGTCGTCGGCGAGCAGTGCCAGGATACCGCAGACGAGGAATCCGCCTACTAACAACCACAGCGGCAGTACGTAGTGGTCGGCCAGCAGGATGCCGGCCGCGAGCGGCGGCAATGCGCGGAGCAGGGGCATGCGCCGGAGTTTCGACCGGAGGTTTTCGGACTTGAGTCGTAGCATAACGGAGCCGGATCGCGGGAAATGGACGGAGAACCGGGCTTTGACTTTGTGTTTTTTTCGTTTTCTGCGTTCGGCAGGACCTCGCGGGCAGTCGCGGGCCTCGTCGATCGGATATTTGCGGTTTGCCTCCTTTGGAGGCGGCGGAATATTCCCGCCTCTTCGTTGCATCCGCTTCGAGTGTCGGTTTTCGGATTCGGCGATTTTCCGATTCGTAAAGATAATTATTTTTCGGAAGAATAAGCCGTTCGGATGTATGGATAATACAAAACGACACGCATCATTCTATTTGATGCGTGTCGTTTTGTCGTGTCGGAGATCTTTTCGCCCGTTTAGAACGATGCGAATGTGTTCCAGTTCGAATTTTGCTCCGCTGCGGCCTGAATGTCGGCAGGCAGGTTGGCGAAGAAATCGAAGCCGGTGAGCCGTTCGATCTCGGCGACGGAAGTCGCATAGTTCGTGTAACTATCGTTCGAGTACTCCCTGTGTTCCATCCAGAAACCGATCGTCATGGCCGACGTCACTTTGTTCGACGCGTCGCGCCGGACTTTCAACAACGCTTTGTAGTAATAGTTCGGTACGGGGCATCGTTTGCTGTCCGACTTCGGTGTGATCCAGGTGATCGCTTCGTGGTTGCCTGCGGTCTGGAGAATAGCGCCCGTCACCACATATACCGTGTCCGTAGTCGCAGCGATATTTCGGACGCCGCTTTCGAGCTGCTGCCAAATACCGCCGTTGAATTTGTTCTGAATCTGCGGCGTGGAATTGGTTGCGTAATAGGTCTGTACGACCAATTCGTCCGAACCGTTGCGGTCGGCGTTGGGTATCTGGTGCCCCCGGGCGTAGAACTCTTTCGAACTGTCATATCCGTCCGATGTGGTAGCTCCGAGATTGACCCCGTAGCTGCTCGACCAGACGTTGATCTGTTCGGATTCGGCCAGTCCGGGATTGCGCTGCCATTTGTCGGAACGTCCGTTTCCCATGTGTCCTTTTGCGAGCGGATAGGCTACCCAGTAAGCCGTGTAGGTCGATTTGTCGTAGTACATCGTGTAGTTGCGCTGCGATCCGGAGGCGGGATAAACCGTCTGCGTGATCGTCTCATCGGCTGTCGTGCGGGCCGGAAGCTCGTACCAGGCGGCATGATCCGTCCGTGCTCCTTCGGTGGTAAAGGTTGTCGAAGAACTCTGCGGCGTGGAGCCGTTGGTCGCCGTTACGACGCCGTAAACCGTGTACGTCGTTGCGGGCAGAAGATCGGAGAGGTTGGCGGTCGCTTCGTTTCCGACAACAGCGGCAACGACACTTCCCGTGTCGCTGCCGTTCGTTGCGGAATAGAAGAACTGCACCTCGGTTGCGTAAGCGGCGTCGGTCAGACTACTGGAAACCTTCGCTGTACTCGAAGTTATGTCGCTTACGCTCGGTGTAGCAATTCCCGGGGTAGGGTCTGGAGTCGGAACTCCGCCTCCTGTTCACTCAAGCTGCCAAGAGAAATCACCGATAGTAGTACGGTTTTCCGTGTTTTGCTCGATCTTGATCGTTGCGTCCTGCCCGTTGCATACTATATCCGAGAGCTCGAAAACTTTTTTTGAATTTTTGGTTATACTTAATGTTCCTACGCTTTTTCCTCCGACTGTTACGGTCAAGGTTGCACTGCCTTTCGAACTTGTCAAGGCGTTGAACTTGAGTGCTGTGATTCCGCCAGGGATTGTTACGCTCAATGAACCGCTCTTACCTATCGTGAGGTAAGTTTCGCTGGAAACTGTGATCCCTGCCGTGTTGGACAATGTAGTACGGTCGGTTTTGGATTGGTTCGGATTACCACATTTTGCATAGGTCCATACCGGAGTCCCGGTTGTTACGCCGTTGAAAGTTCCATTAGAGTTGTAGGGTGATCCTGCATCGGGTTTATAGTTCTCGAAAGTTTCCGAAACCCATGCCTTTGCGCCGGCAGCAGCCTGCTCAACAGTCAGCGTCGCTTGGGCTGTACCCAGTGAAGTAGTGGCGGTAAGAACGATGCGTGCTGTACGAGGTGTTGCGACCGTATTTTCTGTGGCTGCGACTTCGAGGCGATTTTCGCTGCCGTTGTAATCACCTGTGGTGATCCAGTCCGGCTGTTCGGTTCCTTCAGTGCCGTCGTAAATAGCGACGGAAACGTCTTGCGTTTCGGCGTTCTTCAACGTAACGGGGATATAGTGAGTTTCCGTATCGTTATAAGACAGTGTCAGGGTCGTCTGATCCAACGTGATTTCAGGCAACTTGACGTATTCGGCAGGGATTAGGGTCAGATCTTTTGTCTGACTGCCGGTATAGAATCCAAAACCGAGAGCTGCTTGATCGTTTTTCGCCAAAATACGGGAAGGGGTCGCTGCCGATGCGATTTGGTAAGTACCTTCGGACTTGTTCTTGGTAATTACCAGTTCATAAGGAGTCGTAGAGGTCGTAGCGCTGTTGTCGCTCTCCCAGGAGAGATAGTTCTCGCCTTGACTGATCGTGTAGTTGTCGCCCGATTTGGTGATTGTCCAAATGAGGGTTTCATCACCCGTTTTGTAGGGATTTGACGGTGTAATCACTACGGGGGCCAAACGAGAACCGTCAGCCAGAGAACTCATTGCATAGGTTATTTCGGATTGGGTCGCCGTGATGACGTAGTCGCCGCTCAATGTTTCGGTTGTCTCTTCCGCAGCGTCGGTCATATCGACCGCGAAAGTCGAACTGTCGCCTGCTGCGAAAGCCAGGGCCCGCCCCTCCTGAACGGTTACCGTCTTGGTGAAGATCTTCGTTGCGGTAGTCACCGTAACGGTGAAGGTTTCACCGGCGGCCACCTCGAACGGGAAGCAGGTGAAATAGGCGGTCATGCCCGTTGCGCCGTTGGCCTTAAGGTTCATCTCCGAAGAGTAGCTCAGCGTCACGTTGTCCGAGAAATTACCGGGATAACCGTACTCCTTGACGGTGCCTGCCGTCATATCGACATAGCTACGGCCCGTGACCTTCTTATCTGGAGCCGTGAATTCGACGCCAAGGACAGGCTCCTCCGATGCGAGGTTTTTGACCGTCATCTTACCGATGGCAACGGCACGGCCGAAACTCATTTGCAGTTCGGTCGGCTGACTCTCCAGCGAGATCGATTTGGCGATCAGCAGGTCCGCGTTCGAATCGAAGCTCGTAGCGGTCGGCTGTTGAGATGTGCGTGTGACGACTTTCATGTTGGTAATATCCGTATTGTTGGACGTAATCCATGCCGAGGCGGGATAAACCGCGTTATAAACGAGCGGAGTGTTCGTATTCTCCGGGAACGATACGGCGAATTTCGCCGTGCCGTCGCTTACCGTACCTTCCTGCGAGTTGGCGTATGTGGTTTTGGAGGCGGCCGTTTCGAACACCTGAAGGTATTCGCCGGTTTCGTTCCACGAGATTTTCCCCGTCAGGGGATCATACGTCGTACGGGAACCGGATGCCGATTCGAGTTCAGACGATGCGGTGACCGTCATCGTTACTTTACGACCGTTCGACGGGTCGGAAACCGTGTCGTCTTTGGAACAGGCTGCGAACAGAGATGCACACACTGCGACAGCCAAAATGGATTTGAAAAAAGTTTTCATAGTCGTAGGATGTGTTTGTTAGTATTCTCCGTAATCGGTGTCATTAACGCTGCCGCCTGCTTCGCCGGCTCCGCCATAGTCCAGGACAGTGCTGTTGGCAAAACCTTTCTCGATCGAGATGCTGAGGATCTCAACCGAAGGAGCGGAGTACGAAGTTCCCCCCCCCTTAACCGTAGATTCGTAGTGTTTTTTCATAATCATAGAGGTATTATGTTTGAGAGTTTTTTCTCGCCCTAAAATGTTTACGCACAAATGTAGGGAATATTTATGTAAAAGAGTAGGAAAAAACTAAATTTCACAGAATCTTTATATTCCGGGGGTAGAAGGGAACGACGCGGAAAATCAATACAGGTTGTCGAACATGCTCTGGCTTTTGTCGTATTTCAGGTCGGCGAGGGAAGCCGCTTTGACGCCGATGTTGAAACTCCAGCTCTGATAGTGGCCGAAGGGGACCCACGCGAACGACATTTGCCAGCAATGCAGGTCGCGTGTAATGGTGATGGAGGCCGGAGTCAGCTCTTTGGCCTGGAAGTCGTAACCGCCCTGGATTGTTACACCCATTTTTGGCAGAATCGTAACGCTGCCGTTGATGCCGAGCGTTTGGGTGATGTTTTTCTGGTAGCCCGTCGTGCCGTTGTTGGTCGGTGATGCGGAGTAGCTGATCGTATAGTTGAATCCCAGGTTCCAGGGTAGCGAGAAGTCGTAGTAGGCCTGGGTCATGTATTGCCGTCGCAGGGCCGGGTTCATTTGCCCGTAAGGGTCGTAGAAAGGATTGGCGTAGGCCGGATCGACCGGGGCGCTGTTGATGTCGTTGATCGCCGGGGTGGAGTTGTCCTGGCGGGATTGGAACGTATAGCCGAACGAAGTGCTGGCCGATACCACACGGCCCGGGAAAAAGAGTTTGTTGATACGCTGGCCCTGCGGGGTGACCCGGTAAGGGTCGAGCGTAGCGTTGATATTGATGCCGAAATTCTGGAAAACGGTCGTGCGCAGCGAAATGGGGATGTTCGAAAGTCCCATGGAGTCGGCCAGGAAGTTATAGGATACCTGTCCGATGCGGAGTTCGTCGATCAGTTTGATCTTCTTCATACCCGAGGTATCGCGTTTGCTGAGCACCTTCATTTCGAGCGTCTGCGAGAGCGAGGCGTTGATGGCCATGGACTGACCGGAGCTGGGCACGCCGAAGATGCTCCCTTCGAAAGGCGAGTAGGTCTTGAAATTACCCAGCGTATCGCTCTGCACGGTCTTTACGTAGCCGTATTTCTGCTTGGAGAAGTCGGGGGCGTAGGAGAAGCTCACCGTCGGGGTGATCGTGTGGCGGATCGCCTGTATCTTGCGCGTTTTCTTCTTGGCCTCGTAGCGGCCATAGATGATCGTCGAGGCCTGCAGGCTGAAGTTGTAGTTGTACAGACGGTAGAACCCGTACTCCGGGTCGAGTTTGTCGATGCGGTTCAGCACCGGGTTCCAAACCTGCTCCTGTTTTTTGAAATACCACTTTTCGGTGTAGTTGATCGTAGGTCCGAAGTTGATATAGTTGAAGATGTTGTACGTCGCCGAGATGGGAATGCTATGCTCGAAGCCGTACTGCATGTTCTGGAGTGTTTCCTTGGTGAAGATTTCGGACTCTTTGGCGTTGGCCTTGTTGTTGAACTTGCCGGTGTAGCGGAGCGAAATCTTTTCGTACCATCGCTGCTTGCCCATCGCCTCCTTGCGTTTGAAGGGGTAGAAGGTCGAAACGTTGAAGACGACGTTCGGCAGGGCGATCGAGAGCGTTCCGCTCTGCGAGTTCTGCGAAACGGACATGTTGGCCGAAAGGGAGAACGGTGTGCCGAGCCAGCTTTTCGAATAGGAGATCGTCGAACTTGTCTGCGTCTGGAGCGCTTCGTTCAGGCTGGTAGCCGAATAGCGGTTGTAGCCGCTGGTACGGAAATCGACCGATGCGGAGAAGGTCGATCCCGGATTGGCTTTGGGGTCTTGCGTATGCTGCCAGTAGAGCTGGAAGTTGTTCTGCTGGAGGAAGTCGGGTTCGCCCTTGTCGCCGACACGGACGTTCGAGTAGTTGAAATTCAGGGTGCCGTTGTACTTGTAACGCTTCATATAGCGCGACATCGCGGATGCCTCCCACGATCCGAGGGTGTAGATACCGCCCCGGATGGCCAGGTCCATGTGCTCTCCGAGCGTGAAGTAGTAGCCCAGGTCACGGATGTAGAATCCCTTGGTCGATTCCTCGCCGAAAGTCGGCATCAGCAGACCCGACTTGGGGCCGGAACTGAGCGGGAAGAAACCCTCGGGCAGCAGCGGAAAGTAGATGGGAACGTCTTCCAGGACCAGGTAGGCGGGACCCGTGACCACTTTCTTGCCGGGAATCACCTTCGCCTTGGTCATCGCCAGGTAGAAGTGGGGGTGGTCCGTCTGGTCGCAGGTGGTGTATTTGCCGTCCTGGATGTGGATGGTGTTGTCGTCCATCTTTTTGACGTTGTTGCCGATCAGCCAGCCGTCGCCCTCCTGAGTCGCCACGCCTTTGATTTTCGCCTTTTTGCTGCCGATGTTGTAGGTGATCGTGTCCATCGTGTAGGGATTGGCGGCTCCTTCGGTGAAAGTGGGGTTGGTAACTGTCGGTTTGCCGTCTATCGTGTCGCGCTTGCCGTGGGCGTAGATGATCTTTTCGTCCATATTGACCCGCATGAAATCTCCCTTGAGATTCATGTTCTGGTAGTTGATATCACCCTGGTTGTAGATATAGACCGTGCGGTTGCGTACGTCGTAGTAGAGCGAGTCCTGGTTTTTGCCGCTGATGATGTCGTCCAGGAAAGATTTTTTCCGGGTCGTATCGCGCTGGGTCGTGTCCTGACGCAACGAATCGCGCAGCAGCGAGTCGTTGCCGGTGGGAGCCGTACTGTCGGCGGGGGCGATCGGCGAGAGGGGAGGCGCTCCGAAGATCGAGTCGATCCTGGTGTCGAAAAGCGAATCCTGCTCCTCTTCCGTACGTGTTTCGGCGGTCGGGGGGCGGTCGGCTTCCCGTTGAAGGCGCCGAATCTCCCGGCGGGTTTCGCGGCGGGATTTTTGTACGGCTTGCGTCGGAGTGCTGTCGGGCGGTGTTTGGCGTTCGGGTGTCGCGGGATGCTGCACTCCGCCCGGCAGCGCCATGCCGAGCACCGGAAGCAGGAAGAGCAGCAGGAGTGCTCCCGAGAAGATATATTTTGCCTTTAGCCTGTCCAAAATTCCAAAAAAAATCATACCTTTGCCGACGAGTCGGCAAAACCGCCCGAAAATGGCTCCGAAGGCCTCAGTGCGGGGGTTTTAACATCCGGCAAATATAGGTAAAAAATTCAGAACCGTTAAATTTTCAGCCACTTTTGCTATGCGGAAATCGCTTTTTCTTGTTGCCCTGTTTTTGATTGCGACACTCTCTTTCAACGGAGTTGCCGCGCAGAATATTGCACAGGGCGTGCGGGTCGTCGTAATCGATGCCGGGCACGGGGGGCCGAAGTTTCCGGGAGCTCATTACAGAGGCGTTTATGAGAAAGATCTCAACCTTCAGATCGCTCTGAAGCTCGGGGCCTTGATCGAGAAGGAGATCCCCCAGTTGAAAGTGGTTTACACGCGTAAGACGGACAAGCAGTTTTCCGAAAGTCTGACCCAGGATTTGCAGGCTCGGGCCGATATCGCCAACAAGGCGGGCGGCGACCTGTTCATTTCGATCCATACCAATGCTGCGGCATCGGCGTCGGCACGGGGAGTCGAGACCCTGATTATGGGTGAGAGTCCGCTGGAGAAGAACGCCAACGAGCGGGCCCTCTATTATAACAACCAGGAGGAGCTGCTCGATATGTCGAACGAGAAGACGGCGGCGATCGTTCGGGCTTATATCCAGAACCTGCAGTTCACCTATGGTGAATACAGCGAAGCGATGGCCCGTCTGGTGCAGAAACATTACGTCAAGTCCGGGCGGCACAATCGCGGTGTGAAGCGACAGCCGCTCAAAGTGCTCTACGCTACCGATATGCCCGGTATCCTGACCGAGATAGGTTTCCTTTCCAATTCGGAGGAGTACGCTTATATGAATTCGGCGAAGGGGCAGGCTCAAATCGCACGTGCGCTGTGCGATGCGGTGAAGGATTACGTCGCTTTCGTTCGGGGTGCGCTGCTTGTCGATGACGATGCCATTTACGAACAGGCCGATGCCGATGTCGCAGAGCCGGCTTCGGCTGCCGCTTCGGACAAAGCGGATAAGGGTAGTGTCAAAACCGGGAAAGCCGAACAGGAGAAGACGTTTTATGCCGTGCAGTTGATCGCCAGCGCCAAGCGCGTGCCGCCCAAGGACCGGCAGTTCAAAAGTTACCGGGGAAAAGTCACGGAGTTCGTTACCGGCGGCCGGTTCAGGTATAAGTATTGTGTGGGGCGTTTCGATACCCGCAAGCAGGCCGAAGCCAAGTTGGCCGAGGTGCGCAGGGAGTTCCGCGATGCGTTCGTGGTGAGTTGTCGGGGCGACCGGATCGTACAGTAAATAAAACGAAAAAAACAGGTATATGAGAAGAGAAGTTAAGATCGGCATTTTCGCCGTGCTGATGATCGGCGCCCTCTGGGCGGGTATCCGCTTTCTGAAGGGGTTCGACATCTTCAGTCGCAACGCGGTCTATTATGCCGCTTACGACCAGGTCGATGGCGTGCAGAACGCTTCGCCGATTCTGATCCGGGGCGTGAAGGTGGGAGCCGTGACGGATATTTCGTTCGATCCTTCGATCGGTAACGAGGTCGTACTTCAACTGACGATCCAGCGGAAATACCGGATTCCGTCCAATTCCGAAGCCCGGATCTACAGCAACAGCATCATGGGCGCCAAAGCGATCGAAATCGCTCTGGGCGATGCCGGGACCTACCTGCAATCCGGGGACACCCTCTGTTCGAGCCGCAGCAAGGGCCTGATGGATATGGCGGGTTCGGAACTCGAATTTTTCAAGCAGAAGATGTCGCAGGTCGTGGGGGATTTGAGCCGCACGATGGATAACCTGAATCTGATTATGGAGCAGAACGCCGCGAATATCGAAGGTACGATGTCGCACCTGAATTCGATTACGGGCAGCGTAAACGGTATGTTGCTGTCGCAGCGTGCGAATCTGGAGAGCGCCGTAGCGAATTTGACCCGTTTTTCGGAGATGCTCGGCGAGAACTCTCCGCGTATGGACAGTATTATCCTGAATTTAAGCAATTTTACCGACCAAATACAGCGTGAGAATCTGGCCGGGGCGCTCGATTCGACTCTGATGAACCTCAATGCGATCTTGGCCCGTGTCAATGCCGGGGAGGGGACTGTCGGGCAGCTCGTCAGCGATCCCCGTCTGTACGAATCGCTCAACGAGGCGACTGCGAACTTGGCGTCGCTGCTGGCCAACTTGCAGGCCCATCCTGCTCGTTACGTCCATTTCTCGCTGTTCGGCCGCGATCCCGAAAAGGCCGACCGCAAGCAGCAGAAAAAAGAGGCGAAACATGCCCGGCGCGATTCGCTCAAGGCCCTGAAAGCGGCCCGATAGTTTCGAATGTTTTCTCTGTGCGATGATCTATCCGGCGAACTTTGAACAGAAAGTCGGTTTCGACCGGCTGCGTGAGCAGGTCGCGGCGCTGTGTACGATTCGCGGCGGCCGGGAAAGGTTGTGCGCCGAACAATTCAGCACTTCGCAGGCCGATGTCGAGCGGCGGCTGGCGCTGGCGGACGAGATGCGCCGTCTGCTGGAGATGGAACGGGACTTTCCGGACGACGAGTTCGTCGATGTCGATTATATCCTTTCCAAACTGAAGATCGAAGGCAGTTTCCTCGAAGTCGAGGAGGTCGTGTTGCTGCGCCGGGCGCTGGCTTCGGCGGGGGCGATCGCCGGTTTTATCCTGGGGCGCGGTGAGGAGCTATATCCCGAACTGCGGCTCCGCAGCCGGGGGATCGAGGCTTTCCCGGAGATCGTTCGGGCGATCGACGGTATCGTCGATCAGTACGGCAAGATCCGGGACGACGCTTCGCCGGAGTTGCAGCAGATCCGGCGGATGATCCGCGAGCGGGAGGGGCAGGCCGCCAAACGCCTGCAGC
>ULQV01028919.1_pt1 | contig 27362 bp, 23 predicted proteins | sample 1954851 | NCBI WGS metagenome assembly ULQV01 (sample SAMEA4835665, study PRJEB28245) | human gut metagenome | biome: gut microbiome; material: fecal sample | place: Denmark | collected 2008 | reverse complement strand
TGGTCGGCAAGATCGGCATAGGGACTGTCCGCGCTGGATTTCACGTCAGCCTCGGCCATGTGCTGCTGAAGCTTTTTTGCCGCCGCGTCGCTGGAGATGACCGTGCCCGCGCCCGCGATGCACCCACCGGGGCAGGCCATGCCCTCGAGCAGGTACCCGTCGAATTTTCCCGCCTTGGCAAGCATCAAAAGCTTTCGGCATTCGCGAAGGCCGTCCGCGCGCTGGGTCTTTACCTCGAAATCCGGGTGCTCGCGCCGGATGATCTCCTCGACCGCCGCGGCTACACCGCCAGCCTGCGCAAAGCCGCGGCCCGCGCTTGTCGCCTGTGCGAGGGGCTCACTTGCCGGGAGGCTCGAGAAGTCAATTTCCTTCGCCTCAAAAATACCCATGAGCTCTTCATAGGTCAGGACAAAATCCACGTCCTGCCGGAGCTCTTCCTGCATGGCTTCCAGCTTTTTGGCCGCGCATGGGCCGACAAAGACGACCTTTGCCTCCGGCTTTTCGCGCTTGACAAGCCGCGCCGTATAGACCATCGGCGTGTAGGTCATGGAAATATTGCCGGACTCATTCGGGAACAGTCTTCTTGCCATCATCCGCCACGACGGGCAGCACGAGGTCGCCATGAAGCGCTGCTTGGTCGGCACTTTTTCGAGGAAATCCCGTGCCTCTTCAATCGCGCAGATGTCCGCGCCCGCCGCGACCTCGACCACATCAGAAAAGCCGAGTGCCTTCATTGCCGCGACAAATTTCGCCGCCGTTACGTCCTTGCCGAACTGCCCGGCAAACGACGGCGCAACAATCGCGACGACGTCATTTCCCTCCAGAATCGAGCGGATAACCTGATAGATCTGGCTCTTATCGACAATCGCGCCGAACGGGCAGTTGACCAGACACTGGCCGCACGAGACGCAGAGGTCGTAGTCGATTTTCGCCTTGCCGTACTCGTCCAGACCGATCGCGTCCATCCCGCACGCTGCCTGACACGGGCGCTCGAGATAGGTGATCGCGTTATAGGGACAGGATTTGGCGCATTTGCCGCACTTGATGCAGAGCTTCTGGTCAATGCGGCTCTTGCCGTTTACAAATTTCACCGCGCCCTTCGGGCACACCCGCTGGCACGACGCGGCCAGACACCCCTGGCAGAGCTCGGTCACGCGGTACTGCTTTGTCGGGCACGCGTGGCAGGCGTAGGGGATGATGTTTACAAGCGGCGCTTCATAGTACTGCTCGGCGATCGCCGCCTGGTCCATGCCCTCGGTGAGAAGCGTCCGGGTCTGCACGGGCTGCAGCGATAACCCCATTGCAAGGCGCACGCGCTCGCCCGCAATCGCACGCTCGAGAAACACCGACTCCCGGTGCAAAGGATTTGTGCCCGGGACGATCCGGAACGGAATGTCTTCCATCTGTGTGTAGTCGCCCGAATACGCCATCCGCGCCACCTCGGCGAAGACCTGCTTGCGAATGTCCGTAATCAGCGAAGGAATACCGCGCATAAAAACCTCCAAAGAAAAAGAAATACAAATTAAAACCGCCCGTCCTTACGGGTTTCGGTAATGTTTCAAACATTGCGTAGGGGGCGATGCCGACATCGCCCCGGCAGAACAATCTGTTTATACGGAAATTTCCGGCGAATTCGTGATTGCCCTTGGGTCGATGTGGGCATCCAACCTACGCAAACTTGGGGGAATTTCAGAAATTCCGCATGGTGTAAAACCGGCTCACGGGTATTATACCCATGTGTACGATAAATGTCACGCTAAAAATGCCGGGTGCCCACGTTAAGAAGCGCTGCCTGCGGGCGCGTCGGTGCTTCTGGCTCCGCAAAAATCGGGCGCCCGCTGGTTCCCAGTCAGCAGGCGCCCGGTTTTTATGGCAGAACTTACGCAGGGGGAGCGTAAGCGGTCTTAACTGCCGGAGAAAAGAGAGACATCTATTGCAATCACCGCCTTCTCCCATAAAGACGGCAAATACAAACAAAAAATCCGCACAGCCAAACCCACTGGCCGCACGGATACACTCTCTGCCTTTGAGAGAAATACACGTTCGACCCCGGTTCCGGCGCAGGTACGGGACAGCGCTCAGCAGACCTGACTTAGCTCAAAGAGCATCACAGTGACCGACTCGCGGGGCATCTCACCCCATTCAGCCTGCGCCAAAACGGCGCGCGCGCTATCCTTTTATTTCGTTGGCTTTATTCTAGCACAGGGCGCACGGTTTTGCAAATACTTTTTTTCGTGCGCCCTGCAAAAAATCCTGATGGCAAACTTCCTTTACCGGCGGCAGGCCTCGGTGACAGCCTCGCGCAGACGAAGCAGCTCGGGACTTGATAAATCGCGCGGATACGGAATATGGGACAGGTCGAACGTTTCGGTATTTCCCAGCTCATGCATGACCGTAACGGACTGCCCAAGAAGAAGCGCCTCGTCTAACTGGTGCGTGACGAGAACGATCGTGCGCGGCATGTTTTTTTGCAGCTGCAGGACCTGGTTCTGCAATTCCGCGCGGGTGATGAAGTCCAGAGACGCGAACGGTTCGTCCATTAAAAGAAGTTCCGCCTGACTTGCCAATACGCGAGCCAAGCCCAGCCGCTGCTTCATGCCGGTCGAGAGCTCCACCGGGGAGAGGTCGGCGCAGTCCTCCAGCCCCACGAGCCGGACGTATTCCAGCGCGTGCTCATAGCGCTCCTCGGGCGTTTTTCCCACGCCGGAGGCCATCGCCACGTTCTGCCGCACGTTGGTCCACGTGATGACGTAGGGCTCGGGGCTGAGAAGCGCCGCGTGCCAGCCATGGGGGAGCGAAATTTCGCCGGAATCCGGTGACTCTTTTCCTGCGAGCATCTTTAAAAGCGTACTCTTGCCGCACCCGCTTCGTCCCACCAACACCGAAAGCTGCCCGGCGGGGAAGGCGAGGTTCACATCCTCCAGCACCTTCCGCGTCCGGCTTGGGCGCTTGGCGTTTCCGATGACAAGGTCTGTAGAGAGCGTCGTGTAGCTCTTGGAGACATGGCTGATGCGAATTTCGTCCATAACGCTTCCTCGTTTCTTTCTGGATCGGGCGCAGGGGTCAGTATTTGAAAATGCTGCCGCCGACGAATTCTCTTACGATAGAATCCTTCGGGACGTAGTTCGTTGTGAGCGGCGGGAGCTCCTTCACGACGTCCATGAGGATATCCAGGTTATGCGCGCGCATGAATTCCGGGGTCAGCTCCTCAGAGAATTTTGGGATCTCGCGCAGATATTTTGTCAGGATGCACGGCTCATAGTCGTGGAAGGTGTCGATGTGAATGGACGCGTTCTTTTTGTTCGGCGCAATGTACTGCACCTCGCCCTGGTCGACCGACTGCGCGCGCTCAATGGTTTCCCGGAGCGTCCGGCCGCGCGAGAGATAGTCGCGGATCATGCGCCGGGCCACACGCACCTGCTCGGGCTTGACGATGCGGTCGTCGGGGGTGATGATTCTCGTGCGCGGCGCGACATACACGCCCGTTGCGCGAGAGCGCATGGGATCAAAGAGGAGCGGGTTCAGCATATGGATCCCCTCGGCAATGATGATGGCCTCCCGGCTTCCTTCCATGGGCGTGTAGCCGCCGGTTTTGCTATTTTTAAAATCGTACCACGGTACCTGCGCCGTCTCGCCCCGGCTGAGTTTATCCACGGTATCTAACAGCAGCTCGCGGTTCACACAGTAGGGAGACTCCCAGTCGGTGGCCTCGGGCGGGCGCTGGTCGAGCGGCAGGAAGAAATTGTCCATGCTGATTTGGCAGACCTTTACGCCGAGGTTTTCAAGATAGGCCTTCAGGCGCATGGCGGTCGTCGTCTTGCCCGAGCCGGAGGGACCCGTGAGGCAGACGAAGGGCTTCTGGGGCTGCGCCGATAAAATGGACGCGGCGGCGGAGCTGATTTTGTCGTGGAACACCTCTTCGCAGCGCAGAACGAATTGTGTCTCGTTCTGCATGGCGCGGATGATATCCGCCATGTCGATGACTCGCATAAAATCCTTCCTTTCAGGTTGCGGCGGGCGTATTCCCCGCCAGTTTTCGTTCATATTGGCGATAGATCACAAAGAAGCAGACGCTGTGCAGCACAAGCGTCAGAATCCAGCTCATGGGATAGGACCAGTAGAGGATTTCCGGCGTATGGTGGATCTGGAAGATGGTATAGATCCAGACAATCCGGCTCAAACATGCGCCGACGCCCGTGACGAACATCGGAAGCCACGATTTTCCAAGCCCGCGCACCATGCCGCACATAACCTCCATCAGCCCGCACAGGAAATAGAGGCTGCCGAACCGGTGCAGACGGACGAGCCCGTAGCGGATCACGTCTTCATAAGTCGCATCAGCGCTCGAAACGTAGATGCTGAGCAGCTGTCTTCCAAACAGGAAACAGGTCAGGCACAGCGGAAGCCCGATCATCAGAACCGTCGTCAGGCAGGCGGTGAGCACCTTTTTGATGCGGTCGATTCTGCCTGCGCCGAGATTCTGGCTGGTGAAGGTGATGGCAGCGTGGAAGACGGAATTCATTGCCGTGTAGACAAAGCCCTCAATGCTGGCAGCTGCGGTGTTTGCCGCAACGACGCTTGCGCCGAAGGAGTTGACCGAGCTCTGCACAAGCACGTTTGCGATGCTGAACAGCGTACTCTGCAAACCCGCAGGAAGACCGATCTGAATCATGCGCAGAGACTCTTCCCGGTCCAGCCGGATGCTTTTCAGCTCCAAATGGCTCAGTCCCTCGCTTCTGCGCAGGCAGCGCACGACGAGGAAAAGTGAAATATACTGCGAGATGACCGTTGCGGTTGCAACGCCGTCGACGCTCATGTGGCAGACGATGACAAAAAAGAGGTTCAGGCACGCATTCACAACGCCGGAGACGGTCAGAAAGACCATGGGGCGCTTCGTGTCTCCGAACGCACGCAGAAGTGCGGCGCCGAAGTTATACATGATGGTGCCGGGAATGCCGAGAAAATAGATGCGAAGATAGAGACTCGACAGCGGTAGCACGTCCTTGGGCGTTTTCATCAGCTCCAGCATCGGCGTCGAGAGCGTCAGCCCCGCGGCCATCACGACCAGACCCAGCAGCAAACTCAGGGCGAACGCCGTGTGGACGCAGGCGCGTACACGCTCATCTTCGCGGCAGCCGAGATAGCGCGCAACGAGAATGTTGACGCCGACGGAGATACCCATGAAGGCGTTGACGAGGAGGTTGATGAGCGCCGTCGTTGCGCCGACCGCGGCCAGCGCCGTCGCCCCGGCAAATTTTCCGACGACAATCACATCCGCCGCATTGAACAGCAGCTGCAAAACGCCCGTGGCCGCCAGCGGAAGCGAGAAGCGGATGATCTTCGGGAGCAGCGCACCCTCCGTCATATTTACCTGTTCAATCGTAGCCGCCATATCCTCTCTCCTTATCTTGGGGATAACCGCGCAATTGTGTCTGCGAGCCTCGCGAGACTTCTTGTTAAATTATACGGGGAAGCCCCTATTCTGCGGAACACAAAATCTGACGCGCCCGGAACATGGCGGGCGCAAGCGGTATTATAGAGCGTGCATCCGAAAAAAGCAACGCTTTGTTGAGAAAAGAAACCGATTTTTCTGCTATTCGGAGAAATCAAACAGATTCCACGGAAAAACAGGAGGCGGGGTCTGAGAAAACGAGACGGGCGTCTCATTTTGCGGGTGCAAGAACGCAAGCCGCCACGACCAGAGCGCAATGGACGCACAGCCGTCCTCGTCTCCCGCGCCGTATTTCCGGTCCCCGAAGAGCGCGTGATCGCGGGAGGAAAACTGGATGCGGATCTGGTGCGTCCGTCCGGTGTGCAGGCGGATCTTGACCAGCGATGCGTCTGCGTGTTCCGCGTAGCCGAGCACGTCGTAGGAAAGCAGTGCCCGCTTCACGTCCTTGCCGGGCGCGTCCATGACGCGCGACTTTCGAAGCGAGCGGTTGTACCAGAGCAGGTCTTCCATCTGACCGGAGGCATCTTCGAACCGTCCGTGCACGACGGCGAGATATTCTTTCTCAAACACACGCTCTCGCACCTGTTCGGATAAAATTCCGGCGGCCGCCTGCGAGCGGGCAAAGACCATGAGCCCAGAGACCTGCGCGTCGAGCCTGTGGACAGAGCGGACGCACGCATGCTCGTCTCCGAGCTCTTTTCGCAATAGATCAACCATCCCGCCCGGCTCGTCGCCCGCCGAAAGAACACCCGCGGGCTTGATGCAGACAAGGATCCGGCTGTCCTCGTATAGAATGTCCATGAAAGCCTCCTTCAAAGGGGGATATCATTTTTATTATATCAGAATTTTCACAAATGTCCATGTTCTTAAAAATTCTTAAAAACCACAAAAATGCCTCTCGCGTGTGATACAATGGGGAAAACACAGGGGACAGGGGCGTCAGCGCGCGCCAAAGCGCCTGCTTTATTGACTATTTTTGGAGGATGTTATGGATGATTCTATCCGCATTTTAGTGGTGGACGACGAGGCGGACATCCGCCGCATCATCCGCATTCTGCTCGAGAGCCGGGGCTACCGTGTGCTCGAGGCGCCGAACGGACGGCTCGCGGTCGAGACGATACGAAAAGAGCCGGACGTCGATCTGATCCTGCTCGATATCATGATGCCCGAGCTCTCCGGCATTGAGGCCAGCCGGGAGATCCGGAGCATAAGCAGCGCGCCGATCCTGTTTCTGACAGCCAGAACGCAGGAGCAGGATAAGCTGGAGGCGTATTCATCGGGCGGCGATGACTATCTGGCAAAGCCGTTTTCCCATGGGGAGCTTCTGATGAAGGTCGATTCGCTCCTCCGGCGCTACCGCGTCTATAAGGGCAAGGTCACGGGCAAGCAGCTCAAAAGTGACGTGGTGCTGGACGAAGAGAACCGGAGGATCCTGCGCGGCGGCGAGGCGTTAGAGCTGACGGAGACGGAGTATTCGATCTTGCAGTTCCTGGCCGACCATCGGGGAAGCGTCGTTTCGGTTGCGCAGATCTACGAGGGCGTGTGGCATGAAAAGTATATGCCCGCGTCCAACAACACCGTTATGGTACATATCGTGAACCTGCGCAAAAAGCTCGAAGACGACCCGGCAAATCCCCGCCTCATCCGGACGATCTGGGGAAAGGGGTATCAGATTGATTAAGCCGAAAAAGCCGCGGTTCCGGACGCTCCACCGAAAGCTGCTTGTCACGATGCTGGCCGCCTTACTCGCCGCCATCGGCATGTATTTACTGACGGACACGGTCGGGCAGGCGCTCGTTGAGAACATTTACATGAGCGAGAGCGCGCAGAACCAGAGAAATCTTGCGACGGTCTCATCGTTTCAGACCTACGCGCGGGAGTTCAACCTGGCTTCCTACGACACGGAGTATATTTCCCGCTGGGCGATTTCGCAGGACGACACCTACATCTTATTATATAAGGACCGGAGGCTTGCGTTAGAGGCCGGCTGGTGGGGCATTGACGAGCAGAGCGCGGGCACGGAAAATCTGGATGATCTCTACAATGTGACGAGCTATCCTGTGTACCTGCGAGACGGCGTGTTTCAGGCTGTTGTGTACGATTTTTCCGAGACAAAGCTCTATGACGGCGTGCAGATCGGCGCCATCGCGATGGCCTGCGTGACGTTTGCAATCTTCATGCTGTTTTATAACCGGCGCATTACGCGCGCAATCGTGGAAATTTCAAACGAGGTGCGGCAGATCGGAGACGGGAACCTGCAATTGCAGCTTGTGGCAAGCGGCGATGACGAGCTGGCGCGGCTGACCGAGAGCGTCGAGGAAATGCGCAAATCCATTCTCAAAAAAACGGCTGACCAGCAGCAGGCGCTCAAACAGAATCAGGAGCTCATCTCCGCCATGAGCCACGATATCCGGAACCCCCTCACAGCCCTTCTCGGCTATCTCGACCTCGCGCAGAGCGGGCAGTACAGCTCGCAGGAGGCCTATCAGAGCTATATTTCCGCCGCCTACAGCAGAGCCATGCAGCTCAAAACGCTCACCGACGAGCTCTTCCGGTACTCGCTCGTCTTCGGCACGCAGGAGCTTCCGGTAAAGCTCGAGCGCTTCGACGCGGCGGCATTTCTGGACCAGATGGTAGGCGAGGGGATCGTGATGCTCGAGCAGAAGGGCTTTACGGTCTTACGCGCAGTGCAGCCGGTCTCGTGCGAGATCGAGGTCGACGCGTCGTATTTTAAACGTGTGCTCGATAACCTGGCGGACAACATCTGTAAGTACGCAGATCCCGCGAAGCCTGTGCATGTCCTTGTTGCGCAGGAGGCGGGAACGATCACGATCTGCCAGACAAACACTGTTTTAAAAGACCCCGGACAAGTTGAAAGCAACCGCATCGGCCTTCGCATCTGCGAAAAAATCATGCGCCAGCTGGGCGGAACCTTTGACAAAAGCCAGGCCGGGGATACCTTCACAGTCACCCTCACCCTTCCGGCGCATAATCCGGAAAACACGGAAATACAAACCTCTTAAAATTTTCTTAAAAATGTCCATAGGGGGTTTTCACTTGAAAGAAAGCCTGCTATGATAGGGCCAAACGGAAATTGATACACAATATGTGGAGAAAGCTCTCCACGCGGAAAGGAGTATTTATGAAAACGTATCGTATGATTGCGGCGCTGCTCGCAATTGTGATGCTGCTGGGCGTGTTCGCCGGATGCAGCAAAAACAGCGACAATACCACAGACCCTGCCAATCCCGGTTCCAGTACCGGAACAAAAACCGAAACGAACGACGAAAAGGCGGCCAGCACCAGCAAGTACACTTATCAGGCGGAATTTCTTCCGATTCCCGACAACATTCAGTATGTGAACACCTCGACGATCTCGGGTGCGAACCTCTACTTCACCGGCAGTATCATCGACGGCAAGCAGACCTACACCGACGAAAACGGTGAGGAAATCGAGTATGACAACTACCGCTCGGCGCTGTTCAGGATGGACGTCGAAACCGGCGACTGCACGGAGCTGACCGAATTCCAGCTGCCTGAGGTCCCGGAGGGCTGGATGGGAAGCACGGATCTCAATACCATTCAGACCGGAGCCGACGGCACGCTCTGGGCAATCTACGGCAGCTATACCTACCGCTACAATCCGCCCGCAGATCTGGCGGCGGACGACAGCATGTATAACTACTATGAGCAGGGTGAAAACAAGACCGGCCTTCTGCATCTTGACGCCGACGGCAAGGAGCTCAAGCGCATCGAGTTCAACCAGACCGATGAAAACGGCAACAGCTTCTATGTTTCGAACTTCTTTGTCGATAACAGCGGCAACGTCTATCTCAGCGACTGGCAGAACGTGTACATCTATGACCAGGACGGCAACAAGAAGACGACCGTCGACCTGGGCGAAAACGGCGGCGAGCTGTGTGAGCTGAAAGCCGGCGTTGTGGGCGTATGCTATTACAAAAATGACGAGGCAAAGCCGGAAGAAAGCGGCCGCGTCTTCCAGGAAATCGACCCTGCCACCGGCAAGCTCACGGGCGACACCGTCAAGCTGCCCGACTCTGCCTACAATTTCTTCCCCGGCGACGATGTGTACGATATCTACTACGACTACAACGGCAACATCTACGGCTATAAATTCGACACCGACACGAAGGATAAGGTGATCGACTGGATCGAGTGCGACATCAACTCCAACAACCTCAATTCCTACTCTATCCTGCCCGACGGGCGCGTGATTGCGTTTGAAAACACCTACGACGACCAGACGCAGACGAACACCATGCAGCTGATCGTTATGACGCGCGTCGACGCGGCAAGCGTGGTCAACAAGACGGTCCTGACCTTCGCCTGCATGTACCTCGACTGGAACATGCGCGACGCGATCGTAAAATTCAACCGCGCGAGCAACACGCACCGTATTGTCGTGCGCGATTATTCCGAGTATAATACGGACGACGATTATACCGCCGGCATCCAGAAGCTCAACACCGAGATGCTCTCGGGCAAGCTCCCGGACATGATCGACATCAACACCTACAGCATGCCCATTGAGCAGTACGCGGCAAAGGGCTTTCTGACAGATCTCTATGAGCTGATTGACGCAGACGCTGACCTGAGCCGCGAAGACTTCGTCCAGCCGGTGCTTAAGGCGCTGGAAAGCGCGGACGGCAAGCTCTATCAGCTGCCGAGCACGTTCGCAGTCAGCACGGCAATCGCGCTCGACAAGGTCGCGGGCGACTACGACACCTGGAACCTTGCAGCGGTCAAGGACGCGATGACGAAGCTCCAGGACGGCGCGTCGGTCTTCGACGTGTACCGCACGAAGTCCGACATTCTTCAGACCTGCATCTCCCGCAACATCGACGCCTTTGTCGACTGGGAGAACGGCAGCGCGCACTTTGACTCGGACGAATTCAAGGCGCTTCTGGAGTTTGCCAACCAGTTCCCCGACACCTATGACTGGGAGAACGCCACCGACGAGGAAAACGACTCGGCGCAGAACCGCATCAACTCCGGCAAGCAGCTCATGACCGACATGTACGTTTCGAGCTTCGAGGATATGCTCTATCAGCTGACCGGCTTCAACGGCGGCGTGAAGTTTGTCGGCTATCCGTCCGAAGACGGCACATCGAACCACGCCTTCCAGATTGACGGCGCGATTGCCATCTCCTCGACCTGCGCGGACAAGACCGCGGCGTGGAACTTCATGAAGCAGTTCCTCACCGAGGACTATCAGTTGGGCAGCAACGTCTGGAACTTCCCGATCAACCAGAAAGCGTTTGACCAGAAGCTGAAAGACGCCATGACGGAGGAATACCAGACCGACGAGAACGGCAACGTCGTGAAGGATGAAAACGGCAACCCCATCCGCATCCCGAAGATGACCTATTATACCACTGACACGGGCGGCGGCGTAACGTTCGGCGCAGCCACGGCGCCGGCAGCCAGCACGGTCGTGATCGGCGGCACGGCAGTCAATGACGACGCCTCGATCAGCATCTACGCGATGACGCAGGAGCAGACCGACCAGATTCTCGATCTCATCAACGCCACTACCGCAGTCTACGGCTATGACGAGAGCATCCTGAACATCATCTCCGACGAGGCAGCCGCATACTTTGCAGGCGAAAAGAGCCTCGACGACACGGCGAACATGATTCAGTCCAGAGTCAACCTCTACGTCGCCGAGCAGTCGTAATTTGTAAAAAACCCAATCCGGAAGGGCAGCTTGCGCTGTCCTTCCGGACACGTAAATTTCTCAGAAAACAGAAAGGACCGAAGCGTGAAGCAGGCAAAAAAAATATGGAACGGCGTAAACGTGAAAATCCGGGACTTTCTGGCATCCCTGTGCTTCTCGGGTCCGAGCTTTCTCGGCATGCTCATCTTCTTCGTCGCGCCGTTCTGCGTGGTCATCTATTATTCGTTCATCGCCGGTGCGCTGGATCACAGCTTTGTCGGCCTGAAAAATTACATTGCAGTCTGGAATAACGGCGCATTTCAGATCGCGGTCAAAAATACCGCCGTGTTTTCGGGGCTCTCCGTGCCGCTGGCAGTTGTGCTGGCGTTGGTGCTGGCGCTGATGCTCGAGTGCCGGATCCCGTTCAAGAGCCAGTTCCGGACGTTCTTTTTAAGCCCCATGATGGTTCCGGTCGCGTCCATCATCCTCGTGTGGCAGGTGCTGTTCCACTCGAACGGCGTGGTCAACGAGTTTCTCTCGGTCTTCGGCGTGAAGGCCATCGACTGGTTAAAGTCCGACTACTGCATGGTGGTCATCGTTTTGCTCTTTCTCTGGAAGAACCTCGGCTACAACATGATTTTATTCATGGCCGCGCTCAACAACATTCCAAAAGAGCTTCTGGAGGTCGCGGAGGTCGAGGGCGCGTCGAAGGCGTATCAGTTCTTCCATATTAAGCTGCGCTATCTCTCGCCGACGGTTCTGTTCGTCACGATACTCTCCATCATCAACTCCTTTAAGGTCTTCCGCGAAATATACTTACTCTCCGGCGACTATCCCTATGAGGGACTGTACATGCTCCAGCACTTCATGAACAACATGTACAATAAAAACCTCGACTATCAGCGCCTTTCCGCTTCGGCTATCATGCTGGCCATCGTCATCATCGCGCTCATCGCCCTCCTGTTCGCCATTGAAAACTACTTTGGAAAGGACGTGGAAGGATGAGAAAAAAGAAGCGCTATTTTTCGCGCGGCGCGCTGACGGTTCTGGCCGCTGTGTTTGCTTTTATGTTCCTCATGCCGACGGTGCTCACGATCACGAACTCGTTCATGACCCAGAGCGAAATCACCGCCAACTACGGTCAGGTCTTCCAGAACGCGACCGACGGCAAGAGCTTCATCAAAGATACCATCAACCTGAAATTTATCCCGGACAAGGTCAGCTTCAGCCAGTATTTTACCGTGCTGCTGAAAAGCCCGGATTTCCTCTATAAATTCTGGAACTCGGTCATTCTCGTTGCGCCGATCGTCCTCGCGCAGCTGATGGTCGCGTCCGTCGCGGCCTACGGCTTTACGAGGTGGCGCGGCAAAGTCCGGGACACGATCTTTTTTGCCTACGTCATTCTGATGCTCATGCCGTATCAGGTGACGCTGGTGCCAAACTATCTCGTGTCCGATTTTCTGGGACTACTTAACACGCGGTGGGCGATCATCCTGCCCGGCGCGTTTGCACCGTTCTCGGTGTTTCTGCTCACAAAGTCCATGCGCCGCATCCCGGTTTCGCTGATTGAGTCGGCGAAGCTCGACGGCGCGGGCGAGTGGCACATTTTCTGGAACATCTGCCTTCCGCAGTGCCGCAGCGCACTGTATTCCATCGCCATTCTCGTTTTCATCGACTACTGGAACATGGTCGAGCAGCCGCTCATTCTGCTGCCCGACGCGTCGCAGCAGCCGCTTTCCGTGTATCTCTCGCAGATCAACGCGGGCGAGATCGGCATCGCCTTTGCCGCGGCGGTGGTTTACATGGTGCCGGGACTTCTGATGTTCCTGCACGGCGAGGCTTACCTCGTGGAAGGCATCACATACGCGGGCTCCGTGAAAGGATAGGGAACTATGGATACGAACGTAAAAAGACGCGAATGGGTCAAAACCGTGGCCATCATTTTTCTGGCGGTTCTGCTGGTGCTGACCTTCTTCTCCAACACCATTATGAACGCTTCCCTTCCGGAGGTCGCGACACAGCAGGTGACGCAGGGGACGATCAACGCAAAGATCCGTGCCTCGGGTACGATTGCCGCGAACGAGACGTATAACGTCAAGCTCACGCAGACCAGAAAGATCGAGAGCGTCAAGTGCAAGGTCGGCCAGGAGGTAAACGCCGGAGATGTGCTGTTTGTGTTAGAGGCGCAGGAATCGGACGAGCTGAAGCAGGCGAAGACCGATCTTGAGACGCTGGAGCTCAACTACCAGAAGAGCCTGATTGAAGCCTCCAACGGCACCGCGCAGGAAAACCGCGATGTGCAGAAGCTCAGAGACGCGTATAACGAGGCGCTCGCCATCTACAGCCAGTACAGCACCATGGACGCCAGCCAAATTGCGAAAGCAAAAGCAAAAGCCGACGCAAAGCAAAAGGAACTTGAGCGCGAGAAGAAGAAGGTTGACGCAGAGCTTGCAGACGCTCAAGCGGACGAGAACTATACAAGCGCAAAGACTGAAATTGCGACGTTAGAGGCTCAAATTACTGCCCTCGATACAGAAATTGAAGGGTACAAGGAGCAGATCAAGGAACTCTATTCAACTGGTGGCAATACAGCCGGTGGTCCTAGAGACGCAATTGAAAAGCGCCAAGTCGAATTGAATAAACTTTTAGCCGAGAATGCACAGTATGAACATGATTACAATGAGGCACGCCGACTTCTGGGAGGCAAGGAATCCACATTGGAGAATTATATCGCCGCACTTATGGCGGAAAATTATTCACAGGAGGATGCGACAGCGCGTGCAGAACAGCTTGTAATAGCCTATAAACAGTGGACTGACTATCTTGCTAAAAAAGCTCAGCTGGAAGATGAAATTAAAGAGCTGAAAGAACACATGAATGACACGACAATACCTATTTCAACAGAAGAGCAAGTTAAAAAGCTTGAAGAGAAAATGGGTACTGCCGAAACAAAGCGCAGACAGGCAAAAAAGGATCTAAATAGCAAACAGTCCTCCGTAGAAGTACAGGAGAATTTGATTAAACGCTTAAAGACCAATTCAGATGATCTTGCAGACCAGATTGAAGATCAGAGCGCAGTTGTTTCTGATTTGGAGTCTGCGTCCTCGGCAGCCGAAACAGTAAAGAACGCAAAGACTGCGCTCGAGGACAAGCTCTTTGAGGTCAATCAGGGCGACACGGCGGCTTTGGATATGCAGGCGGCGAAGAAGGCCATTGAGGACAAGAAGGCCGACATTGAGAAGCTGACGAAGGACGCGGACGCGCAGGAGGTCACGGCGAAGGTCGGCGGCACGATCGCGTCTGTGAACGTCACGGCCGGCGATACCGCGAGCGCCGATAACCCCCTTGCCACCATCAACCAGACCGACCGCGGCTTCACCGTGAAAATTTCCATCACGAACGAGCAGGCGAAGAAGGTCAAAGTCGGCGATACTGCCGAGCTCGTCAACTACTGGGGCGACGCGACCGCAACCCTCGAGACGATCGGAAACGATCCGCAGAACCCGCAGAAAAACAGATTGCTGACCTTCCGGCTTACCGGCAGCGACATTCAGCCGGACAGCAATATTACGCTTGCCATTGGCCAGAAGAGCGCAAGCTACGACGCCATCGTCCCCACGTCCGCCATCCGGACGGACAACAATGGCTCGTTCGTGCTGGCCATCGTCTCCAAGTCCACACCCCTTTCCACGCGCTACACCGCCACGCGCGTTGACGTGCAGGTGCTCGCGAGCGACGATAAGAGCTCTGCCGTCTCCGGCATCGGCTCGGGCGAGTTCGTCATTACCACCTCGACCAAACCCATTGAGGCAGGCACACAGGTGCGCCTGGCGGAGAACGGATGAGCGGCGGCAAATTCGCGCGGAGGCGGGAAAGAAAGCCGCTTCCGCTCCGGTTTCTCGCGCTATTACTGTTAAATGTGGCGCTTCTTGTGCTGGCCATCGTGTTTGCCGTGAAGCTCCATCATGTGACGAATTTACTCATTACCCAGTCGGCGGCGGATGCGTGGAAGGGGCAGAGCGAAGAGAATTTTGTGCAGGTCTCCGCGTTCCAGCCGGTCGGCAAGGAGCTCACGGAGTCGCAGATCGAAACGTTCCATCAGACGCTCGAGCAGAAATTCGTTGACGCATCCCTGGAAGCGCCGGAAAACGGAAGCTTATATCAGGACGCATGGTCAACCACAGCGCAGGACATCACCGTCTCCACAAATTCCGTCACCTACACGGCCAAGACCATCGGGGTCGGCGGGGACTTTTTCCTGTTCCATCCGTTGCCGCTTCGTTCGGGCAGCTATATCTCGAACCGCGACTTTACCTATGACCGCGTCGTGCTCGACGAGGAGCTCTCCTGGGCGCTGTTCGGAAGCTACGACGTGGCGGGGCAGACGGTCTGGATCTCCAACGAACCGTATGTGGTAGCGGGCGTTGTTTCGCGCGAAAAAGACAAGGCAAGCTCCAAGGCCTACACCGACGGCGCGGGCATGTTTGTCACCTATTCCGCCCTCACGCACATCACCGGCGGCGAGGAGGCAAAAGAGCCCGGTATTTCCTGCTACGAGCTGGTCATGGCAGAGCCGATCACGGGTTATGGCCTGAGCGTTCTGCGCGAGAGCTTCCCGACAAAAGACGAGAGCGTTTTCGTCCAGAATACAAACCGGTACGGCCTCAAAAATCTTCTTACCATTGTCTCGCAGTTCGGCGAGCGCTCGATGAACACGGCGGGCGTGATCTTCCCCTATTGGGAGAACGCGGCAAGATACACGGAAGACCACGCGGCGCTTGACTTCGTGCTGCTGGTCCTGTTCAGTCTCTGCCCGATCGTATCCCTCATCATTCTCATCATCCGTGAAATCAGGTCCGGCTGGCGCTACTTGAGCACCAAAATCCCGGCCGAGATCGAAGCGCGCGTTGAGAAGAAAAAAGAAGAGCACTACATGAGAACTGGCATATAAGTTGAACCCCGCCTCCAATTTGGAAGCGGGGTTGCTTTTTGCGACAAAATATGGTATTGCCATATTGGTGCTACCGATAAACGGCAAGCGGGCGGCTCCCTTCGCGTCAGCAGGAGGCTCACCTCTTTTTGTTGCCCCCTGACTTATAGAAAGGGGGCTGCGGCAGATGGTTACATATTCTGATATGATTCAGCTTGGCATCCTCATCGTCGGCATTATTAGCCTCTTCATCCAGGTTAATAACAAAAAGAAGTAACCGCCCAATCTCCCCAGATTACGGTTACTTCTTTTAGCAATTCGTAGGGGAACTGCCCGTTTGCCGGTAGCACCCTTCGTATTTTTAGTATAGTCCAGGGGACGCAAAATGTCAAGCGCTGAGGCTTTTTCCTTGGGCGCATTGACTTTTGGCGCGACTTATGGCAACATGGTGTTAAGCGGATTTTTTCTGCGGCAGGGCGAACATGGCGGGCATGCGGCGCGTGATGGCAACGCAGAGAAGGCTTCCGAGCGTGATTTTCAGAAGGTCGCCCGGCAGATAGATGAGCATGCCGCGGCGGATGACCTGCCAGAAGGTAAGGCCCTTGCCAAGATAGCCGTTTGCGATCAGCGCCATATAGGGAACGCCGATGGCATAGAGAACCGCGAGACCCGCGAGCATCGAAAGCGCCGTCCGCCAGAAGGTAAGGGGCCGCTTTGCGAGCTTGCCGATTACATAGGCGCACGGGATGAGGCCCAGAAGAAAGCCAAACGTCGGCTGGAAGATGTACGAAAAGCCGCCGCCGAGCGCGAAAATCGGTACGCCCACGAGGCCGATGAGCACATACACGGCCTGCGACAGCGCGCCGTATCCGGCGCCCAACAGCACGCCTGCCATCGCCGTAAAGAGAAATTGCAGCGAAATCGCAGCGAGCGCAAACGGAATTTTGAAGAAGGCCCCGACCGCCGTCAGAGCGGCAAAGAGCGCGCAGAGAATCATTGTTCTGGTTTTCATGGTTCCTCCTGAATTGTAAACTTGATTTTTTGATTTTGCGGTTTACAATAGGAGTATAGCAGATACCGGCCCAAAATACAAGGAGAATTTTTATGACAAAGGATGACGTTCTGGCGCTGCTGGAGCAGGCGGACGCACCGGTTTCCGGCGAGCAGATGTGCAAGACGCTCGGGCTGACGCGCGCGGCGGTCTGGAAGGCGATCGAGGCGCTGCGCGCAGACGGATATGAAATTGAAGCGGCCACAAGGCGGGGATATTTCCTCTGCACGTGCCCACTTACAAAAAGTGCGCTTGAAAGGCGGCTGGCGGGGCAATTCCCCGCGGAAAAGCTCATCGTCCTGTCCGAGGTCGACTCGACGAACAACTATCTCAAAACGCTTGCCGCAAACGGCGCGCCGGACGGGACGGCGGTTCTGTCTCTCAAGCAGACGGCCGGGCGCGGTCGGCGGGGGAGGAGCTTTCTTTCTGAGCCGGGCGGGCTGTATCTGAGCTTTCTGATGCGCCCGCAGGAGCCCGCGGAAGCGCTTTTGCACCTGACGGCGCTGGCGGGGCTGTGCGTATGTACGGCGGTTAAACAGGTGACGGGTATGCAGGCCGGGATCAAATGGCCGAACGACCCGGTTCTGAACGGGAAAAAGCTCTGCGGAATTTTAACGGAGCTCTCGGTGTCTTTGGAGACGCAGGAGCCGGAGTATGTCGTCATCGGCATCGGCGTCAACTGCAACCAGAAGCGCTTTCCGGAGGAGCTTTCGATGGCGACCTCTCTTCGCATGGAGCAGGGAAGCCCCGTGGATGTGAACGCTGTCGCGGCGGCGCTTTTGCTGGAGCTTTCGCGTATGCGCCGGGAATTTCTGACCCGGAAGGACGCGTGGGTGCGCGCGTTCGCGGAAACGTGCCTCACAGTCGGAAAGGACGTGCAGATCCTGCGCGCGGGAGACACGAAGCAGGCCAGAGCCGTCGGCATTGGGAAAGACGCGGAGCTGCTTGTCGAGTACCCGGACGGGACGACGGAAAGCATCTCGTCCGGCGAGGTGTCGGTGCGCGGACTGTATGGGTATGTATAAAAGAGCACGCCACATAACTGCGGCCGTCTGCCGGATGACGTGGTGTTGTCCGAATGGGAAAGGAGCATGTTTATGACAAACGAAGTATTGAAGGCGATTGAGGCGCGCAGAAGCTGCCGCAGCTATGAGGAAAAACAGATCAGCGCCGAGGAGTTGAGCGCCGTTACGAACGCGGGCACCTGGGCCCCCACGGCCAAGGGCCTGCAATCGCCGAAGATGGTCGTGGTGCAGGACGCGGAAACGATGGCAAAGCTCGAGCGTATGAATGCGGCGGTGCTCGGAAATCCGGATGCGCACCCGTTTTATGGCGCGCCGACGGCAGTGGTCGTTTTTGCCGATACGCAGGTTCCCACCTATATGCAGGACGGCTCGCTCGTGCTCGGAACGATGCTGCTGGCCGCGTCGTCGATCGGCCTTGGCTCGTGCTGGATCAACCGCGCGAAGGAGTCGTTCCAGTCGGAAGAGGGCAAGGCGCTGATGCGCAAGTGGGGTTTGGCAGACACGTACGAGGGCATCGGCATCTGCATCCTCGGCTACGTCAAGGGCGAAATTCCTGCCCCGAAGGCAAGAAAAGAAGACTATATCGTCATGGCCTGACGATTTCAAAACATCAAAACAGGAGGCGCACCATGAGCTACGAGCAAACGGCATTTTGCGGCGCGGTCGGGCGCGGCGAAGAAATTTTCTGGGTAAACCCGGCCAAAAAGCCCTATGAAGCGGTAAAAGCGTCCCTTCCTTTTTCCCGTGCGCAGATCGAAGACGCAGCAAGCAGACTCTCCCGCTTCGCACCGTTCCTGCAAATCAAGTTTCCCGAGACGGTCCCGACAAACGGCCTCATCGAGTCGCCCCTGCGCGAGATCGCGCAGATGCGCGCGTGGCTGCACGAGCCGTGCCCCGAGCAATTTGAAGGGAAACTTCTTCTCAAGATGGACAGCCATCTCGCGGCGGCGGGCTCTGTAAAGGCGCGCGGCGGTATTTATGAAATTCTGCATCACGCGGAAACGCTTGCTTTAGAGCACGGGATGCTGAAGGACGGAGAATCGTATGCGCGCTTCGCCGACCCGGACTTCCGGGAATTTTTCGGGAAATTTTCGCTGCACGTCGGCTCAACGGGAAACCTTGGCCTCAGTGTTGGCGTGATCGGTGCGGCGTTTGGATTTAAAACCTGCGTGCACATGTCGGCGGACGCGAAGCAGTGGAAAAAGGATCTGCTTCGCAGCCGGGGCGTGGAGGTGCGCGAGTACGCGTCCGATTACTCCGCGGCGGTCGCGGCAGGGCGGAAGCTGGCGCAGGCGGACCCCACGGCCTATTTTGTGGACGACGAGCAGTCGGGCGACCTCTTTTTGGGCTACGCCGTCGCGGCGGGGAGACTTCAGAAGCAGCTGGATGCAATGGGAATTATCGTGGATGATGCGCACCCACTGGTGGTGTATTTACCCTGCGGCGTCGGCGGCGCGCCGGGCGGAATCTGCTACGGGCTCAAGGAAATTTACGGCGACAACGCAGTCTGCTGCTACGTCGAGCCCACGCAGGCGCCCTGCATGCTGCTGGGACTTGGCACGGGGAAAATGGAGCGCATTTCGTGCGCGGACGTGGGCTTAAGCGGCAAGACGGCGGCGGACGGACTGGCAGTCGGCCGGCCTTCGGGTCTTGTCGCCCGCGCGACAGAGCATCTGGTCAGCTGCGAAGCGACCGTCAACGACCGCGCGCTTTACCGCTACCAGAGGCGGCTTTGGGACACCGAGGGGATTTTCATCGAGCCCTCTGCCTGCGCGGGCTTCCACAGCTACGTGCAGCTCGCGCGTGCCTGCAAAGATGGTGTAGCCCCCGAGACGCTTCATCCGGCCATCCAAAACGCGACGCACGTCATCTGGGCAACTGGCGGCAGCCTCGTCCCAAAAACAGAGCGGGAGGTCATGCTGCAAACCGAAACGAGCGCAGACGATCTTTCACAAAGGCCGGTCATCTTCCAATAGACAGCAAAAGCGCGCAGGCAAAGCCTGCGCGCTTTTTGTGCGTTTATTCAAATGTCCTCCGATGAGGCTTGCCCCTACGCGTATTAATTGATACATCAATTGAGTTCTGCAAGTGCGAAAAGTCGCTCAGGCCTCAATGAACCGTACGATCTTGTCGAGGTCATATTCTCCGCCGTCCATGTTGACCGTCAGCGTGCGCTCGGGAGGAAGTGTGAGCCGCCAGTTATCATAGAGCGTTTTGAGCTCGTAGACGTACATGAGGTCGAGGTTATCCTCGTAGTCCCGGCCTCTTGCTCGCATGTGCTCGAGGATCGTCTGAATGGAGCAGTCGAGGTAGATGTACTTGTCGATTTTCGGCATGAGCGAGCCGATACCCGTCGCGAGCTTTTCGAGCACGTCAAACTCCGCCTGCGTCAGATCGCCCTGATCGAGCCGGTAGCGCGCGATGACGAGGTTCTCAAGAAAGCAGCGGTCGAAGAAAAAGAGCTCTGTCTCGCCATTTCCGGGCTTCCACGCCGGATCGTCAAAGTACAACGATAAAAAGCTTACCTGCGCGTGGAACGTCCAGCGCTTCGAGTCCGCGTAATAGTCGCAGATGAAGGGATTGTCCTGCGGCCGCTCCTCGTGGAACGATGCGCGCGCGCCAAAATGATCGAGTAGTTTTCCAAGCATTGTTGTCTTGCCGGAACCGACTGTGCCGCAGATGGCAATGTATTTCATAAGCGCGCCTCCCTTCGCCGCGTTTCGCGGATCGTCAACAGCGCCTATCATACCGCAAAGGACGCTGGTTTACAAGTCGGCAAAACGCTGAAACTTGCGGCTTGTATTTGGCCGTGCCAATCAGCCGAGACGCGAAAACCGTTCTGTCCCAGCGGTTTGCAGCCAGCGAAGAAGGAGCGTGTCCAAAAAGAGCAGCACCGCGCCGAAGCCCAGCAAAAATGCCTCCGGGGATACAAGCTCTGCCAGCCACATCAGCCAAGCCGCGCCTGCCGCGAGCAAAACACCCCAGCAAACGAGCATCGTCAGCATCACGGCCCAGCTCTGCTTTACGGCCTGCGCTTCGTTCGACCAGTCGAGCTTTGCGTGCACAATGCCCTCGCGAAGGCCAAGCACGTTTGCAAAGCGCGCAAACAGGACGCTGTCGAGCAGGATAAGCGGCGAGAGCTCTGTCACGCACACGCAGCAAACAGATGCGATCACGGCGGCCGGAAGCGTCAGGAGATCTGCCATCCGGAGCTTTGCCCGCAGCACCTGCGCGCCGGAGACGGGCATGGACTGCAAAATCCAGAGGTTCTTTCCCTCCAGCGACACAGAGCTCGGCGTAAAGAGCGTCATGCCAAGCATCCCGCCGATGGCAAGCGCGAGGAACACCGGCAGGGAAGACGCCAGCTCCGGCATCTGCGCAAGCACATCCAGAATCACGTCCCGCTTGATCACGAGCACAACGGCCGCCGCCAGCAAAAACAAAACGCCAAGACCCGAGTTGAGCAGATATGTTGGACTCGCGCCGAGCCGCCGCAGCTCCCGATGCAGAAGTGCCGTGTCTGCGCTCGCGGTTCTGAGCGCTTTTTCTTCATAGCGCACCTTGGGAAGGCCGCGCTTTGTCGTTACAATCCGGGTAAAGCTTCGGCTAAGAAGCCAGGAAACGAGTCCGAACGGCGCGAGCGTCACAAGAAGCGACCACACAAGCGCCGGTGCGCTTTCTCCCGCCATCGCCCGGCCGAGCCAGACAAGAAGCTTTGCGCCTGAGAGCGCTTCGGCAATCTGCGCGCCGTTTTGCGCCAGCTGCGTGATATAGCTGTTCATCCGGAAGACGACGGCAAAATAGAGCCCCAGAAAGACGACCGAGCCGATGATTGCCGCAAGCGATTTGTTCCGCACGCGGCTTCCAAGCAGACTCAGCGCCCACGCGAGAAGACTTGTTACCGCGAGGCTAAAGCAGGCCAGCGCCGGAAGCAGCAGGATAAACGAGACGAAGCCGAGAGCCGGAAGCCTTGCCGCCTGCGTCCACGCGAGCAGCGCCGGAACGGCAACCATCACCCCAAACAGTAGGTTCCACAGAAGCAGCGATACCATCCGGCTGGCCAGAATATCGCGCGGACGAACCGGGAGACTGAGCAGCAGCTCATTGTCCTTCGCCTCAAACAGCTGCGCCTTTGCCGTGAACACCGTGCCGAAGACCATCAACGCAAACGCCGCCACGGCGTACATCGCAAAATAGAGCCAGCCGAGCGAAAGCTTTGCGTAAACACCTGCCAGCGCGGAAAAGCTCGTGTAAAACAGCATGCCGAACGCGGCAAAGCAGTAAAGCATCAGAAGGAGCATGGCAATTTTCTGCGCGCCCGAGCGCTTTTTCTGGCTGCGCGACGCGCCTGTAAAATAGGCGGCAAAGGCCGCGAGACGAACCCTGAGGAGCGTTTTCAGCATCACGACTCCGCCTCCAGTTCCAGAAATACCTCCTCAAGCGACTGGTTGCCCTTGACGTCCTCCATCGTGCCGGAGGCGATGAGCTTGCCCTTGCGTAAGATGGCGACCTTGTCGCAGAGCTTTTCCGCGACCTCGAGCACGTGCGTCGAGAAGAAAATCGCACCGCCGTTTCGGCAATGCTCGCGCATGAGCTCCTTGAGCAGGTGCGAGGCCGTCGGGTCGAGACCGACAAAGGGCTCGTCCATGATGATGAGCTTCGGCTCGTGGAGGAGCGCGGAAATGATCGCGAGCTTCTGCTTCATGCCGTGCGAGTAGCTGGAGACCGGCTGGGCCAGATCGCTCGTCAGATCAAAAAGGTCCGCATAGCGATGAATGCGGCTTTGCCGGTCCTCCTGCGAAACGCCGAAGATATCCGCAACAAAATTCAGGTACTGAATGCCGGAGAGAAATTCGTAGAGGTCGGGGTTATCCGGGATGTAGGCAAGGTCCTTCTTGCAGGCGATGGGGTCTTCCGCGATGGATTTTCCAGCGATGAAAATCTCGCCGCTGTCCGGCTGCAAAATGCCGCAGCAGGCCTTGATGGTGGTCGTCTTGCCTGCGCCGTTGTGGCCGATGAAGGCGCAGATCTCGCCCGGGGCGATATGCAGCGACAGATCGTCTACCGCGAGCTTGTCGCCGAAGGTCTTTGTCAGATGGTTGATCACTAGCATGGTTCTGATTCCTCCCTTTCGTATCAGATTAGACGCAGCGGCAGGACATTTGTTCCCCGAATATAAAAATTAGCACTCCATTTAATCGAGTGCTAAAATTCACAGTCCGTTCATAAAAACACGCAGATTTGTTCATAATCCGGAAGTAAACTGAAGCCATAAAAAGAAAACAAGAGGGAACGAAATAAGTTCCCGTTCAGGAGGTAAATTATGATGTTAGTACCGTATAGCCGCAAGAATCATTCCGTATACAATCCGTTCCAGGACTTTGACGATCTGGAAAAGGCGTTCTTCTCCGACCGTTCGCTGGGCGAACTGAAGACCGATATCAAGGACCTTGGCGAGAGCTACGCGCTGGAGGCGGATCTGCCCGGCTTTAAGAAGGAAGACATTCACGTCGATGTGAAGGACAACACCCTGAGCATTACCGCCGAACGCCATTCCGAGTTTGAGCAGAAGGAGAAGAAGAACAGCTACCTGCGCTGCGAGCGTTCCTTTGGCTCTTACAGCCGGAGCTTTGACGTCAGCGGCATTGACTGCGCGAATATCAAGGCCGCGTACAAGGATGGCGTTCTGACTCTGACCCTTCCGAAGCAGAAGAAGGAAGAGCCCACCGGCCGTCGCCTCGAGATCGAGTAAGCGCAATCGCCGGAGCCCTTGACATTTTCTGAAAATCGGATATACTAAACATAGCGAGGGTGCTACCGGCAAACAGGCAGTTCCCCTGGAATTTGGTTAAGAAGTAACCGTCATCTGTGGGAAGATTGGGCGGTTACTTCTTTTTGTTATTAACCTGAATAAAGAGGCAAATAATGCCGACGATGAGGATACCAAGCTGAATCATATCAGAATATGTAACCATCTGCCGCAGCCCCCTTTCTATAAGTCAGGGGGCAACAAAAAGAGGTGAGTCCGCTGCTGATGTGCATAGGGATCCGCCCGCTTGCCGTTTATCGGTAGCACCGGTATGACAATACTATAATTTGTCGTAAATTGCAACTGCGCTCCAGCAAAAAAATCCACCATTCTTGCTTGAATGGTGGATTTTTTATCAAAAGGCGCTGATCAGGCGCGGTGCGATTGCGATCAGACCCTGCAGGTCCAGCCGAAGGGATCGGGCTTTGTGCCCCACTGGATGCCGGTCAGCTCGTCGTAGAGCTTCTGGCTAAGCGCGCCGATCTGGTTGTGGTTGACCTCGTACTTGTCGTCGTTCCATGCAAGCTCGCCGATGGGGGAGATGACGGCCGCCGTGCCGACGCACCAGGCCTCTTCGAGCGTACCGTTCTTGGCTGCCTCGAAAAGCTCGTCGACGCTGAGAAGCCGCTCCTCGACCGGAACGCCCCAGCTCTTGAGAAGCTCGATGCAGGACTTTCTCGTCACGCCGCGCAGGATCGAGCCTGTGAGCATCGGGGTGACGACGGTGCCGTTGATCTTGAACATGACGTTCATGCCGCCGCCCTCTTCGACGTATTTGCGTTCCACGCCATCGAGCCACAGCACCTGCGAATAGCCCTTTTCGATGGCCTTGTCGCCGGCGCGGTTAGCCGCCGCGTAGTTGCCGCCGCATTTTGCTTCGCCCGTGCCGCCGCGCACCGCGCGCACATCCTCGGTCTCGACCATGATGGGAACGGGCTTGAGGCCGTCTGCGAAGTAGCTGCCGGACGGGGAGAGGATAACGGCGAACGTTGCCTCATGCACGCCGTGCAGCGCGAGCGTCGGGTCGGTCGAATACAGGAACGGGCGGATGTAAAGGGATGTGCCGGGGTCGGACGGGACCCAGCCGGCGTCCATCTTCACAAGCGCCTTGATGGCCTCCAGACCGTCTTCCTCGTCGATGCGCGGAAGGCCGAGACGGTCGCACGAGCGGTTCAGACGCGCGACGTTCTCCCACGGACGGAACAGCTGCACCTCGCCATCCGGGCGGCGATAGGCCTTGAGGCCTTCAAAGACCTCCGTGCCGTAGTGCAGAACGCTTGCCGCCGGGGACATGGAGATCGGGCCAAAAGGGACGATGCGGGCGTTGTGCCAGCCGTCTTGTTCCGTGTAGTCCATGAGGAACATGTGGTCGGTGAAAACCGTGCCGAAGCCAAGCTTGTCGGACGCGGGAAGCGTGCCGTGGTTCGGGTTGGGTGTGATGGTGATCTTCATATCAAAAAACCTCCTTGGTAAAATGCAATGAAACGTATCAAAGTTCTTTCAAATGCTCCATGTTCGTGCGGATACCCTCGCAGCAGGCGTGGAACGTCGCCTTTTCGTCGCCTGTCAGCGGAAGCTCGACAACCTCTTCGACGCCGTTTGCGCCGATGACGCACGGAACGCCTGCGAAGAGACCGGTTTCTCCATACTCGCCGCAGAGCTCTGCGCTTGCCGGCATGATGGCTTTCTCGTCATGCAGCACGATGTGCGCCATGCGCGCAGCTGTTGTCGCGATGCCGTATTCGGTGCAGAACTTGCCGGAGAACGTGACCCAGCCGCCGCCGATGGACTCTTTTTGAAGCGCGGCTCTGTCAAAGCGGAAACGCGCATCCTTCTCGGCCCACACGTCAAGCGGCATCCCGCGGAAGCTCACGCAGGACCACGGCGCAAACTGCTGGTTGCCGTGCTCACCGAGCATGTAGCAGGTGATGGACTTGTGGTCAACGCCGGTCTGCCGGGCAAGGGCGCTGAGAAGCCGCGAGGTGTCAAGGCCCGTGCCTGTACCGAAGACTCTTCCTCTCGGAAGGCCGAGACCCAGGGCAAGCTCCCGCGTAACGATGTCGCAGGGGTTCGTGATGTTGATGAGCACGCCGTCAAAGCCGGATGCCTTGATTTTTGCCGCGTAACTGCGGACGGCGGGAACGGTGAAATCCATCTCGGTCAGCCGGTCGTGCGTCTCGCGCAGGAGCTCGATTTTGCCGACGCTGTTGACAATTACGTCGCACTCGCCAAGGTCTGCGAAATCGCCCGCGCGAACCGTCACCCGGTGCGGAAGATACGCCGCTGCGTCGCGGAGGTCCTGTACCTCACTTGCCAGCTTCTGCTCGTTTTTGTCGACCAGCACCAGCTCGTCCGCAATGCCCTGTACCGCGAGGGAGTAGGCGACGTGCGCGCCCACATGGCCTAGGCCGATGACACCAAGAACTCGTTTCTTACTCATATATAACGCATCCTTTCGTAAATCATTTCAAAGCTTACTCCGCCGCTCCGGCTTACATGCCGAAGTTCGGGAAGAGAACACAGGTGTAGAGCATCGCGAGCACCATATACATGCACAGGATGATCGCAAACGCCTTGAGGGTCTTTTTCATAACGTCGCTCTCGTTGCCGATCTGATCGACCGTAGCGCAGGCGGCGACGGTGTTGTTCGGGCAGATGAGGTTTCCGAGCGAAGCGCCTGCATTCTGTCCGGCGAAGATGGTGATGGGGTTCATGGAGAGCGCTTCCGCCGCCTGCAGGTGCATATCGGCGAACATGATGTTGGAGCCCAGGCCCGTTCCGGTGATGAACGCGCCGCTCGAGCCGATCAGAACCGCCGCTGCCGGATAGAACTTGCCGACGACAGAAGCAATATCGGAGGCCAGCAGGTTCATCATACCCGTGCTGGGCGACTGCATGATGTAAGCCACAACAAGCAGGCTTCCCATTGTGACCAAAACCGGCGCCACATGGCCGACTGTGCGCTTGCAGACTGCGCTGTAGGTCTTCCGGCTCACACCGAGCGTCGCCGCGCCGAGCATGCCGCAAACGAGAATCACGAGATCGACCCAAAAGATGTAGCCGAACGTGCACATGACCGCAAAGCCGTTGGGGACAACCGCCGGGAAGCCGTACCGCACGAGCGGCAGCAGGACCAGCATGTAGATGTACGGAGACATTGCCTGAAAGGAGGAATACTTGCGCGCGCGCGCTTCTTCCTTGTTGCGGAACTTGTCCGGGGTCTTCACGCCGACGAGCTTTACGTACGCAACGGACAGCAGAATCGAGATGAGGCCTGTGCCCATCGAGGTGACCTCCGCGCCCACGAAGTTGGAGAGCACGAACATCACAAGACAGGTCGATACGCCCGCAAATGTCAGATACGGGAGGATTCCCTTGAAGCCCTTCTTGCCGTAGGCCATCCAGACCATGATAAAGG
>ULQV01001165.1_pt1 | contig 28058 bp, 7 predicted proteins | sample 1954851 | NCBI WGS metagenome assembly ULQV01 (sample SAMEA4835665, study PRJEB28245) | human gut metagenome | biome: gut microbiome; material: fecal sample | place: Denmark | collected 2008 | reverse complement strand
GAACTTGTGGTAATTGTATTAATTGTGTGAAAGTAAATCCTACTTGTATAAGTTATTCTAATTATAAATGTAATTGTCCATTTAATGATACATATTTCTTAGGTAGAACTAAACCATCTTATATGGTTGAATGTAAATATCATGAATTTAAAAATGATAATTATGAAAATAAACCTATATAAGTAAATCTACTAAAAATATAATAGATTTATTTTATGGTACAAAGATAGATAATAAATTATTAACTTTTTTAAAAGACAATGAGTAAATTAAGTAAAGCAATAGCTAATGCTATTATTGAGTTTAATGCTGGTTTATTAACGCAAGATGAACTTTTCGAGAAACTAGAACAAGATATTGATAATGTATCTGTTAAAGTATTTCGTGAAGATACTGGTATTCCATTACCTACTTATGGTAAAGAAGGAGATGCCTGTTGTGATGTCTATGCTAAGAGCATAGAATATGATGCAGACAAAGACAGAACTATTATTCATACAGGATTACATTTTGCTCTTCCTGATGAATATGAAATGGAACTTCGTCCTCGTAGTAGCAATACTAAAACAGATGTTTATATGCCCAATAATCCAGGTACTCTTGATTGGGGTTATAGAGGCGAACTTCTTGTTATTTTCAAGAATCGTACTAATATTCATTTAGCTCGTTGTATAGAAGATAGTCTTATGGCTATTCGTCAACTAAAACACGTTACTAATAGAATTGAAGAAGTAACAGACGATTGTATAAAAGAACTTGAACAAGTTATGAATGGTTTTCCTTATAAAGAAGGTGACCGTATTTGTCAACTTCTTGTTCGTCGCCGCGAACTTATCGAATGGGATGAAGTTGAATATCTTGAAGAACTTGGTACTACTGAACGTGGTGAAGGTGGATTTGGACATACTGGTAAATAACATATTAACTTAATTATCGTAATTAAATGAAAGCAATTGGAATTAAAATGGTTGAACTTCAACCAATGTTTAGTGGTGAAGCTCGTATAAAAGGTTATAAAGTACTTGAAAGTCTTGGTGATAATGAACTAGGTTATGAAGTTACTTATCTGGATGGATATAAAAGTTGGACACCAAAAGATATAGCTGATGCAGCTTATTATAAATTGTCAAAAGATAACGATGGTACTAAAGTTCTTAAAGAAGATGTTGAAAACTTTATTACCGATGTAGAAGTAATAACAATTGGTGAAAAGACTACTGTTGTTAATGCTCATACTCTTACTGGCTTTGATACAGTTCGTCATTCTTCTTGTGTTGACCCAAAGAATTACAGCGAAGAACTTGGAAAACAATACGCTATGGAAGAAGTTGTTAATAGTCTTTGGAGTCATCTTGGATTTGTTCTTCAATGGGCTAAGTATGGTCTTAATGCCGAATCTAAAAAAGATAAATATCCTTCTCATGTTCAACGTATGATTGATGAGTATAAAGAACTTGATGATCGTATTAATAAACTTGCAAGTTTCATTAATACTAATCCTATCTTTGAAACTCTTCAAAATGAAGAACGAGAAGATATGAAAGCACAGCTAATATGGATGCATAAATACATCAATGTTCTTGCAAATAGACTTCGTAGACAAAATGTTGAACCAAGTAAATTATTGGACAAATGAAAAAGAACGAAAAGAAATTTATGAGAAGTAGTATTCGTAAAGCTATTCGATTAGTTGCTAATCTTCCTGTTGCTAAGGCTTATAATAAGCCTTACAAGAGACTAGTCGAACTAGGTTCGCAATATAGTAGTAAATAAGTAATAAACAATTTGTTATACATTATATGTAAGGAGTGCTAGAGATAGTGCTCCTTATTTTTTTTAAACTATACTTGGATCAATTATTTATACTAGTGTTGAAGTAGTAGTTATTGATAAGATGAAGATATGTTATGACTACCCCCGTAAAGGAATGGAACTAGTTATTAACTCCTTCTCTTACGGGGGTGGATTTAAAGTGTTATTCAAATAACTAAACGACGGCATTGGGGACGGTGTTCGGATACTATTATTACTAGTTTACTAGTAGAGAATAATAGGATGGGAACTTTTTGGATACAGTAAGGTCTTTGATGGAGTAAGTAGTCTTCCGGTCTTTCTTAGATAATGCGTCTTATTTCGATTCTCTAATCATTAACGCTATTACTCTTCGTACCTTTGTTTCTACTTATCATCCGAGGTTTTGCACTAGGGCGGAGTTACTACCTAGATGACTATTACAACTTGTGGTATAAATAGCCTTACTGAGTTCCCTAGCTCTCCACACTACACGCAACTAATCGAGTTAGTCAAACAGCTATTGCTGAGTCCTGTACAACAGTCCAAGACGGTAGGTACTCTGTCAATGCAAAGATACAATTAGTTTCGGATATAACAAAACCTGTACTACTCTCACGAGCAATACAGGCTTAAACATGAGTTGTATTGTTATATTAATCTTCTTCGCCAGTAATCTTATTAGCAATGAATTGACCAAGACCACTAAACGGAGATTGACGTACTTTATAATAACTATTATTAGCACCTAGACGTTCATGTTTTCTAATCTGATTAACAACAGGAACTTGTTTAAGAAGATTAACTTTAAGTTTATTCTCTCCCGAATAAGTTCCGGATTGATATAGAAGATCATCAGCGTCACCAGTGAATATATAAGAACAACAAGCACCTAGAAGTTTAAGATTGTCATTAGCAATACTAAACGCTGCAACAGGTTGACTATATAGTTTCTGTCCTTCGTTCATCATACCCCACGGATTATATTGAATAGTTTCAGACATAAGTCTATCTGCACTATAAAGAACATAATCTGCTATTTGAGTAGATTCATCATCATCATCTAGCATTAGTTTACCGACTACAAATAAAGCAACTGCTTTAGTGATAGCAATCCATTCTCCTAGACATCTACGAAGATTAGCTTTATCATATTCGGGAAGAATATTATAATAAGTTACAAAGTTTCCAAAAAAGTCAACGTAGCCTTTAGCAAGTCCTTGAAGAGTACGAACAGCTTCTAGTTCATTGGAGTTATTTAATTCATAGTATTTCCTTACGGGGAAAGTTATAAACTCTGCTAATGATACATAACTACCTTTATTAATAGTTTCACGAGTTTCATTATAAACTCCATCAAAATGTCCAAGACGATAACCAAAACGTTTTTGGAATCCCGGAACAAGATGTTTGTGGAACTGCATTAACAAAGCTCCCCACCAAGATTGTTGAAGAGTATTAGCACCAATCTTATCATAGATGCCATGAATATGATGATTAACAGTTAGAACTTTATTACGGAAATCAGCAATATCGGCATTACTAAGAGGACTATCTTCTTTAAGTACTGCAACTCCATTACTTAACTTAAGTTGACTACGGAAAGTAGGAAGTTCGTCAAATTTAGAACGTTGTTCTTTACTATCTTCTTTATATTGTGCTACAAACTTATCTCGAACTTCTTTAGATTGAGTACGTAAGAAGTTAGTTATCATATCTTGTTTGAATCTATTGAATTGTTCTTTAACAGCAAACGATTCTTTAATCTTATTACGATATTCATTATAAGTATTAACAAGATCGGGATTAACTTCATTAAGAACTTTAATTAAAGAGTTTTCACGAAGATTCTGAGTAAACGTTTCATAAGATATTACAGCAGCTTTACCATTTTCATCAACAGAAACTCTATGAGAGTTTAACATTGCTAATAAAGTAGTATTCTGCATATAATGTTCACCAGCACTTTGTTGAATAAATAATAGATCTTCTAGTTTACCTAGAGGATTACTACCTTTACCATAAGTTTCAGTAGCAATATCAGATTCTAGAATATTGAATAGTCTAATGATAGCATTAGTTTCGCTTTTAGTAGTTTCACTATAAGCATCTGCAAAATAACTACCAATAGATAAAGCATACTCATTTTCAGCTTTACGGAAATCACTATATTTAAAATATTGTCCGGCTGCCATCTCCATTTGAATCTGAGTCTTACCATAAAGAACGTTAGCAATACCACCAGTAAGATTTAACATCATAAACTTACTAGATACCATATTACGAAGAACACGAGATACTTTAGAACGAGTACCTTCATCTAGTTCAAACTCATTAAATATAAGTTTGCGAACTTGACTTTCAAAATGCTTAGTAATATTAGCATTCTCATTCTTAAAAGTACGAAGTTCTTCTTTACCTGTAATACGACTAAGAAGTCTATTACTAGATACTTCGTTATTAGGAGCACGTTTAATGAAATCCATATTACGAAGTTGATTTATAGTAATCTTAGCTAGACGAGAAGCATCATTACGAGAATTAAATAGATACATTTGATCTATAAAACTATTAAGTCTTTCAAGAACATTAGGATTATTTCTTTCCTTAGTTTCTTTCATTCTCTGTCTATGAAGTTCTCTATTAGCAGCTAATGTTTCTTCTACATATTTGATATAATCTTCTTTAGTTTCACCTTCTTGTTTATCACGAATAGGTAGAAGTTTAACTTGTGAAAGACTATGAAGCATTGGAGCATTACTAAATCTTTTATATAGATTAAGTTCTATATCAGACTTATTAGGTGCATCATACCAACCATGACTACGTTTAAAGTCTTGCCAGTAATCTTTAAAACCTTTATCTTCTTTTTCAATTGCTTGATTAGGAAGATAACCTTTATTGATATAAGCACGACTACGTTTGTCTTTAACTAAACCATCAAGTAAGTTAGTTACAGAAGAATACAATTGTTGCTGATAACTATTCATTGCATAATACTTATCATTAGTATAACGATCAGTACTAGGTTGAAGTTTATTATCAACGAACTTAGGATTAAGATATTGTTTTCTTACTTTAGTTTCTAACCATTTAGACTTAGGAGTATATTCCATATAACGAGCTTCATCTTTAACAACTCGTTGTCTCCATATCATCAACGGTTCGTACTCATTAGTAAGAGGATTAAACACATGATTCTCATTATACCATTTCTCAAAACCTTCTTTACCTAATTGATTAGCTTTAACATATTCGTTTTCATAATAAGGAGTATTACGCCATTCAATACGTTCATTTATCCAAGCTTGAGCTTCACGATCTTTTTCAGCTATACGATTCTTAGCAGCTAAAAGCATTTGTTCTTCGTGCTTCTTAATATTCTCAACTTGAGCAGAATTAAAACGAGTACCATCTATAATACCATTCTTATCGTATTTACCTCTAGACATAGTTAAGATATATCCAGTAATAGGATTACCACGTTTAGTTTGCTTATATACATTGTTAAGTTCTAAGATAAAATCAGAACTAAGGCGATAATTAGTATTAGCATCTAACCAAGCAGCTGCTTCACGATAAGTCTCAGAATCACTAGGATATTGTAGATTAGCAATGGCTTGCTTATATCGTTCTTCAAATGCTTGTTTTGGCTTAATCTCTTTATATTTAGTATCAAGCTGCTTCCTACGAGTAAAATAGTTATTAACTGCATTAGCTTCATGATAGTTTTCACGATAATTACCAAGTTCATCAATAGTAGATCGCATGTCTTGTATTTCAGAAAGAATCTCTTCAAGACGTGCAGCATTCTGTGGAGTAAGAGTACTATAATCATTATCAGTTATAGTACTAAGTATTTCTCCTTCTTCTTGCATTAACTTCTTTAATTTAATATAAGTCTTAGGATACTTATCTAATATCTTATTTAAATCAAAGTAGTCTTGATACATGTCTTTAACATATTGACGTTCTACATTATCAATTAAGAATTTTTCAAGAGCATCAGCAGCTTTCTTATATTCAATACCATTACGACCGTTTTCATCTTTAATTTGAGCAAGTTTAAGATTATCTTTAAGAGTTTGTAAAGTATCTAAGAATGTCTGATTATAAGGAAGTAATAAGTTTCCGTTTTCATCTAATATATCATTAAGAGATACATTAACTCCATTCTTATTTGCTTCTTCTATAATCTTAGATACTTCGGAAGTAAATGCAATCTTCTTATCACGAGCATTTATTTCAGCTTTACGAAGTTCTTGCATCATCTTCTTTAGTACTATCTGTACAATAGGAATATGAGTTTCTTGGCTATCGGCTAAATAATATTGAAAGAAATTCTCATCTTCAATAGCAGCAGTAATCTCTAACATTCCCGATTTAATACGAGGATCATTAGTAAGACTACTAATATAAGTATCGAAGTACATTTTAGTACTACGTTTAAGAGTATTGTCTAAAGCACTAATACGAGTAAATTTATCTTTAAGTTGCTTCAATACTTCATTAGTTCTACGCATTCCATCTATCTCTTCTTGTGATTCAGCAACAGCCATTGCTTCATCTATATTATAAGGTTGAAGAGATTCAATTATAGAGTAGTCACTAATGAAACGATTAATATCATCGAGAAACATTTCGTAACGAGTACGAAGTGCTTCGTCTTTCAACATCATATCAAACAATTTCTTGTTAGTAATACTAATATTTTCAAGAATCTTTCCATCTTTGTTTTCAATACGAACAAAATTATGAACGTCAAATAAGAAGTCATCAATACGACGATTAGTATAACCATTGATAATTTTAAGAGCTTGCTCTCTCATATTATCGTTAAGTTTACTAGCGTTATTAGCTCTAAGATCAAGAGTATTGAAAGAACGAAAAGCATCAGTAAGAGCATCTTCTTGAACATTAGCATTATTACGTTCAATAGATTCAATTACTTTAGCTATATAATCGTTGATCTCTTTATCGTTATCAATAAGAGCAGATTCAAGAACATCTTCATTTTGGAATGCTTCTTCTGTCTGAACACGAAGTATATTATTGTTAGAGAACTTATCTAACAATTGGTTTTGTTTAACAACTTGTTCAAGTACAGCACGTCTAGGATAAATAAGTTTAAGCATTCCATTTTCATTAATCTCTTTATTAACAAGATAATCATGAGTTGTTCTAATACTCTTAGAAGTTACTCTACCTAAGTTAGTTACTACATAATTAGTTCCTTCTTTACTATAACGGAACATTCCTCCCGAACGTAAACCAGTATTATCTATTACAGATTGAAGAACAGGAACAAATGCAATATCATTAGTCTTAACATCTGATAGAGTTTGATTAATACTAGTTTTAAGTTGAGTATAATAAGGTGATTCAGAATTATCACTACGTTTAGTTCTAAGTTGAACTTCATTAGCTTCTAATTTAGCGTTAGCAATACGTTCACGTTCAGCAACTAAATCTGCATTATTACGATTAGAAATAGCAACACGAATATTCTCGAAGTTAGTATTAGGAACAACAACAGTGTAGTCTTTTACTCCTGCTTCTTCTAGTTGATTCATAGTATCTATAATAGTTTTATTATCAGAACTAGAGATAACATATTTATTAGCAGGAGACAAATAGGAAGATTCCTTTACGGGGGAAGTCAAAACTATTGCATTAAGAACATCCGCTATTCCTAAAGTAGAACCTTCATTAGTTATACTAGGAATAATTAAAAACTTACGAGATTTAGAATTAATACCTTTACTTACTTGTGTAATAGCAGGAATAGAATTATAATAAAAGTCTAATGACTTATTAATAGCATCAACAGGAAGAAAACGATTGTTTTCGGGATTAATACTAACATCAGCAATCTCATTATCTTCTAATCTATTAAGAGGAATAAGATCAACAGTCGAACCTCGATTAATAACTTTAAATAAAGTAGATTCATTACTATTTTGATACATATTAGTTTTAATATAGCTTTTAGTAACTGGGTTTTTTTCATTACCAGTAACTATTCTTCTAAGTTTAGCTTCTTTAATACTAATAGTTGCTGCACCTAATTGATTAAAAGTAATTCTAGGAGAATTCTTATACTTCTTGTTTTCAAATGAATAAACATCTGGAAGATTAGGATTACTTCTAAAGAATATATCTTTTAATTCATCAATAGCTTTTCCTCTATCTAATGTATCATAAGAACTAGTTTCTTCAATTGTATTCTTTATAAGATTATCAATAGCTTTCTCAGAATCTAATATAATTCCAGTTCCAGTAGATAATCCATTATTAGAATCAATTCCATTATCTTCTGTATAAAGAAGTTCAGCAGGAATAATCTTACTAACACTACCTCCTTTAAAAGAATAACCTTCTACTGCAATACCATAACGAACTAAATCCATAGCTGTTAGTTTAACAAATGGATTATCACTATTCCAAGCATTACGAAACATTTGATACTGAGCTTCGGTAGATATAGTACTATCAATAATAGTTATTTGATCTTTACTATTACGACGACCACGATATTCAACATTAAGATTCTTAAATAGATTATTATCAGAAGTAACACTTTGCATAATAGCAACTTTATTAGCAGGTGATAATTTCATGAATCTTTCTACGTTAGCTTCTGATAAATCAGAAATATCAAATTTACCTACGATATCAACATAACCATATAATCTTGAACGAATATCTTCTTGACTAGAAAGAAGATTAAGATTATAACTAGGAATAAACTCATTAGTACTCTTAGTTATAAAACGATTAGTATTGACAAAAGTAGATTGAGCTTGTCCTAAGTTGACAATGAAGCTTTCTAATCTCTGAATAGTCTTTAATGAGTTAACATCAAATGCATTAACAAGAGATTTAAAAGCAGGAGTTTGAGTTTTAAATATACCGCTATCTTGAATAATCATTTTAGTTGCTATACAACTATATTTTAGTTGATAGTATAAAGAAGGATATGCAGATTCTGATTTATCGCTATTTATTTCATTGATATTTCTAAATGAAGTTTTAGGATAAATAGCACCTATTAGATAACTTCCATAATCAGAAGTAAGAACAGGATTAGTAGATGTTTTACCAGAATTAAAATTCTTATCTTTTAGTTCTCGAATTCTTTTAAGAACTTGATCGATTTCATTAACTGATTTTCCAGCACCAAACTTATCACTAGTAATAACTCTCATGTTACTATTGACTTGATCAGCTATATTCTTATAATGTTCAAATACATTAAGAACTTTAAGTTGAGCGATTAAATCTTCAACGTTTTCAACTTTATCTATTCCATTTTTAAATGAATCATTAGAGTATTTCTTTAATACTTCAACTGGCATTCCTTTATCAAGAAACTCATTCTCATTTATTCCAATTGATTCAATATATTTTTTTAAATTATCTAGAGTATCTGTTTTCTTAGCAGTTCTTCCATTTGCATTAGCTATTGCTATATATAAATCTCGACGAACAGTAGTAATAGGATTAAAACCTTGTTCTCCGAATACGTTATCATTAGCATTTTGTCTATTTATTAATTCAGTAACAATAGGCTGATTAATAAATCGAATAGAAGTTTCATAATTAGCACCACAGTTAACGATAGACTTATAAACATCAAACGTATATAAATCTACGTTAGGAACACCTCCTTCTTTAACACCATCGAGAATCAAAGCAGTAGTTTCAGAAGAATAAGGAGTAAGTAAACGATCATCAATATTAAGATTATCGTAACTCCATCCTAACATATTATGGTTAATAGTAATAGTATTACCTTCACGTTTAACATTTTTCTTACCAAATCGTTTATTTAATATAGTAAGTTTCTTCTTAGCTTCTGTTTCGTCAGCATAACTATAAGTAAACTTAAATCCACCGTATAAACCTTCGATGGTAGTCTTAGCTTTATTACTAATAGATACAAAATTATCGTGATTAACTGAAATAGCTTTAAGACGAGCACCGGACATATTAGCATCACGATACCAATTTTGAGCAATTACTGAATTAATATTACGATAAGTCTCTGATAAGCCTTCAAAGATATTAGATTTTGCAGCTTTAATATCCTCAAAGTTACTAGAAGATAAGTTTTCACCAATAGATACAGGTAGATTCATTATATTAATAAATGTATCTACTATCTTATTGTTACGAGCGTCACGAGTATTCTGTTGAGCTACTGTTAACTTACTAAATTCTTCTTTAGAATAAAGTCCACCTTGTTCAGCATATTTAGTAATAGCTGATTCATAGGCTTCTGCATAACTAAGTCCTTCTTGACTTAAATCTATTGCAATATCCCTAGCATCTTGAATATTCTCTCTACTTAGATTATTAAATAGATAATTATTATATCTTCTATTTACTGCTGCATCATCTTCTCCTTCTATATATTCAACTTTCTGTGGCTTACCATTCTTATCGAACGTAGCAGTATGATAAATACCATAGATACTATCAATATCAAAGTCAGCACCGGTCTGTAATACCCAATCATCCGGAACAACAATAGTAGAACCTTGAGTTTCATCAAGAAGTCCTACTACTTTCATTACACCAATAGATTGTTTACCTTCTGTTGGAATACGATAACCAATCATAGTATCAAGTCCTGCTTTTTGTAAATCTTCAAGTGTTACTTCTTTAACAAGATTACCTTCTGCATCATAAGTATTATATGCTTTTACTTGCCACTTAGGAAGAAGTATTTCTATTATTTGAGAACCATCTTTATGAAAATTAAGTTTACGACCTAATCTATAACCATGTTTTTCTTCAAACTTAGATTGAGTAAACTCTCCTATCTTACCTTTAAGAGATTCTCCTAGTTCAGTCATACCAATATTAGCAACTTGACTAGCATGGAATCCTTTAAGAGTTTGACGAGTAATATTATTAGTAAATATACTATTAACAATACTTTCTAGTTTAGAACGAATTAAGTTACTCCAAGCAGGCATATAAGGAAGACCTGTCTCTGGATTAATCTCAGCATATTTACGATAATTACTATCAAGTCCTCTACGAGTAAGTTCGTCTTTAATAAGTGCAATGAATTTATTATTGTCAATAGCTACTGTTTCACCATCGTAAGTTATTTCACCTTTGTTATTTATTTCAACACCAATACGAGAAGCAGCATCATTAAAACTTTCTTGAATATTAGCAGTAAAACAATCAAAGAAATCTTTAATAAGACTTTGACCCTCCGGAGTATTACTAATATTATCAATTAGTTTCTTAACAATTTGAAGACCTGCTTTATTCTCACCGTCCATATGTTGAGGAACATCTTGTTGAGTATAAAGGTTAGAATAATAACCAGTCTTATAATGAGTTTGAAGAGATGAACTAAAGCTAGCTAACTCTTCTTCCTTACGGGGGAAGTTACCTTCTGAATCCCATAACTTTAATACTTTACTAGTAGTAGCTTTCTCAGTAGTAGTAAAGTTAACTTGAGAAATACCATTATCATTCATCATCTTAGCAAGAGCACCAAGTTCAGTATTACCTAAGAATCTAGGAATAAGAACAAACTCTGCATTCTTAATTTGAATAGGATTAACTAATCCGCCTTCTATTTCTAGATCATAATAGAAGTTCTTTTGAACTTGAACGAACTTACTAATGTCTTCTAGAATTGCACCTTCAATAGGTTTAGATTCATCATAAAGAGCTTCGATAACATCTTTATAATTATCATATTCTCCACGAAGATATATACGACGAACAAATTCATCAAGAGTAATAAATGATTGAGCATCAGTAACTTCGCTACGATCTTTAGAGAATTGTTTAAGAATAAACGCAGCACTTTTTTTAGAAACACCTGCTTCTTTAAGCTGTTTCTTAATATCAGATAAAGTAGAACCAGTACTTTGAACATCTTCAAGAGTGATGTACTTAAACGTACTAGTAATAGGAATAATTTTGTTACCTATTTTAATTCCATCATTAAGAACGAAATCTTTATTATAAAGATTATAAGCAGCATAACTAAGACCACCTGCTTGATATTCTTTATTACGTTTAATAGTATCACGAGAATCTTTATAAAATGCTTCGTCTCCAAAGAACATATCATTAAGATTAGCATATTGAATCTCGTAATTAAGAACCATCTCAGATATGAACTTATTGAATTCTTGATCACTAGCATTCTTATATCTATCAACATATTGTTTCTTATCTCCGTATTGAGCAATTCCTTCGCGAACTCTATACTTAATATAACCATCTATATAATTATAGACTTTAGCAAGAGTATCATTATCAAGAACTATTTCTAGTTCATTGTTTTCATTACGTCTCATAAAAGTCTTGCTTTCACTTCCCCCGTAAAGGAGTGACATCAAGCCATCTTCTCCGAATATCCTGTTTAGATTACGAGATTCAGAACTATCATTCTTATCAATAAGAAGACTTCTAAATTGAAAGACATTACCAGTAGGTTTACCATTCTTAAGAATACTACCTTTCTTATAATGATAATTTAGTTTAGCATTACTAGAACGAAGGTCTTTAAATTCATCTTTAACAACTAGTTTATCTCCAAGAGTAACAATACCATCAACATCATTTGTAACAAACAGATAGTCAATAGCTTGTGCCATAGCATTAAGTTCTTTCTGAAACGAGTTTAAGAAAGACTTATAAATAGCATGATTACGATTAACATTACCGTTAAGAGAAAGACCTTCGATACTAAGTTTATAGCTATTGAATACAAAAGTCTTAGGAGCATCAGAAGGAGTTTGAGTAAAGTATTTAGCACGACGAACTCCTTTAGTTATCTCAAATGAATCTCCTGCATTTGCAAATTCATTAAGAGTAACAATATCCCATTCAAGAGCATTAATGTCTTTATAGGACTTAGATTTATTAGTTACTTCATTACGAATACCATTGAATAATTCAGAACCGAATTCTCTATAATAAGGAGTAAGTTCGTAACCAGTTTCAGTAAGACGAAGAAAACCAGGAATTACTTGACCATTACTAAGTTTCTGTTCAATAAGAATATTAGTATTACGATAAGCAGGAACATCTAAGAATTTAAGTAGATAATCTTTGAATTCTTCATTAGCAGTAGGATTATCATTATAATCTTTATTGTTAACACGCTCAAAGAATCTACCAATATAATTGTTCTTTAGTATATCACTAACAAGATTGTTCTCAGCATTAATACTGTTGAATTCATTTTCTACAATTTGATAATCTTTAAAACGATTAGCAATTCTATCTGCAATCTTATTAGCAGTACCATCAATAGAAGTAAGAGAAGATCTATCAAAATCAACTATCTTATAATCGGGATTAACACTTTGTTTCTTATATTCTTCTTTGTACCAAGCACGTTCAACTGCATTATTACGAGCAATAGTTTCACTAGCATTACTTACAACTTTAATAAATTCTTCTAAGTCAGAAATAATACTATTGATGTTACTAATAGCATCAGCACTATACCCAGAAATATAATTAAGAACGCCTTCGCGAGTGATACCAAAATTGTATCTATTAATAATGGCAGACAGCTCCTCAGATATCTGTTGTATCTCAGAGTTTTTAATAGTTTCATCAGAGACATTTTTAATTGAATTGATTCGATTAGAAATATTAGAGAGAATAATAGAATCTTCAGTTACTATACTAGGAGTATAAACAAACTTATCAAAACTATTAAGAATCTTATTAAGAAGATTTAGTTTAGGAAACGTATTACGATTCTTAATATTAACGGTTATCTTACCGTCATGTTCGCTCATTTCATTACGTTGCCAAATAGTTTGTTTAAGTTGAACAAATATCTTATTACGCATAGATTCATTAGATTCATCTTCAAGAAGCTTAGCAGCATTCTCAAGATGAGAAGCATCTTTAAATCTTGCAGCAATTGCATGTAGACTATTAACAAAAGACTCAACATTAGAAAAGTTAGCATAGTTATTGATAACTTTAAAACTATTTGCAAAAGGAACTGATTCGGGAATACCAGAATAAGTATCAGTATCTACATCCGGCTTACCATTAACAAAAGAATTACTTTTAGTTTTACTAAGTTTACCAAACCATTCTTTAACATCTTTACTAACGTTCTTATCAACATTCTTACGTTGATCAGATAGTTCGCTCCAATCAGCTTTAGTTATTTCAGGAACTTCAACATCAGTTCTAGAATCTTGTTCAGTGTTCTCATTAGAATCAGCTTCAATATCAATATCTTCATTTTCATTAACACCAAATTGTTTACTAAGAGAAATAACTTCGGGAGAATTAACAACTAAATCAAATAAGATGTTGTTATTGAAGTTACCGCCATCATAAAGATTAATTATAACAGTATCAATAAATGCTATTTGATCAGAAGTAAGATTAGCACCATTAGCTTTCTTATGTCTTTGCAACTGACCAATAAGTAACTTCTTTACCCATTCAGTAGTTCGTTCTTTATTTTCTTCTTCTTTATTTTTCTTAGATTCTGCTACTTTCTTATTAATAGCTCCTTCTGCTTTAATAAGCATAGTACTAAGAATATTAATAGCATGATCTTCTTTAGCAACATCATCTCCGAATAATCCAGTACGACTAGTACGAATCTTCTGAATATAATCTTGAGTATTAATGACGTTTCTATTATTAAAAGCAATAACTGCATTAACATTAGAAGTAGTCATTTCAGTAGCATCAAATTCTTTACCAGTAATATCTTTATACCATTTTGAAAACTCTGCATCTTCAATAGTAGCAAGATATTCGGTAGCACGTCTTACATCATTATTAGTAAGAGGTAGTATCTTACTTAATAATTCATTTTTAGGAACACAACTCATATCAATTATATAATTAGTTAATTAAATACCAATATCTTCAAATATAACACTAATAAGACTAATATCAAAGTCAGCACTAAGATATTTGAAAATTAGGTGGATCGAGTGCAGCGAAACGCCCGCTGTGCCGCTTTTTCTTGCCTCTGTGCGATTTATATACGCTTCCTTTACTTCTCATCAGTGTAAAATGAAAATCCCGTAGAGAGGCTAGAAATGGCTCATTCTAAGACTCTATACGGGACTTTTGCGCTCAATAGTAGCAATACTACTCACATACGAAACTAAGAGCACCTTCGTTAAACAATCGTGTTACAGTAGCCTTTTGTCGTTCGGTTAAACCTGCAATATACGTATCGAAGTTATCTACTTGTCCGTAGTTATCAATAACCGCACTATCTAGAAGATCAAGACCATCAAAATCATCAAAGTCTGGAATACCAGTAGCTATATCTTCATCAGCAATACTAGTTATTTCAACTTGTGTTTCACCATTTACATCTTGCCCTATTTGAGATAAACGATTACGAATTTCTCCTAACATAGTATTATCAAGATTAGAATTGATCTTACCAATAATATTAGCAATTGCTTCAACTATCTTAGTGAACAAGTTATCGCTTAGTTGATCACCTTTGCTATCATACTTAATAGTAGATAGAAGTCTAGCAAGTTCTCTACTAGTAAGAGCTTCGGTTACAAATTCTTCTATTTGAATTGCACGAGGATAACCTTCTTTAAGATATTTACTATAAATATTTGCAAGAGCTGAATCAGACTTAATAAACGAAGCAAACTTATCATATAGATCACCAAATGATTGTTCTATATTAGCACGTTCATCATTAAGTAAGAAATGAACTCCTTCATGAACTATCTTAAGAACTTTTTGAGTAGCATCTAATGTTTGCCATTGAGAAGTTAGAACTAGTTCATTAGTACCTGGAACTATGCTAGCGAAACGTTTATCATTAATTTCGATAGTAGGATTAACAGTAAGACCTGCTTGTTCTAAAGAAGATACTATACCTAGAAGAGCTTTATCGTTAGTAAGACTAGTAGCTATTTCAGTAATAGTACCACTAATAGAAGTAGAAGGTACAACAGTTGGAGTAGGAAGTTCAGCAGGAGAAGATTCCTTTACGGGGGTGGTCTTCGTGAGCTTCGCTGTCTTACTCCGAACAGGAGCAACCAAAGTAATACGTTTGTTAAATCTATCGTTAGTAAAATTGAAGTTACTAATAATATTACCATTATCATCTCTAATAGCTCCCAAATCAGTGACTACAACACCATCGTTAGCAACAAACTCGTTATAAGAATTATAACCTGTGTCGAACCAAACATCTCTATTTAAGTTAGGAATACGAGCTTCAAGTGTTCCATTCTCACCAATTCTAAACATATCGGATTCATTAGTAACAGCAGAATTAACTACGTTACGAGTAATAGTAGAATAGACACCTTGCATAGCTTTCGCAAAGTTATTATTTGTATTAGTTGGTCTTGTTCTAGTATTAGGTAGATAAGCAGATAAATTGTAAGTAGAACCATCAGGATATACAAACTTAACATTAGGATTGTCTTGGTTAATATTAAACCAAATAGTAGGAGCTTGTCTTCCAAGATTAGGAATAAGGGCATTACCTTGAACACGATAACCAAATAAAGGTTTACCTGCACCAATATACTTATCTATTTCTTTAAGCAAAGCATCATGAAGATGAACGTTCTTATCATGAGTAGCTTTAAGAAGTTGAGTAAATAAAGAATCAAGACCTTCATTAAATGCTTTAGTATAAGCAGTTTCTTTAGTATGAGAATTAGCCATAGTGTTTTCTCTAGTAGCAGCAGTCATAAGTCTGCCTTCTGAATCTTTAACTACTACTCCAACAACACCACGTTTAATTCCACTAGCTTCAATTCTTTGACCAGTTTTGATATCAATAATACATTCATCTCCACCACGAACTAATTGAAAACCATTAGTCATATCAGCAGTAGTAACTTCTGCAATACTACTATACTTAGGATTACCACGTCCATCTTTAGCATATATAAGACTACCACTACTAGTACTTCCAATAGTTAATCGTTTAGACTTAGATTTGTTCTTACTAATAGAAGAACGAAGATTATTAATATCAGAGTAAGACTTCTTAATCTTATTCATCCAATTATTAAGAGAATCAGAAACTATTTTACTAAAGTAAGGACTAGCTAATGAAACATTATAATCAAAGAATATAATATTATTAAGATGTTTAACTTTAGTAAGAAGATCAACATCGTTACCAAAACGAGTATTAAGTTCTTTCCATAATTCGTTTTCTTGAAGAGTATTAAGTAGATGACCGAAAGTACTTTCGATATCTGGATTGTTACGAACTTTAAATAGTCTACGAATATTGCTAAGAGTAGCAAGGAATTCTTTAGCAGATTCATCATTACTATTAACAATATCTTTAAGTCTACTAATGAATGCTATATCGTTATTACTAATAGTATATGTCCAACCTTGATTAATAGCAACAGTACGACCGTTTTCATATTTAACAAAAGGAAATTCACCAATAGTAAGACCTTTAGACTTAACAAACATTTGTCCGTTAGCATCTAATTCAACAGTAACAGTATTACCAGTTCTTAACTTACCGATTTGAGTATATACTTTACTATCTTCAAGATTAATAAGATCGAAATAATAACTAGCACTATTATCTTCTTTCTTCTTTTCACTAATTGCTTTATCAAGTGTTTTTTTAGATTCAGCAACAATCTCATTAGGAGTTTTATACTCAACATCAGTACTTATTATCTTACCGTCAGCAATAAGACTATTAGCAATAATCTTCATATCATTATAAAGATTAATAGCATTAGGATTCAAACGTTGAAGATAAACCATCATATCATTAACACTAGTAAAGTTTTTACCTTCAATAGTGTTACCATTAATCTTATTATAAAGATCGATAATAAGTTTAATCTCTTCCACACGTTGGCGCATAGGGTCTAAATCTTGAACAGCAGATTCAAGAGCTCCATCTTCTCCTTCTGTCTTAGGAGTTATTTCTATTTCATTATTAGCAATAGCTATGTTAAGCTCTTCAATAGTAACATCTGCTATTAATTTACCAGCTTTATCATAACCATTAATACTAACATTACCGAAACGACTCTTTTCAACTAATATAGAATATACCTTAACTGGCTTACCTTTAATATAATCAACACTAGAAAAAGGAGTTGAAATCTTATAATTAAAAGTATCAATATTAGCATTAGTTACAGCATTAGAAGTAGTAGCAGTAGAAACTACTTTATCAAGAGTAGCTTTAAGTTGTTTCTCTTCTTCTGTTTTAGGAGCAGGAGCAGGTTGAACAACAGGAGGAGTATTAGTAGCTTCTGTTGGAGTATTTTGTACTTCCCCCGTAAGAGATGTGGATTGCTGATTTGCTGCTTGCTTAGCTTTATCGGCTTGTTCTTTAGCAAGACGAACTCGTTCATTATGAGCATTAGTCTTAGCAATATTATTTTGAATATCTTTAAGAAGTTTATCTTTATCCTTAGAACTCTTAATAATATCGGCAGCTTTACTAAGAGATACTATCTCTGGATTATTAGCATCTTCTTCTGACATTTGATTATTAAGTACTCTATTAAGAGCAGATAATTGTTCGTCAGTAGCATTTGCAATATATCCATTAATAGCATTTTTAGCAGTATCTAATTGAAGTTTAGCAGCACGTTCTTGATCAGCTTTAATCTCTTGAGCTTTACGTTGTACTTCTTCGTTAGTAGTTGCAATTTTACTACGGAAGTTATCTCGATTAATTTCATGATAAAGTTGAAGTTCCATGTTATCAACGTATTCACTATTAATAGCACGAAGTTCTTTCATTACTTTAGTCATAGCGAAGTCTTGTACAGACTGACGATATAACTTCATGTTATCTTCGGATTCAGTAAACTTATCAATCTCTTGCATTATTGATTCATCTTTAGGTAAACCTAAGACTTCATCATAAGCATAACGAATATTGCGAGAATAAAGTTTATCAGAAGGTGTAAGTAAATTATTAGCATCATCTATTTTATGTTCAATAGTATTTATTAAATCTTTATAGTTAGAAGCAGTAAGTTTATCAATAGGATTCTTACTATCTTTAACTTTGTTATATAGTTCATATGCTTCTTTACGATATTCTTCAAGACTAGCAATAAGAATACGATTCTTAACCATAGGATCAACATATTCTCCGAGTTGAGGAATAGATTGTTCTAATTCATTTTGAATAGATTGAATCTTTTGAATACGTTGATCTAGTAAATCTGCTTCATTAGAATTAAAGATATTCTCACTAATAGCAATATCAAGAAGAGCATCTTCAATGTTAGCACTACGCATAGCAGTAGAATAAGTCTTGTACTTTTCAAGAGTCTTCTCCATTAACTTATTAAGTTCAGCAATGTCATTAGTAAAACTAGATTCTTCTGCTAAACCATTATCTATAAGTTTCTTCTTAAGACGAGGATCATTAATATAATCTCGAAGTAATTCGTAATTACCAGCACGAATAGCATTAAGAGTAAGGCTAGAAACAAATCTAGTTTTAGCTTCATTAGCCATTGTCTCTTGTTCTTCCGGAGTTAACTTAGCATTACGAGGAGTACCAACACTAATATCTTGACTAACAGTTCCATCATCTAGATAATAAATAATGTTTCCATTAGCATCTCGTTCAAAATCATAAGGATTAAGACCTTGACTTATCTGAGACATTGTATTTCGATACTGATTAAATAGTTGTTCACGACCAGTTATTTCAGCAATACGAATCTGTTCATCAGTAATTCCTCCTTTACGATTATTAATAGCAGACATAGTACCGCCAAATACAACTCCACCAATAACTCCCCAAAGAGCAGAATTATATAACTGAGGGTCTTGTAGATAATTACGTATTCTATCAATAGAAATAGCTCCTTTATAATCGTTAAGTTGTCCAAGAAGATAACGACCGTAAGCAGTACCTTCTTCTTGACCTATATAGTTAACTGCTTCTTCAAGACCTTCAGATAATTCAGATACAAGAAGATTCTCACTAGAGTTAATTAAACGATTAAACTTACCTGCAATACCAGTAACAGTAGATTCAGCAGCTTGACCTAATGTTTGACTAGCTCCTTCAACACCAGTAGAAGCAAGTCTATCTAATGTCTGATTCTGAGCATAACGAAGTCTAGGAGTAATAGCACGATTGATTTGTCCTAACATCTTATTAACAGCGCGAAGCTGCATATAATCAAATACTACGTTAAAAGTATTATAAGAAAAGTTTCTCATAGATGCTTTATCAGCAATAGTTTTAGCGATCGCATCTTTATCATCAGTACCTGCTTCGTTAACAATGTCTTGATTATCTTCTAACCATTTACGATATTCAACATCAGACATATTACTAAATAGATCAGTAGCTTCTTGATAAATCTGTTCTGCAACACCACGAGCTTCTTGATAATTTTCACCAAGACGCATACCTATTGCAGTAATACCATCTTTAGCAAGAGTTTGAACTCTAGCCATATTATAAGTATTATCTAGTTTAGTAATTGCACGAGCTTTATTCATAGCTCTTGCAACAGGACTACTAGTTTTAGCTAATGCTCCAATTCCTTTACCTATTGCACCAACACCTTTCTCAAAAGCCATACCGGGAATCATAAGAGAAAGAGAACTAGCAATACTAGGAACTTGACTAAAGAACCAACCGGAGAAGTCATCAAAGTCAAATGCTTTATCGGGATTTTCACGATAGATAGGAGCAAGCTCATCTCTAACATAATCAGAAATAGCATCTCCTGCACGAGTAATAGGATTACTAAAAGGTTTATCGTCCCAAAGACCACCAATAGCAATATCTACTAACATACCTACACCACCAACAGTATCTCCAATAACTGTACCTATTGTTTGAATCAAAGTATTACCTGCTTGTTTCCATGCAGACTGATTCTTAGCTCTAAGTTTTTCAAGTTCTGATTGAGACTGATATTGATTAGGTTGAGCGCCATAACTAGCAAGACTATCATAATCCTCTGCTTTACCAGTAAATACATTAGTTTCCATCATATTAGATAGAACATCTTTCTTCATTGATTCGGCATCAGGTTGATATAACTTGATAGGTTCATTAACAGAATTAGCCCCAACACTAGTTGGAGCTGTTTCTGTAACCTTAACTTTTTCAAATATATTATCGGGCATAATTACTTTAATAATTCAATCATTTGTTGTTGGAAATCAGTACTAACATTTTCACCTGTAAGATTACGATACATAGAATTGAATCGTTGGAATAATGCAGGACGTTGTTCAATAGGAACTTCTGCAATAGAATTAACACCTGCATCTACCATGACTTTATGGAATATTCCGGCAATCACATTATCTTGATCCTTTACGGGGGAAGCAGCGATAGAGCCATTACGAGCTTGTAGTTTTTCAATCTCTAATTTAACAGGAGCAAGCGTAGCTTTATTAGCATAATTGTTAGTAAGCAGATCAGTCATATCTTGAAGATTACCAGTAATTTGACCGCTACCAGTTTCTACTGTAATTCTAGGATTACCATTTTCATCTGTACTATAAAATGCTTCATAACTTCCATCTCCTAATTCAGAATCAGATAGTTTATAACCACGTTGTAAAGCAGAATTATATTTAATTCCATAAACAGTACGAGCTGCTTTAACAGCAGGTATTTCTGAGAACTGTTTAATAGCATTATTAAGTGGAGCACCTACTATAAAATAACTACCTGCATCAAGATAATTAGGTCCTTCGCCATCTGCTCTTCTAGGACTATTCTTAGTAGTCTTTGGAATATATGGAAGAGTAACTGTCATACCATATTCGCCAGTAGCACTATCAACAGCCCATCCCGGAATTACTCGATTCTTATCTTTAGTATAACTAGCAGCAATATTCTCAACAATATTTCTACGCATTTCGCTATCTTCTACTTGAACTAGTTTACCGCTTTTATCTCGCATAAGAATCTTTAATGCTCCTCCATCAGCAGTAGAAAGATTCTTAATAGCAGCTTCCGAATAATCATCAAGAAGATTCTTAGTCATTGTTTGACCGTCAACAGTAACAGTTTGAGGAATATAGAAATTCTGTATTTGAACAAAGTTACTAGGAAAACTACTATCTAATCTTTCAGTAGATTGTTTAGATAAATTAGATACTTCTCTATAAATACTAGCAATAGAATTCTTTTTATCTCTTCCTTCCCAACCATTATATATTTTAGCATGAGATTCAAACTTAGTAGGAAGTTCTTGAGAAGAACTAGAAAATCCTACTTGGCTATTACCAATAATATCAGCTATTTCTGGAGCAGCTTTAGTATAAGCATCTTTAGATATATAAATATACTCATCGCCATTTACTTTTTGATAACGAATGTCTTTAGATGTAAAACCTAAATTAGAAAGTTTGGTACGAATAGTAGATAGATTATCCGGAGTATTACGTACTAATACTCTATCATTAACTTTACCATTAGATTCTACAAATAATTTATTGATAGCTTCAGAATATTTTTTCTGATATGGATTATCGCTACTAGCCATATTACCATTACTAAATCTTTTACCTAAGAAATCAACAGCTTGAACTTCTTGTTCAGTAAGATAAGATTTCATAGCTTCGAGACGGTTAGTATTAGTTTGAATAATATTACGAAGATTCTCAGCTTGAGCTAATAATTCATTACGAGCATTATCAGTAATACTAACATTTTGATTAATACGAGCACGAAGTTCGGCATATGCTTGATCGTCAGTAAGATTTTTATCTATATTATACTGAGCATACATATTTCCTAAACTAGTTTGAGCATCATTAAGAGCAGACGTTAATTTACTAGGAGTATCCGGTTGAACTTCACGAGCACCAAAAGGAGAATAGAAATCTGTAATAACTCTAAGTTCTTTAGGATTAGCTGATGCAGTTTTAGCAGCTTTAGCAGATGCGGCAGCTGCTTCTTTACGACGAAATTCCATTATAGAGAAACCAATACTAGTATCAATACTAGAACTAACATGTTTGTAAGCAGACGCTGCATATCTAGGAGCAAGTAGATTTTCTTCAAATTCTTCTTGGCTCATAATAGTACCGTCTTTCTTAGTAACAAGATTATTCTTATCACCACGACTAGCTTTCCAAGCATTAACAATATAATCTTGTTTAAGAGAAGCACGAGCACCGGGAGTTTGATTAATAGCAGCTTCGACTGCTTGACGAATCTTAGCGGCATCTAATTTTTTAATACCGCTAGCAGTTTTAAGATAAGGTAAATCTCCTTCTGCAATACTAGCACCACTTTGTTTAATATTACCCTTATCATCTCCCCATACTAACTGTTCTCCTTGTGAAGCATCAACACCAACAGTAGACAATGCTTTACGATATATCTCGTCAATATCTACTTGAGTAACAGGACGATAATTAGGAGTAAAAGTAGTACCGCCAGTAATTCTACCGTTTTCATCAGTAGTATCTTGATAATTATATTTATTTTGAGCTAAAGCATATGCTTTAATATCACCATCGTATTCTTTACTAGAATTAATTTCATCTTGAAACTTCTTGTATTGTTGCTGATATCTTTCACGACCAATCAAAGCAGGATTGCTAGCAACTTCTCCTGCTAACTTAGTAGCAGTAGTTAAAGCAGTAGCATAACTTCCTTCTTGTGCAGCAGCTTCAATTTGATTATTAATTTGTTGACTATAATCAGTAAGCCATTTGTTCTCTGCTTCATTAAGTTCCTTATTAGCAAGAAAGGTTTTAATCTTATTAGCAGTATCAATAGCAGTTTCATGCTTTTGCTGTAACGTATTAAGCGTAGCAGAATAAGCATCTAAGGGAGCGGCAACCCGTTCCCTTTTCTGATAACCTGATGTTTTAATATCTATTGGCATAACTTCAATTATTTAGTTTTACGTTTACCACCACATCTATATAGATAACTCATCTTAGATAATCTCTTCATGTTCTTATCCATGCTCTTTTCAAACAAATCTACTTGTTCGGGAGTAGTAGACATTTGAGCAGCAAGACGAAGTTTATCCATTTTCTTTTTATCTCTTCCAAGTTGATAATCTCGAACAGCACCAGTAACACTGTCAATCATTGCTGTACGATTGTTAGCAATTGCTTGAATCTTATCATTCTCAATTTGAGTAACTATATTATTGTAAGCATTAGTAGTGGCAGTATTTTGAGCAACTACCCTTTGACGATTTATTGCATCTTGGTTTTGCAATTGAGTCTCTATATTTTCTTTCTCACCTCTAATACGATTACGTTCAGAAAGAGAAGCATTAGAAACTCGTTGACGTCTAGCAAGACTAGCAACAGAACTAGCAGTATTACCTGCTATATCTTTACGAGTTGTTAATTCATTTTCAGTAATATCTGACAATTGAGGATTAACATTGATAGTAGTCTTTAGTTTTGCAGGAGCTACTAATTGAGGCTTTTGTGGTGCTTGGATGTTATTAATACTAGACTTATTCATTAAGCCGCTAACTAAACTTCCAACTGCACCAATACCACTACTAACTACATCTTCATTCTTTTTAAGAAAGGAACCAATCTTACTTAAAGCACCAAGTTTAGCAACTTTAGAATTAGTAATACCTTTTTCTTTCTTAAAACTTTCTTGTTCTTTAAAAGCAGAATCAGTTTGTTTAGGATTACTAATTGCTTTAGCAGCAGGAGAAAGACCACTACGAGTAAGAGGAAGAGTACTAAGAATCTTCATCTCTTTATCTTTCTTATCAATCTTAACAACTTCTCCGGCTTCTGCTTCGATACTGTTCTTACCTTTACCAATAACAATACCGCCTTCGGCATGTTTACGACCTTGAAGAAGATAAGAGTTATTACCAATAGGAGTAGCAGAACCACCAGAAGTTATAACTGGTGTTACTCCTTTACGGGGGAGGTTTGTCTTTCCACCTTTCTTCATAAGTTGATTACGAATATCATCATAAACTTCTTCATTTTGTTCAGCTTGCTGAGTAAGAATACCAGCTTGCTGTTGAGCATTATCCATCTTTTGTCTACGTTCTGCTTCAAGTTGAGCAGCTTTCTCAGCCTTACGTTTCTTAGCACCACCGATAATACCTCCTATCAATTTAGTACCAACTGAAATAGCAGTACCAATAAACGCTTTAGGTCTTTGTTGTCTAACTGTTGTTACCATTATTCTCTATATTTATTAATATAACATTCAACATTACTTAGTGTAACTTTCGCATCTGTTTGATGAATGATAAAACGAATACCAATATATTTACCATTAATTAAACTATCTCGTCTATTATAACGAGTAAGTTCAGTAATACGATTCTTATCTTCATCATCTAATATCTCTATTGCATATTTTCCAGTGATTCTTTCTATTGGTTCGATAGTCTCAACAGAACGAATTATATTACGGAAGTAATTAAAGTTCCATTTACCGTGTTCATAATATGCCTTAGTAAGATTAGGAACATTACGTTCTTCACTACTAATATCCCATTCGGATGATATGCAAGAGTTTGTAAATATAAGAATTTTATCTCCGCTATAATTAATATTACCTAGCTTTCTTATATCATAAGCGATATAATTAAGAAGTTTAATTGTTTCAAACTGAAGATTAAATACTATATCTACAACTGCACAATGAGAATCTTTATCACCAAGATAGAACACATTCTTATCTGCTGGAATCTTAAATATTCCATAATCAAGATAAGTATCTACTTTAATATCTCCAATACGACCAACAATATTCTTAGAAATATCATTAGTAGTATAAAGAGAAGTCTTAGTATTAAAGTATTTAGCGAAGTAATCGTGATGACTTACCCAAGTATTAGTTATAAATGAATAAGAAGTTGTAACGATAGTATCCTCCCCCGTAAAGGAAAGGAGCAAGCGATTAGCTTCCTTATCTATGCCTAGATCAATACGAGTATTAGCAGTAAGAAATCTATCTATTACTTGTTGAATACCATCGGTAATATCATTAAGTTGCTTATCATCAAAACGATATATCTTACGTTTACTTCTGTCGAAGAATATATAACCTACTTCATTACAAGTAAAAGAAGTAAAGTCTTGTAAACCTCCGTAACCTTTTTCACTAGTAAATACTTCTTGATATTCGGTATCAAAAGCATCTGGCATATACATTTGCACATCTTTATCACGAGTAGCAAGAGTACTATCTCTATTAAAGATAAACATTGAATGTTCACAATGAGCAATAAGATAAACACCGATACCTAAGATATTAATAATATCTCCTTTGTTCTCACTAATAATTTTATAACCATCAGCAGGAAATTGTCTCCAAGCATTATTAGTAGATTCAGATTGAATAACATTACTTCTACGAATAAACTTACTATAACTTTCTATTTGATTAGAAAGAGCAGTAGGATTATAAGCATTAAGTAAAGGACGAGAGTAATCACTATATCTAGAAGCAAGTTCATAAAGACCATAAAGAGTAGCAGCAGTAAGTTGTTTATTCAATATGTTCTTAATGATATCTTCGTTATTATCTCGATAACTAAAATATACTTCTGGAACTTTACCTACTTTAATCTTAGCAGAACGAGGATAACGAACTTGTTTATAGATTTGAACAGCATTAACATGCATCATATCACGACCACTAGCATTAATATTAGGGTCATTAATAAATGAAAGATAATACTTACCGACTACATTAGCAGGGTCAATAGCATAAATAGGTTGCCATTCTCCTGCAAATTCAACACCACGTCCATCAAACATAAAGATAGAACTGAATCTAGTATAACCGGAAACATTCTGTCTTTGTGCATTATTTCCATAACTACTAGTTTCTTTAGTAGTATAGAAATTAGGAGCTAGTCTTACTAATTTAACGTTATCTTTCTGAATATATAATTCTTGATTAATACGAAGAAGTCTACCAATAGTAGTAGATTTATGTGATTCGCCATTACGGTTATTGTTTATAGCAACACGAGTTGGTTTTCTTCCATTAGCATAGAAACTAAGTTTATAATATTGACCTGCTTCAGTAGATACAAGTTGAGTATATTGAGAAAGTGCAATAATAGTAGAATTAGTAACATCAAGATAACTATTAAGATTAGCCATCGTATATTCTTCTGAACTACCGGGAAAACAGTCCCAAGTTACATATATAGAAACATCTTGTGTAGTAGCTTGATCTCTAGTTTTAAAAGTAGTATAAAGAAGATCTATAAGAATATTAGGAACTCCACCTTTCTTAGTAACATATATATCTTCTGAATAGAACTGAGTTTCAACAGTGTCAACTACTAAACTTTGAAAGTTAGCATTTCTAAGAGTAACAGAAGTAGCACCAATAGCCATATCTCTATGTTGATCTATTATACCATCACCAATAATAATACTATCTATTTCTTCATAACTAATAAAGTATCCAACAAATCCTTCATACATTGGAATATTATCGAATACAAAGTTTCCTTTAATTCTATGTGGAGTACGGAATAAACGATCTCCATTATTATTAGTATAAGGACAAAGATAAGTAATTCTACGAGTATTATTAGTTTCAAATCGAGGATCGAGATTAAACCAATAGTAATCTACACCTTCAGTTTCAGACATAGCAATAAGTCCTAACTTGTTTTTAATAGTACTATCATTATAGTTAGGATAAGAAGGATTAGTTTTAGCTGCTCTAATAGCTGCAACTACATCAGATACTTTAGTGTCGTCATAACAAGTCATATAGATCGGTCTATCGTACTCGCCAGTCTGAATATTACTATAAGTCCCAATAGTTATTTGAACTCCTTTCTTAGTATCGCCAGTACGCATATTATTGTTCTCAATAATAATACCATCTGTATAACTTCCGTCAGGATAAATATAATGAACATAGAAACGATAGACTTCATCTTCAATAGGTTTAGCATCTACTATATAATTAAGAGTATTTCCATACTCGTCTTTATCTGCGTAAACACCAACTCTAATATTAGAAGTATCTATTTTACTTATATCTAACTTACGACTTTCTTCTTTATAATTAGCAACGTATAATCTATTACCATAGTTACACATTGTCTTAACATTATAAATATTAAAGTTATTAGCAGAATTAAGAACTTCGTCTACCGAAAGTTTCTCTAGTACATTACGATTACCAGTAATATGATATTTACCGCTATCGCTGAATTGATAACTACCTAGATTGAATGCTTCTACTCCATCTTTATAAGTACAAACATAAGCAATTTGGAATGACTTAAATTTGTTACTAGTTTTATTATCTATTTGAATATCTA
>ULQV01034013.1_pt1 | contig 29014 bp, 36 predicted proteins | sample 1954851 | NCBI WGS metagenome assembly ULQV01 (sample SAMEA4835665, study PRJEB28245) | human gut metagenome | biome: gut microbiome; material: fecal sample | place: Denmark | collected 2008 | reverse complement strand
TAATATTAATTATCAACCAGGTATGTCCTGGTTTTACATATATTATAGGAGTGGATAGAAATGAATGTAAAAAAAGGAGAAATCTATTTAGCAAATCTGAATGATGCCTCAGGATCAGAACAAGGGAAAGTTAGACCGGTATTAATTATTCAAAATAATCGTGGAAATAAACATAGTCCAACTACGATTGTTGCGTGTCTTTCTTCTAAGATTTATACAAAACATCATCTTCCAACACATTGTATTTTGCCGGATGGACTAGGATTGAAGTACAGATCTATGGTGATGTGTGAACAAATTCGAGTGATTGATAAATCAAGATTATTTAAAAAGATAGCAACATTAAATAAAAGGCAAATGGCGATTATTGATAAGAAAATAAAAATTAGTTTAGATTTACGTTTACATAACCCGAAGAAATGATTCTTCTGGTTATGGACTCTTTCCCTTTGGAAGCAGTAATGAAGCACTGCTTCCTTTTTTTATAGCTGGGAATTGTGTTTTTTGAAAGTTTATAGTGAGGAGGAAAAAGATGAAACCTGTGTTATGTGAAAAGAAAACTTACACAGTAGCTGAAATCGCAAAGATATTAGGTGTAAGTAAAGGAGCTGCTTATTCATTAGTGAAAGAAAATACTTTTAAAAGTATAAAGATTGGTAAATCAATTCGCATTAACAAGGAATCCTTTGACAAATGGTTTTATAGCGAAGAATAGGGAGGACTAAAAATGGCCGTAGTAATTACTAAAAGACGTAAGGCATACAATGTAATTTATACAATTCAAAATGAGAATGGGGATATAGAGAAAAGATATGAAACGTTCTACAATCGAGAGCAGGCATTGAAACGTAAAGAACAAATAGATGGTGGAAAAAGAAATAAGATTATTGTAAATAAGAATACACTCTTTATTGATTATCTGAATCAATACGTAAGTGTGATTATATTTAATGATTATTCGATTTCAATATATGAGAATAAACAATCTTTGATCAACAATTATTTGAGTAAAGTTGTAGGAGATAAAAAGGTTAAAGAGCTTAATGCTAAAACATCAAAACAAATTATGCATGATCTTCAATTATTGCCAGGTGTACCTCTTAGAAATCAAATATCAAATGATGTTATTTGTGCATCTGCTGTAAGAGGCTGCTTAAATTTATTATGCCAGGCCAGTGACTATTTGGTTGATCATAATTTAATGAAATTAAATTATTTTACAGAATATAGGCCAAAAGTAAGTGCCAAGAATCAAGAGTCACCAAGTTGGAACTTGTCTTATTGGACTAGATTGATTTCTAATTGTACAAATGAAAAGTTGTTTATTTTATTGCATTTATGTTTTGATTCAGGTCTTTCTTTAAGTGAAGTGAGAGCTATTACCTGGAGTAATTTGGATCATTTAGAAGAAGGGTATATCGTATCGAATAAAAGAATTAGACGATTGAATAAGAATATTGTTTTGGAAATGGATCCATCTTCAATTATTCAAACTTATAAGAAGAAAGGATTTCAAAATACAAATACAGTTGTAGTACTTCTAAAGAATAAACAAGAAAAGAAAGTGTATTTACATGGCCAGGTCATTGAATTGTTGATGGAATGGCGGGATAGATATGCACAAAATCGTTGTGATGATTCTACTATTTATAGTTTGAAGGATGATCTTCCTTATGATGATAGAGTCGTAAATAAACATTTCAAAGAACTTATTAATAAATTAGAATTACCAGGATTGACATTGGTAAAACTGATGTCATTTGGTAGACAAAAGGGTAGAAATGATGTTTTGTATAGTGATGTGTATTATTCAAGTTTGAGGCAACCTTTAAGATGTAAAAAGCCTGATATTGATGGGGTTCGTGATTTTTTAAATTGCAGACAGGTGATGGAATGTAAAGAAAAATGGAATCAATCTTTTAAAGAGAAAACATCCGGTTTACTCCCAAAAGAAGAACATTCTGATTTTGATGCATTGGTGGATAAATTAAAATCAGATCCATCTTTAAAAAGAGAGTTATTAAACAAACTATTAGAAAAGAGATGATATGAATGGCAACAATTAATAAGCGTAATGGTAAATATTGTGTAATTTATTATTATGTAGACACAAAAGGAAAAAAGAGACAAAAATGGGAAACATTTGATTCAATTTCTGAAGCTAAAGCTAGAAAGTCAATAGTTGAAGCTGAAAAGGCTAAGGGTTCTTTTATCCCACCTAATACAGATACTGTTGAATCATTTTTAGATACATTTATTGAACTTTATGGCTATCAAAACTGGAGTGTTTCTACATTAACAAGAAATCGTTCTACAATTAAATATTATATTCTTCCATATATAGGTAAAAAGAAGCTGCAAGATATTAAGCCAATTGTGATTGAAAAATATTATAGGGATTTAAAAGAACAAAGAGTTATTCGACCTATGAGATCAAACACAGATGGGAAAGTAACTTCTTATATATTAAAATCGGTTCATAAGTTATTGAGCTGTGCCTTTGGGTGTGCTGAAAAGTGGGAATTAATTGCGTCCAATCCTTTTAAAAAAGTTACACCTCCAAAACATGAATATGCCAAAAAAGAAATTTGGACTTCAGAAATGATTTCTAGAGCACTAGAAGTTTGTGAAGATCCAAAGATTTCATTGGCAATTCAACTATCGTTTGCGTGTTCATTACGTATTGGTGAAGTTTTAGGATTACAATGGAAAAATGTATTCATAAGCGATGAAGATATTGAAAAAGATAATGCTCATATTGTTGTAGAACAGCAATTACAAAGATTATCTAAAAAGGGAATTGATGAACTGAATGTTCAAGATATTTTGTATACATTTCCATCAGCTACTGATAATGAAAGTAATACAACAGTATTGGTGTTACGAAAACCTAAAACACAATCAAGTATTCGTACTATATGGCTACCTAATACATTGGTAAAATTTTTACGTGAATGGAAAGAACAACAAAATGAATACAAAGAATTCTTTCGAGATGAATATCATGATTATGATATGGTTTTATGTTTTGAAGATGGTAGACCAGTAGAGCATAATATCATTCGTAAAGGATTAGCTAAGCTTTCAGAAAAAGCTGGACTTCCACCGGTGGTATTTCATTCGCTTCGTCATTCAAGTACAACATATAAATTAAAATTAAATCATGGTGATATAAAAGCAACACAAGGAGATACCGGTCATGCTCAGGCAGATATGGTCACAGATTTGTATAGTCATATTTTAGATGAAGATCGTAAAATAAATGCTCAAAAGTTTGATGAGTCTTTTTATCAGAACAATGATGAAGACAATGCCAAAAGGAAGAAAGATAGTATTGATGTGGATAAGCTGGTTGCTTCTTTAAAAGACAATCCAGATCTACTGGATAAACTATTAGATGCATTAAAATAAGATGTCCCAATCAAGGGACTTTTTTAATAAAATGGCCTTCTAGCTAATAGCCAGCTAATAATGATTATATAAAAAGCACGAAATCAGGTGAAAAAATCCGTATATTTTATTGAGCGGTCAAAATTAGAAAACACAAAAAAGCTGATAAATAAAGCACATAACAAAATTATATGTAAATTTCAAGATTAAATAAAATTGTGATGAGTGGTCTCCTAAGCAGGAGGTCATTTTCCTAAGCAAGAGGTAGAAGTTGTGGTATTATAAGCATAGATATTTCGGTAGCTCAGCTGGATAGAGCGTCCGCCTCCTAAGCGGAAGGTCGTGGGTCCGAATCCCATCCGGAATACCATTTTAGCCTTTATTTAAGCGGTTTTTCCGCTTTTTTTGTTTTTTTAAATACCTTTTCATCACTGTTAAAATTCACGTTTGAAACAGAAAAACAATTAAATTATAAAGGTATTCGGATGACCTATCTTTATCCGAACTTTTTTATACTATTTTTGGGGCCATCTAATGGATTTCTAATGATCATCTAACGGTATCGAATAGAACCCTGCGACACAGGACGTATCAAACGATACGTCACGTGCTAATAAACATCATTTAATCACCGCTCAAAGTGGCTATTAGAAGCTGCAATAAATCAGGATCTTGCTTGATTTTTTCCAGTACTTTATCTATGTCGACTTTCTTATTTGCCTGTGGGACATCAACATAGTTTTCCATATGTTGTTTATAAAAACTGTCCTCAAATTTTTGTGCATTCACTCTGCGGTCTTCATCTAAGATGTGACTATATAGATCCATAACCATATCTGCTTGAGAATGTCCAGTATCTCCTTGGGTTGCTTTTATATCGCCATTATTCAATTTCAATTTATAGGTTGTGCTAGTATGGCGTAAAGAATGAAAGACAACGTGGGGAAGGCCAGCTTCTTTCTCTAATTTTGAAAGGCCTTTACGAATAATGCTTCCATCACATGGAATGCCATTTGGTTGACATATTACAAGATTATAATCATGATAGTTATCTCCATAGGCTTCCTTATACTTACTTTGATCCTCTTTCCATTGCTTCAAAAAAGAAGCTAATGTGTTTGGGAGCCATATTTTTCGAACACTACTATCTGTTTTAGGAGTTTTTAATATCAGTCTTGTCGTATTTTTCCTTTTTTCAAATTGAGGAAAGATGAATAGTACATCTTTGTTGTTCAATTTTTCAATGGCATCCATACGGGCGCGTTCTAATTGTTGTTTTATATAAATGTGTGTATCACCACACGCAAAATCATCTTCACTGATATGCACATTATCCCAAGTCAGACCGAGCACTTCACCAATTCTTAAAGAACAGGCAAATGCGAGTTGGATGGCAATCGATAGTTTTGGATCTTCGCAAACTTCAAGTGCTTTGGCAATTTGATTGGCTGTCCATATTTCTCGCTTTTCATAATCATGCTTGGGCGTATCCACTTTTAAAAATGGATTATTGGAAATGTATTCCCATTTTACCGCAACATTAAATGTACATCGTAAAACTCTATGAACTTCTGTGACAACACGAGTGGATACTTTTCCTGTTTTCTTTGTATTTTCGCTTTCTTTTAGATTTGCATAATATTGCTCAATGGTTATCGGACGAATTTCATCTAGTTTGCAATGCCCTAAATATGGAGAAATATATGTTGTAAATAAGGCCGTATTCTTTTCCATAGTAGATATTGACCATTTATTGCATCCATATAGATCCACGTATGTTGGCCAGAATTCATTTAAAGTCGTAGTACTTGGTGCAATAAAGGTTCGATTGGCTTGTTGTAATTCAACTTCTGCCTTACGTTTTCTGGCTTCCCGTAATGTTCTAAAGGATTCCCATTTTTGTTTTTGCTTTCCATATTTATCCGTATAATAATAAACTACATTGTATTTATCCTTTCGTTTTTGTATGGATGCCATTTTATTCACCACTTTCAATTTCTAATAGTTTCATCAATAATTTCTTACGAATATTTTTATCTTCACTAAGTTGTTTTACTAAATCCACAGCATCTTTTTTATCCTTATCAGGCAATTCTTTTTTCATGGATTTCGTAAATTCTTTGTTTATCTTTACAGCTTTTTCTTTTGCAGTTAATCCAATCTGGTTGAAAGAAATATCATTATGTTCATAATAATAAATGTCACGATAATGTCGTCCATCTGGAGAAGTTTTACTAGAAAAAAATTTTAATCCTGCTAAAGTGTGTCTAGGTAGTTTTAGATTTAATGTAGTTTGATCTAGATGTTTAAGTACGAGACGATCATCATATGGATTAATTCCATAAGTAGTAAACATTAATGAATTAGGATTTATATCAAAATGGTAGATTTCTTTCGATCTCTTTTTCCAATTTTGTAATAATTCATATAAGGCACATGGAATAGAGTAGATATTTTCTTTATCTACATAATGATGAACAACTTGTGTTTTTAATTTTATTTTCTTATCATGAACATATTTTTGGATAACATAATCTTTAGGAAGAAATTGCAATTCTTTTTCATACATGCGCTCCATTACTTTATTTGTTCGAATATAGTATTTATCTTTTTCATGATAAAAATCGCTCCAAACTAGACCAAGAACATCTGTTACATTCATTCCGGTTGCAAATACGATCTGCATAATAACGTAAAGCTTTTCTTCTTTGCATGCATCAAAAATTTGAATCATCGTTTCATATGTCCAATCTGCATATTTCTTTGGCCTCTTTTTAAAATCATGTGGATCAGAAATGTGTATTTCATTGAATGGATTTTCATCCATGATTCCCATCTTAATTGCATGATCGCAAGTACTGATAAGTAGTAACTTGCAAGCACGGATTGTTTTAACAGATAATGCACTATTTCTTCCTATGCTTTTTGTAGCACATAGTTGGTTAATAATAGAATTTGCTAAATTGGAGTCGACTTCTTTCACTTTTTTCGTTTGAATCATATTACGAAGATACGCATCATAGTTTTTTTGAGCTTCGTGATATTTTTTTAAATGATCTCTGAAATATGGATCAGCAAGCCAGTCTTCCATGACATCCACAAACAAACTTTCTGGTGAAAACATACAAACTTCACCATCCAATAATTCTTTTCGTTTAGCTGCATCTTCATAATTATCGAATATTTCTTTGATTGACTTTATTTCCTTTGTAGGTGTGACTACTTCGTAAGTAATTTGATATTTCTTTCCCAATTTTAAAATTACAGCCATCCCTCATTCCTCCTTTATTGTTGACTGTCAAACCATTGATCAAAGGATTCCTTGTTAATACGAAGTAATTTACCAATACGAATCACTTTAAACAAGCCTTTTCTTGTTAAGTCATATGCTGCTGTTCTTCCAATACCAAGTATTTCCATGATTTCAGCAACGGTATACGTCTTCTTTTCGCATATAACAGGTTGTTTCATCGCTTTGTTCCTCCTTACTATAAAGTTTTTAAAACAGAAATTCTCACCTACAAATTAAAAGGAAGCAGCTGGGAAAGGACTGCTTCCAAAAGGAAAGGGAACATAACCAATGCTACTTTCTTTGGCTATGTAAACGTAGATCCAAACTGATTTTGATTTTACGATCAATTGCCAACATATCCAGTCTACTCACAGTAGCAATTTTCTTTTGCAAACGACTTTTATCAATGACACGAATCTGTTCACACATGACCATGGATTTATATTTCAATCCAATACCTTCTGGTAAAAGATGGTGCGTTGGTAAATGATGTTTTGTATAAATTTTGGAAGATAAACAAGCCACAATAGTTGTTGGACTATATTTATTACCCCGATTATTTTGAATAATTACAACAGGTCGTACTTTACCTTGTTCTGATCCAGATGCATCACTTAAATCTGCTAAATAAACTTCTCCTCTTTTGACTTTCATTTCGATTCACTCCTTATGTAAAACCGGGAGCAAGTCCCGGTTGATGTTTAAAAATAAAATATTTATCGTGTTTTCTATTTATCACCTGATTACCCGAAAACAAAGGAATCCTATTAGACAAGATAGTTGCTAATTATCTTTCATTGGCATCGCACCAACCCATATTACGCTTGAGCCTGTCGCTAGAAGTATCATTATCTTATATATTGTCATGGCACAATCAGCAAAATTGTTTATCAATCTAAAGTATCATCGCTCGTTAAAAACATCATCGCGCAGTAGTGAAATAGCTCGAATATATAAGTGTTGTATCTGATAGTTGTTATGTTGTTTTCAAAGAGCTACTAGGAAGATTACATATCTCCCTTCACTAGATAGTCCTTGAAATCGTGAATTATTAGCCTCTCTTTTTACATTTTTTTGAGAATTTTTCGATTCTTTTATAAACTGCGTTATTTGTCATATGTAAATCTTCAGCAATTTCCCATACACAATACTTGTTTTTCAGCATTACAATAATTTTCTGCATGACAGGATCACACTTTTTCAAATGCTTATAAACAACGTCATCGTTTACTCCGTTTAGTACGTCTTCCCATGTATATTCACTTATACAATCTTCAGAAGGTTCATTTAGAAAGAATTTTACTTCAGTTGGTGACTCATTACGATGAAAACTGCGATTTTTGTTGAAATCAAAATCATCTAGCTCTCGAAGGTACTGAATCTTCCATTCAGGAAATCCTAATAATCGTAGTAAGTTTTCTTCTTTTTCTTTTGCCTCTAAATACTTTTTCTTTTCGTAACCGTAGTTATACATTTATTATTCCTCCTTTTGTGAAGGAGAAACAATTTCCCCTTCACTTGAAAGTCCACAAAAAAGGTTTTTTTTAGCCTTAAAAGGGATAAAAAAAACAGATCAACTGTCTGAAACAGAGATCTGTACCAATTCGTTGTATTTTCAAATCTATTCTCTTTTCAAAATTGAAAAGAGTTTGGAGGAGATCGAATTCTTACCATTAACATTATTAGAACATGTGAAAGTTAGTTCATCAATTACTAAGATGAAATAAATGAAAAATAAAAAAATATCACTAAATGGTGATATTTATGTTTCTATTTATACATAATTCCTTTATAATTGAAAATAAAGAAAGAGGTCTAATCATATGGAAATTAGTTATAATCGTTTGTTTAAATTATTAATTGATAAAGGTATGAAGAAAACTGAATTTGCAAAAATTGCAGGACTTACTCCTGGAACGTTAGCAAAACTTTCAAAGAATCAAACAGTTTCAATGGATTCTTTAATTAAAATGTGTAAAACATTAAATTGTAGTTTTGATGATATTGTAGAGATAGTGAGGAAACAATAATGATAATTTTACCAAAATCAAATGATACGGATTTAAGACAACTACTATACGATGTTCAGGAAGGAAAAATACAATTGCCTGAATTTCAAAGAGACTGGACTTGGGATGATAATCGAATTCGAGGAATAATTGCAAGTTTGTCTCAAGGGTATCCTATGGGAGCTGTTATGCAATTGCAATATGGGAATCCTGATATTAAATTCAAATATCGTACTATTACTGGAGTTGAAAATAAAAATGTTACTCCAGAATATTTAGTATTAGATGGCCAACAAAGATTAACATCAATTTATCAGTCAACATATAGTAATCAAGTTGTTGCCACAAAAACAGATAAAGGTAAGTCTATAAAAAGATTTTATTATTTGGATATGAACAAATGTTTAGATGATAATGAGGATCGGCTAGATGCTGTTATCAGTGTTCCCGAAGACAGAAAAATAAAAACTAATTTTGATCGTGATATTATTATGGATTTATCTACTAGAGAATTAGAGTATCAATTAAAGATGTTCCCAATAAATATTATCTATGATAATACGCAATTAATGCAGTGGAACTTTGGATACATGATGTATTATAAACAAGATGATGATGCTAATGATTTGTTAAATAGATTTCAAAAAGAAGTTGTTGAAACCATTCTACAGTATAAATTACCAGTAATCACTTTGGATAAATCCACTCCACGAGAAGCAGTATGCAAAGTTTTTGAAAATGTAAATACAGGTGGAGTTCCACTAACTGTATTTGAATTGGTTACAGCAACTTATGCTACGAATGAGTTCGATTTAAGAAAAGATTGGGAAAAATGCAAAAAAATAATCAGGGCTGAAAATGAAACGTTAAGAACTGACTTATTAGATGGAATTGATGAAATTAATTTTTTAACGTCAGTTACTTTATACACTTCTTATAAGAACAAAGTAGATGGCAAAAGCGGAACAATTTCTTGCAAGAAAAAAGATGTTTTAAATTTACCTTATGAATCTTATTTAGAAAATAGAGATGCAGTGCTTGATGGATATAAAATGGCAAGAGAATTTTTACTTCAAAATGAATATGTATTTAGACAAAGAGATTTACCTTATACAACCCAATTAATTCCACTTTCTGCAACTTGCGCATATTTAGGAAAGAAAACGTGTAATGAACCCAATACCAAAAAGATTTTAGAGCGATGGTATTGGTGTGGTATTCTTGGAGAAATGTATGGAGGTGCAAATGAAACTAGGTATGCAAATGATATCGAAGATATCATAGATGAAGTGTACAAACGTCCTAGTCAAATGAGAACAGTTAATAGTTCCTTCTTTTCAGCAACACGTTTGTTGACATTACAAACACGTTTAAGTGCAGCTTATAAAGGAATTATGGCTCTATTATACAAAGCAGATTGCAGAGATTTCATGGATAATTCGAAAATGAATTTGGTAAACAGTGTCATTCTTTCACCTGATATCCATCATATTTTTCCAGAAGCATATTGTCAAAAATATAATTCTATTGTAAATAAAACTCCTATTTTACCGCCAACAAATAGATCAATTGGAGGAGATTCTCCAAGTAAATATATACAAACTATATTAAATAAAGTTGATGGATTAACGGAAAATGAATTAAAAGATAGAATTGAATCACATATGATTAATTTTGAATATTTAAAGCAGGATGATTTTGATAACTACTTTATTGACAGAGCAAAAAAATTATTGAATCTAATTGAAAATGCAATGGGAAAAAATGTATCAGATAGAGGATCTGACGATACAATTGAGCAATTTGGAAAGTCACTAATTTGAATTGATTAATTTCAAATAATAATACTTTCAAAGAAATAAGGAGATATGCTATATGAATAAACAACAATTAGCCAAAAAAATATGGGAATCAGCTAATAAAATGAGATCTAAGATTGAAGCTAGTGAATATAAAGATTATATTCTAGGCTTTATCTTTTATAAATTTTTGTCAGATAGAGAAGAAGACTTTTTATTAAAGAATGACTTTGCTGAAGAAGATATAAAGTCAGTTAATGAAGAAGATGCAGAAATTGTTGAATTTGTGCAAAGTGGTTTAGGATATTTTATTTCTTATGAAAACTTATTTTCAACATGGATTAATGAAGGACATGATTTTGATATTGCAAATGTACGTGATGCTCTATCTGCATTCAGTCGTTTAATTGGTACGAATTATAAACGTGTGTTTGATGGAATATTCCAAACATTAGAAACTGGACTAAGTAACTTAGGTTCTACTGCTAAAGAACAAAGCAAAGCTGTTCGAGATTTATTGTATTTAATCAAAGATATTCCTATGGATGATAAACAAGATTATGATGTTTTAGGATTTATCTATGAATATTTAATATCTAATTTTGCAGCAAATGCAGGGAAAAAAGCTGGAGAATTCTATACTCCACATGAAGTTTCTTTACTTATGTCAGAAATTATCGCTGAACATTTAAAAGATAGATCTGAAATTAAAATCTATGATCCATGTTCAGGTTCAGGCTCTTTATTAATCAATATTGGTAAGAGTGTTTCAAAACATATGGATAGTAAAGATAATATTAAATATTATGCTCAAGAATTAAAGAAAAATACGTATAACTTAACACGTATGAATTTAGTTATGCGTGGAATTTTACCTGATAATATTAAGGTCCGTAATGGTGATACATTGGAAGAGGACTGGCCTGATTTTGAAGATTCTGATCCAATTGGAACATATGAACCATTATATGTGGATGCTGTTACATCTAACCCGCCTTATTCCCAAAAATGGGATCCAACGGATAAAGGAAATGATCCAAGATACGCTGATTATGGTACGGCACCAAAAGGAAAAGCAGATTATGCATTCTTATTACATGATCTATATCATATTAAACCAGATGGTATTATGACAATTGTTTTACCTCACGGTGTTTTATTCCGTGGTGGCGAAGAAGGAACTATTCGTAAAAACTTAATCGAAAAAAATAAGATTGATACTATTATTGGCTTACCATCTAATATTTTCTTTGGAACAGGTATTCCAACGATTATCATGGTTTTAAAACAAAAGAGAAATAACACGGATACGTTAATTATTGATGCTTCTAAGGGCTTTGTTAAAGAAGGAAAAAATAACAAGTTAAGAGCATGTGATATTCGTAAAATTACAGATGCGATTAAGAACAGAAAAGATATTGATAAATATTGCAAAGTTGTAAGCCGTGATGAAATTCGTGCCAATGATTATAACTTAAATATTCCTAGATATGTTGATTCATCAGAAAAAACAGAATCTTATGATATTTATGCATCTATGTTTGGTGGAATTCCTAATTCTGAAATTAAAGACTATGAAGATTATTGGAACGCTTTTCCATCATTAAAAGATGAATTATTCCAATCTAATAATGAGCCATATAGCACATTGAAATCAGATAACGTTAGAAATATCATCAAAAATAATCAAGATGTTAAACATTTTGTGAATGAATACAAAAATGCTTTTGCTGGTTTTGAAGGTTATTTAAAAACTTTACTAATTGATGATGCTGAAAACTTAAATATTGCCAAAACTGAAGAAATAATCAGTAATGAAATTTTTAAGAGACTAAAAAATATCTCTTTAATCAATCAATATGAAGCTTATCAATATTTAAATGATGAATGGAATACAATTTCTGGAGACATTGAAATCATTCAAACCGAAGGAATAGATGCTGCTAAAGTTGTTGATCCAAATTTAGTCATCAAAAAGAAAAAAGAGAAAGAAGTAGAAGTTCAAGAAGGTTGGTTTGGACATCTATTACCATTTGATCTTATCCAAAGTAAGTATTTGTTGAAAGAAAAGAGAGAGTTGATAGATAAAGAAACTCAAGTATCCGAAATCGATTCTGAAATTAATGATATTATTGAAAACCTTACAGATGAAGAAAAAGAAATGGAATTTTATGATGATGAAGGTAATAAAATTGTTGATAAACTAATAAAACAATTTATCAAAGATGCCGATGTAGAGTTAGAAACAAGAAAAAAATTAAGAAATTATAACTCTTTAGTTACTAAGAAAAAAGAATTGAATAAAGCATTAAAATCGGAAATAGCAGAATTGGAATTAAATACAAAATCCACAATTGAAAATCTAACTTATGAACAAATTGATGATTCATTAAATTCAAAATGGATTGAACCACTAATGCAAAGTATTAATAGTTTGCCTATTAAATTACTAAATGACTTTGAAACTAAAATTGATTTACTATCCAAGAAATATGAAACTACTTATTCAGATTTAGAAGAAGAAATTTCAAAAACAGAAAAATCTTTAATTTCGATGCTAGATGATTTAGAAGGAAATGATTTTGACATGCTTGGTTTAGATGAATTCAAAACATTATTAGGAGGAAAATAATATGGAAAATAATAAAACTCCTAGTATTCGCTTCAAAGGATTTACTGACCCTTGGGAACAGCGTAAGTTTGGTGATGTTGTTCAGATAACTATGGGACAATCCCCTGATGGGAGTACTTATTCTGATGAGCCAAGTGATTATATTCTTGTCCAAGGCAATGCTGATTTGCAAAATGGCTGGGTTTGTCCTCGTGTTTGGACGACACAGATTACTAAAAAAGCAGATGCAGGTGATTTGATAATGAGTGTTCGTGCTCCAGCTGGAGCAATGGGAAAAACCGCCTATAATGCTGTAATTGGACGTGGTGTTGCAGCAATTAAAGGAAATGAATTTATATATCAATTGCTTATTAAAATGGATAAAGAGGGTTATTGGAAAAAAGATTCAACAGGTTCAACATTTGAATCTCTTAATTCAAGCAGTATTAAAAATGCAGAAATTAAGCTTCCAACATTAGAAGAGCAAAATAAAATTGGTGAATATTTCTTAAATCTTGACAACCTTATCACCCTTCATCAGCGTGAGTTCTAAATAAAAATTATCAACTTAAATTTGCTAGAGAACGCATAACTATATCTACATCTTGATTTTCTAATTCTTGGATAATATGTAAATACGTTTTTTGAGTAGTAGTCATACTTGCATGACCTAATCTTCTTGCAACACTAGCTATTGAAACACCAGCATATAATAAAAGTGAAGCATGTGTATGCCTTAATCCATGAATAGATATTGTTGGAATATCAGCTTTTTTACAAAGTCTAAATAAAACTCCATTAACGGTTGAATTATATATTTTGTCGTTGCTTTTAACAAAAATAGGTTCATCGCTAGGTAAATCTTTTACTAATTGTGAAAATTGCATAACGGTTTTCCAATCCAATTGAACTTTTCTAACAGATGATTTATTTTTTGTTGGGAGAAATCCTCCTTGTCCTTTATAATCCCATGTTTTATTTATCAATACTACTTGCTTTGAAAAATCAAAATCTTCCGGAGTCAATGCTAAAGCTTCCGAAAATCTCATGCCGGTTTTTGCAACCAAAAGAATAAACCAATCCCAATTAACTGAATCTTTTAAATTCAAGGAGGTCAACAAATTATGAAGTTCAAATTGATTTAAATATTTCGGCTTTTTTTCACTAGGCGTTTTTCCTTTGATAATCGCCTTTCGAGTCGGATCTTTAGGAATTAGTCCTTCATCAACAGCATCTAAAATAGATCCTTTTATCTGATGATGAAAGTCCATTGTAGTCTGTCTTTCATGACATTTAGCATAATCATTAATTAATTTTTGATATGAAATTCTATCTAAATCGCATAATTTTAAATTAGGCACCAATTTTTCTAACCAAGAAATTGCCATTTTATATTTTGACAATGTAATTGGACGTATAGCGCCTTCTTTATAAATACTTACCCATTCTTTATAGTATTCAACAAACAATTGATTATTATCCATAGTCTTTTTCCTTTCCACTCACGCTGATGAAGGGTGATAAGGTTGTCAAGATTGCGGAAATATGTGCCGATTTGCTGCTGCTCCGTTGCTGAAAGAGGAAGCATAACACTTACTTTACCTATCTCGTCCTTGTTTATTTTCATAGGAATAGCTGTTTTGAGTGTTCTATTAGCTAACCCTTTTTGAACATAATCCGATTGAATGGCATTACTCAAAAAATAAGGGTCTGTGCTTTTGTATTTCAACAATGCAAGACTTACATAGTACGCTTTTAAGCTATTATCAGTTACAACATTCGTAGTTCCAACATCACCTATTCGTGTCATTAAAATATCATTTTCCTGTGGAAATATTTTGTAATTTCTCTTAAAATCTTCTTCAGAAATAAATTTTGAAGATTTTAATGTAGCTATGTTTTCTACTGACAAAAACATAACTCCACTATTTTGATAATTTGGTGTCTGATGAACACCATCGTATATTCCAACTATATCTCCCAACTTACGCTGTTCCCAAGTTGTATCTTTATGCTGAAAAATCATTTGGCAAAAGAATATGTCTTGCATAGTGACATTATTAATCTGATTGAGTAAAATAAGCAAAGAGATTATATTCTATTGGAGATGATAATTTGAAACAATTTAATGAAGGCGACGTTGTTTACTTTGTTAGCTCTTCTATCTTTATTAAGAAAGCTACAGTTATTCGAAATTCTGGTGGATTTTGTACAATTCGATTTTCAAATGGTAATTGTGGTACTTCTGGAACACGTGTTCGTGAAAGTAAATTGTATCGTACGGAAGAAGAGGCAAAGAAAGTTGTTGAGCAACATCAAAATGCAAATAAGGGGAGATGATGGTTTCTCCACTTTTACTTTGGATTGGCAAATACGATACCTCCCATTCTTGATCTATAGTAATCAAGAGCATAGGTGTTGGTTTGCCAGTCCTTTTTTGCACCTTCAAACGTATTGGTAATGCCATCATAATTACCATCTTGAATTGTAATGTTATTACCATCTACTTTTAAAACAATACCAACATGGTTTTTACCAATGCCAGAAAATACAGCTCCTGCTTTTGGCATTGAAGATCTTTCGAATTTATCAGGATGTGCTTTTAGTAGTTCATCTACACAATCCCATCCATTTCCAGAAAAGCCTGGATCATAACCATATAGCTCATAAAATCTTCCCCAGGCAAACCATGTACATTGACCATATAAGCCTGCTTTGGCATATGGATTTTTCGTAATCCATGCTTCCATATTATTGAAGTTTGGATTAGTTCCACCTCTAAAGGTAATACCAACATAGCGCATAACATGATCTACATAGTATGGATCTCCATATCCAGATACATTTAATTGTTGTTTCTTCATATCTGAAAATTGTTGTGCATTGTATTTGGAATAACCACCAAAATTAGAAATTGCCCAATCAATGTAGCCAGAGCCATAGTTGTATCCTTGCAAAGCTAGATAGATGTGTTCTGTATCTGATGGATCTTTTACATTTGCCTTTTTAACACAATCCGAAAAGGTATGTGTACCAACATCTATGGAATACTCTGGTTCTGTAATGCCATTAGGAACTCTAGGATATTTTGTATTATATCCCGATTCACTAGCTTGCATTGGATCACTTCCTTTGCCACCAGATTCCTGCATCATAATCGCTTGAAGTAAAGATACATAATCTTCTATATCGTATTCTATTGCATATTTACGAATGGTATCTTCATAGGCAATCACTTCTTCACTTAAGGAAACAATTTCACTGTTAGATCCACCATCTTGTGCTAGTACACTAAATGTTCCAATAAACAAAGTAATTACAATTAATAAAATTAGTCCTGTTCCAAAAGAAAAGAGTGTATTTAATGTAGATACACTCTTCTTAACAATATGAAATGATTTCTTTATAGCCTGTGTTGCATTTTGAACAATAGGCTTAGAAATAATTTGTTCTGTAGTTTGTTTTATCTTTGAAACATTTACTTTATTTACGACATGTTTCTTAGCCTTTGATATATAAGAAATCCGTTGTGGCTGAATATCATGGCTTGATTCAATAATAGATTTCTTACTTGTTGATTTGATTTTATATTCATTTCGCTTTTGCTTAATAAACTTAGTAGCACGATGTTTTGATTCAACCACAGTTTGTTTGGCAGCAACACTCACATTATTTGTAGCCTGTACCTGTGGATTGGATTTAACAGAAGCTTCCTCTTTTCTATCAACATTTTTATTATGAATTGTTTGCTGTTTAATAAAATGCCGAATATTTCCTTTTGTATCCTTTGTTTTAATGGCTTGCATTTTCTGCTTGGTTTTTATATCTCTCAAATTTATCAACTCCTTTGTATGTAAAAAAAGCAGAAAGTTAATTCTGCTTATTAGTAGAGTATCATTTGTTTAGATGTAAATAGAGAATAGAAATAATCATCAAAATCATCCCAATTGCTAATGAATTTTTATATACAAACTTTTTGATTTTCATATCTTTTAAAACATATTCCAAGTTATTATCATTATATTTTATTGCTATTTCCTTGCCGAATGGATATTCCTGTTCGTCTAATTCAATATTTAAAATGGATTGGATTTTTTGATTTTGATTATTTGTAAATTGCACAACGGGCATGTAAACATAATAATCTTCTTTGTCGTAATATTTTTCTTCATAGTCAATTACTTTGGCAATTGCTGAATTTTTATATTTTCTATACTTAAAATGATATATAGTGTATTGCGCGAACCCGATAGCTAAAAAAAACAGTAGAAATCTCCTCTAAAGCAAAGTATCTTTGCTTCATTAATAAGTGCTCTATATTTAACATAATTAATTATCCTTTTTCAAATCTTATTCTTTTCTCAATTATATCTTATATCTTATGAAACTCCAAATAATAGGGAAGATTCAGTAACGTCGGCTAATTTTGTAAAACCTTTCTATCTCCTGGTTTAGTTGTATTGAGATCGTACAATAATACTTTTGGCATCTTATTGACAAAAGGGACAATAGAACCACCATACTTGATTAATCCAGATCCAGTAGGTGCATTTGTGATATATCCCATCTGTTCTTCTGAAATATTTAGAAGTCTTGCTAAATCTTCTCTGTCATTGGCAGATTGATTTAACATACGATAAATTCAGAATTGGATAACATGCTTGTACCTTGTTGAGAGGAAAGAAGATATTTAACGTTTTGTGTTATTCCTGTAGGATAGGCATCTCTTTTACGGAATTGTCTCCATGCAGATGCAAAGAAGGTTGCACTTTCTTCATTTTCAAAGATAACGTGAATCTCATCAATAAAGACATGTGTACGTTTTCCTTTTCTCCAATTTTCATTGACACGATTGATAATGGCATCCGTAATCACAAGTAATCCCATCGTCTTTAATTGTTTTCCTAAATTAAAGATGTTGAAAGATAGGATTCTAGATTTGATATCTACATTGGTTTCATGGGCAAAAATGTTCAAGGATCCATTTGTAAATAATTCGAGTTTGATAGCTAATGATTTAGCTTCTGGTTCACTTTGTTCAAGTAACTTGTTGTAAAGATGTTTTAATGTTGGAACATAATTGTTTTTCATGGTATCTTGATAAACCAAAGATACACAACGATCGATAATAGAACGATCAATTGGAGATATACCACCATGATTTGTATCTAACTGTTCAAATAAGGACATGATAAATTGTGATTTATCTGCAATGGCATTGCCACTATCACCATAGCCTTCGGACATATCCATGGCATTGATATAGTCTTTACTATTTGTTCCAATACGAATAATTTGTCCACCTAGTGCTTTAATGATTGGATCGTATTCTCCTTCAGGATCCGCAATAATAATATCGTCATTCGTAGACAGAATTAAGAATTCAATTTCTTCTTTTGTAAGAAAAGATTTACCTGATCCAGGAATACCCAATACAAAAGAGTTTGGATTTTGTAATAAAGATTTGTTACAAAGAATTGGATTGTTAGTAATGGCATTCTGTCCATACCAAATACCACCTTTCTGCATAATTTCATGGGCTCTAAAAGGAATAAATACAGCAGCACTTTCTGTAAGCAGGGTACGAGTGATATTGAGTTTGTTGACTCCAATAGGAAGGGCTGTCTGTAGACCATCCAATTGTCTTTTTGAAAAGTAGAGTGTTTCAAGTTCACAAACATATTTTCGAGCTACTGCTTTTAATGTTTCACTATCTTTATCCAGTTCTTCTAATGAATCGGCAAGATGAACAACCGTAATATTACATAGCATCATTTTTTGATCTCGTACAATTAAATCATCTAAGAATTCTTTACATTCCTTACGTTGTAGCTCCATGTCATAAGGAATAATGGCTGAAAAGTTATTGTTACGATTTTGTTTCATTTGCCAATCCGTAATGTTCTTTTCAACACCTAAGAATTTATTTTCTACTTCACGAACTGCTTCATCAGTAGGAATCGTAATAATGTCCATAGAATACATCAAGTTCTTATTTAAATCGCAAAGTTCGGATACAAACTCGTCTTTTAAAAAGCCTGGATAATTGCTTAAATAAAGAACTCTTCCATATTTACCATCAAATTCAAAATATTTGTTGTGGTATTTGCTCATTCTAGGTGTAATCAAATCTTTAAAGGAATGACCTTTTTTTGCTAAATCATTGATATCCAATGTAAATTCTTCTGTTTCATTTCGATAAAAGTCATGGAGGATCTTTAATCGTTCTTCGGCATTTAATTCAATACAGGAAGAGCCAAGTCTTGAAAATAAGGTAGAATAATCAGCGGTAATTCTGGAGAAAGTAAATCTTGCTTCTTCGATACTGTTTTTAAAGATGGTAACTGTAATATATTTTTCCTGGATAATATCATCACTTTCAGATAGTTTGTCCAAAAGCATATTGTTGTATTCTTCGCGATATGGATCTAAGTTATCTTGTTTTAATGGAATCAAGATATCCTCTTTAAACTTCTTGATATCCACTTTTCGATTGTTGATAGTTATCTTTGTCATCACAGAAGAATCAAAAGAATTCAGTAAATCACTATAGCTTAAAAAGAGATTGTTTTTATCTTCTCCAGAAGCAATCTTATAGTTGATATCTAAGAAGCGATAACTCTTTGTATATTTATTACCAGATTTAAAAATACCATCCTTATAGATTGTGTCTACCGGGATGGTATCCTGAACAGTTTTAGGCACTCTTGTTTTTTCTTTGTTGAGCTTTTTCAATCTTTCGTAGCTTTTTATCATGTACAATTGACTCCTTTCTTGATTGATTAATGAATGGTTCAAGTATTTCGCAATAAAGATTAAATGGCACATTAATCAAATTCCTTGTAGACAACATAAAAGAAGATATTGCCATTTTCACAATATCTTCTGTATACATTCCTTGAAAACGAATAAATCCAAATGCTGCAAATGGTGCAGCACCAAGCATACACAACCAGCTTGTCATTTCTGTACCTAATCGATCTTTACATAAAAAATACAAACCACACGCAATAATACAGGCAATGATAGAAAAGATGCTTTGTCTAAGGGATAATCCAAAGAAAATACTTTCCGTATAATCTCTTATTTCTTTGTTGATTTTGATTTCAAAATTAGATTTCATCAGCAAAATCCTCATGAATAACATCTAATGGAATAGACGATGCAAATAAGATGTTATCAATAGGAATAACCATCTTTCCACCATCACGACGAACAATGATTTTATCTTTTTCATGTTCTACTTTATACATCAATTTTTCTGTTAATGGTAAAGTTGTAGATTCAACAATATCCAATGAATCTCCTGTTTTTAATACAACTTTATTTAATATATAATCTTTCATTTTGTGTTCCTTTCTTGCCGAAAAGGCATAATAAAAGCAGGAACAATATGCTCCTGCAGTAGTAATTAAAATAGTAATGATAAGTAATCCTGCCTTGAGTCAAGTATTCTAATAATTTCAATATTCTCTTCATTGACATTATAGAATACAAGTTGCTTAGATACGATTAAATAGCGAAATGGTGTATCTATGTCGAAACGATCTGACATTTTAGGACCTAGATAAGGATTATCTTTTAATAATGAAATTGTATCTACAATATTGTTTTTAAGTTTTTTTGCGGCTTGATCGTTATGAAACTGATTAATAATATAATTTTCGGTATTAAGAAGATCATCAATTGCTGCTTTTTTATAAATAATCTTCATTTTACAAACCCAACATTTTTTTGGCTTCTTCTTCTGAATAAGATTCAGTACAATTCATACCAATTTCTAATTCTTTCATTAATTTAGATAAAGCTTTTGCTTTCATCTTTTCAGCATTATCTTCGGTCACAGAAAACGGAAAACCACCTGTATTTAATACTTGCTGAAAAAATACATTTACGGCATCCGTTAGAGTTAAACCGTTTTTCGCAAAAACTTCTTCTAATTCATTCTTGATTTCTGAGTTCATGCGAATTCTAAATACATCATCTTTTTGAGCATTGATTACGTTACGCATAATTAACACTTCCTTTCGTATATATTATACTCAGTTTTCTACAAAATATCAACAAATGTGGCAACTGAGTAGCTACATATTATAGCCCCATCATTTCTTTAACGATTCGATCTGACATCTTGATTGTTCCTACAAGAACTAACATATTGAATATTAATTCACCAATATAACTCCATACCATAGATACACTAGATGCTGTTGAATCCACTACTGGTGGACTTGATGCAAAGGCTGAAAAGATAATACAGGAAAGGACAATGATCGCTCCTTCTAAACAAACTCCTGCATAGCTTTTGATAAATGTAAAAGCTGTGTTTTGTGTGCTTTCTCCTGCAGCTGCTGCAAGTGGTATTGGAGAAATAGCTGTGTACATGTAAAGTTTAAAAAATCTTCCATAAACAGTTAATATCATTACAAAAGATAGAATTGTAATGAATATAGATCCTAATAGGGTTACTGCCCATAATGGAATGGATTCTAGAAATCCTGTATTACTAACCGCATCAACTATTTCCTGTGGTATAACTGTTTCGTTGGATACTCCAAGTCCTACAGTTTCCGTAATCGATTGAATTATCCCCTGTACAATTTCAAAAATCTTTGTCATCAGTTCCATTCCATACATGACAAGACCTCTGGCAATAATAAATCTTAGAAATAGTTTGAAGGCTTGCTCTGGACGTTTGACATCCTGCCAGCTTGTACAGGTTCGTATTAATCCCCATACAAAGAAAAGTACAAGAAGGGCAAGACCAATAGCTTGTAAACCTTCATGTACTTTTACAATGATTTTCCATATATCTCCACCTTTAAATGTTTCTGGAGATTCAGTCAGTAACAACCATATTTCAGCAAGCTTAGAATTCCAGGTATTGATTGCACTTGTTAGGTTATCGATGATTCCATCCATACATTAACCTACAATAATGTTTAAAATCTCTTTCGCAAACGTAATAATAATTCCACCAGCAACAGTCATAAATCCATTTGCTCTTTGGCTTGGATCGTGGCTTTTTAAAGATAAACCAACCTGCACAATTCCAAAGCCCAATAGAATCATTCCAATAGCTCGAATAAGTCCAAACATAAAATCACTGAAATTATTGACTACAGTAACTGGATCATTAGCTGCATAGACAGGTGTTATAAAGTTTGTGATGAGTATCAATGCTGTATAAGCATAGAATAATACTTTTCTAATAGTTTTTACTTTCTTCATTTTCTTTGATCTCCTTTACATATTTTTCTACTTCTTCTTGATCTAACAATTCGTATTCGTTATCAGTTAAAAGAATATTTTGCCAGTCATCAATGAAATGATGTGCTTGACCATGAATATAAGGCTCTCGTCCTCCATCTAGTGTTTGTTTGATATTTGGATGTTTTAATAAGTCATATTTTTTATCTTTGACCGGTCGTTCTCCCTTAATAAAAAGAAGCCCGTAATTGTTATCTAATAAACGAACTTCATCTGCGGTTAATAATTCTCTTCCAGTTTGCTGATAATTGGTGGAATAGTTTCCACTATGGCCACTTGATTTGCCGTACGTATTTGTATCCAATGTTTCTTTTCCAAGCAGTTCACTAATGTATTTATGTGTACTCTGTTCATTGCCACCAAGATAATACGTTTCATCACAGTTACCTAAAATGGATTCCCAGCTATCTTTGTATAACGCTTTGATCTGAGCCAGGTTCTGTAAAATAATGGATACAAAGATCTGTCTTGAACGCATGGTTGAAAGCAATTTATCAAATTCATCTGGTAAAGCAACATTGGCAAATTCATCCATCAAGAAATGGACGGGTACAGGAAGTTCTCCACCATGTACATAATCCGCCTGGTAATACAACATTTGAAATAACTGGGTGTACAACATTCCAACTATAAAATTGAATGTGGAATCGTTGTCTGGAATAATCGCAAATAAAGCCGTTTTTCTTTCTCCAATCTGTTCTAATTCCATCTCGTCATATTTGGTTAATGATGCAAGTTCTTCCAAATTAAAAGCAGCAAGTCTTACACCAACCGAAATCAGAATCGATTTGGCGGTTTTACCTGCTGCTTGTTTATAAATCTTGTATTGTTTTAAAGCTAATGAATTAGAATCTATCATTTCTAATCTTTTAAATAACTCATCCAATGGACTTTCGTAGTCTTCTTCATCTTCTTTGACTTCTGCATAATTGAGCATTTCCATGACCATTGTAAAATTCTGTTCATCTTCTGGTGCATAATGGTACAGATATAACATCAGCGCTTCCAATAGTGCTGTTTCACTCTTTTCCCAGAATGGATCATTGGTAGAAGAACCTTTAGGTGTTGTATTACGGATCAAGTTGGTAATTAATTTCAATACATCCTTATCACTTTGAATATAGTGGAATGGATTATATCCAAGAGATTTAGACATATCAATCAAGTCAATGACTTTAATGACATAACCATTCTCTTCTAATAGATGACCAACACTTCGAATGATTTCGCCTTTAGGATCCAATACAACAAAACTTGTATTACATTGCATGATATTTGGTTTGGCATAAAATCTTGTTTTGCCAGCACCAGAGCCACCAATCACTACTGTATTTAAATTCCTCCGATGTTTTTTTCCATCTAATCCCATTCGAACATTTTGGGAAAAGACTTTGTTGGTAAAGTAGACTTTATTGGCGTATTTCTTACATACAGTATTTGGATTGGCCCATTTAGCAGAACCATATTCTTCAGTTCGCCTATAATTCTTAGCTGAAGATAAATACATACCAACACCTAAAACATGAATAACTAGAAAGATGCCTATTGTTTTTAATGTTGAATCCGTCCATTGAATAGAAAAGGGATGATTTAAAGCTTCGCTAAGATATGGAATTGCATGGATCAATCCTTCATCCATATAAGGTGCAATCAACAAGGCAATCCAAATGGCAGGAATAAGCAAAAGTACTAGAAATACATATTCATCTTTTCGTTTGTCTATAAATATCAGCTCCTTTCATTTAACAAAAAAGCAATCCGAATTCGAATTGCTTAAAAGTTTTGATAGTTGTTAATTTAGCAAGTTAACAAATCAGAAAATGATGAATTGACAATATCTGATGCGATAACCGACTATTTTTGTGGTGCTTTGTCAAAATAGCCTTTATTTACGTTTGCATCACAGACTTTGACAATTAATGAATCTAGAAAGTCATAATTTTTATGTGCCATGCGTTGTTTATCTCTCAAATCCGCAAGGGCACGTACAATGATTCTTCTTTCTGTATCATCAACTTGTATTTCAATTATTTCGTCATTTTGTTTTTTTAACCAGTTACGCATAGTTGTCATCTCACTTTCTTTTTTGATTTCTTTCTTACTGGATATTTTGGTGCAGAAGATTTAAATTGTTGCTGCTTAATATCTTTTAATTCCTGACGAACAGAAGGTCTATCCATAGTAACTATTGATCTTTTTCTTTCGACGGTTTTCTTCTTGTTTTCTTTCTTCAATGTTTTTGAAGATGGCTCGAACGGAGTACCGTCCTTGCTTGTCCGAGCCTTGACGGGGTTTGTTTTTTCATCCATCAATTTAGATAGTAATGCATCATGTTCTTCATCACTTAAAGGCTTTGCATCTTTGATTTGTTGTTGTGACAATACGGATTCACGAATTGCTTTGGTATCAATGGTAGCTAGATCAAATTTATCTACCATTCTTGATATTTTGGATGCATCTTCAGCTTTGACCATGATATCTACGATTCCATCCGTGTTATTCTTTTCTTTTAAAACAGAATAGAGGACACCATAGTGTTTGGCTTCTTCACAAAACTTTTTAAGATCCGAATGATGAATCGCAAACACTTTTAATTCCTTGTTGGACTTTAACAGATTATCCAAGTTAGTTTTGCCTTTGATTTTCTTATTGTCCGTAAGAATGGCATACAAAGTAACAGCCAAGAATTTAGCTGCTGTTCCACCAGCTTTTAATCCAATTTCAGCAGCTACCTGAATGCCTTCTAATGTCATTTTCATCATTTGATCTGCAGTATCGGCACTGTTCATAAATTCAAGCTCCTTTCGTATTCTTTTTGTGTTTGCATCCGTTCCGTTTCTAATGCATTCACTATTTTTAATTTTTCTTCAATGTCAGGTACTCTCTTTTCTATATCTTCGCATACTTTAATTTCCTTTTTCCCATGTGCAATTTTAGAAGTAAGCGTATCTCGATCCTGTTCCAATTGTTGTTTTAATTCTGAATCACGAGTTCGTTTGATTTTGTTGTAGATGGATCTTCGTTGATTCATCCAGTTTTCTATTTGATTGTTTAAATCTAATTTAAAAGCAAGCACATCTTCAATGGTTTCAAGATTATGCTTGCCAATAAGAGTATTTTCATTTGTGATTTTATCCATATAAATCAAATCCTTTCTAAGTTGTGGACTTGGATATTTTTGTGCTTTTCCTTTCGGACGTAAGATCCCTAATTCAAAACAATATCGAATATACATTGCCTTGATTCCTTTTAGTTTTGTATGATCACCTTGATATTCTTTACATGGTATAACATCAGAAACTGCAGATTGCATTGGAAACAGAAAGTTACTGTTAATGCGTTCCATCAAATGCTCTTCATCATATCGATCATCACGAGTGAGTTTATAAAACCGGAATGTTCTTTTAGATTGTGGATGTTTTAAAGTCCAGTGCTTTCCACTTAGGTTTACAACATAGCCTATTTCTTCAAGACTTGTTTGAAACTGTTCTGGCGTTCTTGCATACAATAGAACGGAATCCACATCATAACGAATCAGTTTTCGCAAATAGATAGAATCATTCTTTTCAGCTTTCCATTCTCCATAATTCATTGCTTTTCCATCCGGTTTACTAATAACAGTTAGACCATGTTCTTTACAGATGGCATCATTTAATTCTCGGAAGTGATCAATATCAGCTTTTTTATTGTCATACTTTTTACCATCTACCCAGGAAACAGAATTTACTACAAAATGATTATGAAGATGTTCTTTATCTAGATGTGTCGAAACAACGACTTCAAATCGGTTGCCCCACATTTGTTTGGCAAGCTGTACACCCAGTGCATGACATTGTTCCGGTGTCACTTCACCTGGTTTAAAGGACTGCACTGCATGAAAAGCAAGACGGCCATCCATTTTGTTGTAGGAAAGTTTTGTGTTGATCATCTGCTTTAAAGCAAAACGAGGTTCACAATTGATGCCAGTAATAAATTCTTTTTCATTGGTTTTATAGCCTTGGGTAGTATAGGCTAGAACTTCTTTTAAACCATCGCCCATATCTTCTTTTGTTTTATCAGGATTTTTAATGTAGCTAAGAACACGATTCAAATCATCTTTCACTGCCCAGATTTTGGTGATTGCCATACTTCCTCCATATTGATAGGTTGTCGAATCAAAATCATGATCTCGTTGATTTGATCTTGCAGCTTTTCATAGTTTTCCATGTAAAGAGATTTATTAATTCCATTTTGTGTATAAACAGAGATTGCGATTTGATTCATCTTTTCAGCAATCTCTCTTAAAATTTCGATTACTTCGATTAATTCTTTAGAAGGTGCAGGTCTAGGGAGTAAACCGTTTATACACATTCGAAGATAAGATTCTCGAGATAGATTTGATTCTTTAACCAATTTATTAAGATGCTCAAAGTCTTGATTTGTTAATCTAACTTTGATTTCTTTTTTCTTCAATTTTGTTTTCATTGTAGAAAGCATCCTGAACAAATAAAACTGTACCCATTCCAATCATTCCACCACCAAGGAAACTGATAAAACATAGGGTTATACTATTAAACATTTTCATGTACCTCCAATCTTAAAAGAGCTATCAACAAATTGTGATAGCTCAGGGTCTTAGGGATATTCCCTAAATACTTGTCTTTTGTCCCCAAAAGACGTTGCTTGTTACAACTGTAGACATTAATTGGCTACAGTCTTTTTCTTATCCGGAATCAAATCGGCAAGATCTTGATCCATTTTTTCGAACATTTCTTTTTTCTGATTCAGTAGTTTTAGATTTGCAGTCAGAATATTATTTTCTTCAGAAAGTGTTTTGATGCGTTCTTCATTTTTGATTTTTTTCTTTTCAATAATGGATATTCTTTTAACGATATCTTCGTACTTTATCATTTTGAAATCTCCAATTTCTAATGAAGTAATTGCGAATATTTATGTTTGTTGATTCGCTTTTCATAATCATCTGCTTTTTCTAAAATGTGTTCATCTTTATCATAATGATACAAATGATCAGATAGCTTTTTATCAGGATCTACCAATGTTGATTTATTAACAGAAAGAAGCATTTCTTTAACATGTTCAATATTCAAAGAAGGGGAATCACATAATGCAATACACTCATCCGTAGAAGATGGAATGATATATAAGTCATGTTCTAATTTTTCAGCCAGATCATTTAAAACTCCTGCATAGAACATTGTGGCTGCACCTTCTGTATGATTTTCATTTGTTAAAACAACGAGTTGCTGCTCTTTTTCTTCTAGAGCTATATCTTTTGGAATTCCTATCAACATGGTTTCTAATGGAAGTATTTCTGGTTTCATCATATTTGGCGATGAAATCAATGCATCGTTATGAAGTTTGTTTACATCAATTCCGTACTGATCCATGAGTTGATTTGTAACTCTAGCCGAACAAAAACGGTCATTTGTTGTTTGTATCATAATCTTATAAACAATCGCAAGATCTCCAATAATAGTATGAGGCATAGTGGCTAAATCATTTTTATGTTCTTCTGCATTAATGACTGTCATAAATAAATAATCTTTAACGGCATTATAATCAAGCAGAGCATTTACATCCTCTAAAACTTTGTCATTGTGTACCATTTTCCACTAACCTCCATCTTCAAATTCTTAAAATAAAAAGCCAATCTTTCAAGATTAGCCGTACTGAATTCAATTGTTTCTACATTATTCATTTTCTAAGTTCTCCATTTCTACATACAATCCATAGAATGGATCATCTGTATCTAATTCATATACTTCATTTTCATAGTTATCAATCGCAAAAATCATATATTCAACAATATCGTTATACATATTTTGTTTTGCTTCTTCTAATGCATGGATTCCTTCTTCAAGAGAAATAGATTCTAAAATATTTGTGGAAGTTTCCTTTGCGTATGTGTAATTTGTAATGGTATCTTCTACAGATTCAAGCATCAGCAACTGAGCCTGAATGATTTGTTTATCTTCCAAGTGAAGATTGGCATAATTGTAAATTCTAGTGTTGTAAGTCATTGCTTTTTCCTCCTTTTGCCTTTGGTTTTTCCATATCCATTTCATCTAATTCAATGGAATAAATACGTTCATTTTGTTGTTCACCAAAAAGTTGAGCCATCAATTCTGAATCATTCTTTGTGGATTCATAGGCATTCAAATATTCATTATCAATAAGATGGAATTTCTTCTTCTGTGCTTTTTCATTTTCTACAAGTTCTGTAGCTGTAATCTTTAATGCAGCTTCTTCATTCAGCTCTAAATTATCTGGTGTTTTGTTTAAATCCATCAACAACAATGTTTCATTGAACAGAATGGGTTCTTCATCCTTTAAAGCTTTCATTTGTTTAAACATGATATTTAAGAACTGCTTCTTTACCTGATCATTAACTAAAACTTCTACAGGCTGATCTAGAATATCCTTATAATGTTTTGATGGAACAACAGTAGGTTGTTTTGTGTCCGGATTAATATAGGCATAGGTCATACGACTAATATTTTCACAGACTTCTTTGATCTTCATTTTCTGAAATAAATCAAATTGCTTATTCAAATTACATCACCTTTACTTTCTAAATTTGAATAATAAAAAAGAGAAAGTATCTACTTTCCCTTAATAATAATCACAAATTATATTTTTTCGG
>ULQV01024745.1_pt1 | contig 29641 bp, 36 predicted proteins | sample 1954851 | NCBI WGS metagenome assembly ULQV01 (sample SAMEA4835665, study PRJEB28245) | human gut metagenome | biome: gut microbiome; material: fecal sample | place: Denmark | collected 2008 | reverse complement strand
CTTTGTTGATTTCTTCTATTAATATTATTTTTCCAATATTCTTTCATAATATTAGAATGATTACTTCTAATACCATTATTCCATTGTTGCTTTAATTGTTTACTTTTAAGAATACGAGTAGAATTATTACAAATATATTTACCATTTATATCTAATCTTAAATTATATCCTATATTAGGATTTATAGAATTATATTGAATAATATATTTACTTTCGTTATTTTTTAATTCTATATTAGAAATATTTTTATCATATTTTTCAATAATATCTACAATAAAAGAATTAATACCATAAGAAATAATATCTTGAAGAAATTCTCTATTATAATGTTTAAGAGGATTATCTCTATAAACATCATTTCTATAATGATTTATTCTTTTATTAAGATTTGTAGTAGCACCAATTAATATAAGATTAGTTATAGTATTTGTAATTTTATAAACACAACAAACATGTGGTATTTCATCTGTAAATTTCATAACAATAATATTTAGTTAATTAATAATTATGTAAATATACAACATGTTTATTGAAAATATATAATTATGATATAATTATTTTGCCTTGCGCTTCGATATTTAATAACAATATCTACTCTACTAAGTTCAACATTGGTAATATGTTGCTTTTCGATAGTCTCTGAACCTTCGTCTTTATTAAGACGCTTGGCTGCTGATTGGCATATATTTCTACTTAGCGTTCCAGCAATTCACAAGGTTAAGACACCAATAACTTTAATGTCTCTATTAATATAACATTTATATTCTTCAGCGTCAGCATCTAATTTAGTAAGGTGTTTCCAATTATTAGAAATAGACTCAAATTTATCTTTATCTTTTTTATAAAGTTTAACAACTATACCATCAGTATTAGCACTTATAATTTCTATACCATTTAATTCAAGTTCTTCACAAAGCATTAAAATCATTAATTGTCCATTTATAGTAACTTTAAGAACAGCAAGTCTATCATAAAGATTACCAAATTCAAAACCTAATTTACCATAAATAGAATTAATAACAATCTTTAACGCTTGCGCAAGAATATCTTTTGGAATACCATCAATAAGATCTTCTTCACTATGTTTAGCGGCAATACGAGTATCTTTAAGCCAGCTAACAAGTTTTGTAAAAACACCTTCGTTTAAATGTGCAGGGGCAACATGATATACAGACATAATTGACGGATAGAAGCTGGAAATATCCCAATGTACATATATATAACTATCATCTGTAATATTATCCCAAATAGATGTTTTTTCTTTTGTACAATCCCCCGTAGAGTAATAATCAATATAAATTAGTTTACTCTTCAATTCTCTTGGAATATCTTGACTATGAAGTCCACCCGTTGCAATACTATAAACAAGTTTATTAATAGTTATTTCAAACCAGCCAGTATCATTATTGGTTTTAAGATATTTAAATTCAGGATATTTATTAGACACTTCTTTAAGAGCTTTTTTACTTGTTGAATAAACAACAACTTTTTTCATTTCTTCGAGAAGTTCTTGACATTCTTTAGTTTTAAATTTAATAAAAGGAAAAATAACTCTTTTAAAAGCCATAGCAGTACGTTCAGTTTTATTGCCTTGCCATTGATTTGGAGTTAAACCACTAAACTCGCTATAAAACTTTGTAAAAAGTTTATCAGCAATATTACTTCGAGAACTACTTAAAACATCAACTCCATAAGCAGAAGATATACTATAACGTAAACGAATTTCATCTATATAAAGTCTTATAATTTCACATAGAATAAAAGAATCATTCATATTATAATACATAGTAGGTTCAATCCATTCATCGATAATATATCTATCCCACTTTTCAACTAACTTATTAAGATTTTCAACATTTATGCCTTTAAGAGTATTATCTTTTTCATAAAAATGTTTATCTTTATCAGATATAGGAGGAAGTTCATATTCAAGTAGTTCATACCATTGAAGATTAATACTTGTTTGTTTAAGACTTTTAGGAAAATAAACAATTTTTCCATTTTTATCAACTCCTTTGCCAACTTTATTAAGAGCAAATACGGTCATTAAATCAACGTCTGTATAAGGAAGTTTATACTTACTTAAAGTACCAAGTAAATAATCATGTTTAAATATTTCATAATCATTTTGAGAAGAAATAATCTTTTTTGAAGTTTCATATAATTTAGTAATAAGTTCTTTAGTATTATCTGTTTGATTAGAAAACATAAGAAAAGCGGCAACCATTAATTTATCATATTTAGAACTATTAAAACCAAACATATCGGTACGAACAGGAATTTGTTTTTCAATATCATTCTCTTTTTGTATTTCATAATGTGGTCTAAGTCCATTAATAAATCCAAGCATAGTTAATAGTTGAGAATCATCTTTATCAGTAATATAAAAACTATATTTAATTACTGAATTAAGTTTTTCTTTAATTTCTTTTACAGTATATTTTTGAACTAATGGAATAGGAGCTTTTTTCTTATCGTTTTCATCATAACAATCTTTAAATACTTTAAGATAATCATTAACTTCAATTATACTTATACTAAAAAAGTTTTTTAAAATTTCAACATCATAAGCATAACTACGTATCATATATAGCCTCTTTAAATTGTCTTACAAAAACATCTTTAAGATTTTGATTATCATAATATATAACAGCAGGGCTAATAACAGTTTTAACGTTATATTTTCCTCTATTATAATTATATAATTCAAAATCATATAATTGTTTATCAAAAATAATTAGTTTAGTAGGTTTTATACGAATAAGTTCGTAATATAAATTACAAATACAATTTTTAATAGCTTCTTTTTCTAAATTAAAATCTGTTTTATTAATACATTTAATAGTACGAGCTACATAACAATTTTCAAGAAGTTCTTTACCTGTAATATCTTTATATGTATCTCGTACAATTTTTAATATATTATTATAATTAACATCAGCTTTAATATCATAAGAAGGCAAAATAATCATAGTATCAGTGATTCTATTTCCTGTACCAAATACAATAGTATCATTTTCTTTACTATATAATTTTAAAGGGCAATTATAACAAGTGCTTATTTTATTAATAAATAATTGACTACTATAATGTTCAATACTTAATTTAATATTTTTATTTTTACGTTTAATTCCCATAACATAAAATTAATTCTTTTCTTACACGAGAACATGCTACATATAGTCTACGAAGTAAATCATCTTGATTAGAATAAGGACGACCGTTTTTATCATAAACAATATCATTGACGTCCACAAATACAACATCATAAGTAGAACCTTGACTTTTATGACTCGTAATTGCAAAACCATAATCTAAATCTCTACTATGAATAATCTTTCCATTACGATTAACTATATTAGTAGCAATAAGATATTTCTTTTTAAAATTATAATATTGTTTCCATTTACTTGCACGAGTACCACCTGTAGCTTTTTTAGCAGTTTCAATTAAATCCGTAATAACTTTATGATATTTTAATATAGTAAATTTATCTCTATGATCTATAACAAATAAAGGTTCAGTAATGTTGCCTCCATGTACTAATTGAAACTTAATTAAAAAACCTTTAAATCCATAAGTATCATCAACAAAATTAACAATATCATTAATTATATATTCTTCTGAATTATTGATAATTATTTCCATAAATTCATTAACAATAGTTTCATAAGACATAATTAAATCATTTTTAGTAATAATACTTTTATCAGCATCTTTTATTATATTATTACGAATATAATTATTCCAATTAGAAACGCAAGCATTAGTATATGCAATAATTCTATACATATCTATGTTATTAGTATATTCTTCATTTGAAAAACAACTATCTATAGTATTATTAAAGTTAACTTTATTACATATACTAAAACCTTCTCCAATTTCATTATACACAGTAGCACCTATATTTTTACTTATATATTCTAAAAAAGTATAACTTTTATTAGTAATATCATTTCGTAATAAATCTAATAAATTAGAAATAGGATTAGTTACAGATTGTCTAACAATTTCTTTTAATACAAAAACTTTATTACATTTATAAAAAGCACTTGATTTAGTTTCATTAACAGGAGCAAGTTGACTACTATCACCAATAAATATAAGTTTAATATTTAATTGTTTACATTGTTCACATATATAGTTAACAATTTTAGAAGGAAGCATAGAGGCTTCATCTACTAATAACAATTTAATATCGTCAAGTTTTGGTTTAGCCATAGGATTAAATTGAGGATTATTAGGATCAAAATCTTCTAATCTTAAATCTAATCTTAAGCCAAGAGTACTTTGAATAGTATCAACAGGTCTATTTCCAATAGCTTGACTAAACACTCTACATGCTTTATGAGTAGAAGAAGTACATTTAATTACACTATTACTATATTTACAATTATTAATAATATATTTAGTAATAAAAGTTTTACCTGTACCACCAGCTCCAATTAATCCAACTATATATTTAGCTGGATTAAAAGGAGAAGCTATAAAATCAATAATACCATCTATAGCTTTTTGTTGATCATTAGTAAACTTATATTTATCATTATTATTATTTATACGTTCACCAATCTTAAATTCATTCATTTCTTTCTCTCAATATTTTATTGATACGAGCTTGATTAAGTTCATCATAATTATCTTTATATTCTTTAAAGATATTAGTTGCTTTATCATCTTCGTAATCAATATAACTTTCTTTAATATCAAAATATTGTTGTTTATCATAATTATTAACAACAATATTTCCTTTAACAATACAACCTACACAAAAAGGTAAATAATATAAAATGTCAAGTTCTTGATTAAGATTATCACATCTAATATAAATATTACGAATAGATTTCTTTTCTAATTCTTGCATATAAATATTAGAAGCACCTTTACAAGTAAAACATTCTTGTTTAATTGGAATAATACTATTTTCCATTAAAATTTTATAAGAACCGTCTTTATCAATAAAAACAATTCCTTTAACTTTTCTAACTTTAATAGTATATTTTTCTTTAATAACTTTATATTTACCTTTATTATTTTTCTTAACAGAAACTGAAAAATCAAATGTTGGCATAATAATAGATTTAATAGATTATTTTTTCATTAATTTTTTAGTAGACTTAACCATATCAAGTTTAAGTTGTTTTCTTTCTTTTTTAGAAGTTTTTCTATCATTATCATCGCCAAATTCTCTATTAATAACTTTTCTATTATTATTAATAGTTTTAGATATAATATAACTATATCCACAATAATGACAAAGATAATCTATCTTTCCCCAAGTACCATTACCAACTTCATTAGAATCTTTTTTAACTTGTACTATTTTATTAACATAATCAATAGAAATATCTGCTTTTTTAGTAATACTTCTAATAACACTCACTTCATCATAATTTTTCTTTTTCATAACTTTACGTGATTTAATTTGTTTATTAATACTATTATTTATATTTACAATAATGGCTCGGCTTTGCCTCGCCACACTATTCGTTCCCCCGTAGAGAAGTACATCGCATACCAGCTTTATATCTGCTTATTATTCTATATAATAATCACAGAATAAAACTTTTGGTTCAGTCTTAGCTTCAACACCAATATCTTTTAGAGTATCAAGTTCCATATATATTCTTTAGCTATATTATCTTCATATACATGAATTAATCTATAGCTTCTTCTTTACTTCTGACAACAATAACCATACCGCCATCTCTATATCCTGTACCAACAGTTATAGTATATAATTTACAAGTATTCATAATTAATATTTTTATATTATGATAGCTGTTTTTAGCTTAATACAAAGACTTATGTTTAACTAAATAACTTGTATTATTCAATATATAATAATTCAATGTTAAGCTAAAATTAGCTATTATAAAACGTTTAACGAATTAAGTTTGCTATATCTCGATAACTAATAATAAACTAACATAACGATTAACATTATAATCAATAATATAATTATAATATTGATTATTATAAATAAAAACAGGAACTTGTTTCACAACAAATCCCTGTCATAACGGATAGGTAAATCCACAGTTTGGTTCATAACAACATCTCTTTTCACAAAGAGTTTTATTTTAGCAATAATACTATTATGAATATTTATAGTAAAAATAAATTGAAACAATGAATAAACAAACTATGATATACAATAATTGTATTATTGCTATTATCTCAATCTTGGTTCTTTTTTGGTTCTTCTTCATTAATAATCATATTAATAAGATCTTCTTTGCAAAGTTTACTTAAATCTTCTTTAGTAGGCTTATAAGAAGATTTATTATGACGTTCATTTCTTTTGTTAATAATATCTTTAATATTATCTTTAACTTGTTTGCAAATACAATAGCTATATTTACCTAAAATAATTTCAATATCATTAACAAGCTTATAATAACTATCTATTTCGTCTGCGTCGAGAAGTTCTAATTCTTCTTTACTAACAGTTTTAAGATTGTTAAGAGCAATAATAATATTTTGATGAAGTAAATTGTCAACTTCATTATAATCTTTAGCCCAATCAACAAAAAGTTTAGTATCAGTAATCATATCTTTAAATATATCACTTTTACTTTTATTAAAAGACTCTTTAATACTATTAGCAATTTCATCTATTAAATTACTAATACTTTGTTTAGAGCTATCAAATTCAATTGTTTTTGATTTCATAATAAATAAATTTACTAAATTAATAATTTAAAAAATAGTGTTACTATTATCACTAACCGTAACACTTATAACTATGAAAGTTCTAAAACAAGCATGTTCAATTATCACTAATTTCCATACTTTAAGATTTCAGGTTCAATCACAAAATGTATCAAATTCTTCGTCATCTTCATCTGGCATATCATTCCAATTTACATCGTCATAATCTGTATCATAAAGATAACTTGGAATTTCAACTTCAACAGATATATCGTTATTATTATCTTCTATAATCATAATCATAAGATTAAGTCTGAATCCCCGTAAAGGAATCAATGATATATCGTTCTTTTCTACGGGGATTTAGACTAAGTAAATTTTACTCTTCAACATCAACAGTTTTAATATCTGCATTCTGTTTATTAAGTTCAATTATCTTGTCAATATTAGCAGAAGAAATATCAGCAAGACAATCATCATTTAATTCTTCAGAACAAAATTTATTAATAGTTTCTTGTGCAGTCTCTGCAAAACATTGGAAAGAAGCAATTAAACTGTTAATGAAAAAAGTTTCATTATAATTATACTCACGATTCAAACCGTTAGTATTTACAATAAACTTATTCCAAAGAAATTTAACATAAGGACATTTAGCCTTAATTTCATCTCTAGTAAATAAAGTATTGATAATACCTTTTGCAGTAAATCTACGAATTTCTGCATTAAACTTAATAATAAATACAACTTCAAGAATATGCTTAGGAAGTTTAGCATATCTTTCAGGAACATAAGTACGTTTACGTTCTTTTTTATCTTTATTATCTTGTTTACTTCTATAAGAACCATTAATAGGTCTCATAATATTTTCGTTAACACCTTCATTTTCTTTTTGAGAATTAACACCATTATCATTAACAGATTTTCTTAAATTCTCAACAACAGATTGTTCAATGTTCATAATTTTGTTTGTTTAAAGATTAATAGTAAGATTAATATTTTCTGTAAATATAAAAACAATTACAATACCATACAAGATATTTAATATATTTTTTTCGTCACATGTTTAACTTCTTGATTATAATCATGCTAAAAAGTATATTATATGTTTAACAGCATAAATAATGTAATAATATTAACAATAATCATATTATAAACAATATAAATATTAGTAGTAACAATATTTCTATCATTACTACTAATATTATATGCTATAATTAGAAACCCATTAATTTGTCTGCAAATCTTGCAGCCATCTTTTCTCCAGTCTTACCAAGTTTAAAACCAATAATATGATTAATAATAACATCATGATCATAAACTTGAACAGTAACATCATTTCTTGTACTAAATGGATTAGTAAATTGTTCTCCAGCAACAATTTCTTGTTGAAGAATATCAATACTACCTCCATTAAATATCAAGTTAAGAGCTTGAGGATTATCAAGAAGAGCATTAGCCATCCAACCAAGTTCATCATCTTCTTTAAGTGCTCCAACAATAGCATATAAAGAAGTAAACAAGGTATTAGTCATACCTTCTTGATAAGTAATACCATTATCGTTACTTACAAAGCCACGAATAGGATTACTAAGAGTAAAGCTAACCATAGTATAGTTATCTTTCTCAGTAAAATTAACGTTTTTAATTCTAACAGAATTAATACGTTTACAACCAGCAGCAATTAATTTCTTAATGCAGTTTTGATAACTAACATTAACCATTTCATTACTTGCATTTTCAGCACCATTTTCAACTTGAACATCAGCTTGTTCTACAGTTGCAGCATTTTCTTTAGCCATAACTAATAATTTTTAATTGTTAATAATGATAATTATAATGATAACGTTAATAAAACTATTAAAAGTCTTATCAATCATATATCCAAAATTTATTATGTTATTGTATGAGGTGAATAAATATATTATTCAATAAGTAAAGCTGTTGCTAAACCTATTGAATAATATAATAATCATAAATTTTGTATTACTAATACTGATGTAAATAGAAATACCGCTAAATATAATACTATTTTTATAGTATCTTTAAATAGTATTGAGTTTCCTATTTGTTTTATTTTTACAAAACATATTGCAGTTACTACTGCATATATTATCCCTAATAATATTAATTTGATCATATCTGTTTAAGTTTTATATTGTGTTGCACAAAAGGTTTTATATAAGAGTTATAAACTGTAATTTACTATAACTTAATAACATAAAGTTATACGTAGTTAAAGAGTGAGTCTTAAACTTGTTTAAGACGAACCTAATCAAACAAAAGCAAATAAAGCTCTTAAAAGAGTTATTAAATAAGCTAAAACAAAAGCTAAAACAAAAGTTTTAGATAAAGCTATTTGAGTTGTTACTAATGACGTTATTGATAATAGAAATTAAAGTTAAAATAATAAAGTTGAAATTAAGAGTTTAGATAAAACTATTTAAAATATTAATTAAAATATTGTTGATAATGATGTTGATAATGATAAGATTAAGAGTTTAAATAAAACTATTTGAGTTGTTATTTGACACAGCATGCTGAAGTCTTAAAGAGAGAGATAAAGAGGAAGAAGAGAGTGGTAATAGCAAGGGTGTGGAATGTGTTCCTCCTATTGCTACTGCCACTAATGCTCTAAATAGCCTTAAATAGCTTAATTTCGCATTTTCTCTTTTCCGTACTCTTTATCGTCTCTTACTTAATCGTTCAATACAGAGCTAATAACAGCTATCTATGGCCGTTTTTGTTTTATTAACTCTAATATCCTTTGAATGTCACCAACTGCATTAACAACATCTCTATTAATCGCTTGAATAGCATACATGACTACAGCAGATTCATCAACAGCATGTCTATCATTACTCAATTCAATATTAATTAATTTATTAATATATCGAATAAGTTCTTTAACATACTCGTGACACATATATTTACGACTTGCAATAACTTTTTTGTCAGTTTCAGTTAATTCTTCAAAGTCAACCTTGTCAATGTCTTCAATATTATCACTAATACATTCATCATCTTTTAAAATAACGTTATTATAATAATCAAGCATATAATCATCTACACTTTTATTAGCTTTAATTGCTTCATCTTTAATTAGTTTATCAATTTCATTATTACTTAAGTTAGTTTTAATAGCAATATATTTAAAAACTTTATCAACAATACCATTAGATATTGCATTACGTTTTAAAATAAAATGCTTATAATAATCGAGTATATAATCATTACATGCTTGATTATTAATATCAGCTTGTTTTGTAATAAATTCAAATACTTGAATATTATCAATATTATATCTTTTAGAGATATGAGCATAAACAGCTTTAATAATGTCATTTGTGATTTTAATATTTTCTTCCATAGGTTTAAAATTTTAATTAATAATATAATTAGTAAAAGGCTTAATAGAACTGTTAATTGTAATATTAACTTGTTTCCAAAATTTATTATGTTATAGTATGAGGTATAGAGTTTGAAAAACTCCAACAGCAGGAATTTAATCCTGCCATTGGAGTATAAGCTCGAATTAGATTTCGAGCATCTTGTCAAGCATGTCATCGAGCTTTGTCTGAACACGTTCAGTAACACGAATATCTACAATAGAAGTAGAATAGCCATCGTGTTCGTGAGTACGAATTTCACCATCAGCTGTGACATATTCTTCGCCAGTACTGAAATGTCTACGTTCAAGTTGCATTTTCGCATTGCGAAGAACAGCTTGAAGTTCAGCAGCCCCGAATCCTGTAACCCCATTAGAACGAAGACCGGCTTCTTTCTTCTTGGTATACAGAATATCAAGACCTTCAACAATGTTAAGACATTGAGCAATCAAAACAGAAGGAACGAAATCGATGTAATCAATCTCTGTAAGATTGTAATCACCATTCATGTCTTTTGCATAGCCTTGAAAAGGACTATTAAATTGAACACGATAACGAACATTGTCTCCTGTTGAGTAAACTCTAACAGCTTTAACAACTACATTGATAACACTCACTTCGTTTTCAGCTTTTGAATTAGCCATGACTGTAATGCTCTCTTTCAGAGTCTCGCCAATTTAACGACTTGGTTGCCGAGCGTTTGGTTAGTAATAACAGTGTCAACAGTAACGCTATATGTTGTACACCAAGATTCATTATGTTATTGTATGAGGTATGTAAGATAAATAAAAATAGCTAATATAGCAAGATTATCTCTCACTATATTAGCTATAAGACAAGCAGAAGTTTAAACAACAATGTTTATACATCAATCTTTTTCATAACTATTGCTCTAAATAATTTAATTCTTGTTCAGCTAAAGAAGAAATCTTCGTAAACTCTTTTTTAAGAACATCAAATCTTTCTAAGATAGTCTTTCCACCGACAACATTATCTCCAATACTAATAGTCGGACTCATACTTTTGATAATACTTTCGTCAATATTATCAAGTTGTTTGATAATATTGTCCAAAGTCAGGTGTAATAACAAAGAATAGTTTGAAATAGCTTGACAAAGTTCAAAATTCTTATCCATGTCTCTTACGTCGGTCTCACACCGATCTCTCTGCATTGTGTTAGTAATAACATCAGCTGTGTCATGCAGTGCAACACTGTGATGAGTATAATATTCATTATACCAAGATTTATTATGTTGAAGTATGAGGTGTTTAGCACTTTCATGACGGGGGTATTCAAAACTATCAATAGCACCGGGGGTAGTCTACTACATACCTCCCACCGTACATTCATAAACCTCAAATTTCATAATCGCATTATCTTTTATTTCATCTCCTGTTTCATCTCCTGTTTCATGTTCTATTATTTTTATACTTTATTGCATTCATATACTTCAAATTTTAAACTAATATCTTCTTTCATATCATCTCTGCTATTATCCCCTTTATTATCTCTTTCATTATTTCTTCTTTTATTTTTATTATTTATACTATTACTTCTATTAATATTTTAATTAGTTTATTAATTCGCTTGTTAACTTATTAATTTACTTACTTTTTTATTTACTTTTTTATTTACTTTTTGATTTGCTTTATTAGCTATTTTATCTTTGTTATTTTCAGCAAGATTACTTTCTTCAACATTACCTTTTGTTACTTTCTTTATAAATCTTATTGTTGTAGTTATAACTATTTCCATATCTATTTTCTGCTTTATGTTTGCTTTAAAACAACAATCGACAACAGTTTAATAACTATTGTCGATAACTATAACTTAAAACTATTAATCTTAATGCTCTAAAATAATCTTTCCATTACTATCAACTTTACAACCATCAGGATATTTAATTTTATATTTAGCAATAAATTCTCCAAGATTGCCTTTAAATATCATATTATGATTAACAACGTAAATAGATTTACGAGTAGTACGAGCAATAATTTTATTATTAATAGCGTCTTCTATAGCATTATAAAAACAATTCTTTTGAAGACCAGAAAATTGCATAAAATCTTTTTCTGTAATTTCAACATAATTGCCATTATAAATAATATTAAGACGAATATATGAAGAGAGAAGTAAAGTATCTCTACGAAGTTTATATGCAATTAAATCGAACAATTCTCCAGCAATACTATATTTAATTCCTTTAGTACAAGATTTATTAATATAAACTTGATAATTATTAACAATACTATTAAGTATTTCTTTTTCTTCTATTTCAACATCAAGAGAAAATTTAGTAGGAATAATTTTAGCAGCATCTTCTTCTGCATAAGAAGCAACTTTATTAGCATAAATTTTATTAGCTTTAGTTTCAAAACTATATCTCATAACTTTATCTATTAAATGATTAATATAATCATAAAGATAATATATTTTTCCGCATACGCCAACATTATGTGTTAAAAATTTAGTTAAATATCCGTATATACAAACATTTAACATTTAATATCTATCTGTAAATCAAGTACTTAACTTATAACAGTATTATCTTATAAATACTATAATATTCACTTCAATATCCGATACAATATGTAATACAACGTTATTGATTATAATCTGAATTATTATTATGTTTCTGTTCTAAATTACAATCGATAAAACTATTAAAAGGAATAAATTCAGTTCTAACAATAAATGTTTTCTTAATACAATCATTATGTTCTAAATCATAAGAAGAATGATTTTGCATAACAATTTCAAATTGATTATAATTATCTTTATTAATAAAATTCATATTATAAACAATTATTATCTGTTATATAATAGATTATGATTTATTAACTATTATATTCAACATCATAATTAACATATTATTGAGCAATAGAATTGTCTATATGAATAGGAATATCTACACTCTTTTTGTGAGCACGTTTATATTCCTCTAAACATTCTTCACAACAGAATTGTTTACCTTTATAACAAATAATATTATCTTCTTTTAAATCTTTAATAGTAGGTTTATAAAATGTATGATTAATACTATGACTACAATTATCATAACTAATTTCATAAATTTTTTCTATCATATCATTAACAGGTTAATTATTATTATTTCGAGTACAAGATAATAAAAAATTATTATTTATCCTTGTTAGTTACCAAAAAGTGGTTATATTGGTTACCAAATTTGGTAAATATGGAACTTAGTATTGATAAACGTACCGTTGATATTCTATATGTAGATAAAGAAAATCTACATAATTTTACTGGTACTGATATTGTTAAATTTATTACGAATAATGATATTAATGGTATCGATTTATTTGTAGCTTTTTTAAGTGGTGTTTATAATCTTAAACCTGCTGAGACTAATCTTCTGAAAGTTGTTGTTAATTACAATCGTAAAGTTGCGTCACCTATTGTAAGACAAAAAGCTAAAGACGAATATGAAATTTCTGCAACTACTTATTTCAGAAGTCTTTATACTCTTCGAGATAAAGGTCTTGTGTATATTGATATTGATAACAATATCGCATGTGGTTCTGCTATTCAAATAAATAAATATCGTCTTGAAAAAGCAAAACTTTTTGCTGTTGAACTTAATCCTAAAAGTAATACTAATAAGATTCTATAACCATGCGTATATTATATAAAAAGCACGTAAAACATATTATAATATATAATATAAATATTATATATTATAATATGTTTTACGTGCGTTGCAGGTATATATAATATATTTATATATTATATATACCTGCCATTATATATACATGTTGCTCGTGACACTGCTACTGACGCTGCTGTTGTTGGTCATTATAAAGGTGGTTGTACATGTGTTTTTAATGGTGCTGAACTTCTTAATTAACATATTGTTAAACAAATTATTTAAACTATGATTGAAATTAAAAGTAAAAAGAAGAATTATGGAATTAGAATTCCTTCTTCTATTGGAGAGATTACTCCTGAAGTTTTAAATACTCTTGTTAAAGGAGTTAAACTTCCCAAACATTATTGTATTGTAGCTCTTTGTTTTGATACAAAACTTTTTGATTTTATGACTTCTATTAATGCTAAGAAACCATCTACTGTTGCTGTTTCTCCTTTACTTGCTGCTATTAGCGATGAAGACTCTGAACTTATAAATGCAAATATTGGAGATAAACTTATTCTGAATAGAACAGCTATTGAACTTGGAACTCAAGTTAATATTAAAACGATGGCTGCTTATAATAATATAGCTGAATATATTAATTCTGATCCAGAACTTATTAAAGCTATATATGATAAAGATGAAAACGTTATTAAAGTAGACAATAATTTAAATAAAGGTTTAATGATAGCTAAATCTCCAAGAATTATTGTTCTTGAATTTAAGATAATTGCGGTAAATGATATAAGAGGAGCTGTTGATGTCAATCATATAGTTACAGATCCTTTTATTAATAAAAGCGAACTTAATTAACAAACATATGACAGTCGTTATAGAGAAAAAGCAAGTGATGAGTGAGATAGTGATGAACTTCTCTACGGGGGATTTGCCCGAACGCAGTGAGGGCATTCATGCTTAATCTGTAACGACTGTTATTAACAATAGTAATCAAATGGATAAAAACGTTATAGATAATATATATGATTCTGATTTAAATAATGAGCTTGAAGTTAATACTATGAAAGATATTATTAATAGTATTGGTTTTAAGTCTGAAGAAGATAAATTAATGTGTGAAGTTATTATTACTAATCTTGAAAAATATGCTGCTGAAAATATTAAACAATCTAAGACTGTTAATATTCCATATATAGGTTGTATTCGTAAAAGTCCTTTAAGAGAAGCTATTGTTAGTCGTAGATTTGATTTTAAAAAAGCTCGTTTAAGTATGAGTAGAGAAGAATATAAAGATTATGTTAGACAATCTATTGATGAACTTAAAAAAGAAGAACGTCGAAAAAATGATTTAAAACGTGAACTTTATAAGATTCAAAAAATCAATCATAAACAATATAATAAATTGTATGAAAGTGTTGGTAAAGCATATGCTGATTTTTATATTTTTGCCATATATTGTTTAACTCCTGTTGAGCATAATGAAGAGTTTGAAGAATTATATAGAGAACTTAGTAATAACGAATGATAAAATAATTCATATATGGTAAATGGTTTAATTATAGATAAATTATTAACTGTTGATGATACTGGTATGCCTAAAGCTCCTACTCTTCGTCAATTACAAGATAAAGATGTTTTATTACTATGGCAAAGAGATACTTCAAAAGATAAACATAAATATATAGCAGAAGTAGGTGTTATATATTATCTTGGAGATCCTAAATCTCCTGCTAAACAACAAGGACTTAGTTATGAAGAAAGTCTTAAAATGGCAATAGAAAATTATGATTTGCCTAAAGATTATAAACCTGATTCTCTTGTTAAGAAACTTATTGATAAATATTATGTTCGTAATATTACAGAAGCTGGAGTTGCTTTAGAAGCATTACAAAAATCTGTTCATTTAGTTTCTATAGCTGCTGTTAAAATAAACGAACAATTAAATAAAAAACTTAGTGGAGTTATAACAGATGAAGATATTACTCCTATTCTAACTTTGATGGATTCTGTTAGTAAACGTATTGCAGAAATTCCATCTTTAACTAAAGCTCTCGGCACAGCTTATGATAATCTTCGTAACGAAGAAGAAGAACAATTTGCTCGTGGAGGACGACAAATTCTTAGTAGTATGGACGCAGATGAAAATAATTTTTAATATAATATGAAAATACCTGATAATATAACTATTGGCGGTCAAGTTATTGAAGTTAAACTTATTGATCATTTAGATAATGGTTATCTTGGACAAATATCATTAGGAGAAAGCGAAATCGTTATTGCTCAAAATTTTAATGGTCGTAAACAACATCAAGAAAGTATTAATTCTACTTTTATACATGAAGTTATACATGGAATTTTAGATACTATGGGAGAAACTGAGCTTAGTAGTAATGAAAAATTTGTTAATACTTTTGCTGGATATTTGTATCAAGTTATTAAACAAATAAAAGATTAATAACCTAATTTAAATTATTTTATTATGTATAAAGTTAGACCTATTTATGACGATATTAGATTATTTTTTGATGAGCCTTCTCATAAATATACTGATAATCTTGGTAATGAGTATGTTTCAACTACTACTCTACTTCACAATTATAAGCCAAAATTTGATAAAGAATATTGGCTTAATAAAAAAGCTAAAGAACTTCATATTAGCAAAGAAAGACTCGCTAAACAATGGCAAGAAATAACCGATGAGGCTTGTAAACGTGGTACTAAAACTCATAATGGTCTGGAAGATAGCATTAAAGATACGTCTATGTTTTATAAAGCTGTACAACATATTAAACGTAATGATAATAGTATGACTACTGTTGCAGATATTGAAACTATAGACCAATATGTCAAACCTATTATTCTTGATGACTTTATACAAAAGACTGAAAATAAATATCCTAAAATTTATGAAATATTTGATTATTATATAACTAATGGATATAAAATATATTCTGAAATTGGTGGTTTTATACCAGATTTATTAATTAGCGGAACTATTGATATTCTTATTCTTCGTGAAGATAAATTTATTATAGGAGATTGGAAAACTAATCGTGGAGGTCTTAAATTTGAAAGTGGTTATTATAAAAAAGATAAAAGACAAAACCCTCATCAAACCACTGATGTTTGGGTTTCTACTAATAATAAACTTTTACCTCCTGTTGCTCATTTAGCTGATTGTAATGGAGCTATATATAATTTACAACTTTCTATGTATGCTTTTATGGTAGAATATATTTTAGGACTTCCTTGTGCTGGTTTATGGCTTTGTCATATTGATTCAGACTTTGTTCTTAATGAATACGGAATGCCTAAACGTTTTCCAGATGGTCTTTATCATCTTAAAAAGAATCCTAAAGAAATTGTTACCGTACATAAAATGAAATATCTTAGAACTGAAATAATTAATATTCTTGAAGATAGACGTAAGAATATTGCTGCTTCAAGAATATCTTCTAAAACTTTATTTTGATAATGTTATGAGAAATATAATATTTGCCGTTCTTGCCGTTATTGCAGTTTCTGCTTGTGTTCAATCCCCCGTAGAGAAGGAAGTGATATATGTGCCTGTTAAAGATACTATATCTGATAATTCTAATGTTATTAGAATTGTTAATCTTGAACGAGAACTTCAATTAACAAGAGATAGTCTTAATAGTGTTAGAGATTCTATTGGAGAAGATTTATTTGTTGCAAGATATAAACTTAGTCGTATTAAATATTATACAAATCTTGTTGATAAAAAACCTTCTCAAATGAAATTTTACAAAGGTTGGATTAATCGTGTTTTGAAAGGAGAATAATTATGGCTAATTTTGATGAAGAATTTAAAAAAGTAATAGTAGTTGAAGGAGGATATGTTGATGATCCTGATGATATTGGTGGAGAAACTTATCTTGGTATAAGTAGACGTTATAATCCAAATTCTAAAATATGGAATATTATTGATAATGTTAAAAAACAATATGGTATTAAAGGAATTAATAATAGATTAAAAAATAATCAAGAAGTTATTAATGAAGCTAAACGAATTTATAAAACTAATTATTGGGATAGACTTGAACTCGATGACATTCCAAGTCAAAAAATAGCCCATGAATTATTTGATACCGCTGTTAATTGTGGAGTAACTACTTCTATTAGACTTGCTCAACAAGTTTGCAATATGACTATTACAGGTAAATTTACTCCAGAACTTAAACATAATTTAATGCAATATGGAAAAGTTTAATAAAATATTGTTATTATTAATTATTATTTTAATAGTTTTTTCTGTTGGCTATACTATTGGCTATAGAAAAGCTAAAAGTAATATTAACGATAACATTGTTATACAAGATACTACATACAATCATATAATTTTAGATAGTATAAAATATCGTTTGATTGAAAAAGATAGTATTATATACAATATAAAAGAAGATTTGAAAGATGATATACAAGAAGCTATTAATGCTAACGATAGCAATGTTGTTAAGCAATTTTATGAGCTTGTTAGCGAATGATAAATATGATACTTCTCTACGGGGGATTGAATGGAAGTCAGACACTATTAAAGTTGCTATTCCTATTGAATTACTCCGTAAAGCTAATATTAAAATGATTGAAAGAAAATATTTTAAAAAGATTATTATAGAACAAGATTCTATAATTACTCTTAAAGATAAATATATTCTTGAACAAGAAAATGTTATTAATGATTTTCAAAAAAGACTTCTTGTAAATGCTAAATTAAATGAAACTATAAGAAAAGATTTAGAAAGAGAAAAAGTTAAATCTAAAATATTTGGTGGAATTGCTGGAGTTGCTATAGTTGTTACTATAGTGACTATTTTAATAAAATAGTTTATTATGGAAAGTTATCCTTTTTTGGACTATATTAATGAAATTGACAAAGAAAAGAAATATAAAAAGGCTTCAGAATGTGGCTTTTATGATCCTTATGATTATTTTCTTGTTGGCGATAGCGGTGGGTTTTTAATGAATATTGATCCTACTGCTAAATTTGTTAATACAGAATTACTTCAAGAAGTAGGAATTTATTTTGATAATAATAGAAGATATACAGCTTATAAAGAAGATTCTATTCCGCATAGACAATTTAGACGTAGAGAGCAATATAGACGTAAATATGGTTTTGACGCTCCTTGTCTTAAATTAGCTAATGGTGAAATTAAGAATATTCATATTACTGGTAGTCATTATAATTTTCTTAATTATTGTAGAATTGAACAGCTTGATGAATCTACTGTTGTTAACGGTATGAAATCAACTGCTAAAAAGAAATATGCAAGACCTTTATTTATTGATAGTCAATGGTGGATTTTTAATATACTTGAATTTGCTGAAAAAAATGGTTTTCATTTATTGATTGATAAAACTCGTCGTGGTGGATTTTCTTATATTATGGCTGCTGATAGCGCTAATGCTGTTAATTGTGAATCTCGTAAAGTAGTTATTCATGTTGCTGTTGATAAAAAATATCTTACTCAAACAGGTGGTCTTACAGATTTTGCTGTTAATAATTTAAAGTTTTATGAAGAAAATACTCCTTTTGTTCGTGGAATACTTAGTACTGTTAAGTCTGATTTTCGCTTAGGATACAAACTTCCAAATGGTGTTGAAGCTGATAAATCTTGGCGTTCTGCTCTTATTAGTGTAAGCGCAGCTAATAATCCAGATTGTGCTATTGGTAAAGATGCTATTAAAGTTAAAGTAGAGGAAGTTTCTACAATGGAAAATTTTGATGATTTTATGAATGTTACTGAACCTGCAATGAGAACAGGTGCTTATACTACTGGTATGTTATGTGCTTGGGGAACCGCTACTTCTGGTAATATGCAAATGTTTGAACAAAATTTTTATAATGTTAAAGGTTTTAATTTTATGCCTTTTGAAAATGTTTGGGATAAAGATTGTCGTAATGAAACTTGTGGTTTCTTTAAAGCATATTGTTGGGGTTTGCAAGGAGAAATAGACGGTGTTAAAGGTATAGATAAAGACGGTAATAGCAATATACTTGTTGGTCTTGAAATATCTCGTCGAGAAAGAATTGAAAAGAAAAATAGTGTAAAGAAATATTCTGATTATATTAATTATCTCGGCCAATATGCTAATTTTCCCGCTGAATCGTTCAGTAGTGCTTCTGAAAATATATTTAGTTCAGAAGAATTAACTGCTTGGGAAGATAGACTTAGAATAGATACTGATTTACATTTTTATGTAGACGGTAATCTTGAAATTGACGAAAAAGGTAAAGTTATATTTAAAAGTAATGCTAAATTACATTCTGAAAATAAGAAAACTTACGATTATATTGTAGGCGTTCCAAGACGAGGACATGAGGATCCTCATGGTTGTGTTAGACGTTGGTTTACTCCAGAATATGTTGAAACTAAAAGAGTCGATGGAGCAGTAATAAAAGAAATACCTGTAGGTTTATATAGTATTAATTATGACCCTGTAGGTGTTAATAAAAATAAAGATGAAGTTACTATGAAACATTCTCATAATAGTATTATGGTTTGGCAAAATCCTCATTATCTTAATGGTTTTAAACAAAAACTTGTTTGTACTTATTATGGTCGTCCTAATACTCTTGAAGAAGCTGATAGAATTTGTTATCTTTTAGCTAAATATTATAATTGTATTGGAACAACCAATGTCGAAGTAAACCGAGGTGAAACTGTTTCTAATTTTCGTAAATGGAATGCTTTAAAGTATTTATCTTGTGAACCATTAGAAGTTTTTGACCCTACTTTTAAAGGTAAAATTAATACTACTTATGGTTATAATATTTCTGGTGAACAACATAAGTTAGATTGTATTCGTCTTACTAAAGAATTTCTTTATGAAGAAATTGGTAAAGATGAATTTGGAAATACTTTAAGAAATTTTCATAGAATATATGATTATCAAACTATTCTTGAATTAAAGAAATGGAGTGTTAAAGGTAATTATGACCGTGTTTCTTCTATGCTTCTTAGAGGTATTGAGTGGAAAGCTATGAATCTTAAAGCACAAGATGAACTTAGTAATCGAAAGCAACTTAATAGTGAAAATATTGATGATTATGATAGTAATATATTATCAAGACCGTGGTTTTAATTAATAATATAATTATATGAGAAGTAACGTACAAGAATTTGATTTTCCTTTACAACGCATTCCAAGCGATAAAAAAGATGCTGCTTGGGCAGCTAATTGTTGTGATTGGATTATAGCTCAAGGTATTGCTAATAGAGGCGATAATTCAGAAATAGAAATAAAATATGCTATTCTTAATGGTAATATTCCTGATGAATTTTATAAAAAGATATTAAATCCTTATAATGCTACTCAAGAGAAATTTAAACGTTTTCCTGCTACTATGCGTAATTATGATTTAATGAAAGGTATTATAAGAAGATATGTTAGTGAATATATTAAAAATCCTCATGATTTTATTGTAGGAGCTAATAATCCAGAAGTAATGCTTGCTCGTAATCGTAAACTTAGACAAGAATTATCTTTACTTGTTCAACAACGTATTGCTGCTCGTATTCAGCAAAGTTATCAAGAATGGATTAATGGTGGTAATGATCCTCAACAATTTAATCCTCAAGATTCTATTGATGTTGAAGCTTTTACAAAAGAATTTAATGAAAATTATGTAGATGATATATCTGCACAAGGTCAAGAGATTCTTAATGTAATTCGAGATATTACTGATGATGAAATATTTTACGCAAGAGCATATTTTGATTTTGTGAGTTTTGGAGAGTGTTATACTTATGCTGATGTTATTGGTACAAAATTAGTTAAACGAAATATTTCTCCAAGAGATGCTTATCCTATTAACACAGATAGTTCTTTTAGAGAAAACGATGACATGTTTGCTTGTAGACGTAAAATGTCTTATCAACAAATTATTGATGAATTTGATGATTATCTTGACGATAAACAACGAGATTTTCTTAATACTTATTATGCTAAACATTCTTCAGCTAATACTAAAGATTTAGTTTTTTCCACTTATGAAAGTTATTTTCCAGATGTTTGCCAAAAATATAGTATAGCTGATAGAGAATTATTTAGACGTTCTCCTAATATGCAAAGAGATTATAATATGGATTTATATGATGTTTGGCATGTAGTTTGGAGAGGTGAAGTTAGACGAGCTATTGTAACGTTTGTTAATGAAGCTGGTTTAATAGATAATAGAGTTGAGAATGATGATTATGTACTTGATGTCTCTACGGGGGATATTTCATTAGAATATGTGTATGAACCACAAGTTTATGAAAGTGTTCGTATTGGAGGAAGACATGATGCTATTTATCCTTATGGAGCAAGAGCTATAGCTTATAATCGTAATGGAAAATTACCTTATAATGGTATTAATGAAGTTCTTCCGGGTTTTGGAAAATTTAGTATTGTAGATATAGTTACTCCTTTTCAAGTATTTTATAACATTGTAGCTTATCATAGAGAAATGGTCATTGCTAAAAATAAAATGAATATTCTTATGATAGCTAAATCTTTATTAGGGCAATATCCTGAAGAAACTATTTATAGAATGCTTGCTGATGGTATTTTATATATTGATGATGAAAATGATCAAGGAATGCTTAGAGCACAACAAGTTCGTATGCTTACTGCTTCTTTTGGAGATTATATTGCTCAATTAAGTACTTTACTTAATGAAATTCAACAAACTGCTAATATGCAAGTTGATATGACTCCTCAACGTTATGGTGAAATTGGTAATTATGCTGGAAAAGCGTCTACCGAAGAAGCTATTATTAGAGGTAGTATGGGTAGTGTTATTATAGAATTTATGATGGATAATCTTCGTAGTTATGATTATAATCGAGATATGGATTATTCTAAACTTGCATGGATTGATGGTCTTGATACTGCGTATAGAGATTCAGCAGATGGTAAATTAAAATATATTAGTCTTGATGTAGATAAGCATATATATGCTGATTATGTTATTAAAGCTAAAAATTCTACTAAAGAGCAAGAAAAACTTAATCAACTTAAACAATTTGCATTTAATGCTTCTCAAAATGGTGATAGTATGATGGCGATTGCTGCTATTACTGGAGATAATGTTGCTGCTATTAGTAAACTTATTAAGAAGTTTCAAGAAGAAAAAGACGCTCATGAACAACAACTTAAACAAATGGAACAACAAACTGAACAAATGCGTCAAGAATTTGAACTTAAAAAGATTGCAGCTAAAGGAGAAGAAGATAGAAAGACTAAAGAACTTGAAGGTTATATTGATCAACAAATTGAACTTATTCGTGCTGACGCTAATATGATAAGTTATAATGCTGAAGTTAGCAGTGCTAATAAAGAAGCTGGTATTGATAGACTTAATGAAGCTCGTTCAAGAGTTGAACAAGATAAAGTAGCTTTAGATAAACAAAAGACTTTATTAGATATGGTCAATAAAGAACGTGATAGACAAGTTAAAATGTATGATATTGATACTAAATATAAGATTGCTAAAGAGAATAAAAATAGATATGATTTTAAAGGTAAATCTAAGAGTAAAAAGTAAGTTATTGATATAGTTAGTTATATTGTTGCCCTATTTTGATATATCAAAAACGATATATTGGAATAGGGCAAATTATATTCATAAATAGCTGTTTTTAGCTATAATTTAGGCTTTCTTTTTCAATGTTACTGAATGTTCAATGTAAATAAAAATCAAGCTAAAAATAGCTTCAAAAATAATTTATATAACATAAGCAGTATAAATAATATTGTAGTTACTGACGATTATACTGTTCTTGTTTTTGAAATAAATATTGTTTATGATATAGTTTGTGCTTATATTCGTGATAGTAAACTATAACAAAATAATAACGATTATGGATTTTAGTTTTGGTGATGGCCAAATGCAAACCGATAATAATAACGGTGCTGGCAATGTGAATAACACAAAGAATAATGTTACTAATATTACTAATCAAACTGTAGCTCCTGATGATGATACTACTGATCTTGATGATATTAATGATGGAGATAATAGTAACAATAATGATGACAAAGGAAACAATAATAATGATGACAAAGGTAATGACAAAGGAAATAATGATGGTAATGATAAAAGTACCGACAATGATGATTCCGAATTATCGCAAGGAGATGTTGTAGAAATTGGAAATAATTCTTATACTGTAGATGATAAAGGTAATCTTGTAGATGCTTCTGGAAATATATTTAAAGAAGCTAAAGATGTTAAGTCTTTTCTTGAAGGACTTGATAAAATTGACGATAATACTGAAGAATTAAATATTCAAAGTATTCAAAATGCTATAGGAATTACTGTTACAGATGAAAATGATAAACCTGTTGAATTTGAAAATACAGTAGAGGGAATTAAATCTTATATGAACGCAGTTATAGAAGCTGCTAAAGAAGAGCATTATGAAACTGCTATCAACACATTATATCAACGTTATCCTATTTTAAATGATGTACTAAATTATTATATTGCTAATGGTAATTCTCTTGAAGGATTTGGAGAAGTTCCTGATAGAAGTGGAATTACAATTGATGATACTAATGAAGCACAACAAGAATATATTATTAGAACTGCTTGGAGTGAACAAGGAAGAAAAGGTAATGTAGATAACTATATTGCTTATCTTAAATCTAATGGTACTTTAGCTGCTATTGCAAAAGAAGAACTTGAGGGTTTGCAAGAATCTGATAGAGCTTATAAAGAAGAAATGGAAAAACAAGCTAAAAAAGTTGAAGATAAACGGATTGCTGATGCTGAAAAATATTGGAATGGTGTATACGATGTAATTAAAAATCGTAATATTGCTGGTTATCAAATTCCCGAAAATATTATTATTAGTCGTAATGGTGAGAAAATATCTGCTTCTCCAGAAGACTTTTTTAATTACATTTATCGAGTTGATGAAAACGGACAATCTGCTTATATAAAAGACTTGTCACAAGAAACTCCTGAAAGTCGTAGAGATGATGAAATTCTTCGTGCTTATCTTAAATTTGTTGGTGGAAATTATTCTAATCTTGTAGATATGGCCATTAATAAAGCTACTGTAAATAAACTTCGCTTTAAAGCTAAAGAAAAGTCTACTTCTTATAGAGTAACTAAACCTACTAATAATAATCAAAAGAAAGATATTAATTTTAGTTATTAATAGTATTTTAAAAAGAATTTAGTTATGTTTTACAAAATGCGTGTACTTTCACAGGGAAAGTATGATGATAGAGGATATTCTAATGAAGATAGTATCTCTTATCTTCAGCTACAAAAACCTGCTGAAATAAATGGATTTATTACTTATAACTATGGTATGGACGACGACCGTTTTCCTTTGACATTTATGACAGAGGGTCAAGGACAAGCTGGTACTGTTGATGTTCCTACTGTTCAATGGACTTGGAATACTATGGGTCGTATGAAGTTTACTGACTTCATTACTCATTGCGATATTCCTGCTGATAAAAAAGCTGGTCTTGGTGGTGCTGAGATTGAAATTCATACCAGTACTCATTGGTTTATTGAACAATATGGTTTGATTGGCCCTGATGGTCGTACTCAAGTTCGTATTCAAAAAGATCTTGGAGAATCTCCTTACGGATATGCTTATCTTATTAAATTAACTAATCCTGATCCTAATGCTTATATTTCTGAAGATTTACTTGCTGTAGGTAAATATTGGAGTTTGGCTGCTCCTACTGTTTCTGAATCATATTCTAAAGGTAATAGAAGTAATTCTATGGGACCGGGTAAGATGACTTCTCAACTTGAGTTCCATCGTTATTCTAAAGAAATTGCTGGTAATCTTGCAAATACTGTTACTGAATATGAATTTAAAGATAATAGTGGTTCAACTAATCGTCTTTGGATTAATGAAGAGATGCGCCAATTCCATATTCATATGCGTGTTATGAATGAAGAACGTCTTTGGCTTGCTGAATATAACCGTAATATGAATGGAGAAGTTGCTCTTAAAGACCGTGATAATGGTAAACCAATTCCTCATACTTCTGGTATGCTTGAAATTTGTCGTGAATCTAATTATGATACTTATGGAGAGTTTTTGACTCTTAATAAGATTAAGCGTATAGTTGGTGATGTACTCGATAGAGATACCGATAGTGGAACAATGGATATTGTTCTTATGGGCGGTAAAGGTTTTATTGAAGATTTTGATGATGCCATGAAAATGGACGCTAAACAGAATGGTTTCTTGACTCCTCTCGGAGATAAAGAAATTGGTACTATGAGTGGTGGTCTTGAATATGGCGCATATTTCCGTAAATATAAAACTGTTGAAGGTCATACTATTACAGTTAAACATTGTTCTTTCTTTGATAAAGGAACTATTGCAGAAGCTGCTAAACAAAATGGTGAAATTCACCCTCGTACAGGTCTTCCTATTACTTCTCATCAAGCATGTTTTATTGATTTTAGTTCTTATGATGGAGAACGTAATGTTCGTATTGTTCGTCGTAAAGGACAAATCTATAAAGCTAAAGTTTTGAAAGGTATGAGCGATATTCCTGCTTCTTGGGGAGTTCCTGATAGTAATTATATTTCTACTGAAATAGATATGAGTAGATATGAAATTATGTCTTCTCTTGGTCTTCAAGTTAATAATTCTACCAAGATGTTCCTTATTAAGTGTGAACTGTAATTTTAACTTATAAATTTAATTCGTATGCAAAATAGTTCTGATAATGGTATGACATTTGGATTTAATAAACCAAATACCGAAATAAATAAACAGACAGTTGAAGATTCTGTTCAATTCCCCGTAGAGAAAGTTGATACTATTCAACAATCTACTACTTCTAAGATTGATATAGAAAAAGGTGCTGACAGAGAAGATTTAAGTGAAAATCAACCTTATACTGATGTTCGTTCTATAACGATTATGCTTGTTAAAAATACTTCGCTATATCGTAAAGTAAATGATAAAGTACTTCCTAAACGTATTGATTATATTGGAAGTTGTTTTAATTCGTCTAAGGTTATTTCAGCTAATCAAGAAGAAGTCAATGCATATTTTCCAAATCTTGTTGGTCTTTCTCCTAATGATCCTTCTTTTATGTTAAGAGTAAAACAATATCTTAATAATATTCGTATTCCTGTTGATGAATTAGGAAAAACGTTCGATATTAGTTTTTATTATCATCATAAGAAAGATTATTATAAATTTAAAGCTAAAGAAGAGGCTATTGAAGAGACTTATCAAAAAGCTCCACGTAGAGGTGATGTTGAAATTAAAGCGGCTATTAAAGCTAAAGTTAATGCTCTTAATCTTCTTGAATCTCAAAAACATAAAGTTGGTTATCCTATTAATGTAGAAGATTATCTTATGTATAGACACTGCTTGTTGTATCATAGTGTAGCAAAAGATATGTCTATTATTAATTCTGATACTTCTATACGTTTTTATTTTAAAGATGATAAGAAAGAAGCTGATAAACTTCGCAAATATAGACTTGAAGTTAATAAAGCAAAATCTAATTATGTTGCTTGTATAGCTGATAGTGTTTTATTTGAAGCTGTTTATATTCAATATTGCGTTCTTAATTCTTTGCCTGTTCTTACTTATTTGAATAGACCACAACTTGATAAGGAAATTGATTTGGATAAATTTAGTTCTAATGAACCTGTTAAATTCAACAAAATAGTATATAATAAGGATATTAAACTTATGGCTGTTATTGAAAAACTTATTGCTCGTGGAGAGTTAGTTCGTTCTCAATATAGTCAAAATATTACTACTACTGATGGAGAATTAATAGGTGCTAATACTGGAGAAGCTATTGCTTGGTTTAAAGATCCAAAGAATGCTTCTATGGTAGCTGCTTATAATCATAAATTAAATCTTATTTGATATGACTATAGAGGAAATGCACAATGAGTTTAGAACGTTTGGGCAAGTAATGGGTTTACAACTTGTTAGAGGTATTCTTCCAGAGTCTATAGACGTATATCTGAATGCAGCAATTAATGAAACTGTTAGAAATATAATTAGTAAAAATGTTGCTAATTCACTTCAAGTTGGAATATTACCGCAAGCTGCTTCTATTACTCCAATTAATGCTTTGAGAACTCTTTATAGAGTTCATCATACTGATATTACAGAAAGTGATTATTTTAATGATAATCCTTTTGAGCTTATTGTTGATTTCCATAATGTTTTATTATATACTGATTTTTATATTGATTACAAAAACGGCAAAAAAGATGTACATTGTAGACTAATAGAGCCCGATAGACTTTCTGACGCTTTGACTGATTATTGTACTCGACCGACAATTAATGAACCTATTGTAACAATGTTTACAGAAGTAGCTGAAAATTATCTTACTGTTCTCAAAGTTATGACAGGTCAGACTGAGAGTGATGACAAAAAGGTTATTGATGGAATAAAGATTTGCTATATTAACAATCCTAAGATTGTTAAATATAATGTTGAAGGTCAAAATGAAGGTGTTGATTGTGATTTACCTGAATATCTTCATAAGGAAATAGTTCAGTTAGCTGTTAAAAAGTATATTGCTTCTATTAGTCCAACGATGTCTCAACAAAAAAATTAAACGATTTTCTTAATTTATTAAAATAGTTATATAGTTATGCGACAATTTCTTTTAGGTAAAAACGTTGCTTATCCTACTGCTGCTTTGAGTAACGACGCTGTAGTTGATGGTGCGATTGGTTTTTATTTTAGAAAATCTGATAAGACTATTTCTCCTACTGATACTGGTACAGAGATTACTAAAGATTGCATGTTGATTGTTAATCGTCCTGTTGATAAAGGAGGTCATGTTGTAATTCCTATTCATAAAAATAAATTTTCTTATGTAAAAGGAGTTTATCAAGCTGGTAAAGTATTTAAGCAAGTATTTACTATTCCTGCTCCTACTACGATTGGTGAGTATTCAATGATTGTTGCCCTAAAGGGTGTTGGATTTAATCAACGTAATAAATGGACTGCTTCTGTTTATATTAAAGATGTAAATAAGACTGCTGATGAGCTTGCAGAGGCTTTGGCTAAAGCTATTAACAATAATACTGTTGGTTCTAAAGTTGTAGCTACTGCTTTTGAAGCAACTTTGACTATTGATGGACAGGTTGTAGGTATGGATTATGAAGTAGTTCCTGCTGATTTACTTACTGGTCTTGCGGCTACTTCTACTCAGAAAGGAGAAGCTGCTTACGGAGATGCTCAATATATTATTGATTTGGCAAATAAAGCCGCAGCTGACGCTGGATTTGAATATACATATCGAGAAGCTGGAGAATTAATGAGACCTCATTATCCTCTTAATCCTCTTGAAGTTTCAGATGCTGCTGATAAAGGATTTACTATTTTTACTTTGTCTTTTGCTGAACCTCGAGATGTTAAGACAAGAGATGAAGTTATTAATCAAATTGTGCAAGTTGCATTTCCAACTGATGCTGCACAAATCACTATTTTTGAAACTGTTTGTAAAGCACTTGCAAGTTAAACCTTTAAAATAAAAACTATCGTTATTGCTATTAAATAGCTTAACGATAGTTTTCTTATAGAATATGGGAGAATTGTTAGAAAGTTTACGTTTAGGAATAACTCCCGGTATTATTGTTCTTATTTATCTTATTATAATTAAGGTAATTGATACTAAAAAGGAATCTAATGCCGTTAAGATTAATAAAGAAATTACTGAATGTTTTCGTAAATTAAACTCGTTTTTAGATTATATTACAAAAGATATTCTTAACGACGCTGAAGAAAAACGAGATTATGCTATTAAAAATTCTTTCAAAGCATTTGCAAATTCTATTATTCGTCATGCTACTTCTGTTATTATAGCTAATAATATAAATAATAATAAAGAAAATATTATTGAAAATATTCGTTATATTGTAGATTCTAATTATTATAGGCTATATAATTTAATGTTTCTTTATAAACTATGTTGTTATATAAAACCTGAATGGAAAACAGA
>ULQV01019862.1_pt1 | contig 30432 bp, 20 predicted proteins | sample 1954851 | NCBI WGS metagenome assembly ULQV01 (sample SAMEA4835665, study PRJEB28245) | human gut metagenome | biome: gut microbiome; material: fecal sample | place: Denmark | collected 2008 | reverse complement strand
ATCGCAGCCATCGTCAACAAGTATCGCGACATTTCTCTAGGTAGAGTGATTATGATATGCGACATCTTCATCATCAGTTCCAGCTATCTGGTGGTACACGATTGGGAGAAGGTGTTATATGGTTATGTAGTTCTTTGCGTTCAGGCATTCTGCATCGACCAGGTGGTAAACAGCAGAAGACGAAGCGTACAGTTCTTTATCATTTCACAGAAGTATGAGGAGATAGGCAAGCGCATCAATGTAGATGCTGATAGGGGAGTAACGGTGGTGAATGCCAGCGGTTTTTATTCCGGTCAGGATGTGAAGATGCTTTTCGTGTTAGCCAAGCAGCGTCAGGCTCCTGCTATCTTCCGTCTTATCAGCGAGATTGATCCCCATGCCTTTGTCAGTCAGAGTGCCGTTATCGGTGTGTATGGTGAAGGTTTTGACAAGATTAAATATAAAAGCAAAAAAGAGCACGGAGTTTAATATTCCGTGCTTTTTTGTGGTATAACGAAAAATTCCCCAACCTGCTAGAAATAGTAGATTAGGGGATATTTGTTATGATATTCTGTTACTGAACTTTCGCATGTGGTTCAAGTACGGGCTGAAGGTCCAGAAACTCCTAGTCTTTTACCTTTGCTTTCCCCTTCGGCCAGCGATTTTCAATTCCCTTCGGTCTGTGACCGTTGGCGAGGCTAACATCATTGCCTTAGCTTTCGAAGTTCTTCTATCATGCGTCCCAATTCTGAGAACGTATAATCTCTATTGCCTTCACTTTTTTCCGAAACCGAACGATTGGAATTGTCAATAGCAACAGACAAACTACCACCTTTCTTCTCAAAGTAAGAATGGAGACCTCTGCTTTTAATAAAGAAGTCTATCTTTTTACGATAATCGCAACATTGGTTTAAATCTCTCAACAAAGGCTCTTGTTCTGTATACATCTTTGATGTATAATGGAAATAATAAAGAAAGAACAACTCGGTGCAAAGATGAGTTTCAAAGAACTTTACCTTACAAAAGATTCCTTTCTTGGGCTTATCAATTGTTGAAGCATACTTCTTTTTCAAACGAGCATATTGCGAACGTTCTGGCTCTCTATCCTTGGTATCCATGTCTATCACGCAGAAGATATGGTTATAACCAAGTGAAACGCCTTCTTCAATCTTGTGTTCCAACTCCTTGAGACTGGTGTGCTTAGGATAGTCGGGCTTGATAGTTAAACCTTTCAGTTCATCACATAGCGACTTGAAATAGAAAAACTCGGTTGGTCCTTCTCCCAAAATCAGTATTGTATTTCTTTGCTTGCCCATAACTTACCCCTCCAAATCTATAAATATAGAACCTAATTCAGGCTTTGCTCCTAATCTGCCAATTCGATACGAATTGTAGAGAGAGAGATTCTTGTGCAAGCCATAAGAATCACCACGACTATACTCCGACGAAGCAGTCTCCTTGTTTTTCTCTACGAACCATACCACGCCACGATTGTCATTAATCATGTCTTGCGACAGCAAGGTGGTCTCTTGGCTTGTAATCAACAGTTGCGACTGGTCCGAATTAAACAGGAAAATGTTGAGATAATAGAACAGCAAATCATAATGCAAATCTTCTCCCAACTCATCCAGGTAATAGATGTGGTTGCCACTTATCAAATCGTATAGTGAATCCAAAATACGGATGAACTTAAGTGTTCCCTTGGATTGTAATTTAAGAGAGACATCAAAAGTACCATTCTTGGAATGATTTTCAAAGACTACCGATTCAACCATTGGACGCAACAGCTCGTTCTTGACTGAAGCCGGAATAGATTCTTGCTGAATATGCTCACGGAAATCCTGAGATAGCGAACGGTCTTCCAACACAGGGCGAAAATCTGTGATATTCAAATCAGCCTTTTTCAACATCTGACAGAAAAACTGATGCTTGTTTTTGTCTTCATACGCAGCCTTTAGAATCTCAACGACACCTCTGCTTTCGGTATCACCATCCACATTATGGTAATGAACCATGATGTATGAATGAAGCTTTGCCAATGGCTCTATGTCTTCCTTAAAGGTGTTTTTAAGGCAAACCGACAGGACACTATGATTATTGAGCGTATTCTCACGAATACTGTCTTGGGTTTTTTGTAGCAAGCGAAGACTTGAACCAAACTTGATTTCAGCCTGTAGATTATCTCCCTTGTAGGTACGTTCGTAAAAAAGAGCCTTGGAGCCTTTAGGATAATAATTAAGCTCTTCATGGAGAATCAAGTTGACGTCAAACTGCACTTGATAGTCATAACGAATTCCCTCTGCATAAAAGGAAACAAACATTTCTGTAGGTTCACTCTTTGTCAATGCAAAAGGAATGCACCTTGTAATCTTCATATTAGCGTTTCCCTTTGGATAAGCCAAAAGATGGAAAACCTCATCCAATGCCCAGAGCATGTTGGATTTACCAGAAGCATTCGAGCCATATAACACACCTAATTTATAGAGGCATGTACCATCAGGCATCTCCGCCACAAGTTCGGAAGCAGAACCCTTTGCAACAAAGTTCAGCTCCTGTTTGTCGCCAATCGACAAGTAATTCTTTACCCAAAAATTTCTTATCATATTCTGAATATTTTGTCTAATTTCGTATTTTGCCTACAAAAATACGGAAAATATTTCGTAAATCGGATAAAATACGGAAGTTTTTTTAGATTAATATGATATTTTGCTTGAAAAGGAGAGAAAACGTTTACATATTTGTTCTTCGGCATAACACTAAAATCTATGTTAAAAAACAGCCGATATTCTTGTCATTTCATTTATTATTTGTACCTTTGTAACCAAATGCAGGATTTATCTCTTAGTTTATCTTAGGGACGATACTCTTGCAATATGTATAACATTAAAACATTAGAATATAAGAAACAGAAATATAAGAAAATAACATATTAAGAATAATAAACTAGCGTTTACTTGATTATTCGGAGCACTCTTGAAATTTGGTCGTCGATAGAATGTCTTTTCCGTATGAATAAGTTCAGTGAACGCCTGCGCTATAGCGTAGGCGGAACTTATCGGAAAAGACGGGCCTGACCAAATGCCTAAGAGTGGATAAGTGAAGCCTACGCTTCTTTTATATCCCATTCTCAGGCATTTGGTTGTTGCTCGTTTTCCGAAATAATTGTAGTTCGCTCTATGACTATAGCTAAGGCAGAACCCTAAGATTGTTTTGTTCTTTAGCTACGTGTAACCGTATCCATAACATTCGACAAAACAATTTCTCACATGGAAGAACCTAAGAGAATACAATATAGTAGCGATAATCCGGTTCTGAATAATCCATACTTAGAGCCGAAATTCCATTATGATACAGATGTCGATGGTAATGTAGATTATTCTACCATTATCAATGGCAGGAGACCTTATGGCTATGACATTAGTATCGTTCCGCAGAAAGCAAAATTAGTGAAAGCTCTTTTTACGCAAGAAGACTTCTCCTCCACCAATCCTAATTCCGACTTTATCAATGGCATACGAAAGGAAGTGAAGACGTGGAGAACCGCAGGTTATCCGAAAGCTTCTCGTATCACGAAAGAACTTCTTGACTTTTGGTTTAGCAATTCGCAACGTTTACCCCAGCAACGCCTTTTCTTCTGTCAGCAAGAGGCTGTGGAAACAGCAGTGTGGCTCAATGAAATAGCTGATAAGGATGCCAATATGGGAAATTTCTATCTTCGTGAATTGCAGGATAGAAGGCACACTGTGTCAAATGATGACGATGATATATTACCAAGAACAGCTTTCAAGATGGCTACTGGTACAGGAAAGACTGTTGTAATGGCGATGCTTATTCTGTATCATTACCTCAATAAGAAAGCTAACCCGATGGATACTCGATATGCCGACCATTTCTTGGTTTGTGCTCCTGGTATTACAATTCGAGATAGGTTGGGTGTGCTGCATCTTGACAACAGTCAGCGTAGTAATAACTATGATAGGTCTGATTATTATCATCAGAGAGGTCTTATCCCTATGCAATTTGAGAAAGAGTTGGGAGGATTGAACTCTTGCATAACCATTATCAATTATCAACAATTCCTGCGCAGGACATTTTCGGGTAAGCATGCTTCTCCTTTAGATGGTAAGAGAATTTATAAGGACGGAAAAATGCAAACACAGGATGATAAGGAAGACTATGGTGTGTTGTTGGCTCGCATTTTAGAGAAAGGAGTGAAAGGTAAGCGCATTGTGGTTATCAATGATGAGGCTCACCATTGTTATTTGCCTAAGATGGATACAGGAAAGTTGACGGCTGATGAGAAGGATGAGGCAAAAAACGATAATGATGCTGCTAGAGTGTGGTATGAAGGCTTGCGTCAAATGAAGCTAAGAGGTTACAAACTTCAGCAGGTTTACGACCTTTCTGCAACTCCTTATTATCTCAAAGGTTCTGGTTATCCAGAGTATTCCCTCTTTCCATGGGTGGTAAGTGATTTTGGTTTGGTAGATGCCATTGAGAGTGGACTGGTCAAGATTCCTTATCTTCCATCGTATGATAATGCCAAAGACTTGGATGAGCCTAAGCTCCGAAACATATACCAGTTTGTCAAGGACAAGTTGCCGAAGCGTGGTATGAAGGCTCAGCGTAAGAAAGATAAGGAGGATAACGTCGATGTCAAGAATATGACGGTGCAGGCTCCTAATCTTCCAACTTTGCTCAATACTGCATTGGAGCAGTTCTACGATGACTACCAGAGATATGAAAAAGGATTGCGCGAAAAATATGAAGAGAAGGGTACGCTCTTCACTGCACCTCCTGTTATGATTGTAGTATGCAATAATACGACGGTTTCACGAGAAGTGTTCAGGGATATAGCTGGTTATAAGGATGGTGAAGATGAAGGAGGAAATCCAAGATTTAGAAGAGGACGATTCGAGGAGTTCTCCAATTATGATAGCATGGGTATGCCAAAAGCTAAGTTTCCTTCTCTCTTGATTGATTCTGCTGTATTAGACGATGCTAGTACTACGATTGACGAGGATTTTAAGCGAGCCTATAAGCAGGAAATAGATGAATTCAAAAAGGAATATGCTATAGCCCATGGAGCGGGAGCTGCCGACAATATCTGTGATGCTGATATATTGAGAGAGGTAGTCAATACAGTGGGTAAGTCGGGCAAACTTGGTGGACAAATCAAGTGTGTAGTAAGTGTCTCTATGCTCACCGAGGGATGGGATGCCAATACCGTTACTCATGTTTGTGGAATCAGAGCCTTTGGCAGTCAGTTGCTTTGTGAGCAAGTGGTGGGAAGAGCTTTGAGAAGACAAAGTTATGATATGATTCCGTACGATTTGGCTGGTAAGGAGGTAGATAGGAAGAAACTCAGCAGATATAAGCCGGAGAATATAACCTATAAGTTCCCGCCAGAATATGCTCGTATCATTGGTGTGCCATTTAATACGTTTAAGGGTGGAGCAACGGTAGTGACCCCACCTGTTAAGCCAAAACATGTGCTGCGAGCTCTCAAAGAACGTGCGGAGTTGGAGATTCGTTTTCCTGTTATTACAGGCTATCGCTCAGAAAATGTAGAAGGTAAGTTGGAGGCAGACTTTACGGATATTCCAAAGTTCCAGCTTGATTTCAATAAGATACCTACAGAGACAGTACTGCAGACTGTCGTTAATAGTGATAAGAAAATCATGCAGGTGGATTGTTTGGAACTAAGAGATCAAGAGGTGATTTATTACCTTTCTAGACTTGTCATCCGTGAACTCTATACTAGGCCTAAAGATGGTCCTCAATTTCAAAAGTTCCCAGATGTGCGAAGAATAGTGGAAGCTTGGTATAGAGACCAGTTGGAGATTATAGGTGGCGATGGAAAGCCTGAACAGAAACGTTTGGTGATACTGTGGAATTATAAAGCAGTAATAGGCAATATTCAAAAAGGTATTCATCAGGCAAATGCCGACAAGGAAAAAGTTACAGCTATTCTGAATTATTATAATCCAGAGGGTAGTACGAGCCATGTGTTCAGACCAACCAACAGAAGTGTGATAGAAACGACCAAGAGTCATGTGAACTATGTTATTGCGGAGCAAGGTTCGGGCATGGAGCAAGCTGTGAAAGTACTGGAGGCTAATAAACAGGTGCTTAGTTATGTAAAGAACACTTATTTGGACTTCAGAATACCTTATACGGTGAGTGATGATAGTTTTACTTATCAGCCAGATTTTATCGCTAAGGTGAAAGGAAAAAGTGGAAGTGAGTATCATCTCATCATTGAATTATCGGGCTTTGACAACGACCATAAGGGCTATAAGGCAGAAAAGAGTTTTGCGCTCAAGTCTTGTTGGCTTCCTGCTGCCAATAACTTGGAAAATTTTGGCAAATGGGAATTGCTGGAAATCAACAATGTGGATGAATTGAATGAGGCTATCAATCAGAAAATTGAGAAATTATGAATAAAGACAATAATATCAAGGCAAAGCAGAAAGTAGTGGATAGCATCCATTATGAGGACAAGCGTGCTTCTATTCCAGACAGTACCCATCAAGGAGAGGAAGAGGGAGTAGTTGCTAATCAGCCTAAGGAATCGGAGTATAATATGTTTCGTCACAACTTCCAAAGAGGACGTGATCCGGAACTTTATTGGCTCAATAAATATAAGAACGATGATGAGGATACAGAAGATCCTCGACTCAAAATAGACATTCGAAGTCTTTATAAGCATGAGGATGTGCGCCCAGAGGCTATCATAGACAATCTCTATGATTTGCATGAGCAGAAAGATGAGTCTGCCAAACTTCAACTTGACCTCTTTGGAGACAACGACTTTGAGGATGAAGATGAGTTGAAGCGACTTGCGGGATATTATACCCATAATGACAATTGGAAGAATCGCTTGATACAGGGTGATAGCTTGCTGGTTATGAACTCGCTATTGAATAGAGAGGGAATGGCTGGACAGGTGCAGTGTGTCTATATGGATCCGCCGTATGGAATCAAGTATGGTAGTAATTGGCAGATGAAATTGAATGATCGTAATGTTACAGATGGAAAAGATGCAAATATTACAGGTGAGCCAGAAATGATAAAGGCTTATAGGGATACTTGGGAATTAGGCATCCATTCATATCTTTCATATTTACGAGATAGACTTATTGTTGCCAGAGAATTGTTGAATGAGAGTGGTTCTTGTTTTGTTCAGATTTCAGATGAGAATGTGCATATCGTTAGGAATATAATGGATGAAGTCTTTGGAGGTGAAAACTTCGTTAATCAAATTATTTACCAAAAAACGACGGGGGCTGGTAGCCCTAATGAATTGTTGGCACCTGCATCTGTTTGTGATTATATAATATGGTATGCAAAAAACAAAGATGATTTAAAGTTTAGAAAACTTTTTGTAGCTAAAACGTTTGGCGGTGAAGGAAGTTCTGCATACAAAAAGTTAGAACTCGTAACAGGAGAAAGACTCTCTATTTCGGAATGGGAAAAAAAGAGTGGAAGTGTTTTTGACTATAAAAAAAGACCTGTAGGGTCAAAAGTTTATGCCTTGGATAATTTAACTTCGCAGTCTGGAGGAGAGAATGCAAGATTTCCAATACAATTTGAAGGAAAAGAATATAAGCTTACTTCTGGTAGTTGGAAAACAAGTCAACAAGGAATAAGTCGTTTGATAAGTTTAAATCGTATATCTACATCGCAAAAAGGTGGAATAGGATATGTGCGTTATTTTGAAGATTTTCCAGCGCAACCGATTAGCTGTTTGTGGACAGATACTGTTGGTCAAAATCAAATGGGTGGTGAAAAATTATATGTGGTTCAGTCTGCAATAAAGCCTATTCAACGTTGCATTCTTATGACCACAGACCCTGGTGATTTGGTCTTGGACCCAACATGTGGAAGTGGAACTACTGCATTTATTTCAGAACAATGGGGGCGTCGTTGGATAACGATCGATACGAGTCGAATAGCATTGAATATTGCAAAGAAGAGATTACTTACTGCAACATTCCCATACTATACTTTGTTTGCAGGGGAAAATGGTAATATTCGTCAAGGTTTCAAGTATAAAACGATTCCTCACGTTACGCTTAAATCATTGGCTAATAATTTGCCTACACCAGAGGAAATCCTTTACGATCAGCCTGAGGAGGATAAGAAGCGAATCCGTGTGAGCGGTCCTTTCACCGTCGAGACCTTGCAGAGCCTTGATGTGTCTTCTCCAGAAACGTTGAATGACAAGAATGAGGACTTTGACGAATATGCTCTATTTACAGAACGAATCTTTGCCAATCTGAAGTCGAATGGTATCAGAAATGGTGCCAAGAAACAACAGGCTATTATGTATAGTATGGAGCATTTGGATGAACCTTACTTGAATGCCAAAGGCTATTTCAAAACGGACGATGGCAAGGATAACTGTGTCTATTTCATGATAGGTCCAAAGTTCGGTACGGTTAGTAAAAAGGCTGTTAATGAAGCAGTCAAGGCTTTCCGCCATCACTTGGATGAGTCCAGTTGGTTGGCCATCCTCGGATTCTCTTTCGAGGATAACATTGAGTCAGGTGAAAACAAAGACTACAACTTTGGTACATTCCAAGTCAGTAAAGTTCGTATGAGCGATGACCTTTTGCAAGAAGGACTCTTGAAGAAAGATAAGAAGGCAGGCTCTTTCATCATTATCGGTGAACCAGATGTTAGCCTGGTCAAGGATGATGCTGAGCATTACCATGTTGAAATCAATGGTATGGATATGTATGACCCTATCAAGGATGAAGTGAAGGCTCGCAATGTAAATGACATCGCTTATTGGGAGATGGATGATAATTACACGGAGTCTCTGTTCAAGGTTCGAAGCATCCACTTCTGTGGTGGAGATAAGAAAGAATTTAGCAATTGGCGTAAGGGGCTTGATTCTGTGGCTAAGCAATTGGCAAGGAAGAGAGCGGAGCATACACTGAAGCTGGAATTCAACGATGAGTTGTGGGACAACCTTTATGGCTTTAAGAGTGAGCCTATCTCGTATGAGAAAGGAAAGAAGATAGCTGTGAGGGTTGTGTCGCAATTCGGAGAAGAGGCCACCAAGGTTTTGACCATGGAGTAATGCTATATATATTTAAAAGGAATGATGTTGTATATTTATAATAAGGTGTATGAAGTATTGGTTTGTTCCTTCAAATGACTACACATATTGCATCGGCGATTCTATCAAAGAAAATCATGGTGTTGCCGACTGGAGACAGAGTTATCCGTTTTCAGTCGGTGACATCGTGTTTGTATTCAAGCCAAAACCAGAGAACTTCATACGTTATAAGATGGAAGTGATTATTATCAATATTCCTGAAGAAAAGTCTATCCAAAAAGAAAAATACTGGGTGGATAAGTGCATTTATTACGAGGGATTGGGTAACTCTAAGTATGTGAGGTTTCAGCTATTGGAAGAATATGCGGCAGATTGTTTCCCCTTGGCTCTCCTGTTGAATCATGGATTGTCGGAAAGCCATCAAAGCGTAGTGCCTATTACAGGCAGATTGCTTGATTTTCTATTGAATAATGATAAGATAGATGATGCGAATGATTATGGTGTTGATTATCCTGTAGAAGATTCAATGTTATACGAAGGTGCTCTGATGAATGTACGAACCAATAAGTATGAGCGCAACTTGGAGGCTCGAAAAGAGTGCATTCAAGCAAAGGGTGCCAAATGTAGCATTTGTGGCTTTGACTTTGAAAAGGCATACGGAAGCATCGGAAGGGGCTTTATCCATGTGCATCATATAGTTCCTATATCCAGCATAGGCAAAGAGTACAAACTGGATGTTCTTCGTGACTTGATACCCGTATGTCCGAATTGTCATGCTATGTTGCATCAAAAGCTAGGTTGGCATGAAGCTTATCTTCCCGGTGAACTGAAGAAGTATATGGAAAGTACTGCTAAAGAGGAGTTGCCGACAACAATTATTCATATTGGTAAAATAGCTTCTGTGGATGATGTCCCTGCTATCAAGAAGTTGCTCTTGGATAATATGACTCTTCTGCAAAAGACTCGTATCTTGGACCTTATGCAAGAATGTTTTCTGCGATTTGGTGAACAATATCCCAATATGGACTATAAGGACTGGATGCATCTAGTTAGCAACTTCGTACATGAGGTGACTCATCGTTATGAATTGAAGACAAACGATTATTTCTCATATTGTGTTGCTGAACCATAGAAAGTTCAACAATGTGAGAAAGTAACTATCAAAAATAGTGGTATGTCATTGTCTATACGCCAGAAGCAAGTTATAGATTATTGTTTAATACCTCGTACGGTGCAGGAGATTATAGATTTCCTGGAAATATGCGAGATAGTTTAGTTGCTTTCCTCAATTGATAACTACCGATAATGAGAACACTGAAATAGATACTAAATCAAAGAGTAAACCTTAAATTCCGTACCGCCAAAGTACTCCTGTTATCATGTACTTTGGCGGTACACTACCTATCCAGCCAGTCGGTATCTATGTCGAATAATTCAAATAATCTTCTGCAGGATTTGATTGGCACGGATTCCTCGGCTTGGTCGATGAAGTCTTCTTCATGGCTTCTAATATAAGCATTCATATCTTCCTCCTTAACAAGGATTGGGCCTTTGATGTTTGTAAAGATGAAAGGGTAGCTATCGTCATATTTTATATTGAAATAAAAATTCCCCAACCCGCTTAAGAAAGCAGGTTGGGGAATTTTTTCTTCTGCCACAGTCTTCGTTCCTATCCTGATTTATTCAGGTTTCTCTGATTTTTTCAGTAAAGGGGCGAGGAACTTATAGGTATATCCCTTCTGCTGCTTCACCATTTCTTCTGGTGTTCCGGCAAAGAGGAGTTGACCGCCGCCTCGTCCACCTTCCGGACCCATGTCGATGAGCCAGTCGGCGAGTTTGATGACATCGAGATTGTGCTCGATGATGATGACCGTATTGCCACGGTCTACCAGTTTCTGGAGTACATCCATCAGGATGCGGATGTCTTCGAAATGCAGACCGGTTGTCGGTTCATCGAGAATATAGAGCGTCTTGCCCGTATCACGCTTCGAGAGTTCGGTAGCCAGTTTTACGCGCTGACTTTCACCGCCAGAGAGGGTAGTGGAACTCTGTCCTAACCTGATGTATCCGAGACCTACATTCTGTAAAGCCTTGATCTTCTGCAGTATCTGAGGAACATTCTCGAAGAAATCTACCGCCTGGTTGATGGTCATGTCGAGAACATCGGCGATGCTCTTTCCCTTGTATCTTACCTCCAGCGTCTCGCGGTTGTAGCGTTTGCCGTGGCATACCTCACAAGGTACGTAGACATCTGGCAGGAAGTTCATTTCGATGGTCTTATATCCGTTACCCTTACATTCCTCGCATCTTCCACCTTTCACATTGAAGGAGAATCTGCCCGGCTTGTAACCGCGGATTTTTGCCTCGGGAAGTCCTACGAAGAGCGAGCGGATATCGCTGAACACGCCTGTGTAGGTAGCTGGATTGCTGCGAGGCGTTCTGCCAATAGGACTCTGGTCTACATTCACTACCTTGTCGATATTCTCGATACCTTCGATGCTTTCGTATGGCATCGGTTTCTTGAGCGAACGGTAGAAATGCTGCGAGAGGATAGGCTGGAGGGTCTCGTTGATGAGAGTAGATTTGCCTGAGCCGCTGACACCCGTTACGACAATGAGTTTGCCGAGTGGAAAATCAACATCTACCCCCTTTAGGTTGTTGCCCGTTGCTCCGTGAATGGTAATATGCTTGCCGTTGCCTTCTCTGCGGAGGGCAGGCACCTCAATAGCCATCTTGCCATTGAGATACTGGGCGGTGATGGTATCGGTCTTGAGCATCTCCTGAGGTGTGCCCTGGAAGACAACTTCACCTCCCTTGCGTCCCGCCTTCGGACCGATATCTACTATCCAGTCGGCAGCCCGCATCATATCTTCATCGTGCTCCACCACAATAACGGTATTGCCCAGGTCGCGAAGTTCCTTCAGACTGTTGAGCAGACGTTCGTTGTCGCGCTGGTGCAGACCGATGCTCGGCTCATCGAGGATATAGAGCACATTGACCAGCTGGCTACCAATCTGAGTAGCCAGACGGATGCGCTGGCTCTCGCCACCCGAGAGAGAAGCCGACTGGCGGTTGAGCGAGAGATAATTGAGTCCCACATCGAGGAGGAAGGTGACGCGTGAGCGCAACTCCTTGATGATTTCGTGGGCCACCTTCGCTTTCATCGAAGGCAGATGCTGTTCCACTTCTTCGAGCCAATCGCGCAGTTCATCGATGTCAAGACTGGCTACTTCGGATATATTCTTATCCCAGATCTTGAAAGAGAGCGATTCTTTTTTGAGTCGCAAACCATGGCATTCAGGACATTCGATGGTAGAGATAAACTGGTCAGCCCATTTCTTGCCCGCCGCACTCTCGTCATCCTCCATCACCTTCTGCAGGTAGTCGATGATGCCATCGTAGGCACAGAAGTAGTCGGTAGAGGTATGCACCTTTTCCTTTTCTATCTTCACGTTTTCGAGCGAGCCATAGAGAATTTCCTGCATGGCATCGCCCGGAATCTCGCAGATAGGTGTCTTCAGGTTGAGGTCATACTTGCTGAGCAATGATTCTATCTGCCAGAAAATCATCTGGTTCTTGTATTTGCCAAGTGGAGCGATGCCGCCTTCATGGATGCTGAGTTTATCATCGGGAATTACCTTCTTGATATCAATCTGGTTCACCTTTCCCAGACCCTTGCAATGCGGACAGGCACCTTCGGGAGAGTTGAAGGAGAACATGTTAGGAGCTGGATCCTGGTAGGCGATACCCGTTACAGGGTCCATGAGACGCTTGGAGTAAGTCTTGGCCTCCTTGGCACCTTTCTCAAGAACCATCACCATGCCGTCGCCCTGTTTCATAGCAGTCGCCACACTCTTGCGGATACGTTCCTCATCCTCTTCCTTCACCACCAGTTTATCGACCACAGCTTCTATATTGTGGTTCTTGTAGCGGTCGGTTTTCATATTGGGAACGATTTCGAGGATGTTGCCGTCGAGTCGCACGTAGAGATACCCCTTTTTGCGCATACTTTCGAAGAGTTCGCGGTAATGACCCTTGCGCTGGCGTACGAGGGGAGCGAGCAGGAAGATAGCCTTGCCCTTATAATCGCTGAGAATCATGTCGATGACCTGTTCCTCGGTATATTTCATCATCTCCTCGCCACTCTGATAGCTGTATGCAGTACCGGCGCGGGCATAGAGCAGACGGAGATAGTCGTAAATCTCGGTGGTAGTGCCCACGGTAGAGCGGGGATTCTTGTTGGTGGTTTTCTGTTCGATGCTGATGACCGGACTCAATCCCGTAATCTTGTCAACATCCGGGCGTTCCATATTACCCAGGAAGTTGCGGGCATAGGCAGAGAATGTTTCGATATATCTGCGCTGACCTTCGGCAAAGATGGTGTCGAATGCCAGTGAACTCTTGCCCGAACCCGAGAGTCCGGTAATCACGGTGAGGGAATCACGCGGAATCTCTACATCTATGTTTTTGAGGTTGTGGACCCGTGCGCCCCATACATTTATCTTTTCTTCTGAATTCATATTCCAATTCTGCTAATTGCTGTTTGCCTAATAGTTACTGTTCTGCTCTTCGGTATAACCTCTGAGCAGGTTGACATCACGTTTGATGTTATACACCACGCCATCTGCCCCCTTCGCCTTGACGAGACAGAAGTAGACACCCTCCTTGACCGGTTTTCCGCGGTAGGTGCCATCCCATCCCGTGGCAGGGTCGGTCCATTCATAGAGTTTCTGTCCCCACCTATTATATATATAGGCGTGGAACTCTTCGATATTCCGGTAACCATCCTTGGGCTTATAGATGTCGTTGATGCCATCGCCATTTGGAGAGAAGGCATTCGGCATGAGAAGAGAACTGACTTTGGTCGTCTCTTCTGTGTTGTCCTCCTCGTCGTCGTTGACTTCCTGAGCGCGTAATTGACACGTCAAAAGTGGCAACATGATGCAAAGTAATGCTATTTTTCGTCTCATTTCTAAAATAATTTGTGCAAAGATAATAAAAAGATGAGAGATATTGCGTCAGATGCAAGATTTTTTGTATTTTTGCAGATGAAAACATGAAATATTTGAAGATATCGTTAAAAAAATCTTGAGATATGAGACAAAAAATGAGATATTTCCTGCTGCTCGTTGGGCTTCTGCTCAGTGTCAGCATTGGCGCGCAGACTGTAAAATGGCGCGACATTTACACGGTTAAAAAGAAAGATACCATCTTTGGTATCGCCAACAAATACGGATTGAGCCTTCCAGAACTGATGGATGCCAATCCGGAGATGAAGCGTGAGGGATACATGCTGCAGAAGGGAGCTACGCTCTTTATTCCATACGCCAAGGACCAGAAGAATCCTAATCAGGTGAATGGTCAGAAGTCGGGGAATGGGGCAACGGTTCAGAAAACTGCTACAGCTCCGGCAACCTCAAAGGCTGCTGTTGCCAGAAATGCGGTAAAGGTAGGCGTGATGTTACCTTTGCATAATGTTGATGGCGACGGCAAGCGAATGGTGGAGTATTACCGCGGATTGCTGCTGGCTTGCGAAACCCTGAAGCAGCAGGGCACCGATATAGATGTGCGTGCCTGGAACGTTCCTATTGATGCTGATATCCGGAATACACTCTTGCAGGAAGGTGCTAACCAATGCGACATCATCTTTGGTCCACTTTATACCAAGCAGGTGGCTCCGCTGACCAACTTCTGCAAGACCTACGGCATCAAAATGGTGATTCCGTTCTCTATCAGCGGAGATGATGTAGAAAGAAACAAAGAGATTTTCCAGGTTTATCAGAGCGATGATGCACTGAATGATGCGACCATCAAGGCATTCCTGGGCCGTTTTACCAATGTGCATCCTATCTTTGTAGACTGCAATGATTCTACTTCGAGAAAGGGCAACTTTACGTTCGGTCTGCGCAAGGAACTGGAACGCAGGAAAATCAATTATAGCATCACCAATGTGAATTCAAGTATCGATCAGTTTGCCAAGGCTTTCATGCCTTCCAAGCAGAATGTGATCATCCTGAATACGGGACGTTCGCCACAGTTGACTCAGGTATTGAACAAGCTCGACGAATTTGATGCGAAGTATCCGGGTGCAGCCATCTCTCTCTTCGGCTATACCGAATGGCTGATGTATGCCAAGTATAATCTGGAAAGATTCTATAAGTATGATACTTATATCCCTTCCACCTTCTATTATAACCCGAACTCAGCACAGACCAAGGCGCTTGAGAGCCGTTATGAGCGTTGGTTCCATCAGCCTATGATGGTGGCACAGCCAAGATTCGCCATCACCGGTTTCGATCACGGAATGTATCTGATTCAGGGTGTCAAGAGATATGGCAAGAACTTCACAGGTGAGCGTCAGCAGATGACTTACCAGCCTGTGCAGACTCCACTCCGTTTCGAGAAGACCAGTAGAGGAGGATACAAGAACAAGAGTTTCCAGTTGATTCACTATACCTTTAATCATCAGATAGAGGCGGTGAAGTACTAGTTTATAGTTTACAATTTATAGTTTACAATTTATAGTTGATAATGAATAGAAATATTGGGCTGCTGATTCTGATGCTCATCTTCGGAATTCCAGTTTCGGCACAGATAGGAGAGCATCGTAATGATTTCGCCATCGGTTTTAATGGGGGCTATATGATGAGTAGCGTAGGATTCATACCCGAGGTACAGCAGAAGCAGCACGGCGGACTGACGGGCGGTTTCTCGATGAGATATACCTGTGAGAAATATTTCAAGACCATCTGTTCTATCTATGCCGAAGTAAACTATGCGCAGGCAGGATGGGAAGAGGATATCCTGGATATGGAGAATAATCCGGTGATTATCACCGAAACCAAAGAGGCGATGGCTTACAAGCGTACCATCAACTATATTCAGGTGCCAATCTTTGCGCATCTGGCATGGGGTAGGGAGGCAAGAGGACTGAATATCTTCGTGAATGCCGGTCCGCAGTTTGGTCTCTATCTGAGTGATTCGCAGAAGACCAACTTCTCGGTAGAGCACATGCCGGCAACCGACAATAACCGTGTAAGTCCGGTGGTGGCTCAGGATACGATGGCAGTCAAGAACAAGCTCGATTATGGTATCGCCCTGGGTCTGGGTGCTGAATACAGTATTCCGAAGGTGGGGCATTTCCTTGCTGAAGCCCGATACTACTATGGTCTGGGAAATATCTACGGTGCTTCTAAGCGTGATTATTTCGGAAAGAGTAACTACGGACAGATTGTTCTGAAACTCTCTTATCTCTTTGATATCACCAGAACGAAGAACGTGAAACGGAAATAGATGATAATTAATAATTGATAATTAATAATGATAACGGGTTTATCATTTATGTTTTAAAGAAAATGAGTACAACAGAAAAAATGCAGATGAAATTGAGCGACTCTAAGTCAGCTCGCTGGACCGCCCTCCTCATCGTGAGTATCACGATGATGTTCGGTTACTTTTTTACAGATGTGATGTCTCCACTGGAGCCTCTCTTGACAGCAGCCAAGGGAGCAGAGAATGGTCTCGGACTCGGATGGAATTCGGATGAGTACGGCTTCTTCTCTGGAGCTTACGGATACTTCAATGTGTTCCTCCTGCTTCTCTTCTTCGGTGGTCTTATCCTCGATAAGTTTGGCATCCGTTTCACTGGTATCCTCTCTACCGTCCTGATGTTTGGTGGAGCCTTGTTGAAGTGGTATGCTTTAGGTCATGAGTTTGACGGAATGGTTGCTGTACCATTCTTCGGTACTTATAGTACACAGGTAGTGATAGCTGCACTTGGCTTTGCCATCTATGGTGTAGGATGCGAGATATGCGGTATCACAGTGAGCAAGGTTATCGTGAAGTGGTTTACGGGCCATGAGTTGGCTCTGGCAATGGGTGTACAGGTAGCTACGGCTCGTTTGGGAACTGCTGCAGCTCTGAGTGCTTCTCTTCCTTTTGCCAAGGCAATGGGCGGTGTTTCTGCTTCTGTTGCTTTAGGTGCCGTATTGCTTTGTGCTGGTGTACTGGTTTATCTGGTTTATTGCGTGATGGACAAGAAGGAGGATGCTTCTGCAGCAGCTGTAGCTACAGAACCGGAAGAAGGTTTCAAGTTTTCAGACTTGGGCGGTTTGTTCAAGACAACAGGTTTCTGGTATGTGGCATTCCTTTGCCTGATGTTCTATGCCGGTGTATTCCCATTCCTGAAGTTTGCCACCAAACTGATGATTTTCAAGTATGGTGTGGATGCTAATTTGGCAGGTCTGATTCCTGCGATGTTGCCATTCGGTACCATCTTCCTCACACCGCTCTTCGGTAGTATATACGATAAGTATGGCAAGGGTGCTACGCTGATGATTATCGGCAGTTGCCTCCTGACCTTTGTGCACGTCATGTTTGCCCTGCCAATCAACTCATGGGTGCTTGCCATCGTGCTGATGCTCATCCTGGGCATTGCATTTGGACTGGTACCATCAGCCATGTGGCCATCTGTGCCAAAGATTATCCCAATGAAACTCTTAGGAACTGCATACGCCCTTATCTTCTATATCCAGAACATCGGACTGGCTCTCATTCCGGTATGGATTGGAAAGGTGAACCAGGCTAACACGGGTGCTGATGGTGTTATCGACTATACCCAGACGATGACTATCTTTGCAGCCTTCGGTGTGATTGCTATTATCATCTCTTTCCTCCTCTTGTTTGAAGATAAGAGAAAGGGATATGGATTGCAGAAGCCTAATGTGAAATAAGTGAAGAGCGAAAGTATAATTTTTAAAAGAAAGGAAATAACCATGAATGCGACACCTGAATCATTGATTAAGGATTATGCTGACCCGATAGAGCAGCAGGAGATTGACAAGTTTGTATGTTCTGAGATGGGCAGACAGATACACCGGTATATCAAGGGTATGTCGGGTACCAAGCAAGCTATGTTGAAATTTGAGGAAAGGCTAGCCAGCCTCTCTGTACCAGAGAAGGAGAAGGCGATAGCCAAGTATATTGATCTGAACAGAAAAGCATTGGATGGTCTTGACTTGAAGATGATTCTGGTCCGTTCGGTAGCCAACTATTGTGACACCTTCCAGTATATGCTGGATTTTGTCAACGATAAGCGCAAGATGGTTTTCTATTACCAGCGCATCAAGGCGAAATACATTCAATATCATGAAGTATTTGAGCAGGATGGAAAGTTCGGTATGAAAGATCATCAAGGCAACATCTTACTCTCGCCAACTTATGATTTCTTGCGCACCTGCTACATTTATAATGATGACTTGAGCATCATGCCGGTAATAGCTGAGAAGAATGGTAAGATGGGACTGGTAATGCCGGATGGTAACGATACGGTAGTGGCGGATTTCCTTTACGACGAAATTTGCTTGCGTGATGAATATCCTTACTTCGAAGCATCAAAAGATGGCGAGAACGGATTTCTTGACAAGACTGGTAACTTTGTGAATAGTTAATAGTTTACAGTTTATAGTTAATAGAGAAAGGGCAATCAGATTGGGATGAACCAACTGATTGCCCCTTTTTACTTTCGTTGCTATGAGCAACTTGGTTTTATCTATTTTTCTCTCGTCTTCAAAACCTAGTGAAGAAAAGCAAAAGAATTCTTCACTCTTCACTTAACTTATCCCAAGTACTTCATCAAGATTTTGATCTTGCCGCTATCACGGAGCTTGATGATACTCTTTTCGCGAATCTGGCGAACACGCTCACGGGTAAGGTTGAACTCGCTACCGATTTCCTCCAAACCCTTCTCGTGGCAACCGATACCATAGCAGTAGCACAGAATCTTGCGCTCACGGTCTTTCAATACAGAGTTGAGAACGCGGTCAAGCTCGCTCGCCATAGACTCGAAGTCAACACCCTTGTCGGTACGGCTGTCATCACCCGAAGCCATCACGTCGACCATCGCATTGTCATCATCATCGCTACCGAATGGAGCATCGATACTCATGTGGTGATTATCTGCCTTGATAGTCTGGTCGATTTTGCTTTCTTCCATCTTTGTGATTTGAGCGAGCTCAGCAACAGAAGGTTTGCGCTGGTTCTCCTGCTCAAACTTACTGATTTCTGCACTAATCTTACTCAATGCACCTACTTGGTTCAAAGGCAGGCGAACGATACGGCTCTGCTCGGCAATAGCCTGCAGGATGCTCTGACGAATCCACCATACGGCGTATGAGATAAACTTAAAACCGCGGGTCTCGTCAAACTTTTCAGCAGCCTTTACCAAACCGATGTTACCCTCGTCGATGAGGTCGGTAAGAGAAAGACCTTGGTGCTGATATTGCTTAGCAACAGATACAACGAAACGAAGGTTTGCTTTTACCAATTTCTCTTTGGCACGTTCTCCCTCACGACCGCCTTTGCGAATCTTCTGGGCAAGTTCGATTTCTTCATCGATAGAGACCATAGGCTCTCTACCAATCTCCACCAAGTACTTGTCGAGTGCTTCACTGGAACGGTTGGTTATACTCTTACTAATCTTAAGTTGTCTCATAAATATCCTTTTACCTTTCTATTTAGAATTTTTTGAAGTATTTTTGTGTATCCCGAAACCTCCTCATGGTTTCGGGGTGCAAAGGTACGAAAAAAAATGCAATTACGTTGTAATATAAACGGATTTTTTTTATCTGATTTGTCTGTTTTTTAGAATTTTAGCCGGTTCCTAGTAGAAAAATGCTATGTGAAGTGTGCTTTTTGGTGCAATAAGTTTGAAATATGGAATAATTTATGTATCTTTGCACAAAAATTGCGAGAAAAGAATAACTAAATAATAAAATAACAACAAAACAAAAAATTATGTTTGAGAATCAACCAAAAGGTCTGTGGGCCTTAGCTTTGGCAAACACGGGTGAGCGTTTTGGCTATTACACCATGCTTGCTGTGTTCTTGCTTTATTTGCAGGCCAACTTCGGTTTTGAAACCGGATTGGCAAGTACTATTTACTCTACATTCCTGATGATGGTTTATTTCCTTCCTATCATCGGTGGTATCGCAGCCGACAAGTTTGGCTTTGGACGTATGGTTACTACAGGTATCTTCATCATGTTCATAGGCTATCTTGTTCTCTCACTTCCTCTTGGCAAGGAAACCGTTGCCGTTGCTGCTATGGGTATTTCACTTATTCTCATCGCTTTGGGAACCGGTCTGTTCAAGGGTAATCTGCAGGTGATGGTAGGCCGTCTCTATGATGAGCCACAGTATGCCAGCAAACGTGATTCCGGTTTCTCGCTCTTCTATATGGCTATCAACATCGGTGCTATGTTTGCTCCTACTGCTGCCATCAAGATTATGAAGTGGGCGCAGGAGAGCCTGAGCGTGTCGGTGGAAGATTCATACCACTTCGCATTCGCCGTGGCTTGTGCTTCACTGATTTTCAGTATCGCTATCTACTATGCCTTCAGCTTTACATACAAGCATGTTCTTGCTTCAGAGACCAAGAGTAAGGATGATAAGACTTCTGCCAAGGAGACAAACGAACTTTCTAAGGCTGAGACCAAGGAGCGCATCATCTGCCTCTGTCTCGTATTCGCTGTGGTTATCTTCTTCTGGATGGCTTTCCACCAGAACGGTAATACATTGACACTCTTTGCCCGCGATTATACACAGAAGACTTCAGAGGGTCTGCAGTCTATGGCATTCGATGTTACCAACCTCGTAGCCTGCATCTTCGTGGTTTACGGTTGCTTCGGTCTGGCACAGAGCAAGACTGGCAAGGGTAAGGGCATCTCTCTTGGTGTTATTGTTGCTGCCATCGCTTTCCTCTTCTACAAGTACAGCAACCTTGAAGGTGCCGTAGATGTTGAGGCTCCTATCTTCCAGCAGTTCAACCCATGCTATGTAGTGGCATTGACACCAGTGAGCGTTGCTTTGTTCTCATGGCTCCACAAGATAGGCAAGGAGCCTACATCGCCAGAGAAGATTGGCTTGGGTATGCTCGTTGCAGCTCTCGGTTTTGTATGGATGGCTGTAGGTTCTATGGGTTTGGAGCTTCCTTTGACACAGGGCGATCCTGCTACAGAGGGTACACGTGTAAGTGCTAACCTCCTCATCTCTACATACCTCATCCTTACATTCGCAGAGCTTCTGCTTTCTCCAATCGGTATTTCATTTGTATCGAAGGTAGCTCCTCCAAAGTATGCTGGTTTGATGATGGGTCTCTGGTTCGGTGCAACAGCCATCGGTAACCAGTTGGTTATGATTCCTGGCATCATGTGGGGTCAGAACTTCAACCTCATTGCCATCTGGGGTGTTCTCGCAGGTATCTGCCTGGTTTCAGCTCTCTTCATCTTCTCTATCATCAAGAAGTTGAATCGCGTAAGCTAAATCTTAGAAATATCATATACAAAAAAGGCTTGCTTCATTACGGAGCAAGCCTTTTTTATTTGTTATTTCTTCAACCACTTGTCTAACCAGCCGAAGAAGGTGCGCTGCCAGAGCACGCCGTTCTGTGGCTTCAATACCCAGTGGTTCTCATCAGGATAGATGAGGAGCTCGGCTGGGATGCCACGCATGCGGGCTGCATTGAAGGCGCCCATGCCCTGGTTGGCATTGATACGGTAATCCTTTTCGCCGTGGATGCAGAGGATTGGAGTATCCCACTTGTCTACAAACTTATGAGGACTGTTCTCGTAAGTCTTCTTGGCGTTGGCACTCTGGTCCTTGTTCCAGTAAGCATCCTCGTATTCCCAGTTAGAGAACCAAGCCTCCTCTGTATCGGTGTACATGCTCTCCAGGTTGAAAGCACCATCGTGAGAGAGGAATGCCTTGAAACGCTTATTGTGATGACCGGCGAGATAGTATACTGAGAAACCACCGAAGCTGGCACCTACACAACCCAAACGATCCTTGTCTACGTAAGGAAGATTGTTGGCAGCATCATCAATAGCTGAAAGATAATCGTTCATGCACTGGCCTGTCCAGTCGCCAGAAATCTCTTCGTTCCATGCGCTTCCGAAACCAGGGAGACCGCGGCGGTTAGGCAATACGACTACATAACCATTGGCTGCCATGATCTGGATGTTCCATCGGTAGCTCCAGAACTGGCTTACCGGACTCTGAGGACCACCCTCGCAGAAGAGAAGGGTAGGATACTTCTTGTTGGCATCGAAATTAGATGGCAACATTATCCATACCAGCATCTGCTTGCCGTCGGTAGTCTTTACCCAGCGCTGCTCACACTTACCCAGATTCAACTGGTTCAGAATATGGTCGTTCTCGCGGGTAATCTGCTCTACCTTGGTACTCTTTGCATTTTTGCCTGGAGTTACGATGTAGATATCAGTAGGATGACTCATGCTAGCCTTGGTAGCAAGAAGCTTGTTGCCGTTGTTGGCAAGCGAGATGCTTCCGTAGTCAGCCCACTCGTTGGTAATCTGCTTTACTTCGCCCTTGAAGTTAGCCTGATAGAGGTTCAGGGTTCCGTGCCATACGCCGATGAAGCTGAGGCTCTTGTTGTCCTTGTTCCATACGAAGCCCTCTACGTTAGAGTCGAACTTCTCTGATACATAGTTCTTCTTGCCGGTAGCGAGTTCGTAAACACAGAGGCGGTTGCGGTCGCTCTCGTAGCCATCGCGAGCCATGCTCTGCCAAGCGATGTACTTGCCGTCAGCAGAGAACTGAGGGTTTACGTCGTAACCCGGATTGTTCTTCAGATTCTCAGGAGCGTTGACAGCCTGGTTCTTCATGCTCTTGGTAGCATCAATCTTAGGCTCTACATAGCCAGCCTCCTTGCAGAGGTTCTTTGTCTCGCGCGTACCTATATTATATAGATAGATATCAGAGTCGGTAGAGATGGCATACTGAACGCCCTCCTTCTTACGGCAGGTATAGGCGATGGTCTTGGAATCCGGACTCCATGCCAGCTGCTCGATGCCACCGAATGGAGCCATAGGGCACTCGAATGGTTCATCCTTCAGGATGTCTTCGCCGGCGTTGATGGTACCGTCTTCAGCCACATCAGCCACGAAAGGATGGAGAAGGCTCTCTACGTAGTGGTCCCAGTGGCGATAGTTCATATCAGTTACGAGACGGCCGGTAGCCAATGGGAGATCAGAAGGATTCTCCTTGATGGTTCCGTGGTAAGGGAGTTCCTTGATGATGATTACCTTCTTGCCGTCAGGAGAGAAGCGGAAGCCCTGGATGCCCAACTTGTCGTTGGTGAGCTGCTTTCTGCCTGTACCGTCAGGGTTCATGCTCCAGAGCTGTCCGTCGCGGATGAAGGCAATCTTCTGTCCGCCCTGAATCCAGGCAGCATCTGTTTCGCTCTTGGCATCCGTGGTCAGTGCCTTCTGGTTCTTGCCGTTGGCATCCATGATGAAGAGCATCTGATGACCCTTGTTCTCTTTTACACTGTAGTAACCCACCTGGTACACAACCTGCTTGCCGTTAGGCGAAGCTTCGGCGCCACCGATACGTCCCATTGCCCAGAGAGCCTCAGGAGTCATCAGGTGGTTTTCTACCTTGATGTCATTTTTCTGAATCATAGTCTGTGCATCAGCAGCTGTGCCCATCGTGAGAGCCGCAGCAGCTAAAATCATAGCTTTAATCATGTTTCTAATTTTACTGTTATAATGTTGCTTTGTTGTTATGTATCCTATTTGTCTTAAATCTGATCCAAAGCCTGCTTGATATCATCGAGGATGTCTTCTACATCTTCGATACCTACAGAGAGGCGAATCAGATCTGGCGCAACACCTGCTTCCTTCAGCTGCTCTTCGCTGAGCTGGCGATGGGTGTGACTGGCTGGATGGAGCACACAGGTGCGGGCATCGGCTACGTGGGTTACGATGTTGATCATGTCGAGAGAATCCATAAACTTGATGGCTGTCTCGCGATCTCCCTTCAATCCGAAGGCAATAACACCGCAGGTGCCGTTTGGCATATACTTCTGGGCAAGCGCATGATACTCATCGCCCTCCAGACCGCTATAATGAACCCAAGCCACACGCTCATCGTTCTGCAGGAACTCTGCCACCTTCTGTGCATTTGCACAATGCTGGCGCATACGGAGGTGGAGACTCTGAAGACCGAGGTTGAGGATGAACGAATTCATTGGGGCAGGGATGCTGCCGAGATCGCGCATCAGCTGAGCCACGAGTTTGGTGGTGTAGCCCATCTTGCCGAAAGCCTTCACATAGGTCAGACCATGGTAGCTGTCATCCGGTGTGCAGAGACCTGGGAACTTATCAGCATGAGCCATCCAGTCGAAGTTGCCGCTGTCTACTACCACGCCACCTACCTGTGAAGCCGTACCATCCATATACTTGGTAGTACTGTGGGTAACGATGTCGGCACCCCATTCGAATGGGCGGCAGTTGATAGGCGTAGCGAAGGTGTTGTCAACGATGAGAGGCACCCCATTCTTGTGAGCAATACGTGCAAACTTCTCGATGTCGAGTACTGCGCAGCCCGGGTTGCTGATGGTTTCGCCGAAAACAACCTTGGTGTTAGGGCGGAAAGCCTTCTGGATTTCTTCTTCGCTATCGTTCGGATTCACGAAAGTACACTCGATGCCGAGCTTCTTCAGGGTTACGCCGAAGAGATTGAAGGTACCACCATAAATCTCATTAGATGTAACGATATGGTCGCCCGCTTCGCAGATGTTGAACACAGCATAGAAGTTGGCAGCCTGACCGCTGCTGGTTAATACGGCTCCCACGCCACCTTCGAGTTCGGCAATCTTCTTAGCCACAACATCGTTGGTAGGGTTCTGGAGACGGGTATAGAAGTAGCCTTCCTTCTTCAGGTCGAAGAGCATAGCCATCTCCTCAGAGTTGTCATACTTGAAAGTAGTGCTTTGATAAATTGGCACTTCAATCGGTTCGCCGTTCTTTGGCTCATAGCCTCCCTGCACGCAGATAGAGGCGGTACGTAAATTCTTTTTCATTTGTCGGTTATGTTTTCTTTTAAACTTCATGTTTTTGCGATATGACATGTTATGCTGCCCATTGCAAGATGCAAAGATACGGCAAATCCTTGAGAATTAAGAATAATTTGCGTAAAACATTGTTCGAAAGCAACTTTTTTTTGTATTTTTGCATCAGAAATGATTTCGTTTCGTTTTAAGAACTGAATCCTTAGGAGTAGATTTCGTTTCGTTTTAAGAGCTGAATCCTTAGGAGTAGATTTCGTTTCGTTTTAAATGCTAAATTTTCAGGAATATAAGAAAGATATAAATATTTAGTAAATGAATACATTGTTTCTTGTGCAGTTTGCTTGCTGCATTATAGTGTCGATGTTGGGCTTGATATTGGTATTGTCCAGGTTTCAGATTCGCTGGTCCAACCGTCGTTATGAGGTGTCTCGTTGGCTCTTTGCTTTTTCCATGTTTGTACTTGCTGGACATTATGTTTTACAAATGCTTTATGGTTTCCGTGCTAAAGGCGATGAGATTGGAGCTGTTGTCAATGTTCTCTTCTATTCTCCTATTTCTTTCATTGTTTCCTATGCAGCTTATAACTTAATTTGTTATCGTAGCGGGCGGAAAAAGTTTGTCTTGATGGGATGTGTGAGTTATGCATTGATATTGATTTGTTTCTTTTTCGGATACAATGATGCTCCTAGGGGGATGCATCTGGGCGAATGGCTTTATGTGATGCTCGCATTATTTGCTGTTACCATTATGTATAGCGTTTATACCACGGTTATCGAGATGCGTTATCATCGAAAGATTATCGAAGAAAACACCGCGGAAGACTTGCTTCCTTTTGATAGATACGCCTATGCTAGTTATGGTTTGGCGGGTATTATGGTTTTGGCGATGGTAGGTGCTATCTGCTATCGTCCTCTTCTTTATTGTGTGGCACCGCTGATGCTTTTTTCATTGATTTCCTTTATCATCAGTTTTCTGGGATATGGCTATAATATGATTCCTGCGGAGGTGAGACTGGAGATGGAAACAGCCGGTGAACCTCTTGAGGTGATGGAAGTGAGTGAGGACGTGGGATTGACTTCTGAGAAAATCTCTATCATAGAATCGATGCTTGCCAGCTGGTGTGAGAAGGGTGGCTATAGAGACAGTACGGTGAATATGCCGATGCTTTCTGTTAAGTTGGGCATTCCTCGCAATGAATTGAGCCTGTATTTCGAGAATTATCTGAAGAGCAGTTTCCGTATCTGGCTTAGCGATATCCGTTTCAAGGAGGCGCAGCGTATGCTGCTGGAAGAATGCAGGTACAGCAATGATACCATTTCTACAGAATGCAGCTTCTCATCCCACGCCCATCTCTATAAGATTTTCAAGGCTAAGACGGGATTTACACCAGGACAATGGAGAAATTCTGTTCGGAAAAAACGGTAGAATACTGCGAAAAAACAGTTTCATTCCTACCAATGAAACACCTTTTTGATAGGAATGAAACTATTTTCTTGAGCAATGAAACTGTCTGGTTATAAGATTTTGATTATCTTTGCATCATTATTTAATAATATGAGATGATAATAATTCAGTAAAGACAATCAGTATGAACAAGAAATTTCCAACTTTAGCTATTGCAGTTGCAGCCTTCTGCTTGGCCTCATGTCACTGCGATGATGATACTCCGACCACATCGAAGTACATCGCGCTTGAGAGCGGCAAGTACACCACCGTCAACCTTATCGTTGGTCGCAACGAGATAACCCTCGGTTCGGTATCAATCAACAACTGGCTGGAAGGTTCAAGTATTAACGGAGGTGAAGCACAAACAGATAATCAATAACAACCCTTTAAAATATAGACAGAAAATGAACAAAGCATTACAACTTCTTATGGCTGCAGCCCTCGTGACCGGCTTTGCCGCCTGCTCGTCCGATGACGAAATGCTCACAGCCAACAATTTTCCTCAAGATGGCGTTGTGCGCTTCAATGTGGGAGTGAACATTCCGCAGACCCGTGCCTCTCATTCAACTGATGGAAGCGATGTTACTGAGTTTGGTATCTGCATTAACAACAATGCCAGTTCAAAGTACACATACAAAAACATCAAAGTGACCGGCAACAATATCACCGGTTGGACACCAACCGAACAGATGCTATGGCAAAACTCCACTCAGGCTGTTGACATTGTGGCTTATTCTCCTTATGTGTCAGGATATTATACCCCATCCTCCAAGAATTACCCTGTCTTGGTAGAGGCAACACAGACCAAAGAAGACTACACAAGCGACTTCCTTATCTGCAAGAAGTCGAACTTTGTGCCAGGAGATAAAGAAAATGGTTTGGAAGATGGAAAACTGTATCTTGCTTTCAAGCACGCCCTGAGTCAACTCACCATTACCGTAACACTCGGAACAGAGTTCAACGCTACGGAATTGCTAACTACAAATCCTATCACCGATTTGAAAGTCAACGGCACGTACATTGAAGGTACATGCGACTTTACCAAGCCATCAGACTTCGTAACTGCCACGACAACAGACTTCGCAACTGGCAGGCCAGCTTCACCGGTAGCCGTAGCACCGTTCGAACTTGGAAACTTCGAAGCTGCAACCGAGAAGACACCCAATGCAAAGGCAACCTACCGGTGTCTGCTGATACCTCAGAACATCGAGGAAGGAAAATTCAGCGTAAGCTTTAAGTTGAATGGAGTACCTTATATATGGACATCCGACAAAGCCGTAACTCTCGCGGAGAACACCGACTACACATTGGCTTTGACAGCTGGCAAGGAGATAGTAGTGGTAGGAGAAATGGTAGCCTTGCCTTGGAAGCCAGGTTCGACTTCCAATGTAGAGACAGAATAACAACAGTAATGACAACGACAATGAAGACAATGAATACAATTAAATATATGGGCATGGCGCTGATTATGGCTGCACTTGCCTCTTGTAGCAGTGATGATGACTTCGGAACGAACTGGCAGAATGACCCTACTGCTGTGCGCGTGAGTGCTACCGTTGGCGGTGTGTTTACCCGCAGCAACCCGGTGGCAGAAGAAGAACTGACGAATTTCAAAAAAAACGATGTTATAAGCATTTCCACTGGAGGACAGAAAACAGTGTATTACAAATTTAATGGTTCAACTTGGGAGGCTGAAAACTCGGGGGAGTACCTCAAGTGGAGCAGCGAGCCTATGACGTTCACCGCCCGTTATCCAATAACAAGCGGAGATTTTATTGTACCAATCAATCAGAATGGTATTGATAAAATAGCGTCGGCTGACTATATGACTGCGGCAAAATCTTATGATAAAATTCCCGCTGACAAAAAGGTTAATTTTGACTTCGATCGTCAGATGGCTCGCGTGGTAATCACTATCGCCGGCTTTAACAATGAGTTTTCTGGTGAAGACAAAGTTTCCGAAATGTGGGTAACATCTAAAGAAAGAATTGCCAAAGACGGAAGCGCAGTTACTGCAACATCTGCCATTATACCTTACTCGCAGGACCGCTATGGCACGAAAGGCAGCATATACTACGCTCTTGTAGCACCGAACACAGCAACCAACTATGAATTCATCAAACTGAGAGTTAAGTCAAGAAGCGATTTAAAAGATCTCACAGTAAAGAACCCTGTACCATTAGAAGCAGGAAAGAGTTATAATTTCAACCTGACCATCGGTAAGGACGGAGTAAGTCTTGGCACGGTTTCGGTTGAAAATTGGGACCACGCAGACAATATCTCCGGTGGGGAAGCTGTAATAGATCCAATAGATTTATCCAATGAGACGAACCTCATCATTGCTGACGACGGCTATTATGTCATCACCACCAATGGCAAAACCACCGAAAACAATATCACCATCAGCGGCAATGCCACCGTGCAGTTAAAGAATGCCATCATCAGTAGAAAGGGCTACGGTATCAATGTCAAGAAAGGCAGTCCGACGATTATCGTGTCCGGCACGGAGAACAGTGTTACTTCCACTCATTATACCGCCATCAATGTAAATAAAGGTGCTACACTCACCATTAAAGGCAAGAACGGAACAACAGATAAGCTGACAGCTATAGGAGGCAGCCAAGCATCTACTCCTGTAAGTTCCAGTACAGCAGGAGCAGGTATCGGCAGCGATGATGGTGGCAACATCGTTATTGAAAATGTAAGCATAGAGGCTACCGGTGGAACTGGCAATCATGAGGGCAACCCAACTTCGGGTGGTGCCGGCATCGGCAGTTCGTCAGCAGCATGTTGCGGTGACATAACAATCTCAAATGCCGTGATTACAGCTAGCGGTGGAAATGGAGCTCCAGGTATAGGAATGGGAGTCGGTGAGAGAGCTTCAGCCCCTACAATGGGGGAAATTCATATCAAATTCTCTACAATCACTGCTACAGGAGGTTATTTGGCATCTGCTATTGGATTCCCAAATACACAGTATTTTAATTCTAGAACGACCACCTTGACCGGAGGCATAATCCATATTGAAATGTCTGAAACCAGTGAGACTTTTCTTGGTAGGCTCACGTGTAATCTTGACAATAGTAGTAATGTGACTATATATAAGATTGGCAAAGGAAGGACATCCGATAATATTTCTTATAAAGCCCCAGACGGCAGAGATTGGTGGGTGGAGCTGACGGAGCCGGCGCCGGAAGGTTACCCGGAAGGTTACAAACAATCAACTTCGAATCGAGATGGATTTGGTAAAGTTAGTCAATAAATAAGAATGATATAAGACTCTCCCAAGCCTGACGGGAGCTAAGTGTCAGGCTAGTTATAACAATCACTCGCCAAGAGAAAGGAGTAGAACGTCGGTGAGCAAGACAGCGTGAGTCGTATTCGGCAGTTATGCTGAAGGGCGTATCCCGAAAAGCCCTTATAAAACGAGTAGGGATAAAAAGTTTTAAATATGGCTGATAATGATAAAGCAGTATTGATTGGCTATGTTCTGATCGATCAATTGCAAGATAAAGGCACTAAGGGTATTGTTGAATCCGGTAAGGGTCTTTTAAATAATGGGACCTCTTCGTATAAGGCAAAATACGGATGCGTTATAGTCGGTCGAAAACATGCTGGCGATGAGAATGGTTATACATACTACCTGACGGGCAAACCTAAGATCTTTGATGTGGATTTAAGTAACGAGGTACATGAAGTTCGTATTGCCGTTCTTGGTAGCCATAATACCGATAGTTTCAAACAGTCTAATCTCAATTTTACCTGTGAAGGTAACAATGTGATTGTTGGACGTACTCATACGGGTGATGAAAATGGTTTCACAACCTTTGCCTATGCAGAACTGGCCGTTAAGAAAGTTAATCCTTTCGGTAAATATAACTATAGCATAGGAGTAGTAGAACCGAAAGATCCTCATTTGTTTGAAGAATCAATAAAGATTGCAAAAGAAAGCAATGGAGAATGGGCATTGTCAAAACTGGGCGAATACTATCTTCCGATGGTAGCAATGTCACACAGTGGTGATGAAAAGGGGGTGTAATTTAAACTGTGTCAAGGCATGTTCTTA